>Ga0209713_10001444_pt1 | contig 14147 bp, 14 predicted proteins | sample ArcOceMetagenome_3_FD_187444 | JGI IMG/M metagenome (GOLD analysis project Ga0209713, IMG submission 187444) | Marine eukaryotic phytoplankton communities from Arctic Ocean - Arctic Ocean- Svalbard ARC20M Metagenome (SPAdes) (version 2) | ecosystem: Environmental > Aquatic > Marine > Oceanic...
GGCGGCGGCGGCGGTGGCGGCGGCGGCGGCGGCGGCGGCGGCGGCGGCAACCCACCGCCAGCTGGGCGAGGAGCGAGCGTCGGCGGGACGCCGCGCGCCGGCGGCGGCGGCAGCAAGGGCGGCGGCAACTTCAGCTCCGTCTCGCGTCGTTTCATCGCCGACCTCGCGCAGGTCGTCCGTCGAACACGCTCCCCTCCCTTCCCTCCTCTTCCCCGGCTCTGCTCCCTGGCCTCTTTGCACGCGGCTGACCTGTCGAGATCGCACCTGTCGGGACCCTTTCGCAGCTGATGGACGACCTGTACACGACGCACGCGCTCTTCATCCGATGCGTCAAGCCCAACAGCACCCTCGCGCCGCGCGACTTCGCGCCGTCGCTCGTGCTCACGCAGCTGCGCTGCTCCGGCACCGTCGAGGCCGTCCAGCTGATGGCGACCGGCTACCCGACGCGCATCCCGTACGACGCGCTGTACGCGCGGTGCGCGCCGCAATGTCACAAAATGGACCGTCTTAGCGCGAGGCCTCGTGGCCACAGCTGGCCTGGCCACACGACGGGATCGTCGTCGGACCGCATCTGAAGGCTCGGGGCCGCCAGACCCACCGCTCTTCTGCCGCGTTTGACCATCCGGGCCACCCGACTCACCGCTCTCTCGCCGCGTTGTGACCCCCCCCCTTCCTTTCCCTCCTCATCCTGCAGGTACGCGCCGCAGCTGCCGCAGCTCGCGGTGGTCTCGATCCGCGGCCGGCCGTGGCCGCTCGAGCCGCGACTCTTCTGCGAGACGCTCGCGCTCGCGCTCGGCGTCGAGGAGGGGGCCTACCTCCTCGGCCTGACGCGCCTCTTCCTCCGCCCCGGATCGGGCCAGCTCTTTGAGGAGCTCGGCGGGAGCGGCCTGGCGGCCGCCGTCGAGACGCTGATGGCGAGCGGCAAGGTGCAGGCGTGGGCGCGCGAGCTCGAGGCGAGGGTCATCCTGCAGGTGCGTCCGCCCCTCTCCCCCCCACACACGCACACATACACGCTCACCTCCCACACACACACGGTGCTCATCCCTCTCTACCGTGCCGCACTCATCGCTCTCCTCGTCTGCGTTGCCGCCACCTCCGACGTCACAACCACAACCAACTGCACATACATATGCGTCCATCCCGCAGGCGTACACGCGCCGCCACCTCGTGCGCAACCACCACCGGCTGCTGCGCGAGGCGGCGGTGCATCTGCAGCACGTGTGGAAGGGCATCATCCTGCGCCGCGCGTACGAGCTGCGCCACGAGGCGTGGCTGAGGGAGCAGGTGCTTCTACCCCTCCCACGCACACACGCACACGCACATGCACACGCACACGCACACGCACACACGCACGCACGCACGCACACACACACACGCACGCACACACACACACACACACACGCGCGCGCTCGTCCCTCTCTGCCGTGCCGCACTCATCGCTCTGCAGGAGGCCAAGCGCAGAGCCGAGCAGGAGAGAGCGGAGGAGGAGGCGAGGCTGGCGGCCGAGGCGGCGAAGCGCGCGGCCGAGGAGGCGGCGGCGCTGGCGGCGGCGCTGGCGGAGGCGGAGGCGGAGGCGCTCGCGGCGCTCGAGGCAAAGAGGGCGGCGGAGGCGGCGCGGGCCTCGGCGGAGGCGGAGGAGCGGCAGCGGCGCTCCAAGGAGGAGGAGGACGCGGCGGCCGAGGCGGCGAAGACGCGGCGGCGGGCGGCGTCGGCGGCGGCGCGGACGCAGGCGGAGGCGGCGCAGGTGGAGGCGACTCGCGCCGAGGAGAATCTGACGCGCGTGCGCGCGCTGTCGGTTCTCGCCGAGGAGAAGTCGGAGGCGGCGGCGAGCGAGGCGGAGGCGGAGGCGGAGCGCGCCGCCTCCTTCAAGCCGAAGCCGAAGCGAAAGTCGGTTGCGGCGGCGGCAACGTCGTCGTCGTCGTCGTCGCCGCGCGACGCCAAGCCCGCCAAGCTCAACGCCACCAGCTCGCTCGACGCGCTGCTCGACAAGGACGGCGCCGACCCCGACGCGGAGCTGGTGAGCCGCATCACGCCGCGCAAGTCGATGCCGCGGACCAAGTCGGAGGAGGACGCGAGCGTGGGGCGCATGTACGTCGAGGTGCCGATCCCTCCACCGGCGGCGGCGGCGCCGAAGCTTCAGTCGCGCAACTCCTGCATCGGCGGCGTTGGCGGCGTCGGCGGCGTCGGGGGCGTTGGTGGCCAGGCGCTCGCGGGGCCCGGCAGCGCGCGCGCGCGCGCACCGCTGACGGATGGGCGGCCAGAGCTGCATGTCGAGAAGAAGGCGGTGGCGCGGGCGGCCTCACCGTGGGACTTGAGCGTCGCATCGTCGTTGGCACACACTGAGGCTGCCGGAGGCATGCGCCTGCCGGTGCGATGCGGCTGCTCCGCTGCTCACGCCCGCCAGCCTGCGTGGCTCCCCTTCCCTTTCCGCTCCTCGCAGGCGCAGCAACATCGAGCAGCGTCGCAGCCTCGTGACGACCGGCGGCGCACGCCACCACTGGCCGAGGCTCGGCATCGACTTCGAGCGCGGCCGCGACGAGGCGATCGTCGCGTACGTCGCCGCCGACGGCGCGGCGGCCGCCGACGGCAAGCAGCTGGTGCGCGTGGGCGTCGGAATAGTCGTCCCAGCAGCTCCGCACATGGCGCTCCCTTCAGCTTCGCGCGCTGGAGACCCCTCCTCGCTCCAGTCGTGGCCGCGCCGCCGCCTCCTCCGCACATGGGCCTCCTCATGTGCGGCTGGCTGCTCACTGCTGCCGCCTCCCGCCGCCTCCGCACATGGACATGGGCCTCATACGTATATGCGGCTTGCTGCTCACTGCCACCTCCGGCACATGGGCCTGACGTGCGGCTCTTTGCGCCTCGCCGTTCCCATTCACAGGTGCGCGTGGGCGACGTCATCGAGGAGATCGACGGCGTCGAGTGCGCGACGTACGACGCGGCGATGGCGGCGATCCTCATCGGCCTCGAGCGCGACGCCGCCTCACAGTGCACGAGCGACGCCGCCTCCACCAATGCCTCCAACGAGCGGCTCACGCTCGAGCAGCGGCTCGCGTTGAGCGCCGCCACCGCCAGCGGCGCGCCGCCGCCGCCGCCGCCGCTGCCGACGGTGCGGGTGCGGCTGCGGCGCACGCCGCAGCGCGTGCTGCTCGCGTCGCGAATGGCGATGCTGGTGGCGTCGTCGTTTGCTTGGTGCCACGCGAACGAGGCTCAAACCCACCCCCCCTTCTTTCCACGCAACACCAGCAGATGGCCCATCATAACTCTGCTGCTGCTCACGCCTCCCTGCCCGCCTCGTCTGATCTGCTGCTCACGCCTCACTGCTGCCAATTCGCCCAAACAAACACCCAATCACCAGGGAGGAGTTTGAGCTCGAGCTGCGCGAGACGCCGCACGGCGCCGAGCTCGGCTTCCGCGCGACGCAGGTGGTTATGCCCCCCTCCATGTAGGTGGTTATGCCCCCCTCCTCCTCTCACCTCGGGCTTCCGCGCGGCGCAGCCGCCGTTCGACGACGGCCACGTCGAGCTGCGCACCGCCTCGGAGGTCAACCTGGCCGAGGAGGGCGGCACGACTGGCGGCACGACGGGCGGCACGACGGGCGGCGGCACGACGGGCGGCGGCACGCTCGACCTGGTGTGCCCGGGGCGCACGCACTACCTGCGCTCGACGGACGTTGCGCTGCTGAGGAAGTGGCGGCACGCGCTGCACCGGCTGCTGCCGCACCTGCAGCCGTGCGAGCTGAAGGCGGGCTGGCTGCTCAAGCGCGGCGGCGGCGGCTCGTCGTCGGGCTTCCGGCGGCGGTGGTGCGTGCTGTACTCGTCGCATCGGCTCGTCTACTTTGACGACGATAAAGCGTCGAGGCGCAAGAAGAAGGGCACCGTCGACCTCAAGATGGCCGACGGCGTGCGGAGCCTCGCCGAGGCCGACGGCAACAACGGCAACGGCAACGGCGGCGGCGGCGGCGGTGGTGGTGGTGGTGGTGGTGGTGGCGGCGAGCAGAATGGAGGAGCCGGTGGTGGTGGCGCTGGCGCGTCGACTGAGGAGGCGGCGGCGCTCGAGAAGCGCAAGGAGAAGCGCAACTCGCTCGTCGGTGGGCGGCTCTCGTGCCGCGGAGGGTCGCGCGCCTCGACCGCCGGTGGGTCGTCTGCGACGAGGGCGAGCGGTGCGCGCGCCGGCTTCGAGATTCTCACGACGGGGCGCACGTGGGTCTTCGCGACCGAGAACGACCGCGAGGACGAGGCGGAGAGCTGGCTCGCGCTGCTGCGTACCGCGCTCGACGTGAGCGCCCACGCGATAAGGAGGCTCAGACTCGCACTCCCCTTTGCGCTAGCAGATGGCCCACCATGGTTCTGCTGCTGCTCACGCCTCCCTGCTCGCCGCCCGCGACACTTTTGAACCGCAGGAGGTGCGCGAGACGGCGGACGCGCGCGGCGGCGTCGCGACGGTCAAGGAAGGCTGGGCGCGCCTCAAGGACCCCACGAGCCTCGGCTGCGACGCGTGGCAGCGCCGCTGGTTCGCGCTCGACGTGGCGGGCGAGCTCACGATCTCCGTCGGTATGCCGCGCCGGAGCTCTCCCCCTCGACTCGACTCGCAGATCCGATCCGCACACGCGCCTACCGAATCTGCTGCGACTCACGCGCTGGCTCGCCGCGCCCCCCGTCGGAAAACAGAGCCGCCGCTGTCCATCCGGTCGACGGAGACCCGCACCGAGCGCGCCACGTCGGGCTCCGAGCGGATGGTCGTCGACATGAAGACCATCGAGAGGGTCGACCGGCATGGTCAAAGTGGCGTCTTGGCGGTGCCATCTCTGGCCACCACGGGCTCACCCGGCTGCATCCGATGCCGACGTCGCCGCGTTTGTCCATACAGGTCGACCGCTCGCCCGGCGTCGACTACTACGAGTTCTGCCTCGACCTCGTCGGCGGCGACGAGCACGGCGTGCTGCGGATGGGGCCGAGCGACAAGTGCGAGATGCGCACCTGGCTGGGCGTGCTGCGGATGGCGCTGCCCGTCGCCGCGCCGCCCGCCGACTTTGACGCGCCGCGCGACCCATCGTCGGTGCCGCTGCTCACGCACAAGAGGCCGTCGGCCCTTGACGACGACGACGCCGCCACGCCCGCCTCCACCTCCACCGCCACCGCATCCGCTGCCCGCTCTTCCGTCGCCTCCACCGCCGCCCGCTCCTCCACCTCCACCGCCGCTCGCTCCTCCACCGCCTCCGCCGCCCGCTCCTCCACCGCCGCGCTCGCCCCGGCCGCAAAGGCGGCGGGAGGAGGAGGAGGAGAACCGGCGCCCGCGTCCGCCAGAAGCATCCGCGGCGCTTCGATGGAGGACGGGCGCAGAATACTGTACGACGGCTGGCTCGAGCGCGTGCAGCCGCCGCCTGCTGCGAGCGCGTCGGCGCTCACCCCGCGCCCCGCTGCTGCTGCTACTGCTGCTGCCGAGCCGCCGCCGCCCGACGCCTCCTCGCCGGAGATGGCCGCCGTGTACGAGCGCATCCTGCAGGAGAAGGAGGCGGCCGAGAAGCTGCACCGCTCCAGCCGCAAGCCCGCCTCGTCAAAGTGCAGCGTGGACGAGGTCGAGGTGGGCGCTGCGAGTACGTCGGCGGCCGACGCCAAGTCGCCGCCCAAGCCCAGCTCCGCGTCGAAGCTGAAGCGGCTGGGCCTGTCGCGCGTCAGCATGAGCGCCGCCAGCCTCGGCAGCGGCAGGGGCAGCCCCCGCGGCGGCGACGGCGGCGACGGCGTCGACAAGCTCGCCGCGAGCCGGAGCAGCGCCGGCGAGCTTCAGAGCCGCGACAGCACGGCCGGCGGCGGCGGCGGCGGCGGCGGCGGCGGCGGCGGCAGCGGCGGCGGCGGCGGCGGCGGCAGCGGCGGCGGCGGCGGCGGCGGCGGCGGCGGCGGCGGAAGCGGCGGCGGCGGCGGAAGCGGCGGCGGCGGCGGCAGCGGCGGCGGCGGAAGCGGCGGCGGCGGCGGAAGCGGCGGCGGCGGCGGAGGCGGCGGCGGCGGCGGCAGCGGGCGCCGCTCCCTTCTCGGCGCCATGTCGGGCGCGATGCTGCGCCGCGGCGCCTCGACGCCCAACGCCGCCACCACCACGAGCAGCAGCAGCCGGAGCTACTTTGTGCTCGCGTCGGAGAAGGCCGAGGAGTACGAGGACGTCGAGGTCCACCACGTGCTGTACGCGTACGCGTCCGAGCAAGACGCCGCGCCGGGCGGCACCGCCCTCAGCGCGCTCGACATGACCGAGGTGGTCGAGGTCAGGCGGGGCGAGGCGCCGGCGGAGCTCGTGGTCGCGTGCGTCGAGGGCCTTCGCCCGTGGCACCTCCGCGCCGACACGGCGGCTGCGCGCGACGCGTGGCAGGAGGCGCTGCAGCAGAGGCTGACAGAGAGCAAGTCTGTGTCCGTCGAAGTCGATGAGTCGTCGCGGCGTCGGTGCAGCGCCTACTTGTGACGTTACTGTATAGACTACCGAGGTACGTACGGTATCTCCATGTCCATGTGCCCATGTGTATTTCTTGCTTACGTGGCTGAACAAGCGTTTTTTACGTGCGGTGACGGAGCCTTGCCTTTTTGATACTTTACCTCCGCTCACATTGACTCTCTCAGATCCGTCTCAGGCGCCTTCCCACGTGGCGCCTGCAGCACCGCACGCCCCGACTTGGCCATCGCCACTGCCGCGTTCGGGCGCAGGTCGTAGCTCTGGGAGGGCGGCTGCACGTGCTGCCACGCCGTGGGGTCTCGACCCGCGGAGGCGTCGCGCGCGCCCGCGGCCGAACGACGCCCGCGGCCAGCACACGCCCCGGCGGCGATGCCGACGGCAAGCCCCAGCATCGCCATCTGCGCCGATGCCGACGGGCTGAGCGTCGTCGTCGTCGTCGTCGTCGTCGTCGTCACATTGACCCACTCGCGCCCGGCGCATGCCAGGGGCGACGACGCGTTCGTGGCGAGGCCGAAGCCGTCGCACGCCGGCAGCGGCACGCGCGCGCCCCCCGTGGCGACCTCGCCCTCGACGCACGCGGCGAGCACGGCGTCGCACCTGGGTTTGCACATGATGATGCCGCATCCTCATCCTGTGCCTGGCTCGAGCAGCCCGTGGCCTCGTGTCAGAAACGTCGGGCGGGCTTCTTTGTGGGGGCGGCCCTGGCTCCAGGCGCTACGCTCTAGGCTCCATGCTGCTGCGGCGTCGATCGTGTGCGACCCGGGCGTCGCACGCGGTGGCGGTGCACGCGCGGAGAAGGTAGACGAAGCCAGACGAGCTCGCGACCGTGCTATTAGGGGGCGTGGTCACCTCGGGCGCCTCGCACACGTCGAAGGCGGCCTCCGACGACGAGACGTAGGCGTCCTCACCCTGTATCAGGTGCAGCTGCTCGTCGCCGTAGCGGTTCTGCAGCACCCCGTACGTGTAGTGGCCCGAGCCCTCCCACTGCTGCGGCACGTCGCCCGACGCGTCGAGGCCCTCGCGCAGCGTGCCGAGCAGGCTCCACGGCGTCACGTAAAAGAGGTCGCTCGTCACGCCCGACTCGTTGTACCTGCATGGTATGGCCAGACGGCGTCGCGGTGAAACTGGGGCGACTTGGGCCGGCGTCTGGCGCCGCCATGGGCAGGACTCTGACCATGCTGATGTGCAGCTCGTACTGCGCCTTGAAAGCGACGTTGATCTTGCCCCACGAGACGTCGAGCGCGTCGATGCCGCGGTCGTCTGCGGAGTGGATGGTGGGACGCCGCGCGGCAGCCACGCACCCACTCGACGTGAGAGCGTTGTCCGAGCAGCGGTGCTGCGCTGGTGTGCGTGGGGATGCTGTGCGCGGGCGAGGTGGGCACGTGTGGCGTGTGCTGGTGGGCGAGCGGCGGCGGCGCACAGAGCGCCTCGAAGCGCAGCAGCAGCACATAGTCGTAGACGCCGCCGCTCTCGAGCATGATGTCGATCGCGGCGATGTACGTGTCGACGATGCGCGGGTACTTGCCCTGCTCGTCGAAGCGGTACGCGACGGGCTGCAAGAAGTCGACCAGCGCCGCGTCGCGCGCCGGGCAGTAGGACCAAGAGTACGTGTGGAAGAAAGTGTCGAGCTGCAGTCCCATCTGCTGTAGCGGCACGACGAGGTTGACGTACTGGTTGTACGCGGCCAGGAAGAAGTCGGTGCACTTGGGCTGCTTCTCCGCGTCCGGCGTGCACGGCCCCTGGCAGGTGACGTCGTGGTCGTCGGACGTGCCGCGCGTGTAGTCTCCGTGGTAGACCAAGGCCACCGTGCCCTGCTGCCCAGGTGGCAAGGCCTCTACGGGCGAGGAAGAGAGGCCAGCCATCGTCGGAGAAGACAGGCCAGCCATCGTCATGACAAACATTTTGGGTTGATGTGAAGACCTAAGTCTGGCAAAGACGTAAATTTACAAGTTTGCGCTCAGGATTCCATGGATCGTGGCAGCATGAAGAGGCTAGCCGAGGACGAGGACGCCGACGACGGCATGCCCATGGTCGTCAAGCAAGCGCCTACGGAGCCGCCGCTGCACCGGCACGTCGCCGTCTTCGTGATGCTCACCGTGATGCACTCGCTCGCGCTCGTCGTCTTCGAGCTGGCGTCCGCCGGCGACGGGAGCTACCGCTTCTCGCCGGCGTCGGCGCTCGTGGTGACCGAGGCGGTCAAGCTCGTGCTGGCGACGGTCATCCACCTCGGCGAGCTGCGCGTGGCGGTCGTCGACGACGACGACGGCGACGAGGTCGACTTTCGGTTCGTGACGCGGCTCTGTTGCCGGCTGGCGACGCGGCCGGTCGCGTCGCTCGTCGACTCGTTCCGGCGGACGGCGTCGGCGCGGGTGTGGGCGGCGTCCATCCTGGTGGCGGCGCTCTACGCCGTCAACAACCTGCTCTCGTACTTCCTGGTGCCCAAGACCAACCCCGCCAGCGTCGCCATCGCCAAGGCCGCAGGTGCGCACCCTACGCACACAGACTCATCACGTGCCCGCGCGAGCCTCAAAGGCTACTCGAAGGCGCGACGCGCAGCCGCCTGGGCAGCCATGCGCGTAGGGCACTCACCCGCCTCCTGTGTGTGTGGCCCCATGCGCGTCGGCGCGGTGCGCAGTGCCCTACCTGTGCGCGCTCTTCCTCCGCCTGATCGGCCAGCCGCTCTCCGAGCTACGGTGGTCGTGCATCGTGCTACAGTGCGTCGGCGTCGCCGTCGCCGACGACCCCTTCGCCTCGTCGTCGTCGTCGTCGTCGTCGTCGTCGTCGTCTTCCAGCTGCGAGCCGGCTGCCGACATGTACGCCAGCAACGCCAGCAACGCCAGCGACCCCAGCGACGCCGGCGACGCCACCGCAGGAGGCGGACGCATGCTGCTGGGCGACGGCAGCAGCGACGGCAGCGCCGACGGCGTCGGGGGCAGCGACTCGGCGCTGTTCGTGCACGGGATGCTGCTGGTGTCGGTCTGCGTGACGGCGGTCTCGTCGCTCTTCAACGACCGGATCGTCAAGCGCTTCGACGGCGTGCCGCTGCAGCAGATCAACATGATCATGTGCGCATCGCAACAGCGCCGAAGCACACGACAGGGCGGCGCTGCCTCCGCTTCCCTCCTCGCCCTGCTGCTGCTGCGGCTGCGGCTGCTGCGGCTGCGGCCGCGGCTGCGGCTGCGGCTGGTGGGTGCAACCCAATCGCCGTCTCATCAGCACGCCCACCCCTTACCCACCCCTCCCTCCCTCCCGGGCCGATTACCGTATACTGCAGGTACGCCTCTGGGGTCCTCTTCGCGCTCGCGTCGTACTTTGCCATCCCCGCCTACCGCGAGGCGCCCGGCGGCTTCTTCGACGGCTACGACGGCATGACGGTGCTGCTGATCGCCGTGCGTCTACGGCCTCAGCGTCTCCTTCGCGTACAAGTAATACGCTCCACCGGCCTCGCTGCGCCGAACTACTCCACCCGGCCCACCACCGCCCAAAACGACGCATGCCAGCCTGCCCTCACACCGACGCAACCCGTGGTCGCCATGCCATGGCAGGTACTCGGACGTCATCGTCAAGAACCTCGCGTCGTCCGCCACCCTCGCCGTGCTGGTGGGCGTCGACGCCGTCCTCTTCGGCACCTCGCTCACCTTCGACGGCGTCGCCGGCGTCGTCGTCATCGTCGTCACGTCGCGGCTCTACCTGCGGCGCGGCGTCGTCGAGGGCGCGGCGGCGCCGCCGCCGCCGCATCGGCCGGAGCAGTCGCCGCCGGCGACGCCCGCCACGCACGCGCCGCAGCCGCTGCGCCCCTCCTTCGTGCCAGACGCGCCGACCTGAACATGACCGTCGCGCGGCCGCTAGGTCGGTCCCGCAGGGGTGGGTGGGGACTGGGGTGCAACGTGCGTGTTGAGTATAGATCCATCATTGAGCATGGTTCTCTGTCTGTGTGTTTGAACAGCGGAGGTCGCGGCGTCATCGTCGGAGAGGTATTATAGAAAATCACCGCAAGCCTAAGCCTCTACGCTTTCACGCAACGTCACGCTGCGCGCGTCCCGGGCGTCGAAGAATCCCAGGATGGCTGGGGCGGTGCAGCCGCTGCCGCCGATGCACAAGTCGACGGGGCCGATCCTCGCCTCGGCCGCCATCGAGTAGCCGATCAGCACGGGGTCCTGCACCGCTTCCGACTTCATGGCGAGCCCGTAAAGGGCGCGGCGCCTCGCGTCCCACGCTGCGATGCCGTTGAAGGCGGATAGAACGCCTCGAGGCGCGCGACGATGCGCGCCTCGAAGGTCGCCGTGCCAACGCACAACTGCCGTCGCGGTAGTTTTTACTACTATGTAACTGTACCGGCTACGCAACGTCACGTCTAAAGTAGGCGATGATGACTCCAGGCGAACCCTCAACTCTCTGCGTAGGCTATGTGGGGTGCGTGTGCGTGTGTGGGGAGGGAGAGGGGGGGGCACGCTTTAGGCAAGTATCTAAACTAACAGCCTATGGCGACCTACCACGCGGGGGGGCGGGAGGGTGGCCAGCCGCTCAAAGCCGCAGATAGCCGTCGTCGTCCGAACTCGGCGCCCCTCCGCGGCTGCCGTGCCGCCGCGCACCTTTAGGAGCGACCGCAGCGCTGCTGGTCCGGGTGCCCGCGGTGGATCGTCGGGGGGCGACGGCGGAAGCGCCTCGACGCACGCGGTCAGGTGCGCACGCAGCTGGCGCGCCGCCGCGTAGTCCATGTCTCGCGGCACGCCGATGCGCGCGCGGAGGTACAGCAGCGCCTCGCGGAGCGGTGCGGCCGCGCCCTCGTCGAGCGAGGCGAGCTGGCGCTGAGCAGCACCACCGAAACCCTCGCCGCAGCCGCACTCGCCGCCCTCGCTGCCGCCGCCACCCTCGCTGCCGCCGCCCTCGCCGTCGCCATCGTCGTCGAGCAGGGCAGCCGCCGTCAGACGCAGCGCCTTGTCCACAAGCGGCACGAGGGAACGCACCGGCGGCGCGCGCGGGTCGGCGAGGGGGGCGCGCGTGCCGAGGAGGTCGTAGATGACCAGCGTGGTCGCCGCCCACGAGAAGGCAGCGTACGGCGAGTCGCGCGTTGCGGCGGAGACGGACAGCGCCGCCGTGACGGCCATCGCGGCGGCGGTGGCCGGCGGCAGCTTGGAGGCGGCGAGCGGCGCGGGGCCGCGGCAGGCGAACCGCGCGACGGCGTCGGCGTTGCGCCACAGAGCGGCGGCGGCCGCGCGCCGTGCGTCGGCGTCCGCTCGCGGCGGCACCAGCTCGAGCAGCCCCTCGCCCGTCGGGAGCGGGAGGCGCCAGGCGGCGCCGTCGGTGCCGTCGATTGCGGCGGAGAGCCGCCGCGCGTCTTCGCCGCGCGAGAGGCCAAACGGGCTCAGCTGCGGAGGCAGGTCGAGGCAGTGCGTGTAAAAGTCACCACGGATCGCCGCGTAGGCCGGGCGCCGCTCCATCGCGTCGAACCAGCCCTCGAGCGCGGGCCAGCGGCCGCCGGTGCGGATGCGCAGCGCGCGGTAGTATGGCATCGATGCCGCGGCCCGCTCCATGAACGGGGCGAGCTGCACGTCGGCCAGGCTGAAGGAGGCGCCCAGCAGGTACGGCCCCGCCTCCAGCGCTCCGTCGTACCCTCCCTCGCTCATGGCGGCGAGGTGCCGCTCAATCTGGTCGAGCGACGCGGTGAACTCGCGGGCCCTCTGCGCGTCGCCGGGCAGCCACGCCGGCGTGGTCAGCCACGAGAGCCACGCACTCGAGAAGCTTCGCTCCAGCGCACTGGCCGCCTCAAAGGCGCGCCGCCCGGCCTCGGTGGAGGGCAGCAGCGAGACGTGCTCCGTGAACTCGCGCTCTACCGCGTTGAGGATCGAGTTGCTGTCGGAGAGAAGCTCGCCGTCGATGGTCGCCGCCGGCAGGAGGCCCGCAGGGCTGAGCTCGAGAAACTCGGGCGGCTTCTGAAGCTCGCCACCGGCGTAGCATTTCATGGGCGCGCGGCGCACCACATACGGCACTCGCTTCTCCTCGAGCTGTAGGATTACCTTCTGGCAGTACGGGCACCACGCGGACTGGTCACGCCAGAGCGTCACGCGCGGAGTCGATCCTTCCGGCAGGTCGAACAGGCGCACGTTGGCTGCGACGTCGGCTGGGCCACGCCCAGAGTCACGCTCCAACTGCAGCGATCGCTCGGCCTCCGGCAGAAGCCGGCTAATCTCTTCCCACGACGGAGCGGAGAGATCGCATGCTGCGCGGCCCACCACCTCCTCGTCGACTTTGGAAGAAAGCCTCTCCAAGATCATGTCGGGCCATGAAGGTGCACTCATGCCGATGGTGGACTGATGTCGGCCTGGCTTCATACCTGCAGGCTGAGTTGTGCACAGCGGTCGCAACACCATCGCAATCTGACACGCCATGACCGCAATCATGACCGGTCCAGCAAGCATAGCACGACGCGCCGTCGTGGCGCCCCCACTTCGGCCTCAATAGCCTCATTTGAGCTTTCGCCAATTCATGTAAAATACTCTCTGGATTCCGTATTGGCCTATTGCATCGCAGTGTCGAGCGTGTTGTCTGGTAAACACCGAGCGATTCAAAAGGAAAGGCAAGTCTACTGATGGGTCGCGCCCACCAACGGGAAACGGCAAGGCCGCACAGCAATGTCAACCCGTCCTGTGCATGTGGATGCGCCTCGACGCACGCCGCGCTGCTGCCGCATTCGCCGCGCGCATCATGCGGCGGTTGCCGAAGCACACATGGGCTCACTGGTCATTCTCCTCGGAGGTCCAGAGGGTGAGGTTGTCGCGCAGCAGCTGCATGATGAGCGTCGAGTCCTTGTACGACTCCTCATCGAGCGTGTCGAGCTCGGCGATCGCGTCGTCGAAGGCCGCCTTGGCCAGATTGCACGCGTCCGACTGCAAGCTCTGCACCTCGTAGAGGAAGACCGAGAAGTTGAGCGCCAGGCCGAGGCGGATCGGGTGCGTCGGCGCGAGGCCCTTCGCGGCGTCGGTCGCCTTCGTGTAGGAGTCGTTGGCCGATTTGGCGTGGTCCTCCTTGGCCCCGCCCGTCGCGAACTCGGCGAGGTAGCGGTAGTAGTCGGCCATCATCTTCTGGTAGAAGACCTGTTGGGCACGTGGGAACGGAAAGGGGGGGTGGGAGGGGGTTGGGAAGCATTGGTGGCAGGGGTCGGGAGGGGGCATTGCAGGCGGGGGAGGGGATGGCGGACGGGGGAGTAGGGGCGCTTGCGCGGCTGGGGTCGTCATACCTTGGGCTCGGACTCGAGCGTGTCCTTGATGAGGGATTTGTCGAGGAGATCGAGGATGTCCTTGCAAATGCTGTTGAGCTCGTCCTCGACCTTGGACTTGTACGCCATGATCAGAGCCGACTTGCCGCCGTCGGCCTTGGACTTCTCCTTGTTCTCAATCGAGCCGATGATGCGCAGCGAGGCGCGGCGGGCGCCCACCACGTTCTTGTAGGCGACCGAGAGCAGGTTGCGCTCCTCGAGCGAGAGGTCGATCTCAGAGGCCATCGCGACCTGCTTCATGTACTCGACCATCTCCTCGTACCGCTCCGCCTGCTCGGCGAGCTTCGCCATGTACACGTTCTCCTCGCCCATCTTGGATTTCTAGGTTCGGTGCGGCGGGTTTTCGGCCAACAAGAAAGCGGACGCAGCGTACGTGCAAAGCAGCGCACGGCGGCGCGCTGTGCTCGGTCATTTTCTGGAGGACAGCACGACGATCGTC
>Ga0209713_10001447_pt1 | contig 14140 bp, 7 predicted proteins | sample ArcOceMetagenome_3_FD_187444 | JGI IMG/M metagenome (GOLD analysis project Ga0209713, IMG submission 187444) | Marine eukaryotic phytoplankton communities from Arctic Ocean - Arctic Ocean- Svalbard ARC20M Metagenome (SPAdes) (version 2) | ecosystem: Environmental > Aquatic > Marine > Oceanic...
AGACAGACACACAGAATTTTGAGAGCAACCAAAAGTACCGTTAAACCGGCCTGGTGCAGGGCCCTGGGGTAATCGCTGGCAAACGCGTCGCCTCAATAGCCTCAATAGCCTCCTACCTGCCATCTAGTTAGTTAGCCCCTGGCGGGGCGCGGGTCGTCGAATGCAGAGCGCGCCTAACTAACCGGCGCGCTGCTGCCGCTCGATACGCTCGACCTCCAGCCACAGCGGGAGGGCGCGCGAGTTGGGTTGGGTCGTTCCACGCGCTCCTTGATGTCCTCGGCGACGATCTTGGGGCCGGCCGGAGGGGTCCAGGTGCTCGGGTACTTGTCGTTCTGCGAGAGGCCGAAGTCGAACACGTCGACGGTCGACGCGGGCCGGGCCCGCACGCCATCTCAACCCGCACGGCACACACGACGACGACAAGCTCAATTGATAGGGTGCCTAACAGCCTAAGACCGTGGGACGGATACCCGGCAGTACCCTCCCCTCCGCGATTGCCACCGGATGGGGCGTTTACCAGTCTACCAGTCTACGTCGACGTAGTGGACAGAGCTGGTCCTCGTGACCCATAGACGGTAGCGCCGTCGGTGCACCCCCACTTCGTGTGTCCAAAATTCTGTTTAACGGTTTAACGGTTTAACGGTTTAACGCTGTTAGCTTACCTCAACTACACACCTCGAACCCCTTGCCGAAGCACATAATCCAGATTCACTATAGCCGGACCCGGTGTAAGAGGGGTGCCGTCTTGTATGCTCTGTCGCGCATTGTTCTTGAAGCGCATGCTTTTCCGCACCAAGCTGCCGCCATCGTGTGCGTGCTGGCTGCCGCTCGATGATCCTGAAGCCACGCTCCACGGCGCACCGCGAGCTCCGCATCGCCCCGGGCGGCTCATTTGTCTTCGGCCGCTCGACGCCCGGCAGCACGCCGACCACCGGCGTCGAGGACCTGCAGATCTCTAGGGACCAGGGCGAGCTGAGCGTGAGCGCAGACGGCGGGCGCCTCGAGCTGCGCGCGCGCGGCTCCGGGCGGATGCGCGTGCTCCGCCGTAGCGCGGCGGGCGACGTGCAACTCATCAGCGCCAGCCCGTACATGCGCAAGGGCGATCGGCTCGAGCTGGCCCCCGACGACGAGCTCCAGCTCCTTGCCTCCAGGCACGTCGAGGGGCAGCAGCGCCCCGAGCCGCAGGTCATCGCCGCATGGCTGGTGGCCGCGCTCGCGCCCGCCGCGCCCGCCGCTCCCGCTGCACCCGTCGCCGCTCCCGTCGCCGCCCCGACTCCACCGGCCGCGCCCGCGCCCACCGAGCAGCAGCCACAACGCCGAGTGCAGGACTTCTTCAAGCCCAAGCCCGCTGCGCCCGCCGCTCCCACCGCTCCCGCCGCGCCCGCCGCGCCCGCCGCGCCCGCCGCGCCCGCCGCTCCCGCTGCACCCGTCAGCGCGCCACCAGCCGCCGCGCGAGCGCCGCTGCACGAGCTCAAGGGAGCGAGCAAGGGCAGCTCCCGCCTGGACGCGAATGCCGCGCTCGGCGGTCGCGACGGGCCCTCCAAGCCGGCTTCGCCGCCCCGCCCGCCCGCCTCGGCGCCGGATCCGCCTGCGCCACCCGTGCCTCCACCCGCCGCGCACCCAGCCGATGCGGCACGACCCGCGCACGAGGCGCCGCCGGCGACGGGCGTCGAGGCGATGGGCCTCCGCGAGCTCAAGGCGCTGATCGCGTCGGCCGGCCTCTCGGCCGACGGCATCATCGAGAAGCCAGAGCTGCGCGCGCGCGCGCGCGAGGCGCAGGCGGTGCTCGCGGTCTCGTCCTCGGCCCAAGCCTCCTCCGCAGCCGCCACCGCCGCCTCCTCCGCAGCCGGCGCCGCCGCCTCCTCCGCAGCTGCCGACGCTCCTGCCGCCACCCCCACCGCCGCCACCGCCGCTGCAACCCCTGCCGCCACCGCTCCCAACGCAGTCGCCGCCGCGCCCTCCACCAGCGACGATGCCCCCCGGGCGTCGGTTCCGCTCCTCGACCCGGAGGTCTCGACGTCCGCGTCGGCACTCCACGGACAGCTGTCGGGCGCGGTGGGCGTGGCGATGCAGCGCGTGCTACAGTCGTGGCGATGCGCGCCGCCCGCAGGCTCGTCGCAGCTCATCGGCGACGGCGGAGGCGGCGGTGTGGGTGGTCGCGGAGGGCGCATGGCCGAGGCGGCGTCGCTGCTGCGCAATGTGGCGGAGACGCTGCCTCAGCTGCGCTCCGAGCTGTGCGGCGGCGCCGGCGGCGGCGGCGCGGGCGGTGGCGCGGCGCCGCTCGCGCCGCTGCTGCTGCAGCTCGAGCGCGCGGCCGGCCCCATCTGCCAGGCGGCGCGCGCCGCCTCCGTGCTCGCCGCCGCGCGCGCCGCGGGACCCAAGCCCGACGCCGCAGACGCCAAGCCGGCCGCGCCACCAGCGGCGGAGCCGCCTCCGGAGGACGAGGAGCGTGACGAGGAGGAGGAGGAGATGGCGGAGGCGTCGCAGCTGAGCTGCGGCTCGAGCTGCTACGATCGCGGCGGCGCGCGCGAATGGCTCGAGGGGCACGCGGGCATCGAGAGGTACGGCGGCTTCCACGTCCTGTGCGAGCGGTGCGACCAGTGGCGGTGGCTGCCAGCGGGCGACACGACCGAGTCGCAGATGGGGCCGGTCGAGTGGGTCTGCGAGATGCACCCCAACCCGCTCATCGACGGCTGCGCGTCGAGCTTCCGGCCGCCCAGCCTCGGCGACGCCTTCCAGGCCGACGTTCCCGAGTACGACGCCGCCCACGCCGCCGCCGCCGACCGCGCGCGAGACGACGACGGCCGGCCGCTGTGGGAGCGCGTCTCGACGAGCGAGCTCGCGGCGCAGGAGCACGCGGTCGTTGCGGCGGCGGCGGCGGCGGCAGCGGCGGCGGCGGCAGAGGCGGCGGCCCGCCCAAAGGCCGGTAACCTGAAGAAGATTTGGGCGGCCGAGCGTGTCAAGAAGCGCAAGGTCGACGATGAGCCCGACGACGTGGAGGACTGCTTCCTGCCCGCCGAGCGCGAGCTGCTGCGCGCGAAGCGGCAGGCCGTGCAGGGCGGGGCTTGATGGCGTCGGTCGCTTGGAAATTGGAATAGTACTACGTAGTATATGTTTGTGCATGAGGCGAAATTGGTTTAGTGGTTTGAAAAGTCCGGCGTCTCTCCTCAACTCTGGGTGCTTCTCCCCGGCTCACGCCGCACTCTCGCGGTTTGGACGGTATTTGTTTCCATGGACAACATGCACATGGCCGGGACGCCCCCCCACCCACCCCCCACTCCCCACCCACCACCCCCCACCCCCCACCCACCCCCTGCACCTCACCTCACCCCTCCACACACACACCCCTCCCCTCCCCGCACCGCCCACCTCCCCTAAACGCACAGCAAGCGATGCCTACGACACCTCGCGCAGAGCTCTGCTCTTCCGACATTGCTTGCTCGGCGGAGGCCGGAGCCCACGGAACCGAAAATAGTCACTGTCGAAGAAAACCTTCTCGCAGCAGTCGCTCAACGTGTGGGCAAACGAGAAGCCATTACTTGCCATCACCTGGCAGATGGCTGCCTCGTCCTTTTTGCTGGTCTCGACTGTAGAGATGCCGAAGCGCACGTCAGTGAAGTTGGTGTTGAGCAGAATGCGCAGCTCCGCGCCCTCGGTGTCCAAACTCCAGTAGTCGACCCATCGCGCCTCGCCAAGCTGCGGAAGAGCGAGCTCATCCGGCACGGCGCGAACTAGCGTCGAAAGCGAGTACGTCGGCACGGGAATCACCTGGCCGTGGTCGCGAGCCACCTCTGGGTTGCCGCTGTGGTCGCCCGTGTTCTTTTGTGTCTCCTGCAAGCCTCCGAGTGAGCCAAACATTTTGAACGGCATCGCCGTCGACGTCGCCGATATTGACAGCGCGGCGTTGATCCGATAACAACGCCGATTCTTGAAGTTGCCGATGGCGAACAAGCGCGGGTTAGCCTCGACAAGCAAGCCAGACCAGCCGCGTGCCTGCTCAAAAAACAGGGAGTTGCTCAGCTGCTCAGCGTCGAAGGCGCCAGACTCGACGAAAAAGCCACCACGCAGCTCCGCGAGCCAGCCGTCCACCATCTCGCTCTGATTGTTCTGTGAGCGATGGTAGTTGTTCTTCCTGCCCTTGACGCGCGTGAAGTTGTACGCCGGCCAACTGGGCGCTGTGAACGCCCTATGCTGCGCTTTAAAGCGCCGAAAGAGCTCATGCTCTGACAGGATTGGGCCGGGCGCCTCCCAGTTGGCCACGTCGGGCTGCTCAACGGGCGGCATTTTCGGCGGAGTCCGCGTTGCAGGACGCGCAAGTATTTTCACAGTCTGCGGGAAAGCGTAATGCGAAAGAATGCGCCGAGTCGCGTGGATGATCTAAAGTAATCTAAACATGCCGACTTCCGCTCGCCACGTACAAACTGGGAATCACGGGGAGAGCTCTGCTTATACAGCTTAAGCTGCAGCTTAAACAGGGCTTGCCGAGACATCGCCTGGCGATGACGCTGCGCACTTTCACAATCGCCCTCAGCCTCGCCGCCCCCTCCGCGGACGTCCGAACGCGCATGGGTGTTTCTTCTCCCCTCGACCGCGCAACTCGAGGGCGACTAAGAGCTCCCGTCGATGACCGCGATGCCGCCGCCGCCCAAAAGCTGGTTCCTAGGCCCGGAGATCTGGAGCAACCTCGCCGAGCATCCCCGTTCGAGCGCGGAGGCCCTGAGGCAGCTCCTCACGCCGGACGACTCGAAAACGCCGCGGCCGCCTCCCGGGGTGTCGGTGGCGCCCGCCGCGGCGCCCGCTGCGCCGCCTCCGCCGGTCGACCCGGCCATGCTACGCAGGCGAATCGAGCCGCCCAAGTTCGACGTGCTCGAGCGCTCGATCGTCGCCGAGAGGCGCCGTGGCAACGTGCTGTGCAGGCGCGAGGACCGAGAGCGCAAGATGCTCCAGATGCAGACGGCTCAGATCCGCGAGCGCGACCGCGCGGCTGCCGAGGCGCAGGCCCTGGCGATGGCGGCCGCCGGCGCCGGGCCGCCGGGCGGAAACGCGCCGGCGGCGGAGACCGCGGGCACGAAGCGGAAGAAGGGCAGCGATGAGGAGAAACCCTCGACGGGCAAGTCGCGCAAGGCCGTGCCCCCCGCGGACCGCGTGGAGGTGGCGCTCAACGAGGAGGACATGGCGTCGTGGTACCAGGCGACGGTGCTGAAGGAGACCCATTCGCGGATCAAGGTGAAGCTGCTCGTTATGCCGCGCGAGATCGGCGGCTCGGGAGGCGACGGCGGCGAGGACGAGATGCTCATGATCGAGGGGCGCAAGGAGGAGGAGTCGGTGTCGAGAGACGGCGTGCGGCCGGTGCCGCCCCACGACCCCAGCTGGGCGCCGACGGTGGGCGAGAACTGCGAGCTGCTGTACATGGACGGCTGGTGGCCCGTCCGCGTCAAGAAGCAGCAGGGCAGCCAGTGGCACGTCATGTACGAGGCCTTCGGCGTCCAGCACATCGTCGGCCGCTCCCAGCTCAGGCGGATGGTGCTCTGGGACGCCGCCACGCAGGCGTGGAGGGCCGCGGCGAAGTCTTGAGTCGCGGAGAGGGGCTTGTACAGCAAATTTCCAATTAGATAACGCACACTAACGCACGTTCCGAAGTTAGTTTCCCCCTGTAATCCTGTAGATTCCTGGGGTGCAGCCAGCGTGACGGCTCATCGACTGTTTGTTTGCCTATCGGCCAGTTCGGCGATGGAGAGAAAGAGGTTCTTGGGGCTAATAATGGAACGGTTGTGGGTGGGGGTAAGGGGGGGTATAGCAATTTGGAGGGTGTTCAAGTATTGTGTTTATTGTGCCTTTGCGGCGGGATTGAAGAAGCGGCGTCAACATGGCCGAAAGAGGCTATGCAAAAGCATGCGCGCAACAAGTTAGTTATATTCATATACCGTACAACTGTAGATGCCAATGCCAATGGCTCAGACGTCGTCGTCGTACCGCGAGGCCCAGGCGGCGCTCACGTCGCTGAAGCGCTCCGACCGTCGGCTGCGCGAGTCGCTCGCCGACTTGTGCCAGCGAGCAGCCGTTCACGCCGCCGCCGCCAAGGCCGCGTAGGAGGGGCTGGCCACCGCGACTGCGCAGCACGAGGGCGCCCAGGTCCGTGCAGTCGAAGAGCGGCGCGAGCGAGACCTGCTCGCGAGGCTGGGTGTCGCGACGCGGCAGCTGGAGTCTGCCCCGGAGCCGCCAGACGCCGCGCGCCTCGAGCGCGCGATGACCTCGGTCGAGGCAGCGGCGTGCAAGTGCTTCTTCGTCGAGGCCGAGGAGCCGCAGCGGGCCGTGCCCGACGTGGCGGCGCTGACGGTCGCTGCGGCGCGCGGCGTGCTCCGTCGGCATGAGGGCTCGGCGTGCGACACGTTGCGCAAGAGCCTCGGCTCCTTCTGCACGGCGTGGCTCGCGGGGTGGGAGCGGTGGCTCGGCGGCGACGGCGCGAGGACGTTCTTCTCCGGTGCGCGCGCGCTCTCGTTGCAGCCTCCGGGTGGGCTTGCGTGTGGCGTCGACGGTCTGGAGGGCGAGCGTGCGGCGCTGGTGAGCGCCAATCTGATGCTCAGCGTCGCGGTCAGGGCCGACGCGCTGGGCACCGCGATGGTGGCAGCCGGGGCCGACGTGACGAGTGGTGGTGCGGCGACTGGCGGCGCGGCGGGTGCGGCGGGTGGGGCGGACGCGGCGGGGCTGGTGGCGCGCGGCCACGAGCGGCTGCGCGCGAGCGCGACGGAGCGGGTGGGCAAGATGGTGCAGGTGGCCGTGCAGCTGGCGGCGCACGCCGAGGCGGAGGGCGACGCGGCGGCGGCGGCGGCGGCGCTCGCCGAGGCGGCGGGCGCCGCCGCGAGGGCCGTCCGGTGCGCCGCGTCCGTCTTCGCGCTGCTCGAGCCCGCCGTCGCCGCCGTCGCCACCGCCGACGCCGCCGACGCCGCCATCATCGCCGAGCCGCCGAGCCAAGCCGTGCTCACGTCGTGCCGCGCGCTCGCCGAGAGGGCGGCGGCGATGCGCGGCGCGCTCGAGGCGTGCGCAGCGGGCGCAGCGGGCGCCACCGCGCTGCGCCGCGTGGCGGCGGGCGCCGCCGCGCTGTACCGCGAGGCGGAGGTGGGCATGGTGGTCGCGTGCGCCCAGGCGTCGAGCGGGCGGCGGCTGCTCTCGCGGCTCGCCGAGGGGAGCGAGGAGCTCGAGCAGGCCGCGCTGGCACGCCAGTAGCAAGAGGAGGTGCGAGGTGTCGCGAGTCGTGAGTGTGAGGTGAGAACACTCAGGGTGAGAAAGATAAATGGTAAGACACTTGACCATAGTCTTGTGGGCGCGGACTTGGCGGCCACGAAACGTCGTGGCCACGGTGATGTCGTAGTGAGAGTCGTTGGCAGCCATGGCGAGAGCGCGGGAAAACGATGTCCGGACACCGGTAGCCCAAAAAAGTTTTGGCGGGAACCGTAATCCGTAATGAAACGGTTAAACGAGTGACTGATCACCGGGGCCCTCCGCGGCAGCAGCTCGCGAGCTCGCCGCGGCGCAGCCGCGCGAGGGCGTCGCGGTGCTCCTGCGGGCCGGAGGCGAGGGGCACGACGCCGCCCCGCGCGTCGAAGGCGAAGCCGTCGGGGTCGAAGGCGAGCGAGCGGTTGTAGTGCGTGAACTTGAGCTTGTTGAGGTGGAGCAGCGCCGCCTCGCCCAGCACGCAGCCCCCGGAGAGCAGGAGGAGCCGCCCCTCCGCCCACAGCACCCGCGTCCTCGAGCCGGCGGCCTGGCCGAAGCGGTCGGTGAGCTGTGCGATGAGCAGCGCGACGTCGCCGGGCTGCTTGCGCATCGCGTGCGCCGGGAGGAGCCGCTCGTCGAGGAAGACGAAGGCGGGCGCGAGCAGCGCACGCTCCCAGCCGGGCACGCTGCGGTAGAGCGCCCTCGTGCGCGGGGTGTTGGCGAAGGCGGTGAGCTGCCCCGCGAAGAGCGTGCGCGTCCGCTTGTCGCACGTGTCCTCGCCGCGGAAGGTGAGCACGTCGTACGCGAGCGCCGGGCCCGTCAGGAAGCGGCCGAGGTCGCCGTACACCACGTCGACGTCGCCAAAGGCCCAGTGCGAGTAGGTGCTCGGCGGGATGTGCCGCTCGAAGACGTGGCCGTTGGTCACCTTGAGGTCCTTGATCTTGCCCGAGTCGAGGCTGACGTTGAGCCCGATCTTGCGGCGGTAGAGCTCGCGCAGGCTGCGCACCTCGATCTGCCGCACGTTGCGCGGCCGCGGCGCGCCGGGCAGCTCGGCGTGCGGCGCGGCGCCCGGCTCGTGGAAGAGCAGAAAGTCGGCGACGTGCGCGTTGCGCCCCTGCGCGCCGCCAGAGAGAGAGGGCGTGGGGCGCAGGAGGAGCGAGGGACGGGGGCGGGCGTCGCGAGGCGAGGGGTGGGGGGGGGGAGCGCGGGGCGGGAGCCGACCGCGCTGGCGAGCCAGTAGGGCCACGAGACGGGCAGCGTCGTGATGGCGTCGCACGGCGCGCCGTTCCAGTGCCGGCACGTCGTCAGCCGGTCCGCCACCCACGGCATCAGCACCGCCAGCCGCAGCGGGGCCGCCGCCGCCGCACCCGCCGCCGCCGCCGTCGTCTCCGCCGCCGGCGCGAGGCCGCCGTCGAGGTGGTTGGTCACCAGCGAACGGGGAAAGCGGTGCGCGCACGCAGCCGGCGCGGCGCACGGCTCGGCGCCGACCTTCTGCTTCCCGGCGCGGCCGCCGTGCCGCGTCGCACTGTGATTGTCCGCCGTGCGTTCAGACTCACGTTGCCGGCTCCCGAAGTGCTGGTTGGTCTATAGCCGAAGAGGCGTTGGTGTTCGTTTGACCACTTCTCACGCTCCTCTGGTGCTCCTCGGGGCCGCGCTCGCAGCGGAGCGGCATGCGCGAGCCGCCCTCGGTCCGCTAGGACGCTCGCGGTGGTCTTGACGAGTTCGCGCGACAAGGAGTCGTCGACACCAACCGTCTCGGTCCATCGCTGGCGCTCGCTCTCGAGGACGACTACGACGTCGCCATCGAAGACGACCATCACCGGCAAGATGCGGCGCGGTCGAAGCGGACACACAACTCGAGCACGCCGGCGCGTCGGAGATGCGCGTATCGTGCCGTGCTGCCTCCCAGACCATCACATCGCTCAAGCGCCTCGGCGCAAGCTGACTTCTGGCAGCTGCTGCGCGCGCGTATCCTCGGCGCTACGCATCGTCCGCCCAGCCGTTGTGAGTGTGGTGGCTGTCCGTGCGAGTGGTACTCCTAGCATGCATATAACAACGTCTAAGGAGGCGCGCGCCGGCTAGCGATCATGGCGGAGTCAGATGCGACAAAGTGGTTGTAAATTTATGATTTAACCCTAGGGTCCGACGTCGCGGTGAAGTAGGGTGGTCGGACAGGGGGGGGTGAACAGTAGCGCACGAGGCAAGTCCTGAGCAAGAGAGCAACACGTACTGCAACAAGGCGGCTACCACCACCGCCACCACCACCACCTAGACAGAGAGCAGCTACGGGGCGCCACCATGACCGTGCGTCGCGTCGAGGCAGTAGCGCGCGATGGCGTAGCGCAGCGTGAGCGCGACGAGGTCCCTCTCCTCGAGGCTGTCGAAGACGAGGCGGAGCGTGTTGTCCTTGTCGGGCTGCGACGCCTGGTCGAGCACGAGCGTGACGTGGGGCGCGTCCCACCGGTCGACGGAGAGCGACATGTGCTGCGAGTAGCCCCACCGCACCTCGGTCGACCACATGCCGTCGCGCAGCTGCACCTCCGTCCGCGTCAGGCAGAGCTGCCGCGGCTTGGCCGCCTGGGCCGAGGCGCCCGCCGCGCGCACGCCGACGCGGAACTCGTTGGTCGGCTTGGCGCAGAGCCTCTGCAGCCGCGCCTCAAAGTCGGCGTCGACCTCGACCTCGTGCGGCGGCCGGCAGTAGGCGGGCTTGCCGTACAGGTAGTGGCGCGCGCGGCCGGGCTGCCGCTGCGAGCCGCCCGCGTGGTGGTGGTGGCGCCCGCCGTGGACGCCGCCGACGTCCGACTCGTCCGAGTCGGAGAAGTGGTCGTCGTTGCCGCCGTCGCGGTGGCTCTCGGGCGCCGTCCACGCGTCGGAGAGGCCCGACGAGAAGGCGGCGGTCACCTCGGAGAGGGGCGTCACCTCGACGGAGAGCGTGCAGCCGAGGTCCTCGGCCGTCGGGCAGTACGAGGCGCTCGTCGCGTCGCGGATGAGCGAGCGGACGCCGTTGCGCGCCGTCCGGTACCAGCCGTACTCGAGCGACGACGCGTGCAGCGCGCGCGGCGTGCTCGCGCGCAGAGGGCAGCCCAGCTGCGGCGGCTCCGTCAGCGGCTCGGCCGCCGCCTGCCCGCCCTCCGCCGTCGTGCCGCCACCCGCGCCGCCGCCGCCGCCGCCGCCGCCCGCGCCGCCGCCGCCGCCGCCGCCGCCGCCGCCGCCTCCTCCCCCGCCCGCTCCGCGCGGCGGCGGCGCGTCGTCGTCGGAGCCGTCGAGGTCGAGGTCGAGCGAGACGGAGAGAGGCTCGAGCAGCAGCGGCGTCGGCGGCAGGTCGGCCGGCGGGAACTCGGCGAGGAAGGCGCGGAGCGAGAGCGCGATCAGGTCGCGCTCCCACGCCGACGACGCCTGCATCACGTACGCCGCGCCGTCGGAGATCTGCAGCAGCATCGTCAGCGGCGTCAGCGGCGAGTGGTCGGTCGCGTCGGGCTTGAGCACGACGGCCGAGGCGCGGCAGAAGGGCTTCTGCTTGGTGCGCCGCATCGCGCCGCCCTCGAGCTGCTTCACCTCGAGCTGCTTCGCGTGGCCGTCGATGCGCACCGTCGCGCGCAGCGGCCGCGCGTCGTGCCCCGCGCCGGCGCCGTGGCCGTGGCCCGGCTTGTCGGCGGGCCAGCCGCTGCCGGCGGCGTGGCGCACCTTGCGCAGCAGCAGCACCTCGAACTGCGCCTTGCCCGCCGAGACAAAGGACGCGATCGTGTCGCGCATCCCTGCCTGCGCCTGCACGTGGCTCGTCTCCGCGTGCAGCCGCAGCCCGTCCGCCGCCATCCACACCACCGACAGCATCGCGCCCACGTCGTCGGCGTTGGGCGTGTAGCTCTCGTCCGCCATGCACCGCCGCAGCAGCTGCCCCTCCTCGCTCGTGCACTTCTGCCTCCGCCACTCCACCTGCCGCACCACGCCCGCCAGCGCGCGCGCCAGCCCGTCGCCCACACGGAAGCGGTCGCGCGCCACCACCAGCCGCAGCGGCGAGCCGTTGGAGAGCTCGCCCGCGATCGAGAGCAGCGGCAGCGGCCGGAGGCACGGCTCGAGCGGCACGGCCGCGGCCGAGATGCCGAGGAGCGACGCGAGGAAGCCGACGCGCGGCGGCGGCCTCGCGAGCGGGCGGAGGCTCTGCGGCTGCTGCCCGCTCGTGATCCGCTCGTCGATCTCGGAGACGTGGATCACCTCGCCCGTGTCGAGGTTGCGCACCATCTCGAGCATCATGTGCGTCGGCGCGTCGTCGTCGCCGCCCGCGCCGCCCGCGCCGCCGCCCTTCTTGTTGACGCCCTCGGACGAGACCTTTGCGAGCTCCTCGTGCAGCTCGTGCAGGTCGAAGCTCAGGCTGAGCGACGTGATGCGGAAGAGCCCCTTCTCCGAGCCCACCTCCTCCGCGCTGCTGTTCTTGCGCATCGACAGCACCGTCCCCATCTTGCCGCCGCCCGCGCGGCCGCCCGCCGCCGTGTCGAGCTCGAGCTCGAGCAGGTAAGAGCCCGCCTGGTGGCAGTCGATGAAGCGGCCGCCCTTGAGCGAGGCCGTCATCCCCGACGGCTGCTGCGGGATGTACACGCAGCGCTCGCGCGTGAAGAAGCGCAGCGTGTGCTGCGCGTTGCCCAGCTTGCGCACGTCGCTCTGCCGCCGCTGCTCCTTGTTCGCCGGCGTCGCCGACATCGTGTGGCGCTGCCGCCCGCCGCCCGCGGCGGCGCCGCCGCGCGGGTCGGGCGCGGCGGCCGCCTTGCTCCTGCCGAAGCCGGAGAAGCTCTTCCTCAGCCCGCCGCCGCCGCCGGCGTCGGCGCTCGGGCCCGGCGCCGAGGACGGCGTCGCGGCGCCGCTCGCGATCACGCCCGAGGCCAGCTCGGCCTGCGTGAGGCGGTAGCTGCCCTTGACGACGAGGCGGAGGTTGTCGCCGCCCCGCACGAAGAGCCCGCACTCCGAGAGCGGCCAGTGCAGGATGACCGCGTCGGCGCTCAGCTTGGTGCCCGTGTGCTTCTTGATCAGGCGCGCGGCGCCGCGGCACAGCTCGTGCGGCGAGCACACGGGCGCCGGCAGCTCGAGCGGCAGCTCGACGTCGTTGATCGACCAGTCGGCCGTCCAGACGCACTGCTGGAGCTCGATGGAGCCCATCTGCTTGCGCACGTAGTCCTCTGTGAGCTCCTACACGGCTTCCCGAACACCGCAGCACAATGGGCTCGCAAACTAAGCAGCTGAAGACCGCAAACATGGGTAGCGAGCAGGCTAATACCACCAGTGGTAGTGGATTAGCATAGCCCAGATAGATAGATAGATAGATAGTCCCAGTCCCACCCCGCTTAATAGAGATCACCTTACACCCAGCGAGTACACATTTTCCCGGGGCAAGCTGTAGTACAACACCGCAAGAAGCCTTGCGCGGCAAAAGCCCTGCACCTTTGGAGCACGTCGAGGCACCTTTGGAGCACGCTCAGACGCGCGCTGCGAGACGCTCCAGTGACCTCGACGTGCGATGGGCCAGGCCGTATCCAGCATCAACGTCGCCAAGGTACCAGCAGCCCCACCGCACCCAGCGCTCTCCTTGCTCGACAAGATGCTCGCCGATCCAGCCGACGTGAAGAAGATGGACGATGAGGAGAACACCGTGCTGCACACCGCCGTCAAGCTTGCTCTGGGCACCTGGATGGGCGAGGAGCCGCTCATCGAGGAGCCCGACGCGCCGGCGCCCACCCCGTCCGAGATGGCTACCAGGCTCGGCGAACTCCTGCGTCGTCACCCTGCCGCCTCGCTCGCTACCGCCCAGCGCCTGCACAACGACGACGGCCTCATGCCCTTCCATCTCGCCGTTTTGGAGGGCGGCGTGGAGCTCTGCGAGGTGCTGCTCCAGACCGGAGCGCCCGTCAACGCGTGCACGCTGCGACCCGCCTCGAGCATGCCAGCACACGGCCACATGTGCGGCCACTGGGCACGCCGCGACAAGAACGGCCATGTCATCCCGCTCGACCCGACCGACCAGACAGCGCTGCATCTCGCGGTCGGCGGCGACCTGGACGGCGAGGAGCTGATTCGGCTGCTGCTGCAGCACGGCGCCAACATCGACACGCGCGACTGCCAGGGACGGACGCCGCTCTGCCTGGCAGTCACGTCCGGCCTGCACGGCGCGGTGCAGATGATGGCCGAGTGCCGCGAGCTGTCGGGCGAGAACGAGAGCGCGCTCCACCTGGCGGTGCTCCGCAAGGACGTGCGGATGATCAGGCTGCTGGCCGAGCACGGCGCCAACGTCGACCACCTCGCGCAGAGCGGCAGCTGCAAGGGCTGGACGCCGCTCTGCCTCGCGGCACGCCAGTGCGCGGCCGGAACGGCTGAGGCGCTCCTCTCGGCGGGTGCCGACGTGCACGCGACCTCCTCCAACGGCAAGACCGCGCTCCAGATCGCCGAGATCAACAGCCAGGTCCGGAAGGACCGTTGTGAGGCGGTGCTCGCGGTGCTGCTGCACAAGGTGTGCGAGTCGGTGCTCGAGATCGCGTTTGCGCGGCGCGACGCCTGATCTCGCCTGAGTGGAGTAGCTCGAGCGCGCCTCGGCTGAGCCTCCTTAGAGGAGGTTCAGTGCTCTCCCCAACGTGCGCTCGACGACTGACAAGAGGAGTATGAGTACACAGCTCGATATACTTTATGGTGTGCTTGAATTTATTTGTCTTTGTGTGGCGGTGCTTCGGCTGCAGGCGTGAGCGGCAGTAGCCTGGCCGAGACGTGACCACGGTGGAGACGGAATGTGGCGAGCTGCGACGCCGTCGCCGCGCGAGCGGCACGGCGACAGTTTGTGACCGCATACAAGCTGTTTCGCCCATGAATCGCCTTGCTTTGTCTGCGCGAGGTTCACTGAAAAACGGCCTCTCAGAGGCCAGGGACCCGCGCCGCAGCCTCAGGGATAGCA
>Ga0209713_10001448_pt1 | contig 14139 bp, 22 predicted proteins | sample ArcOceMetagenome_3_FD_187444 | JGI IMG/M metagenome (GOLD analysis project Ga0209713, IMG submission 187444) | Marine eukaryotic phytoplankton communities from Arctic Ocean - Arctic Ocean- Svalbard ARC20M Metagenome (SPAdes) (version 2) | ecosystem: Environmental > Aquatic > Marine > Oceanic...
TGAACCGCCTCCGCAAGTGGTTCCACCGCCACGTGGAGCAGCTGCAGGACGGACCTCTCTGCGTCTGCCCCGCGTGGCGGTGGAACCACGTACGTACGCGGTGAGGAGGACAGGCGTGGCAAGTGGGCAAAGATGTTCCAGATCCTGGACGGCCACGGGAAGGGCGTCCAGGGTTCACATTACTTCCTGCGCACGCCGAACGAGGACGCCAAGTGCGCCAAGGCTCTCGTCGAGGCGGCGATCGGGGGCAACGTGCCGTGGCCCGACGACGGGGAGGACGAGCCCATAGTGATGCGCCCTCCCCCCGCCTTGGAGGACCTTGAGCAGGCCCGAGGGCCGCCGCGCAAACACATGAAGTCGTTCGCAAGCCCTCCGCGGTTTCTCATTATTCGGGGGCATCGGTTGCTTTTTGTTGAATCACATGGGCCTTTTTCGCAGGGCCCCAGGCACGTCTGGAGCTGTCTACGGAGGACACCAGACGTCTCTTGGAGAGCGCCAGCGGCTCTCCCAGCAGGGGCCCCAGAGATTATCCGAACGAGCTTCTTCTGGAGCGGCCCCAGAAAGAGCTCGGTCGGAGAGCTCCTGAGCTCATCTGAGACAGCCGCGGGTGCCCTCCGAGGGTGCGTCTGGAGCCCTCCGTACAGAGCTCCAGAGGTGCCTGGGGCCCTGCGACGAGCGCCCGCGTGACAGTCCAATAAAAGCAACCGAAGCCTTCCGAATAATGCGACACCGACAGACTTCACGTGCTCACGCGGCTGCCGTCGGTCCCAGGGGAACGACGAGCGCGAGGACTGCGCGTTCTTGGATTGGCTCGAAGCGCGGTGCGGGGAGAAGAGGTTGGCCCTAGAGGACGGCTGCGGAGCGAGCGGCAGCGGCGGCGGGGGCGCCGCGGCGGGCGCTGCTGCGGGCGCGGCTGGCGCGGCGGGCGCGGCGAGCGCGGCGGGGCGTTGTCGTTGTCGTCGCCGTCGTCGTCGTCGTCGCCGTCGTCTTCGTCGCCGTCGTCGTCGATACCGCCGCCGTTGTCGTCGTTGTCGTCGTCGTTGTTGTCGTTCCCCAGGCGGCGGTGGCCGCGCCCGCCACCCCGCCGCAGCAGCCTCGCGCCGCGGCGACGCCGTCGCCGCAGGCGCAGGCCGCAGTGGTGCGCCGCATGGAGGCCCTTGGCTCCAGCGGCGGGCACTGAGCGGGGGGCAGGGGCCCCGCGATCCGATTATCGGATGTTCCATGGCGCCGTTTCGGTGCTGTTTTCAGCAGGAGGAGAAGGGATGACACGCAGAAGTGCAGAGGAATGGGAATGGGAAGGATCATCAGTTCAGTTCGAGGTGTGTCGGCACTCCCCAGCCCAGGCATGGCGTTGGCCTGCTGGTGCTCTGGGGGGAATCGCCATTGATCAGGTGAATGCTCTTCCCTGACGCACCTCGACGACGCAGCTAGGCGGTCTCGTGTGATTTCTACGAGAGGCGATTGTTACTGTTACAATTCTTCTTCCGCTGTTGCGTGGGGTATTCAGAGTCTGTAGACAAAGCCATGCGGCGCCCTGCCAACTCATTGGGGGCGAAGGGGCGTGTCCCGCAAGAGAGACGCGGAAGGCAGAGCGGATGCAGGCGGAAGTAGATGAAATGGCTATGATTCCAAAACTTGTCATGCGGGACCAAGCTCAGCTTAGCGTAGCCAGCGCACACGGAAGCGTCTCAAGGGGAGAGGGAGAGAAGAAAGCAAAGGAGGAAACAAGCAAGCACGCGAACGCTATGACCTTAGGTATGATGGGAAAGGAAGCTCTCCCCGAGAGACTCCAAAGCGTTTCCAACATGTTCGCTCCTGGCTTCGAGCTTTGGGCTCCAGGCTCCAGATTCTGAGCTCGGGAATTGCGCCCTGACTCCAAACTCGGGATCTTCAAACATTTCGCCCTGGACTCCTGGCTTCGGGCTTTGCGCTCCAGGCTCCGACTCTAAATTCTAGTAGGTTCCAAGCTTGGACTGTACTCTTGGATGTCCTTCTTCGTTGACGGTGTCGTCCGCGTCGCGCCGCCCAGGAACGATCATGGAGCTGAACTCCCACATGAGCAACTACGAAAGGACTGGCAGAGCCGACTCGCTGCTCTGCCGCCGCCGCCGTATACTTCTGCCGATCGTGTCTTTATCCCACGGCGCGCGCGCTGACAGGACTTCTGCGTCGAAAGGATAAGGAGACTGACAGACAAGGAGGAAAAAGTAAGCACACGAACGCTATGAACATTAGCAAGGATGACACAAGGAAGTTATCCACGGAAGGGTCCAACGCGTTTCTGGGCGAGGTGGGGGGGCGAGGTGGGGGGGTCACACATCGCCGTGGCCGTCGTGTGTGCGTGCGCGTGTGTGCACCTGCGCGCGCGTTCGTGTGCGCGTGTGTGTGTGGTGCGTGTGTGTGTGTGTGCGTGTGTGTATGTGCGCGTGTGCGTGCGTGTGGGTGGGTGCGCGTGTGTGTGTGTGTGTGAGTGTGCGCGTGTGTAATAGTTTGCGCGTCTTCGCGCGTGCGGTTGTGCATAAACCGTGGAAACCCTGAACCCGAAACCCTAAACCCTTCAATACTAAACACATACACGTACACGTACACGTACATGTAACTTACATTTACACTTAGACTTATACTTACACATACACATACACGTACACGTAAACTTACAATTACACATACACATACACTTACACGTATACTGACACGTACACATACAATTACACGTACACGTACACTTACACTTACACTAACACTTACACTCCCACTTACACGTACACACATACACGTACACGTACACGTACATGTAACTTACACTTACAATTACACTTACACGTACACTTACACTTACACTTAAGCTTACACTGGATTTGACACTTACACGTACACTTACACTTACACTTACACTTACAATTACAGTTACATTTACACGTACACTTACACTTGCACTTACACTTACACGTACACTTAGGAGTACACTTACACTTACACTTACAATTACACTTACAATTACACTTGCACTTACAATTACACTTACACTTACACTTACACTTACACGTTCACTGACACTTACTTTTACACTTCCACTTACACTTATAATTGTAGTTACACTTACACTGACACTTACACTCGCAATTACACTTACATTTACACGTACACTTACACGTCCAGTTACACTTACACTTCGAATTACACTTACAATTACACTTACACTTACACTTACAATTACATTTACACTTACACTTCAACCTACACTGACACTTACACTTACACTTACACGTTCACTTACACTTACACGTTCACTTACACTTAAACTTACACTTACACTTACACTTACAAGTACATGTAAACTTACACTCACACTTACACATAAACTTACACGTACACTGACACTCACACTTACACTTACACTTACACTTACACTTACACTGACACTGATACTTACACTAACACGTACACTTACACTTACACTTACACGTACACTCACACTTACACTTACAATTACACTTACACTTACGCTTACACTTACACGTTCACGTACACGTACACGTACACTTAATCGTACAATTACTCTTACACTTACACATACACTTACAATTACACTCACAATCACACTCACACTCACAATTGCACTTACAATTACACGTACACGTACGCATACACTTACACTTGCACTTACACTTACACTTACACTTACAATTACACGTACATTTGCACTTACACTTACAATTACACTTAAACTTACACGTACACGAACACGTAATCGTACACGTACACGTAAACTTACACTTTCACTTACACGTACACTGACACTTACAATTGCACTTACACGTACACGTACACATACACGTACACGCACATGTAAACTTACACTTACACTTGCACGTGTACATACTCTTACACTCACACGTACACGCACACGTATACGTACACGTACACGCACATGTTCACTGACAATTACGATGACACTTATCCTTCCACTCACACATACACATACACGTACACGTACACGTACACCCTAAACCCTCAACCCTAAACCCTAAACCCTCAACCCTCAAATCTAAACCCTGAACCCTCAACCCGAAACCCTTAACCCTAAACCCTAAAACCGAAACCCTAAACCCTTCAATGCTAACACACATACACGTACACGTACACGTACATGTAACTTACAGTTACACTTACATTTATACATACACATACACATACACGTACACGTAAACTGACATTTACACATACACTTACACGTAAACTTACACGTAATCACACACTTACACGTAGACGTACACTTACACTTACACTTACACTTACACTTCCACGTACACACATGAACGTACACGTACACGTACATGTAACTAACACTTACAATCACACTTACACTTACACTTACACTTACACTTACACTTGCACTTACACTCACACTCACACTTACAATTACACTTACACTTACAATGACACTTACACGTACACTTACACTTACACTTACACTTGCACTTACACTTACATTGATTCTTACACAAAAACTTACACTTGCATTTACACGTACACTTACACTTACACTTACACGCACACTCACACTCACACTCACACTTACAAGTACACTTACACTTACACTTACACTTACACTTACACTTACACTTACACTTACACTTACACGTACACGTACACGTACACGTACACTTACACTTACAATTACACTTACACTTACACTTACACTCACACGTACACTCACACTCACACTCAGACTTACACTTACACTTACACTTACACTTACACTTACAATTGCACTTACACTTACAATTACACTTACACTTACACTTACACTTAAACTTACACTTACACTTACACATACACTTACACTTAATCGTACACGTACACGTAAATTTACAATTTCACTTAAACGTACATTGACACATACACTTACACTTACACGTACACGTACACATACATGTACACGCACATGTAAACTTACACTTACACTTGCACTTATACATACACTTACACTCACACGTACACGCACACGTACACGTACACATACGCGCAAATTTCACTGACAATTACGATGACACTTATCCTTCCACTCACACATACACGTACACGTACACGTACACCCTAAACCCTCAACACTCAAACCTCAACCCTCATCCTAAACCCTAAACCGTACACCCTAAACGCTAAACCCTGAACCCTAAACCCGAAAGCTTAACCCTAAACCCTAAACCCGAAACCCTACACCCTTCAGTATTAAACACATACACGTACACGTACACGTACATACAACTTACAGTTACACGTACATTTATATTTACACATACACATACACTTACACTGACACTTACACTTACACGTATACTTACACGTACACATACACTTACACGTACACGTACAATTACACTTACACTTACACTTACCATTACACTTACACACATACACGTACACGTACACGTACATGTAACTTACTTACACTTACACTTACAATTACACTTACACTTGCATTTACACTTACACTCACACATACAACTACACTTACACTTACACTTACAGTTACACTTACACTCACACTTTCACTGACACTTACACTTACACTTTCAAGTACACTTACACGTACACTTACACTTACACTTACACATTCACTATTACGTACACGTACACGTACACTTACACTTACACGTACACGCACATGTAAACTTACACTTCAACTTGCACTTATACATACACTTACACTCACACGTACACGCACACGTACACGTAAACGTACACGCACATGTAAACTTACACTTACACTTGCACTTACACCTACACTTACACTCACACGTACACGCACACGTACACGTACACGTACACGCAAATTTCACTGACAATTACTATGACACTTATCCTTTCACTCACATATACACGTACACGTACACCCTAAACCCTAAACCCTCAACCCGAAACCCTAAACCCTAAACCGTACACCCTAAACGCTAAACCCTGAACCCTAAACCCGAAACCTCAAACCCTAAACGTACACGCACACGTACACTTAAACTTACACTCTCACTTACACGTACACTGACACTTACACTTACACTTACAGGTATACTCACACATACACATACACGTACATGTAAACTAACACGTACACTTGCACCTCTACATACACTTACACTCACACGCACACGCACACGTACACGTACACATACACGCAAATTTCACTGACAATTACGATGGCAATTATCCTTCCACTCACACATACACGTACACGTACATGTACACCCTGAACCCGAAACCCTAAACCCTAAACCCGAAACCCTGAACCCTGAACCCTGAACCCTGAACCCTGGTCCCTGAACCCTACACCCGAAACTGTAAACCCTAAACCCGAAACCCGAGTCCATAAACCCTTCAATACTAAACACATACACGCACACGTACACGTACATGTATCACGTACACATACACATACACATACACTTACACTTACACTTACACGTATACTTACACATACACATACACGTACACGTAAACTTACACTTACACTTACACGTATATTTACACGTACACGTACACGTACACGTGCACGTACACTTACACTTACAATTACACTTACACTTACACTTACACTTACACACATACACGTACACGTACACGTACACGTACATGTAACTTACAATTACAATTACGCTTACACTTACACTTACATTTACACTCACACTACAGTTACACTTACACTTACAATTACACTAACACTTACACTGACACTTACACTTACACTTACATTTACACTTACACGTACACTTACACTTACAATTACACGTACAATTACACTTACACTTACACTTACAATTACACGTACACGTACACGTACACTTGCACTTACACTTACACTTACACGTACACATACACGCACACGCACATGTAAACTCTCACTTTCACTTGCACTTATACATACACTTACACTCACACGTACACGCACACGTACACGTACACGTACACTCAAATTTTGCGTTGACAATTACGATGACACTTATCCTTCCACCCACACTTACACGTACACGTACACGTACACCCTAAAACATGCCCTAAGCCCTAAACCCTAAGCCCTGAACCCTGAACCCTGAACCCTAAACCTGAAACCCTAAACCCTAAACCCTAAGCCCGAAACCCTAAACCCGTCAATACTAAACACATACACGTACACGCACACGTACATGTAACTTACAGTTACACTTACACGTCTACTTACACATACACATGCACGTACACGTAAACTTACAATTGCACATACACATACAAGTACACGTATACTTACACGTACACAGACACTTACACGTACACGTACACTTACACTTACACTTACACTTACACTTACACTTACACACATGCACGTACACGTACACGCACATGTAACTTACGCTTACACTTACACTTACACTTACACTTACAAATCACACTGACTTTGACACTTACACGTGCACTTACAATTACACTCACACTCACACTTACACTTATACGTGTATGTACACTTACAATTACACTTACACTTGCACTCACACTTATATTTACACGTACACTTACACTGCCACGTGCACTTACTCTTAGAATTACACTGACACTTACAATTACACTTACACCTACACTCACACTCACACTTGAACTTACACTTACACTCACACTTGCACTCACACTCACACGTTCACTTACCTTTACAATTACACTGACACCTACACTTACACTTACAAGTACACGTACACTCACACGTACACGTACACTTACACTTACACTTACACTTACACTTACACTGACACGTACACTTACACTTACACTTACACTTACAATTACATTCACACTTACACTTACACTTAATCTCACACTTACTCTTACACTTACACATACACTCACACTTACACGCACACTCACAATCACACTCACACTCACACTTCCAGTCACACTTACACGTACACGTACACATACACTTACACTTACACGTACACTTACACTTACACTTACACTTACACTTACACTTACACTTACACTTACACGTACACGTACACGTACACGTAAACTTGCACGTTGACTTACACGTACACTGACCTTTACACTTGCACTTAAACGTACACGTACACATACACGTACACGCACATGTAAACTTACATTTACACTTGCACTTATACATACACTTACACTCACACGTACACGCACACGTACACGTACACGTACACGCAAATTTTCATTGACAATTACGATGACACGTATCCTTCCACTCACACATACACGTACACGTACACGTACACCCTAAACCCTCAAGCCTAAACCCTAAGCCCTTAACCCTCAACCATAAACCCTAAACCCTTAGCCCTAAACCCTGAAGCCTAAATCCGAAACCTTAATCCTAGACCCTACACCCGAAACCATAAACCCTTCAACACTAAACACATTCACGTACACGTACACTTACATGTAACTTACAGTTACACTTACACTTATACATACACTTACACGTACACGTACACGTAAACTTACAATTACACATACAGTTACACGTAAACGTACACGTACACATACAATTACACGTAGACGTACACTTACACTTACAATTACGCTTACACTTACAGTTACACTCACACTTACACACTTGCACGCACACGTACACGTACATGTAACTAACAATTACAATCACATGTACAATTACACTTACACTTACACTCACACTCACACTCACACTCACACTTACAATTACAATTACACTCACACTGACACTTACACGTACATGTAACTTACACTTACACTTAAACTTACACTTACACTTACACTTACACTTACACATACACTTACACGTACACGTACACTTGCACTTACACTTACACTTACACGCACACTTGCACGCACACTCACACTCACACTCACAAGTACACTTACACTTACAATTACACTTACACTTACACGTACACGTACACGTACACTCACACTTACACTCGCACTCACACTTACAATCGCATTCACACTCACACTCACACTCACACTCACACTCACAATTACACTTACACTTACACTTACATTTACACGTACACTTACACTTCCACTTACACTTACACTTACACTTACACTTACACGTACACGTACACGTACACTTACATGTACATATACACGTAAACTTACACTTTCACTTACACGTACATTAACACGTACACTTACACGTACACGTACACATACATGTACACGCACATGTAAACTTACACTTACACTTGCACTTATACATACACTTACACTCACGCGTACTCGCACACGGACACGTACACGTACACGCAAATTTTCACTGACAATTACGATGACACTTATCCTTCCACTCACACATACACGTACACGTACACGTACACCCTAAACCCTAAAACCGCAACCCTCAACCCTAAACCCTAAACCCCAAACCGTGTACCCTAAACGCTAAACCCTGAACCCCCAAACCCGAAAGCTTAAACCCGAAACCCTAAACCCGAAACCCTACACCCTTCAGTACTAAACACATACACGTACACGTACACGAACATGCAGATTACAGTTACACGTACACTTATACTTACGCATACACATACACTTACAATTAGCCTTACACTTACACTTACACATATACTTACACGTACACATCCACTTACACGTACACGTACACTGACAATTACACTTACACTTACACATACAATTACACACATACACGTACACGTACACGTACATGTAAATTACACTAGCACTTACACTTACACTTACACTTACACTTACAATTACACTTGCAATTACACTTACACCTACACTTACACTTACACTTACGTTTACAATTACACTTGCACTGACATTGACACGTACACTTACACTTACACTCACACTTATACTTATACTTACACTTACACTTACAATTGCACTTACACTTACATTTACAGTTGCATTTACACGTGCACTTACACTTACACTTCCACTGCCACTTCCACCTACACTCACAATTACACTTACACTGACACGTACACTTACACTTACACGCTTGCGCGCATGTAAACTTACACTTACAATTACACGTACCATTACACTTACACTTACACTTACACGTACACGTACACTTACAGTTACACGTGCACGTACACGTACACGTACACTTACACTTGCATTTATACATACACAAACACTCACAATTACACGCACACGTACACGTACACGTACACGCAAATTTCATTGACAATTACGATGACACATATTTTTCAACTCACACATACACGTACACGTACACGTACACCCTAAACCCTAAACCCTAAACCCTCAACCCGAAACCCCCAAACCTAAACCCTAAACCCTGAAACCTGAACCCTAAACCCGAAACCTTAAACCCTGAACGGACACGCACACGCACACGTAAACTTACAATTTCACTTACACAAACACTGACACGTACACTTACTTTTACAATTACAGTTACATATACACGTACAAGCACATGTACACTTACACTTACACTTGCACGTATACATACACTTACACTCACACGTACACGCACACGTACACGTACACATAGACTCAAATTTCACAAACAATTACGATGACACTTATCCTTCCACTCACACGTACACGTACACGTACACGTACACCCTAAACCCTCAATCCGAAACCCTAAACCCTAAACCCTAAACCTTGATTCCTGAACCCTGAACCCTAAACCCGAATCTTTAAACCCTAAACCCTTAACCCGAAACCCGAAACCCTTCAGTACTAACCACATACACGTACACGTACACGTACATGTAACTTACAGGTACACTTACATTTATACTTACACATACACATACACGTACACGTAAACTTACAATTACACATACACTTACACGTATACTTACACGTACACATACACTTACACGTACACGTACACTTACGCTTACACTTACGCTTACACTCACACTTACACTCACACTTACAAACATACACGTACAAGTACACGTACATGTGACTCACACTTACACGTACACTTACACTTACACGTACAATTACACTTACAATTACACGTACACGTACACTCACACTTACACTTACACTTATACTTATAATTACACTTACACTTACACTTACAATTACACTTACATTTACAGTTGCATTTACACGTACACTTACAATCACGCTTACACTTACACTTACACTTACACTTACTCTCAAACTTACACTTGCTCTTACACTTTTTCTTACACGTACACTTACACTTACACGTACACTTACACTTACACTTACACGTACACTTACACTTACACTTACTCTAACACATACAATTACACTCACACGTACGCTTACACTTACACTTACACTTACACTTAAACTTACACTCACACTCACACATACGCGTACACCTACACTTACAATTACACTTACACTTACATTGGCACTGACACTTACAATTACACTTACACTTACACTTACAATTACTGTTACACTTACACTCACACTTACACTTTCACGTACACTTACACTTACACTTACACTTACACGTAGACGTACACGTACACGTACACTTACAAGTACACTTACACGCACACTCACACTTACACTTACACTCACACTCACACATACGCGTACGCTTACACTTACAACTACATTTACACCTACGCTTACACTTACACTTACACTCACACTTACACGCACACTGACACTTACTTGTACACTTACAATTACAGTTACACTTACACTTACACTTACAATTACACTTACACTTACACTTACACTTACACTTACACGTACACGTACACTTTCACGTACACGTACACGTACACGTACACGTAAACGTACACTTTCACTCACACGCACACTGACACTTACACTTACACTTACAATTACAATTACACGTACACGTACACTCAGATGTAAACTTACACTTACACTTGCACGTGCACACACACTTACTCTCACACGTACACGCACACGTACACGTACACATAGACTCAAATGTTCACTGACAATTACGATGACACTTAGCCGTCCACTCACACATACACGTACACGTACACGTACACCCTAAACCCTAAAACCTAAACCCTCAAACCTCAAACCTCAACCCTAAAACCTAAACCCGAATACCTAAACCCTAAACCCTAAACCCGAAACCTTACACCCTAAACCCTAAACCCGAAACCCTAAACCATTCAATAATACACACATACACGTACACGTACACGTACATGTAACTTACAGTTACATTTACACTTATACTTTCACATACACATACACGTACACGTAAACTTACAATTACACATACAATTACACGTAGACTTACACGTACACATACACTTACACGTCCACGTTCACTTACACTTACACTTACACGTAAACTTACACGTACACTTCCAGACATAAACGTGCACGTACACGTACACTTACACTTACACGTACACTTACACTCGCACTTACACTTACACTTACACGTACACTTGCACTTACACGTACACTTACAATTACACTTACACTCACACTGACACTTACACGTACTCTTACACGTACACGTACACGTACACTTGCACTTACACGTACACTTACAATTACATTCATAATTAAATTTACACTTTCACTTACAATTACACTTACAGTTACACTTACACTTACAATTGCACTTACACTCACACTCACACTCACAATTACACTTACAATTACACTTGCACTCAAACTCACACTTACACTTACACTCACACTTACACTTACACTGACACTTACACTTGCACTTGCACTTGCACTTGCACTTACATATACACTTACACGTTCACTTACACTTACATTCACACTCACACTCACACACACACTCAAACTTACACTTACTCTTACACTTACACTCACACTTACACTTACAATTACACTTACACGTACACGTACACTTATTAGTACAATTACATTTACACTTACACTTACTCTTACACTTACAATTACACTTACACTTACACTCACACCTACACTTACACTTACACTCACACTGACTCTTACACTTACACTTACACTCACACTTACACTTACACTTACCCTCACACGTACCTTTACACTTACACTTACAATTACACTTACACGTACACTTACACTTACACTTGCACTTACACTTAGTACACTTACAAGTAAACTTACACTTACACTTACACTTACGCTTACAACTACACTTACACTCACAATCATGCTCACACGTACACATACACGTACACATACACATACACGTACACGTAAACCCACAATTTCGTATGCAAGTACACTTACACTTACACATATGTTTACACGTACACATGCACGTACACGTACACGTAAACTTACAATCACACTTACACTCACACCTACATTTATACGTACACGTATATGTACACGTTACACGCACACGTACACGTAAACTTATACTTACATTTACACTTACACTTACAATTACAAGTACACTTACACGTACACGTACACGTGCACGTACTTGTACACGTACAATTACAATTCCACTTACACGTACACTTACACTTGTATGTACACGTGTACATACACGTGCACGAGACGTAAAATTACACTTACACTTACACGTACACTTACACGTACACTTATACGTACACGTGCACGTACACGTACACGTACACGTGAACTTACACTTTCACTTACACGTACACTGACAATTACACTTACACTGACACGTACACGTACACATACACGTACACGTACATGTAAATGTACACTTACACTCGCACGTACACGTACACTTGCACTTACACGTACCGCGCGCACGTGGCGCACGTGGCACACCTGACACACCTGGCGCACCTGGCGCACCTGGCGCACCTGGCGCACCTGGCGCACCTATTCCTTGCGCAGACGGTATTCCTAGCTCAGACGCTATTCCTAGCGCAGACGAAACAAACAGAACAAGAACATAACAACAGCAGAAACCATAAACATGACAGAAAAAGTATAGAAAACCAAAAAAAACCAAGAAATACATGTAAAATACATAAATTGAATAGAACAAGTACAAAACAATATCAGAAAAGGTACAGACACATAACAGACCAAGTAAAAAAAAATGACGAGGTCCCCACGGCACGACAGGAGACCCCCACGGCACGGCGGGAGATCCCCACGGCACGTCTGACCTCTGGAGGCATCCAGAGGCCCGACGGGCGGAGTGGGCCAGCAGTGCCTCGC
>Ga0209713_10001452_pt1 | contig 14124 bp, 14 predicted proteins | sample ArcOceMetagenome_3_FD_187444 | JGI IMG/M metagenome (GOLD analysis project Ga0209713, IMG submission 187444) | Marine eukaryotic phytoplankton communities from Arctic Ocean - Arctic Ocean- Svalbard ARC20M Metagenome (SPAdes) (version 2) | ecosystem: Environmental > Aquatic > Marine > Oceanic...
TTGCTCCTCTTCCTGCTTCTTTGCAGCAGCTTCCTCCTCCTGCTTGGCTTTGGCAGCAGCTGCCTCTTCCTTGGCTTTGACAGCGGCGGCCTCCTCTTCCTTCTTCTTGGCCTCAGCCGCGGCCTCGTCCTCCTTCTTGCCCATCCCAATCGGCACTGGCTCCGCCTCAACAACCCCAATTGCAGCCGTGCCCCCATCCTTGCTCTGGGACGCCACCGCCGCTTGCTCTGCCTTCTTTTTCGCAGCTGCTGCGTCCTCCTCCGCCTTTTTGCTCTGCGCTGCCCCCGCTTCTGCCTTCTCTCTGGCCGCCTCCTCCTCCTTTGCCTTGACTGTTGCCTCCTGCTTGCTCTTGTCTGCCATTTCCTCTTTCTGTTTGGCAGCAGCCGCGTCTTCTTCTTCCTGCTTCTTTCGTGCTGCCTCCTCCTTCTTTTTGGCCTCCTCCTCTTTCTGAGACTTCGCAGCATCGGCTGCCTCCTGCTCCTTTTTCTTCACCGCCTCCTCCTCCCTTTTCTTCGCATCTTCCTCTTGCTTCTTGCCCGCAGCCGCCTGGTCCTGCTTCACAGCAGCTTCTGCCTCCTTCCCCTTCTTCTCGGCTCCATCTTGCTCTTCCCCTTCCTTAGCCACCGCCCCATCCCCCTCTTTGCCTTTCGGCCCACCCTGTCCGTCTTCCTCCCTCTCCTTAGCCCATGCGGCATCTTGAGCCACAGTCCCCGCATCACTGTCCTTCTTCACCTCGGGCTCCTGCCCTTCCTTGCCCGCGTCTTTGCGGTCCTCCTGCCCTTGGCCGCTGTCCCCGAGCGCTTTCTCCTTGGACCAGGCCTCTTTTGAGGGCGAGGGGGGCACCACCTCCTCCTCCGTTGCTTTGGCCGCCGCTGCCGCCACCACCTCCTTCTTTGCTGCCGCCGCTTCCTCTTCCTTGGCCTTGGCAGCTGCCGCCTCCTCTTCCTTCTTCTTCGCTACAGCGGCCGCCTCTTCTTCCTTGGCCTTGGCAGCAGCCGCCTCCTCGTCCTTCTTCTTTGCCGCGGCAGCTTCCTCTTCCTTCTTCTTCAATGCAGCAGCTTCCTCTTCCTTGGCCTTGGCAGCTGCCGCCGCCTCCTCCTTCTTTGCCGCAGCGGCCGCCTCCTCGTCCTTCTGCTTCGCTGCCGCAGCTTCCTCTTCCTTGGCCTTGGCAGCAGCCGCTTCCTCTTCCTTCTTCTTCAATGCAGCGGCCGCCTCCTGATCAGCCTTTTTCTTCGCAGCTTCCTCCTCCTCCTCCTTCTTTGCCGCAGCCGCCTCTTCTTCCCGTTTCTTCGCTGCCGCAGCTTCCTCTTCCTTGGCCTTGGCAGCTGCCGCCGCCCCCTCCTCCTCTTTCTTCGCCGCCGCAGCTTCCTCTTCCTGTTTCTTGGCTGCAACCGCCTCCTCTTCCTTCTTCTTCGCTGCAGCCGCCGCCTCCTCTTCCTTCTTCTTCGCTGCAGCCGTCTCCTCTTCCTTGGCTTTAGCAGCAGCAGCCTCCTCCTCCTTGGCCTTATCAGCAGCCGCTTCCTCTTCCTTCTTCTTCAATGCAGCAGCCGCCTCTTGATCAGCTTTTTTCTTCGCTGCAGCCTCCTCCTCCTCCTTCGCTGCAGCCGCCTCTTCTTCCTTCTTCTTCGCTGCAGCCGCCGCCGTCTCCTCTTCCTTCTTCAATGCAGCGGTTTCCTGTTCCTTAGCTTTGGCAGCGGCCGCCTCCTCTTCCTTCTTCTTCGCTACAGCGGCCGCCTCCTCTTCCTTGGCCTTGGCAGCAGCCGCCTCCTCTTCCTTCTTCTTCGCTACAGCCGCCGCCTCCTCTTCCTTGGCCTTGGCAGCTGCAGCCTCCTCTTCCTTTTTCTTCGCTGCAGCCGTCTCCTCTTCCTTGGCCTTGGCAGCAGCAGTCTCCTCCTCCTTCTTTGCCGCAGCGGCTTCCTCTCCCTTGGCCTTGGCAGCAGCCGCTTCCTCTTCCTTCTTCTTCAATGCAGCGGCCGCCTCCTGATCAGCCTTTTTCTTCGCAGCAGCCGCCTCCTCCTCCTTCTTCGCTGCAGCCGCCTCTTCTTCCCGTTTCTTTGCTGCCGCAGCTTCCTCTTCCTTGGCCTTGGCAGCGGCCGCCTCCTCTTCCTTAGCTTTGGCAGCGGCTGCCGCCTCCTCCTCCTTCTTTTTCGCCGCCGCAGCTTCCTCTTCCTGTTTCTTCGCTGCAACCGCCTCCTCTTCCTTCTTCTTCGCTGCAGCCGCCGCCTCCTCCTCCCTCTTCTTTGCAGCCGCCTCCTCGTCTTTCTTCTTCGCTGCCGCCGTCTCCTCTTCCTTGGCCTTAGCAGCAGCAGCCTCCTCTTCCTTGGCTTTGACAGCAGCAGCTTCCCCCTCTTCCTTTTTCTTCGCTGCTGCAGCATCCTCCTCCTTCTTCGCGGCTGCCGCATCCTCCTCTTTTTTCTTGGCCTCATCCGACGCGGCTGCCTCCTGCGGCCACAACACGCGAGCGCGCGCGCGCACACACACACACACACATCAACCATATGCGGTGCGCACAAGCGCCGTACTGCATACGCGTCTGCATGCACGCTGCGCGTGAATGCTCGTGTACCTTGCTGGGGCTCTCGATATCGGCGTCCTCAAAATCATCGTCGTACTCTTCATCCACCTCCTCTGCTGGCGTGGCATCGACGGCTGGTGCCGCTGGTACAGCAGCTGCGCGCATCCGCCCTCGCTCGTTAAACTTCGCACACATCACCCGTCGTCGTATGCCCTGATCTGATGCATGCGCACACACCCACACCCACACCCACACCCACACCCACACCCACACCCACAGAGAGAGGCACAGACACACGAATGAAACCTGTGGCCGTGCCACCCTCGTCTGCGGCAGGGGCCACAGAGACAATGTCTTGCACTTCCAGTGCTGCGTACGAGCTGAAGCTCCATATGGGCACCTGTGCCGCCACCGTTTCAACACGCATGATCAGACGCACGTGCACGCAGATTCAGCCGACATACGCGCACGCACACGCACACGAGCGCGCGCGCACACACACACACATACGCCACTGCTCGAGAGGCTCCGTGCACTCACTTGCACAGCAACGCGTCCTTTGTCAAATTTGAGCGTCGCACCACACTTTTCATTCCAGTCGTTCTCCTGCGTGTTGTACTTGAACACCCCGATGCGCCTGCCGAGTGCAGTATTGTGCGCGACGCGCGTCATTGGCGCGAGAGTGCTCGCACGCAAGTCCGAGCGCTTGTGCGTGTGCTAGTGTCATCGGCTGTGAGGCAACGTCAGGGCACACAAAGAGGGTGGACATCCCAATCCTGCGGCGCTCAAGCAGGGGCGCAAGACACAATGATCACACAGGTACTGACCGCCCTGGCGCCGGTTCGCGCAGGAGGGGCAGCTCAAGAATGACGGGCTTGAGAAACGCGATACCCGACGGGGACAAGGTCAACACCTCAGACGCTAGCTCTCGCGCCGCACCACACCTGGATGCCTGCACGATTTCGCACGAATAAGCATCGGAGCAGGATCGCTCAGAGATAAGCGCTGGCACGCGCACACGCACACATCGACACGCACGTGCAGGTGCACACGCATCCGCACCCACACGCGAACACGCACACCCGCACACGCAGGCACACATCAAAACAGACCTGTACGACCGGGGGAACAGGCACTACTTGCATGCCAATCAGCTCACTCCGGCCCCCGAGCGCACCGGCAGGGAACGACAGGCGGGCGCCACTGCGTGACAGGCCTATACTGCTGTCATATGCGTTCTCAATGTGCTTGAACGTGCTTTGGATGCGCTCTGCAACTGCTCCGACGAGCGGTCTGCTGCTCGCGCCGCTCGGCGGAGGGCAGAATGTGTCCTCCTTGCGCATACCGTCGGGACTATTCTCCCTGTACTCTCCCGTGCAGATGTCGTCGTTACGCTCGACTTCTTCCAGGTCTAAGGCTCTGAATTCAGTCACGAGCGGGGATTGGCCTCTTCCGTCGCCGTTGGCCTCTTCCGTCACCGTATCCACGAGATTGGGCCACACCGCTGCCTGCTGGTGAGGCCTCACATCTCGTGGGTGGGGCTCTGCCCTCTCCTCTGGCTGCTCATCGCAGTGATAATGCCGCGCAGCCGGCATGCTCATCGAGTCCTGCGCTACCTCTGGCGATTCCTCTTGCTGTCCCACACCATGGCCACTACATCCCGAATCAGCCGGCGCTGGCGTGGGATCCACCCAAGGCGCAGTGTCGCCGGCAGCAGCGACAGCATCCGCGAAGAATTTGTCGGCGGCAGCCAGGGCCTGCGCTTCTTGCTCCAGGTGCTGCTGCAGCTTGAGCAGATTCACTGCTGTGAGCGCACGAGATAACTGCGGTGTCGCCTGCAGCATGTACGAATCGCCCCCGAGACCCTGCTGGAATTGCAGAAATTGTTGCGCTTGCTGCGCGCGTCGTATCCGCTGCTGCTCCAACTGCGTGGTAGGAGCTGCGTCATGCGGGTGCTGTGTCTGCGCCAAAGATGCACCACACACGTGCACGGGGTCCTGCACCAGCTCGTCCTCTGCCTGCTGTGAATGCTGCTCGTCTTTGGCTGCAATGCCACCTGCACCCGCCTCTGCTCCGATTGGAGCACCGGCAGGGGCGGCGCAAACCAGCTCTTCCAACTGCATGAACGACGTCTGCGTTGCCGTCGCCGCCAGATCATGAACACTGTCCACCTCCTCCTCTACCCCCTGCACAAAGGACGTTTGCGTGGCCGCCGCTGCCGCCGCTGCGACTGCAGGCAACGAGCATGCTGGGCCGCCATCGTCGAAGGACGTCTGAGTCGCGACCATTTCCAAAGATGCTTTGGCGAGAGGAGCTCTGGCTGCTTCCTCTGCAACTAACTCCAAGGTCTCAATCAGCTCTTCCACCAACTCCTCGACCTCGTCGGGAATGCGCCGCGCGACACGATGCATGTCGTGTATCTCCACGTGCACTCCAGTCCCAACCTTGCTCAACTCCATTGTCGCCACCTGCGTCGCTGCTGTCTTTTGCACCTGTCTGTCTGTCTGCGCCGCTGCACTTGAAACCTCCGCACTACAATATTCGGTCTGTGCTGCTGTGGCCACTGCCTGGGGCTCTGTCTGTGCAGCTGCAGAAAAGACAGCAGTTTCTGCCGCAGCGTTGGCGGCGACAGCAGCCGTGTAAATCACCCTCCTTGCACATCGTGGCGGACTGGAATCTCTGTGCCGCTGTTGCTCCATGTCCTGCTGTCGGGCAGTCTCTCTTTGCGACTCTCTTTCAGCATCCATGGACTCGAGCTGTGCGAGCCGCTTCTCCAGGATAGACAGCCTATCCCACGCAACGAATCAGTTTCACGTCTGGCAGTGCGCATGCAACATCGTCGATTCTGCAACACAGCGCAGCGCTGTCGCAAGCGGCGCACGCCCAAAGAAGGCGCGTCAGAGAGTATGAAGGACATAAATGACCTCTTCTCAGCCGGCGTGTGCGGTGCCTCTGTGCGTGAGCCTGGCCTATGAGCATCAGTCTGCGCGCCGCACTCCACCTTGACTGGTGTCTGCGTCCTCTCGGTGCACGTCTGTTCGTGCGCGTCTGCAGACGCCTGTGAGTGAGCTTGCACGCTTGTTGGCACGTCCAGGGGCTCGGATTCTATCTCCGCCTGAATCTGAGTTGCAATCTCGTCGACAGGCTTCTGTTTCTTCGTCTTCTTCCCCGACAGAGAGAGCCTGCGGTTGATAGCTGCTCCTGACAACAAGGGACTCGTCGGGAAGAGGCAGCGCGGCGCGAGCTGGGACTGGACCTCTTGCGGGGTACGCAGAAGAAGGCGCATCTCAATATCGCGCTTTCGCGATGCCTGTGTGCCTACACTACTTCGTGTCGGCGAGTGCAGACCTTGCGAGGATGCGCTGGCCCCGGCGTCGGTCCGCGGGGGCTCCAGCGTGCTTGCCGATGATGCTGATCCGCGTCCTTTGGCCAAGGCAGCCTCGGGCGTCGCAACGATGGGTGCCGCTGCCGATGCCTGCGGGACTGCAGGTGCTGCAGCCTCCGCCCCCCCTGCCTCGAGGTCTGGGCTGCTGCCTTGCTCGTCTGCTTGCGTTGTTGCCACAGGTGCCATGGAATCCGGGGAAACAGTTGGCAGGCTTTCGCCCAGTGCTGACTGTTGTTCTTTCTGCTGCCTTTGCAGCCGCATCGCAGCTCGACGGCGCTGCCGCCTTGTTTGCTGCTGAAGCTCCTGCTCTTGCTGTTCTTGATGCTCCTTCCCAGCATCCATATGCTGCTGCTGGGCTTCTTGTGACTGCAACGCGTGCTCGTGCTGGCGATCCTGAATCCGCTGGTTCACACTCTGACAGAGACGGAAGACGCGAGCGGGAGTTGCTTGTGCAAAGTTATCGAGTACTAGGGTACGAGCATTGCGTCTTGCCATCCATCCACGCACAGCACACTGCAGCATCACGACCGCAACTGCATGCAACGACATTGCCACAGGCGTTGCTGGGACTGCCTCCTCCACTGAGCACACCACATCCTCGTGTGCGCGTGGAGTTGCTGCTGCTTCAACGTGCTTCTCAGATCCTGCGCCGTCAACATCGGCAGGAGCAGAGACAGAAGGGCACGGGCTGCACATCTGGCTTTCGTCGCTAAAGATGACCCGCCCTGTCTCCTCCTCTTCGACGAGCGTCTCGCCGCTGTTGAGCGTGTCTTCCTCCACGAGCGGAGTATCCACACCCGGTGCCGTCGACTCTCTCCCTCTTTCTGTTGCTCCCTCCTCTGGTCCAGGGATCTCCACCCGTTCTGCGCGTCGTACCTCCTCCGCTCCCAGGGCCTCGTCCAAGACAGCAGACGACGGCGCAGTTGATAGTTGAGTCGATTCGAAACTGACGTCTCCAACCTTGCTGCCGCCTCCTTCCTCCTGCACCTCCGACGCTTCGTCTTCCAAGGTGGCCATCGAAGCCGACAAGAGACGCTCGCTAGCTTCCGAGTGCTGCCACGTGCCTGATGCCTCCGAGTTCGACACGGCCTCCCTCTCCTCCTCCTTTTTCGGAACGCAATTTGGCTCCAACGCAAGAGCCTCGCCTCCCTCCACTTGTCCGTGAGTGCTTGGCCAATTAGGCGCAGGCCTGGGCGAAGCGATACGCATGTCACTGACGGACCGCCCTGCGCACGTGTCTACCTCCACATCTAAGCCCACACCTACAGGCTTAGGTAGGGTGTTGCTTGCTTGAAGCGCTTCTCTGACCTCCGGAACCATGTACTCGGACAAAGACTTTGGCGTCTGCTCAACAAATCGAATACTCGTGAGAAGCAACAACACATGAGCAAAAACCAACAATGTCCACAGCAGAGAGCACACGCAACGCAGCGTCAAAGCACCTCAGCCCCCGCCCCCACCTGGTGCCTGACAGCCAGGCGCCAATGTCCAAGGGCCATCTGGGCGGCGTCTTGCTCCGAAAGATCGCCTGCCCCGGCCTGTGTCTGTCTGCCTGCATAGGGGACCACGGGCACCCAACCAATGCACATATCCCATCCTCCGACAGTTCCTCTGCCACCCCCCGAACGGAGCAAGAGTGTGAGGACAATGGCGGAGAGACAGTGCGGATGATAGCTGGGCAGGAGGAGAGGCGCGTCTGCCCGCCACATGCTCTCATCGCCACCGGCATCCTGGACAAGCTCGACGCACGCACTGCACCCGTTTGCGCGCATCTCCGTGTGTCCATTGTGTAGCTGCGCTCGGATGACCAGCCGAATGTTTTGCTGCGCTCTGAGCAAACTGCTCTTCTTGCCCACGGCCTCACAGGCAATGTCAAAGTAGGCGCTCTTCAAATGCTGTGCTGAGCACTTGGTGTTGAACCACACGCGGATGTCTCGCAGACATAGTGGGTCTATGGCGCGAGAAAAAAGGCAGAATCGTTGACGCCGGTGGGGTCAGTGGTGCGCGTGATCACTGCACGGTACGAGAGAAGACGATGCGGGACGGCAGAGCATGCGTATGCGTATGACGCCATTTGAGCAGCGCTGGTGATGGCCTAAGCGTGTGGGATTGGGACTCACGTGCTGTGCGGCGTGACGTGTCAATGTAGGGCAATTGAAGCTCAACCAGCCGCTGGAATCGCTCGATTTCATTCTCCCGCAGCACGCTCGCAATAGCGCAGTCGACGCCTTCTCCCCACGGATGCTGCAGCATGGTGATACTTACCACACCTAGGTGCCCATGGCGGGGGGGGGGTGGAGAGAGCTGTCAGTGCGATCTGTCTGTCGAAAGTCGTGTGCACGCTTCGTCTTAGCAAAACAGTGAGAGCAAAGAGGTTGGACACGCGCGCGGGCACACACAGAGAGAGAGAGAGAGAGAGAGAGAGAGAAGAGACCTCCGCGAAGCCGGGCCTTTTTGTTCAAAGTTTTGGTGTCCGTTCCGAGCAAGAGCAACAAGCGAGGCGAGCCAGCAAAGACGGGGAAATAGGCCTTTTGGCGCTGCTTGGTGCTCGATCGCTGCCAGCAGCGACGGGGAACTGCGACACACCCAGCACGTGAGTTTGGGCGCGCGTCACTCCGAGAGAGTGTGATTCAAGTAAGACATGGCAAGAGGCATACGTGAGCGGGATGATGGTCCAGCATATTGATTCATGGCTCAAATCCACGCCGTCCTGGGCATTTGTCACGGTCACGACGAGCTCGGCAACGACGTTCAGGTTCTTCAGCGGCTGCCTTGAGTGCAGGCACAGCTCGCACGCCTTTTCAAATTCCACGCGGCACAGCGTGGTCTCCCTCCCTCTCTCGGCGCTGCCCGCCCGAGCGGCCCCGCCAATCGCGCCTCCGCACCCCGCCTCCCCGGTGCCGGCTCCGTCGCCGCCGCTCCTGCTGCTGCTGCCCGCCGCCTCCCTCTTGGCGAGACGCAGGTCAACGCGAGCACTGCTCACAGTGTTTCCGAAGAAGCGAAACGCGCCCTTGGATGCCCCGTCCTTTTCAAGCCCAGCCTTGCTCCACCCTCTCAGCATGCCCGCGGGACCGCTGCCCGCGCCCCCCAGACTTTTCGAGTGCGCGCTTGCCGATGCCGGCGGCTCAACGGCCGCGCCCAGTGAGACGTTGAGGCTCGCAGCCACCGTGTAGAGGCTGGGCGTGTGTGCCTTGTTCAGCAGCTGCGTCGGTATCGGCACCCGCGACATACCTGCGCCGAGACGAACGGATCAACGCAAGGAGCACGCCCGCCCATGGCACGCACCCGTCGCGCCCGTCGCTGCACGCAAGCGCCGCATGCACCACGCACGCCGAGCGCGGGGCGCATGCACCTGTGATGCTGAGCGCGAAGGCGCGCGACGCGGCGTGTGGCTGCACAGCCGGGGCCGAGAGCACCCGGCTGCTGTTTGCCTCCCTGCTCGCACCAGGGCGCAGCTGGTGAGGGCGTGGGCAGCGCGTGCAAGATGCAGCGTGTGGGCGCGCACGTCGCTAGCGCTGCGCTGCGCGCTCGCGCGCGGCGAGCCTACAGGGACGCATGTGTGTGTGGGAGAGCATTCATGAGTGTACGTATGAATGTGTACGGGCCGCGGCGACGGGGCACGGCGACGGGCAGAGAGCACGCGCGCAGAACGCGGGCGCGCGCGCAGACAACAGCGCACCGGAGCCAGGCAAGCGCGTGCCGCTCCGCCAGCTCCTCGCTCACGGCGGCGGCCCCCGCAGCGGGGGCAGTGGGCCAATCGCCGACAGTGGGCCCTTCGCTGCCCGCGGGCAACGGCGCCCGCCGCATACCCCCCATGCCACCCGCCGCGGTCCGCTGTCCCCGTGCGCCCCGTCGGACCGCGGGCTCCGCCCGCCTGCCGCCTCACACTTCTCCGCCCCCTTGCTTGCAAACTCCCTTTGTTCCCGCCGCGCGCCTTCCCGCCACTCCCTCGAATCGAAGGCTAGTTCGTGGCAAAAAAGTCAGTGGACGTAAGTCTCCTCGTTTCTCGGTTTCCCTCCAACGGCCCACGCCCGCATCCGCAGCGGCCGCAGCGGGCGCGCACACCCGCGGGCGTCCCGCGCGCGGCGCGCGAGCGCGAAGGCCATGTCCTCGTTGGTGTCGGCCGCCCCCGCCGGGAGGCCCGGGCGGCAAAAGGCGTGGGATGCGGGCGAGGACGTGCCGCCCGAGGAGGAGGAAAAGTCCCTCGCGGACCGCATGCTCACGCTCAAGCCCGTCGTCGCGGGCGTGCGGGCGGCGAGCCAGCACCCCAAGCTGTTCGACGTGGCGCTGTACGTTGCCTTCCTGGCGCTGCTCACCTTCGTCGTGCTGCAGGCGCAGGACCAGGCCGGCGTGTGGCCCTCGTCGGCGCCGTACGAGTCGGCGCGCCTGCTGCACCGGCGGTACGGCGAGCGGTTCCTGCGGGTCGAGTCGCCCGAGCAGTGGTTTGACTTTATGGAACAGCACTTCCTGGACATCGTGTACCCGCTCTCGTGGTACAGCGGCAAGGCCATCGAGAAAGACGACTGGGGCTTTGCGGGGGCAGGCCGCAACTCGCCAGACAACTTCCGGATTCTCGGGGCTGTGCAGCTGCGGCAAGTCCGGACGCAATTGAAGACGTGCCCGAGCACATACCAGAAAGAGCTCCGCAACTTGGTGATCGAGTGCGTCGGGGAGTACTCAGCTTACACGCAGGAGGAGGCGCCCTTCGGGCCGCTCGACAAGGGGTCGCCGCGCTACGAGTTCTCGGGCAAGAAGGAAAATGGCGAAAATTCGTACAGCGGCATGTTTGCGCGGTATGACGGGGGCGGGTATGTGACAATACTGCCGGCGGACGGCGACGAGGGGACCAAAAACAAGACGCTCGCCACAATCCAGCAAATGCGCAAGGACCGCTGGTTTGACCGGCAGACGCGCGCTATTTTCGTGACGGTCAACCTGTTCAACCCATCGACGGGCTACCTCACGCCTTTGAGGCTGATCCTCGAGCACCCGGCCGCGGGCGGAGTGTACCCCTCTGTGTCTATGCGGCACGTGCCCATCGGGGCCTTGTATACGAGGTACGGTAAAATGTCGACGCAGTTGCCCGAGGTGCTGCTCACAATATCTGTGTTCTTGTACATGGTGTGGGAGTTCAACGAGTTATCCAAGACCTCTTTCACTGAGTACTTTTCAAATTTTTGGGGCATTTACGACTGGATCAATTTTGCGCTTTTCATCGTTGCCTATTCGTTCCGCTGGGCAGCCTATGGCCAGGCGCCCAAGGGTGCGGTGTTTCCCCCCTCAAACGAGAGGTTTGTCAATTTGGAGTCGCCGTGTTGGCACGTACAGATGTGGCGGAATATTCTGGCGGTGACTTTGATCTTCTGCTATCTGAAGCTATTCAAGTACATTCACAGGATTCCGTCCATTGCGCACTTGTTCCGCAAACTCTTCTTTACCATGAGCGACATAATGTACCTCCTTGTGAGCTTCACCTTTATTTTTTGGGGCTTCTCGCTGTCCCATTTCCTCGCGTACGGCGACGAAGTCAAGTCCTTCCGGACAGTGCCGGACACAATGATCATGCTGTGGCGCCAAATGCTTGGAGACCTTGGCGTGGTCGACGACATGATTGCCGCGAACAGGATCTTGGGACCCCTGTTTTTTGTCCTGTTCACGAGCATGGTGGCAATAGTGCTGCTGACGATTTTCTTCGGCTTACTGCGTGAAAGCTATGTACTAGCCGACGATCAAAACAATCGCGTCACCCTTGTGCAGTCCTTTTTGGACTCAGCAATCGCTCCCTACCTCGGCTTTGTAAGTGCTTGCTGACGTTGTGTTGTTTTGCTGTCCTGCTGGCATGTGGCCCATCTTTGCCATTCAACGACGCATTTGCATGTATTGATTGCGTGAACAATTGTACTTGTGTGGCTTGGTCGCCCCCCTCCAAACAGGCCAAGGACTACCAGCTGAAACACGAGGAGGAGGAGGCAGCAAGGGATGCATTGGCGGCGCAGGCAGCTCTAACGGATCAGGTGGAAAACGAAAAGGCAAAGGCAGATGAAATCAAGCAAAAAATGAAAGGTGCGTCTTGCCGATGCTGTCACTCTCGTTTGCTCCCAAAATTTCAACACAGCAACAACGGCTCACGACACACATCCTGCACAAACCTCGCGCACGTTCGCACACAGGTTGGGATCCGGAGTTTGTAGAGCAACGTGCTATGAAAGCAAAACAACGACGAGAGGCGCGAAAAGACATTCTGGTTGAACCCCACTTCCCCCTTTGCATGCCTGCGTCTCTTTCTGACCTCACAACACAACTTTTCGGCGGTAAAGTACTTGAGGCATGGTGTGATGACACTTTGCACTGCAGCCTTTCTCGGATTCTTGTCCTCTGACATGGCTGCATTGTCCCCTATACTCGTCCTTTCCGGAGAGCAGCTGCAGTCTCTTTTGGTGTTGTCGCGAGAATCACGAGTAATATCTAGACGTGTCGACACGCTCGTAGACACGGACGCGCCCACTGCTGCCGATCTCCCCGAGTTTTTCAATTGAATTCCACGTCACGTCGGAGCTTCGCGCCCTGGCCCTGGACGCCCCCGTCATGGACATTGTTTCCTAATAAATATCTCTCTCTCTCTTTTCTAGGGGGGGCGGGGGGGGACAGGGTGACGGTCTGGGGAGCAGTAGGTCCGCACTTTAGCAGCAGGAGTGCAGAACGTACCCACTTTCTGAAAAGTGGACTTCGGAGTTGACATGCCGCAGAATAAATTTGAGCCTCAACAAGCAGCGAAGCTACTACTCGCCCCGTCCCTGCTGAATCAGTGCTGATACGTTGCCGCCTTCCTCCGAGCCGCGCCGAGAGCATCGTGTCACCTCACTGACTCAGAAATACCCTACCGGGCCGCGCCCGAGACCACCCCGTTATGGAGATTGTTCCTAATAAATCTCTCCGAGGCTCTCTCTCCGAGTCTCTCTCTCTCTCTCTCTACGGCCACACCGTGCGGCTCCTGCTTCAAGTTTGGTCTTTGGACTTTGGTCTTTCGACTAAAGCATGCTTTGGCCCGCCGGCGGGTGCAGCCCGCACCGCACCGTGACGTCTATGACCACATTCGGGTCCGGGTTGCCCGCCAAAAAGCGACCCGAATGGCGCTGCCAGCCTCGGCCCTCCACGTAATCTGAGTCCACATGCTACACACAGACGAGTCTGCACGCCCGAGAAGACGCTTTTGAATGCATACAAGCCTCCCGTGGCGCGGGACCAGCGCAACCAAAGTGCATGCAGTGTAGTTAGCCGTGGACCCTTTCATCCGCACGTGCATGCTTTGTCTTGCGCAGTCATCCATGATGATATTGCTCAGAAGCTTCATGCAAGGCCCCCCGCCGCGCGCGCGCGCGCACGCACACACACATTGCATGCAAAGACATTGATGCTTATCTCGTGTGTGTTTGTATGTGTGTGTGTGTGTGTGTGTGTGTGTGTGTGTGTGTGTGTGTGTGTGTCTGTGTGCAAAATGTGCGCGCAGGTATTAAATGAGGGCCAGGTTTTTGGGGCCGCGCACGCAGATGCCTCTGCCCTGGGAATGAGCAGTGCAGACGAGACAGACCGGGCCCGTGAGCAAGACGGAGTTGTGCTGGTCGTGGAGGGAAGAATCACACGAAAACGGTGGGTCAACACTGGGTTGTTGCGTCCCTCAGCACTGCGCCGCTAGTGTTGAGTAGATCGCGTGATGCGGCAACTCAGCAAGCGTATCATCGTAACGCGGGCCCTTCTGTGGCATTGCGCGCCAGGTGGTTTAGCTCTCGGCTGTTATTCTTCGATGTCAGCAGCATATCCCCGCTTCCGCACCAGGACCACACACCTCCCGCTCCTGCCCCTCCTGCGTCCCTAGAGCGCGAAGGGGCCCCAGAGACCGGCCTTTCAGACGCAGCAATGGACGAGTTTGTGGGCGAAAAGTTGTTTTCTGCCCCGCGCCTTGCTTGCGTGTACCGGCAGGGTGCAGTGCACGAGCGTGGGGTGCTTCGGGTTGTCGACGTCGTTGAGCTCGCTAATGACTTTGCCCTTGGCGACTGGGTGCGCACGGCGCGCACGGCGCGCACGGCGCGCGCGCACGCACGCGCGTGCGCGTGCGTTCAGAGAGGGAGATGGGGCAGAGAGAGCACACGCACGCAGCACACACACGCACACGCACACGCACACGCACGCGCGCGCGCGCGCACACACACACAGCAATCGCGCACGC
>Ga0209713_10001453_pt1 | contig 14122 bp, 5 predicted proteins | sample ArcOceMetagenome_3_FD_187444 | JGI IMG/M metagenome (GOLD analysis project Ga0209713, IMG submission 187444) | Marine eukaryotic phytoplankton communities from Arctic Ocean - Arctic Ocean- Svalbard ARC20M Metagenome (SPAdes) (version 2) | ecosystem: Environmental > Aquatic > Marine > Oceanic...
TGCCGGTGCGAAGGGGTAAAATGACTTTTGTTGAGGTGCAGGGCGGAGCCCTGCAAGGAAAATTTTCGGCAAACGTCTTTGACGCAGCCCGACGTCCTGTTAGACGTGACCAACAGCTCTCAGAGTCACTGTTAGACAGTTGTGGCCAACACCTTTGGAGACAGGTGTTAGATCAGGCCAACAGCTCCTGACGGAGGTGTTAGCTAAAGTGATCTAACGGCGATCCAACGTTAGATCTCAGGCCCTGCTGCCTGCTCTACTCTTCTAGAAAGATAAAAAGAAAGATAAGGGTTCGAGAAAGTTTGTCTTTCTAGAAAGATTGGTGGAAAGATAGGGTCCCGCACACTTGCGCCAGTGGAAGAATGGAAGAAAGCGTACGGTGATTTCTCAGACCACTCCAATTCTTCTAGAAGCGCCGCTGAGGCGATTCCAACGCTGTGCCGGGGTGCGATTTTCGCTCAGAAAATGGCTCGAAGCGGCCACCCATGACTCAATTTTTTCTCGGGGGGCTCCACCCCGCGCCCGCGATGTTGTGACTCACTTGAAAAAGTCGATGTTGTGGGTGCCAATGGGCGGGAGGCGGGTCGTGGTCTGGTGATGTGTGTGTCTCGGTTATCTTTCCAGTGGTTATCTTTCTAGAAAGATAGGGGTCTCAGGTAGAAAGATGGCCGCGGAAAGATAAGGGTCACCTGGTGGAAGCGTACGCATAGGCCAAACGGGGGCGCCGACAATTGTTTGTGGCTCGCGCGCTGCGTAGCTCTTCGCTGCGCGGCATGGACGAGCTGGTGGACGACGTGCTCGCAGCTCTGCACCCCGAGCTGCGCGCGCGCTGCACGGCAGCGACGATCGTGTCCGTCTTCAAGGAGAGCGGCGCGTACGACGTCGAGAGCGTGCGCGAGCTTCTCGATGAGCGGCTCGCTGCGATGGTAGCAAAGCTCGAGCGCTGTGCGGCGGGCGGCGCGCCTGCCGAGCCGCCGGCGGGCTTCGTGTACGCGCCCGCCTGCCCGCCGCTTGACTCGCTCGACGACAAGGCGGCGCTCGTGGACAAGACGGTGCTGACGCGCGTCGACGGCGGCTGGTTCGGCGGCTCCGTCGTCAAGTCGGGCGTGGGCAAGAAGGAGAAGAAGGAGGTGCCGAAGGCGACGCACATGGTCGAGTTCAACAACAAGCAGGGCGTGCCGAAGAGCCTGAAGGTGCCCGCTGATATGGTCGGCAAGAAGGCTGCCGAGCTCTCGACCGCGAGCTACGGCGCCGCCAAGGCGTGGCTGCTGCTCGAGCCGGCTCCCGAGCCGCCGCCGGCCACCGCGAGCTGAGCCCTTGCCGGGCCCAGTTTCTAGCCTCATATTAGAAACTGGCTGGCTGGCCGGCCGGTTTCTTAGCCGAGGTTAGCAGTTTCTAAGACAAAGGACATGACTGTAACCGTAAGGCGCCGTGTTGGCGAGAGTCGTGCAGCAAAAGCATACTTGATCGCATGTGGACCGCCGGCGGCGCGGCTCTCCGCCTCGCGCTCCTCGCCCAGGCGGCGTCCTTCGGCCGGCTGGGCGGCGGCTACAGCGACCAGGGCCTCAGCCACCCGCACGAGGGCAAGGTCGCCGAGGCGGGCGGCCGCTGCCACCGGACGCTCGGGCACGCGCTGGGCGCCGAGTGGATGCAGTGCGTCGTCGACGAGCTGCTGGAGTGGCAGCAGGCCGCGAAGAGCGAGGGACGCGACGACTTCTTCCCGGTCGTCAACCACACCTACCACCCGCTCTCCGCGATGGCGGAGCACAGCCGCGAGCCGGGGTTTGCGAAGCACGACCTGCTGAAGAACCTGCTGCGCAACGTCACGTGCGACATCGCCGACGGCGGCTCCCAGCCGGTCCGCTCGTTCGAGTGGTCCTTCACCCAGCCCGACCCGTGCGCCTCCGAGAAGGCCGCCGATCCCGACGCCGACGCGTCGCCGTTCGTGCACAAGGCGGGCTTCATGCCGGCGGGCCACGACCTCGACGAGCTGCACGGCGTGTACACGGAGGAGGATGCGAAGGAGGTCTGCGGCCGCGACTCGCGCTGCCAGGGCTTCACCTTCTCGGGCGCGGCCGCGCCGGGCGCGAAGCATTCGATGCTCTTCAAGAGCAGCGACGAGGTGAGCATGTCGCCGAGCTGGCACACGTGGAAGCGCAGGGCGTGGGGCGGGCCGCTCGACTGCTCGCTCGCCGCGCGGCGGGCGCGGGCGCGCCCGAGGAAGCTGCGCGTCGACGTACTGCGCGAGTCGCCGCCCGTCTACGTCGTCAACGACTTCCTCACCGACGTCGAGTGCGGCTTCATGATGAACCGCACGATCCCGCACATGGGGCCGTCGGTCGTGGGCGGCGGCGGCACCTCGGCGTGGCGCCGCTCGTACAGCGTCAACATGCAGCCCGACTTTGAGGACGAGACGCACGTCTTCACGCAGGTGGCGCGGCGCAAGTTTTTGTTTGCGCGCGACGTCGCCGGGTACGCCGGCCTCGTCGAGGGCGACGGGCAGGAGCCGGTCAACGCCGTCTACTACAAGGACGACGGCGACCAGTACCGGCCGCACTGCGACGGCGAGTGCGGCGGCGGCAAGTACAGCATCGGCACGCGGCTGGCGACGGGGCTCTCGTACTGCGAGGTGGCCGACGAGGGCGGCTACACGCTCTTCACGCGCTCCGGCCTCAAGGTGGTGCCCAAGCCGAGGCAGATGCTCTTCTTCGGCTACATGTTCGACCACGCGACGCCCGGCGAGAAGATGGACCACGGCCTGACCGAGCACACCGGCTGCCCGCTCCGGCGCGGCAAGAAGTGGATCGCGACGATGTGGTACCGCGAGGGCGTCGACGCGGAGAAGAACTGGGAGTACTTCTCGCGACGAGGGGCCTTTGGCGTGTGAGATTCTAGGTGTCGTTAGCTTTAGATGATGTGCCTTTAGATACTTTAGATCATTGCTTTGCCTAAGCTGATTGATGGTCATGTGGGAATGCTTTCATCCCGAGCCAGCCGGCCTCGCGGGGGCTCGCGAGCTTTAGCGGCTGAGGGTGATAGTGGATCATCCCCTCTCCAGACTGGAGTGGGCGCGTAGCCACACTCAACAAGGTGTGCGCGCCGTGCAAAATCGCCTACGACGGTGATAGCCCCCGCCCAGCCTATGGCTCTCAACTTCACGACGCTGCCCGGCCGCGGTCGCGCGGTGACGGCTGCACGGCAGATCTCGCCGGGCGAGCAGCTGCTTTGCGAGCGGCCCGTCGCCTCGATGCAGCTGCCGGACAACGCCGATGAGGTGAGGGTCTGCCGGAACTGCCTTCGCCCGCTTGGCACGATCAGTGGCCAGCTCCAACACGCGGCTGGGCTTCGCACGGCGCCGGAGCTGCCGCTCGCCGACGATGAGGACGACGAGATCTGCGAGGAGGTCCGCTGCCGGAACGGCTCTGCAGCGACCTTTTGCAGCAAGGCCTGCGAGAGCGCAGCCAACGTAGGCTTCCACCGATACTTCTGCGCGACGCGTGGGCCAAAGCTCGCGGCGCTGAAGGCGTTCGAGCAGCACGCCATGGAGGAGGGCGAGAACTTCCTGTTTGGCGCCCGGCTCGTGACCGAGATGCTGGCAAGGGCCGACGCCTTGCACCGCAAACGGCCGGGGAGGGACGAAGCCTCGTGCACCGCCGAGGCGAGGGAAGTCTTGGCGCCCTTCTGCCGTGGCTTGTGGTGGGAGATCGCGGAGCCGCCGCCGGATCTCACACCCACCGAAGTGAAGAGCTTCCGCACGGAGATGCGCGACGCGGCGAGCGAGTCGCTCGATCTGCTGCGCAAGCTGCTCGTCGAGTGCGGCGAGCCCGCCTCCCGCCTGCGCTGGCTCGACCTCAATGAGTGGGGCGGCATGCTCGGCCTCGCACGCCAGAACAACATCTGCTGCGAGCTGTACAACCCGACGAGCGAGGTGGTGCCGATGCTGCGCTGCCACGCCGCCGCGGTGCCATCGCCGGCGCTCGATGCGCTTCTCGCGCGCCTGCCGCGCGCGCTGCCCGACGTCATGGGCACGGCGCTCTACAGTCAACTGGCGTGCATCAACCATTCGTGTGCGCCCAATGCCGAGGTGCGACCGGCGCCCTCTGGCTGTGCAGAGGCTCTGGTCGTGGCCACTCGCCCGATTGCGCCCGGCACCGAGGTGACCATTTCGTACATTGACGCGAACCAGCGAGCGAGCGTCACAGAGCGTCGACGAGAGCTCCTCGAATATGGCTTCGAGTGCGCGTGTGAGAAGTGCGAGCAGGAGATGCAGTGGAAGCGAAGGCTGCGGAGGCGCACTGAAGCCTGAGTCGGCGGGCGACGCGACGCGACCGCGCCCTGCCTCTGTGCGCTCTGGTCTCAAGCACTCTGTGTGAACCTGCTCGGAGTGAATGTCTGTGTTGTGTCATGCAAGAGCCGCTCGGCAGTCTCTAATAAACTCCATGGACGTTGACTCGAGACTGTGTAATAACATGCGTCCGTGCGTCCGTGCTCTCCCTCTCTCTCTCTCTCTCTGCCTCTCTCTAATGTAGTCAGCCGGCGGCATCGTCGGCTGGCGGCGCATCCGAAGCCTCGGGCTCGGCCGGCGTCTCTGCCGCCGGCTCCGCAGCTGGCTCTGGCTCCGGTGGCGCTGCCTCGGCCGGCGTTGGCTCTGCGGCAACGGGGGGCTCGGTTGCCGCGGGCTCCGCAACGGCGGCTGGCTCTGGATCCGGCTCAGGCTCCGCGGCAGCGGCTGGCTCCGCCATCGCGGCTGGTTCCGCAGCTGGCGTCTCCGGGACCACCGGCTCGGCGGCGGTCGGCTCGTCGTTTGCGTCGTCTGCCTCCATGGCCGCGGCCTTCTCCGCCTCTGCGGCCGCTGTGGCCGCCGCCATCGCGGCCACCGAGTCGACCGCCGCTGGCGCCGGCGCTGGCGGCGGCTCCGCCGCTGGCGCCGGCGCTGGCGGCGGCTCGGCCGGCTTCTCGATGCTGATTTCGCGCGTCGGCTTCCTCCCGCCGCTGACGTTGCTCTGGGTGGCGTTCTTCTTCTTCTCCACCTTGAGCGACTGGCGCTTTGCGGTCGTCGCGGCGACCAGCGCGGCGCCGGTGCCGGTGCCGGTGCTCTTCGCCTTGTTGGCATCCGGGTCTGCCCTCGACTTGCGAGACGGCGCGGCCGCCTCGGGCTCGGAGGCCTCGGCGAGGCCGTCCTCGGCGCTCTTGGAGTAGCTGACGTCGTGCATCTCCTTGATCACCGAGCGGCGGCCGCCGCGGCCCTTGCCCTGCTTGTACGAGAGCAGCAGCCGCACGCGCGCGCGCGGCGCGAAGAAGGCGAGCGGCATCGCATCGTCGACGGCGGCCTTGTCCTGCAGGTCGGCCTTGAGCAGCTTGGCGTGCGTCTCGACGCGCTCCGCCATCGCGAAGGCCTTCTTGGCGTCGGCGGTCATCGCGCCGGCGCCCTGCAGGTACGAGTGCTGCAGGATGTTGACGCGGTCGATGTGGATGCGGTGCAGCTCCCACGACTGCTCGCCGAAGACCGACTTGACGAGCTTGTCGGCGAGGTTGTTCCACTCGGCGGCCTGCGCAAACTTGCCGAGGTACATGTGCGCGAGCGCCACGTACGAGCGCAGCTGCACGACCTGCTTGCACTTCTCGTCGAGGCACGCCGTGAAGATCGAGAGCGCCTCGTCGTACCGCGGCAGCGTCGCGGCGAACTCGTGCCGCGACCAGTGCAGCTCGGCGGCCTTGATGAGCGTGTAGCCGACCGCGAGGTGCGCGACGCCCTGCTTCTCGCGCCGGATGGCCAGCGCGTGCATCACCATCTCCTCGGGCGTCTCGGCGCGGTCGGGCAGGTCGCCGCTGAGCCGCTCCTGCAGCTGCTCCGCCTGCGACTGCTGCGGCTCCTCGCCCTCCTCGTCGAGCTCGGGCTTGACCACCTCGAGCTTGTGGAACGAGTGCGGCAGGTACTTGTGCTGGTCGCCGTCGTCGTACTCGATCTCGACGCGGCCGTTGGCGATCTCCTTGACGGAGCCCTCGCCGTGCTTGGCGTGGCGGACGCGCACGCCGACGCCCAGGTCGTCCCACGACGTCTCGGCGAGCTTGGCGCCCTCGTCCTCGTCGGCGGTCGCCTCGATCTGCCGGATGGTGAGCGCCAGATCCTCGAGGACCTCGGCCGTCGGCACCGCCATCGTGCCGTAGACCTTCTCGCGCAGGTAGAGCGCGAGGCCGAGGTAGATCTTGGCGTCGGTCAGCTTGCGCTCCGCCATCGAGATCTTGCCCAGGATGTGCACCGACTCGGCGGTCGAGACGTCGGTGTCGTTGAGGGCGTCCTCGCCGATGATGTCGAGGGCGTCGCTCACGTGCCGCTTCGCCTCCTCGAGCTCCTCCTTGGTGCCGAGCTCGAAGCACAGCCCGCCGAGCTTGTTGAGCACGAGCGCCACCTGCGGGTGCGACTCGCCCAGCACGCTCTTGTACGTGCGCAGCGCGGCGAGGCAGAGGCTCTTGGCGCGGCTCGCGTTGCCGGCGTGGCGCGCGATCGACGCGATCTCGACGAGGCACTGCGCGCGGTCGAACTCGGCCTGCGAGTCGGTCGCGGAGAGCTGCTTGTAGATGCCGATGGCGAGGAGCAGCTTCTCGATCGCCTCGTCGTGCTGCCCCATCAGGTACTTTGTGTTGGCGAAGCGCTGCGTCGACTCGGCGACGCGGCGCGACTGGTTGTCGAAGAGGAAGTGGTCCGAGTCGAGCGCGCGCTCGTGCAGCCGGCACGCGGCGCCGTACTGGTAGACCTCGACCAGAAAGTCGCCGAGCAGCGAGCAGAGCTGCGAGAGCTCGTCCTGGTACGCGCGGTCCTTGGTGTTGTCGTACGCGCCGAAGCGCGTCGCCACCTCCGCCTGCAGGATCGGCATGTACCGGTCGAGCGACGCCTGGTACTTGGCGCCGAGGTCGGTCGGGGTCTCGCCGTTGCCAATGTGCCGCCAGTACGAGTGCAGGTCGAAGCGGCCGACGCGCACGAGCGTGCGGAAGTGCTGCAGGTCGAGGCAGAAGCGGCGCAGCCCCTCGAGGTTGTTGGCCTTGAGCATCTGGTACGGCAGCTCCTCGACGCGGCGCGTCGTGTTGACGACGGCGGCGTCGGCCTTCTGGAAGAAGGCGACGAGCTCCTGGTGGTAGAGCATCCGCGCGTTGGGCGTGTGGAGGTAGCGCGACTGGACGGCGAGGCCGAGCGTGTGGTTGGAGATGTTGAGCAGCCCGGCGGTGCACGAGAGCGACTCGCGAGTCGCGAGGAAGAAGGGCGACCACTCGTCGAGCGGCACGTCGAGGAGGTGCATCAGCTCGTCCTCGGCGATGCCGTTGCGCGAGATCGAGATGAAGGCGAAGGTGCGCTGCACGAGCGCGCGCGTGAACTCCTGCTCGTAGCGCATCAGCAGCATGTCGCACAGCTCGAGTGGCCCCTTGAGCTTGACGCAGTGCTTGGCGATCGACATGACGGTCTCGTGCACGGCCGTCGTCACGAGCTCGTCGATGGTCATCCGCAGGAAGAGCGGGTTGGCCGTCTGCTTCGCCTGGATGAGCAGCTGCATCACGTCCTGCTCGAGCACCTTGCGCAGGTGGCCGAGGTACTTTTTGATGACGAGGTTCTTCATCGGCAGCGAGAGCGGCGGCATCGCGACCTGGTGCTTCCAGCCGCGCCGCGCGAGCGACTTGTGCGCCTCGGTGCCGCTCGACGTCGACACGATCAGCGAGCAGTTGGGCGGCAGCGTCGCGGGGAGCCACTTGAGGCTGGCGGCGGCCGGGTCGGTCAGCTGGTCGAGGCCGTCGATGACGATGACGACGGGCTGGCCGAGGTCGCACGCGCGCTCGAGCCAGCGCGGGAAGAGCTCGACGCAGCCCTCGGGCGTGACGGGCACCTCGCCCTCGAGGTGGAAGACGCGCTGCAGCTCGGCGAGCACGCGGCGCAGGATCGAGATGTGGTCGGTCGAGTTGGACGAGCAGCCGACGAAGTGCGGCATCACGAAGCCCGGCTTGCGGTTGCGCAGCATCCAGTGCGCGAGCGACGCGCTCTTGCCCGAGCCCGGCTCGCCCACGATGACGAGCGGCACGCGCGTCTGGCCGTCGTTGCCGCCCGCGCTCGAGGCGCGCGACATCTTGACCGTCTTCGAGATCGGCGCCTTGGCGGGGCCGCCGACGGTGCCGGCCATCGCCTGCAGCCACTCGTACAGCCCCACCGCCGCCGAGCTGCTCGCCTTGACCTTGGCCTTGGAGAACTCGGCCGTCGCGAGGCGGTCGGCGACGCGCCGCCGCGCCGCCGCGTCGACGGCGCCGGCGTGCAGCACGTGCAGCCTGGGCAGGAAGCCCTTGTCGCCGAGCATCTTCTTCGGGTCGCCCGCCTCCTCGCCCTTGCCGCGCACCAGCAGCTGCACGCACTCGAGCACCGCGAGCACCGGCGCCGGCGGCGCGCCGAAGGCCTTGAGCTCGTCGAGGTCCGCCTGCCGGAGCGCCTTGGCCGCGCCCTCGACGGCCGCCGCGTCGGCGGCCGCGCCCGCCGGCATCATCGCGCGCTTCTTGGAGGCGAGCGCCGCCATGCCGGCGGCGACGTAGTTGTTGAGCGACGTGAAGATGCTCTTCTGCTCGATGTGGATCGACACGAGCAGCTTCGCAAACGAGATGTGCTGGATGAACATCGAGTCGAGCTCGTCGGCGGCGCGGCGCCACGGGAAGTCGCGCGCGATCGCCTTCTGCATGTCCTCGTAGAAGGCCTCCGCAAACTCGATCGGCGCGTCGTACTCGCGGTCGGCCTCGACGAGCGGCAGCTGCGCGCCGTTGAGCGACCTGCCGCCCAGCTCCTGCGACTCGGCGTACCGGTTGTGCATGCGCACCTTGAGGTCCTTGAGCTTGAGGTTCATGAACGTGTCCTTCTCCTTGTACGTTCCCATCTCGGCCGCGGGCACCGTCTCGAGGAACGCCTCGGAGCGGTGGTAGAAGAAGGCCTTGCGCGGCGCGACGTACGACTTGGGCCCCCACCCCAGGGCGCCGAAGAGGATCTCCATCTCGGTGGCGGAGCGGCCGGGCACGTACGAGTTGAGGAAGGGGTAGTTGGTGAACGTCGACTTGGCGAGGTCGTTGCGCTTCGGGCACCAGCCGTAGCGCGCGCCCATGAAGGCGACGAAGTACTGGCACGCCTCGACCTCGGCGAGGCAGATGTTGATGACCTCGCCGAGGCGCGCCTCCTCGGTGGTGACGCCCCAGCGCAGGTCGATGACGGTGAGGTGGACGCCCTTCTCGTGGCAGAGCGCGCGCAGCGCCGGCACGTACTTGCGCATCAGCTCCTCGCGCTCCTTGGACATGTCGCGGAAGGTCGACGAGAGGAAGATGCGCAGCGACTGGCCGCCGATGTCGGAGTAGCCGCGGTTGAGGGCCATCTGGCCGTGCCGCTTGCGGCCGAGCTGGTGGAGCTGCGTCACGACCTTGGCCTCCGACGAGAAGATCATCGGCGCGAGCTGCCCGAGATGACGCGCGCCGCGCGCCACGCCGCCCGCCAGCGCCACGTGGCTGTCGCCGCCCTTGCCGTCGGCGCCCGCCTCGCCGACGTGCGCCGCCTCCTCCTCGAGCTTGAGACGCGCCGACGAGCGCATCCGCATCCGCGCGATGCGCAGCATGCTCTCCTTCTCAGCGTCGCCCAGCCCCGCGTGGTCGCGCGTCCCCTGCCGGCTCAGCGTGCGCACCCCATCGACGCCGCCGCCGACCGCCGCCGCCTTGCCGCCGCGCTGCGAGATCGCGTGGCCGATGATGCCGCGCGCCTCGGACCCCTCGGCGTTGAGCGCACGCCGCTCGGCGAGCCGCCGCCGCACGAACTTGCCTCGCGCCATCGCCTGGATCCGCACGATCTTGCGGATCCCCTCCGGCCCGAGCTTCAGCATCATGCGCTCCACGTACGCCGGGTCGTGGATCGGGTCGACGCGCAGCCCCTGCGGCGGCGTGCCCGACGTGCGCGGCTGCTGCCGCCTCGACCCCTTGCCGCCGTTGCCGCCGTTGCCGCCGTTGCCGCCGTTGCCGCCGTTGCCGCCGCCGCCGCGCCGCGCACCGCTGCGCCGCCCGACGTCCGGGTCGTTGGTCTCCCGGCGCTGCCGCTCCTTCTGGGCCCTGCCGGCGTTCTCGTGGCCGAGCGCGGCGACGCGCGGCACCACCGCCTTCCTCCTCCTCTTCTTCTTGGCGGGAAGGTGGCCGCCGTGCTCGTCGAGCGACGGCAGGAAGCCGCCGCGCCCCCCACCCGGCACCGGCGCCGACGTGCTGCGGACGTGCGCGGCGTCGGAGGCGGCGGTCGACTTGGTGAGCGAGACGAGGAGCGACGCCGTCGAGCGCTTGCGCAGCGGCGCCTTGTACCGCTTGTGCGTCTGGTCCTGCAGCGCCTCGAGCGCCTTCTCCTTTGTGCGCGGCGAGATCTTGACGTCGGCCTCGTAGGCCTTGACGAGCGCTCCCGACGACGACCGGCCCGCCGCGCTGAGCTGCGCGCGCTCCTTGGCCTCGACGCTCGCGGCGATCTCGACCAGCTGCGCGAGCAGCGGGTCGCCCTCGGGCAGCACCGCGCTCCCCAGCCGCAGCGCGCGCCGCGCCTCCTGCAGCGCCAGCGAGTAGTGGCCGAGCTGCTCGTGGCACACGCAGCAGTTGAGGTGCGCGATCGCGCGGAGCACGCCGACGTCGTCCTCGAGCTTGGCGGCCGTCGCGAGCTCGGTCGACGGCGCGTGCGCCTCCGCGTCCTCGTCGTCCGAGTCCTCGGCCACCATCAGCAGCGTCGCCATCTCGGCCTGCCGCAGCGCCTCGGGGTGCTGGCCGAGGTGGTTGAGCGCCGAGCAGAGGTTGAGCCGCACGCGCACGCGCGCGCCGAGCGAGCCCGTGCTCGACGCGACGGCGCGGCGCAGGTAGCGCAGCGCCGGCCCGCTCTTGCCCACCGCGAGGTGGTGCAGGCCGAGGTGCGACAGCGCGAGCGCCAACTCCTCGGAGTTGCGCGGCGCCGAGAACATGGCGCGCTGCAGGCACTCGAAGGCGACGTCCGGGCTCGACTCGAGGATGGCCATCGCGAGCACGTTGTACCGGCGCGACAGGTCCGCCCCGCTGTCGACGATCATATCGCGCGCGGCTTTCGTCGTCAGCGCGGGGCTGAACGGCGTGGCCGAGACCGGCGCCTCGCGCTGGTGGCGGAAGATGATGTGCAGCTGCTCGAGGTTGCGCAGCGTGCGCAGCGTGCCGACGTCTAGGCCCCAGGCCTCGGCGGGTCCCTCCAGCGCCTGCTCGATCGCCGGCTCGTTGTGCCGGAACTCGTAGCCCTGATGGAGCGCCGGCAGGCTCGTGGAGCCACCGCCCTTGCAAAACGTGACCTTGTCGGCCAGAGGGTTGTCGGTGGCCTTGGGCCGGCTGCGCGGCGCCAGCGACGGCTCGTACAGCCTGATCGGATCGAGGAGCGGCAGCTTCGACTCGGACTTTGTCGGTGAGCTAGCCTTGTCCTTCGTCGGAGAGACCCTGCTCATGGTGAATAGCCGTTACGCACGCCGCAGGCGAGGAAAAAATTGCGGGGGTTTACCCAGCGGACACGGCTAGGCTGAAAATTTTAGATAAGAGTTGATTTGAGGGGGGTAAGTTGCTGCAGGTGTTTTGATGGTTTTGGTGGAAAAGGGGGAGGAGGGTATGTTGAGTAAGTGAAATATAGCCAGTGTTCCCGCCGCTGCGAAGCGACACCTCGTGTTTTTGCCTCTCGCCTGCAGAGCCCGAAGGGTTCCCGGTGAACGACTTGAATTAGCCACTGCCCTGGCCAGCGCGCTGTGAGCGGTCCGCTCACCGCCTGATGAAGGTCTACACCCGCCGAGCGGAGGACGGGTGCGTCGTCACACCCACACCGAAGTCACGCCTCCTGGCATCAGCCCACGTGCACGCGGCGGCGCCCGGCGCCTCTGCGCAGCTAAAGCAGCTCCATGCAGGCTAATGTCTCCCGCTCTGAGCGTGTCCGTACCTCACGCCGTCGCAGCTCGATGAAGGCACTGCCATCGCTTGCGCTCGGCTCGCTCAAACTGGCACACGATTCGGACCACAGCAGCGTCAGGGCGCTGGCGCCGCAGAAGCGGGCAGCTCGGCTCGTGGAGCCGCTCTCTGCACGCGCGATGGCTGCGGACAGGATCTTGCACAGGTGCGCCGCACGCCCGAGCCCAGCCTCCGAGCGGTGCGGTGAGCTAGCCGCTGCGCGGGCGGCGGGCTCGCTGCTCTCTGGGCCGCACGCAGAGCACCCGGCGGCCGCGCCACGCTGCCAGCTCCTCACTCGCGCCGCGCCGCGCCGCGCCTCCTTGCCCGCAGTCACGACAAGCCGCTGCTGACGGACCGCGGTCCTCGACAGCGGCAAGTGGGAGGCCACGGCTCGCTTGCCGTGGGCAGCAGCCTCCACGCGTCGCGCCCGAACAGCAAGGCGAAGGCTGCCGACGCGCCGGTCCAGACGCCCGGCCACCCCATCCCGCTGGCGCCGGCGGCGGCGCTGAAGCTGCATCTCGACACGCTGAGCGACTTTGAGCGCGGCGAGATCCTCGAGTACTCGGAGATCTACTGCACCGGCCACACCGCCGACAAGGTGAAGGCGACGATGACGTCGTCGGAGAGCAACCACGGCTACGACGACGAGCGCGGCGACTACGCCGTCGTGCCGCACGACCACATCCTCTTCCGGTACGAGATCGTCGGCGTGGTGGGCAAGGGCTCGTTCGGGCAGGTCGTCAAGGCCTTCGACTACAAGGAGCAGCGGATGGTCGCGATCAAGCTCATCCGCAACAAGAAGCGCTTCCACGCGCAGGCGCTCGTCGAGGTCAAGATCCTCGCGCACCTCAAGGACCACGACGTCGACGACTCGTCCAACTTTGTGCAGATGACCGACCACTTCTACTTCCGCTCGCACCTGTGCATCGTCTTCGAGCTGCTCTCGATCAACCTGTACGAGTTCATCAAGAACAACAACTTCCAGGGCGTCTCGCTGCCGCTGATCCGCCGCTTCGCCATCCAGATGCTCAACTCGCTGCGCTTCCTGCGCAAGCAGCGCATCGTGCACTGCGACCTCAAGCCGGAGAACGTGCTGCTGCAGGACCCGGGCAAGTCGGCGCTCAAGGTCATCGACTTTGGCAGCTCGTGCTTCGAGGACTCGCGCGTGTACACGTACATCCAGTCGCGCTTCTACCGCTCGCCCGAGGTCATCCTCGGGCTGCCGTACCACTGCGCCATCGACATGTGGTCGCTCGGCTGCATCCTGGCCGAGCTCTTCACCGGCTACCCGCTCTTCCCCGGCGAGAACGAGGTGGAGCAGCTCGCGTGCATCATGGAGGTGCTCGGCGTGCCGCCGCGCAAGCTCGTCGGCGAGTGCACCCGGCGCAAGGCCTTCTTCGACTCGACGGGCAACCCGCGCATCGTCGCCAACTCGCGCGGCAAGAAGCGCCGCCCCGCCTCGACGGACATCATGTCGGCCATCCGCTGCACCGACGTGCAGTTCGTCTCCTTCCTCGAGGGCTGCCTGCGCTGGGAGACCGCCGAGCGCTTCACGCCGGAGGACGGCCTGCAGCACGAGTGGATCCTCGAGGCGACGACGCCCACGCCGCCCGCCCGCGGCGACCTCTCGGCGCGCGCCGGCGGCCGCCGCATGGGCCTGGGCGGCGGCCTCACGCACCGCGCGGTCGAGGCGAGCCACGACGGCCATGGGCACGGCCATGGGCACGGCCATGGGCATGGCCACGGCCACGCGCCGCACAGCGCGCGCCAGCATGCCACTCAGCATCACTTCTCCCTGGGCCACCCGTCCATGCTCCCACGCATCGGCGGCAAACTTGGCAACGTCCGGTCCGTACGTTGACCGCTGCATGGTGGCATGATCACACACGCATGAGCAGCGCATGATCAACCGTGGCAGTAGACTATCTATTGTGAGCAAAGAATTTGCGATTAAAGTTGCCGCTTTTTGGTCTTCACGCTTTACGTGGTGTGCACCCTCCCTCAGCAGAGATTTGCTCTGAGACTGTGCCCTGCGCATGTCTTGGTGCGCCGTCCCACAGCGCGCCAGCGCCCGCCGCGAGCCCCCGACACGCACGCCTAATCTAACGCCCCGCCGCCGCCTTCGTCGCGCAGGGCGCGGCACCTC
>Ga0209713_10001454_pt1 | contig 14117 bp, 1 predicted proteins | sample ArcOceMetagenome_3_FD_187444 | JGI IMG/M metagenome (GOLD analysis project Ga0209713, IMG submission 187444) | Marine eukaryotic phytoplankton communities from Arctic Ocean - Arctic Ocean- Svalbard ARC20M Metagenome (SPAdes) (version 2) | ecosystem: Environmental > Aquatic > Marine > Oceanic...
ATGTTACTTTCTTTACATTAGATGCGCTGTGTGTGTGTGCAAGACGCGCGAGAGAAAACAATCAAAAGGCCTGCGATTTGAAATGAATTGGCTACAGCCCCTTACGTACGGTACGTGGTCGTCGTGGTTCGTGGAGACAGCTTGTGGGAGGTCAGCGACTACATGGCAGTTGGTCTACAGGCCTGGCCGTTGAGCTTTGTCAGGATTTTCTTTAAGTCCAGCTTGATTTCGTGATGCGGAAAGGCTACTGGAGTCGACTGGAGTCGTGTGTAGTAGCTATGTGCCCATGTCAAGGGGCCCAACCCTGTATAGAGTATTAGTCCCTGGACCCTGGAGCGCTTCGGAAGCCAACAACGTGTAGTCTGTGTGGCTGTGCCTCAGGCTGTGGGTCTAGGAGCTCTCCTCCGGCTGCGTGTCTCATAGAGTCAGCCCGGAGGTAAATGCGCTCCCGCACAGGGGTAACGATCGTGGCTGGAGTTAGATGCGACATCGTGCGATGCCCCCTTGACCGCCGGGTTTTATTCGGCAACGCTCCAAGCTCCCCTTAGAACCTTGACGCGTTCACTGTGCGGTTTGGTGCTCGCCGGTGGCGGCGGGTGGGACGCTGTTGCAGGTGGCACTGGGATCGAACTGCTACAAAGCGGGGGGCTACCCACGCTGGCGTGGCTCGCGCCGCTGAAGCGAGGGGTGGACATCTTTGGCAGGCTGCCGCGTGGCCGCGCCACTTTTCTTGAGTCGTCAAGGTCGAGCTCCACGGTGTCGAATCCAGAGCGCGGCGTCAACTGCGGCGCACCCTCATCAGGCGACGGCAGCGCACGCCTCGGCGCGCGCATGTCGCCATCGCCGAGCGTGAAGCGCGCGCGCTTTAGCTTCCACGAGGCGTCGCCCGGTGGCGTCTGTCCCTGTGCCGCACCGAGCAGCTGCAACCCACCGATAGACCAGATTGAGCCCGGCTTACCGGAGGCGCCCGAGTCGGACCAGAGCATCTTGACCTCAGTCGGCGCGGGCTCAACCCAATTCCGTGGCACGCAGTGCACGCTCTTTATCGACGGTGGCTCCTCAGTCGATGACACAATCATGCCAAGCGCCACAAATTCGGAGGTCGGCGGCACAGGGTGCCAGAAGAAGATGGGGTCGGAGCCCGTCTGCAGACCCCACACGCGGTGAAAGCGCGCTGGGTGCGGCAGGCTCTGCCAGACGACAGCGTCGAGCCACTTGGAAGGGGTGAACCCGTTGACGCTCATGTCGGTGATCTCGAGCACCAGCTTCTCGCCTCGAGGTGTCGACCAGCTGTTGGTTGCAAAGTGGCCGAGGCAAACGCGTGTGCGGTTGCGCGCGCCACCGGCCAGCCGCTTGGTCGAGAGGCGCCCTTCCCACACGCTCACCTTGCTTTTTGAGGCGATGCCTTTGGAGTGCCACACCTCGTCGAATTTTTCGAGCTTTTGAAGCTTGAGCTTGATCGCCGATAGCATGTGCGATGGCACCTCGTCGCGAGGACGCTCCTGGTCGCCTTCGAGCGTCCCGTAGAGTTCCTTCATTGCGATCGGCTTGAGGTCGCCAAGCGACAACGAGTGCGGCAACTCTTCGAGCTCATGCGCCCACATCTCGGTGTCGCCTTCCGAGCCAACTGCCAGCCGAAACTCGTCGAAAGAGACGAAGCCATCACCATCAGTGTCAATGTGCCGTACCATCTCCCAGATGTCGGGCGGTCCCACCTGCATGCCGAGCCACACAAGTCCACCATACAGCTCGGAGCACGACATAAGTCCGTTCTGAGCCGCGTTGAAAGCGCGGAAGGCGTCAAGCGTGTAGAGCCCGCGCTGCTGCAGCAAAAGCCGGATCCGACTCATCACCGAGAAGTGGTGGAGGATGTGGTACTCGTGCGTCACTGAAAAGAGCCGTGCGATCGGCCGCGTCACCGCCTGCATGCCAATCTGCGCGCGGCGGCGCGCAGAGCGCATCCCGCCAAAGAAGTGCTGCCGCGCTGCGGGCTCATTGTCCTGCAGCCCGCGCAGGAGCAGCGTCAGTTCACTGGTCGTGTAGTCGAGCTCCGAGTCGATGAATCGCAGCGCCTGGTGTACGGTCAGTGCCTCGCGGTCTTTCGACGGCGTGTGGCCGGTCGACGCCTCGAGCTCGACCGTCTCCTCGCCCGTGCGTTGCAGCAGGTGGAGAGCGACCGTGCACGTCGAGCCGCCGTGCGACAACGGGAGCCCCTGCCGGTGGTGCAGCACGGCGCGCAGCGATTCGGCTTCCAGCAGCGAAATGGTCAAGAAGTAGCGGCCCGGCGTCTCGGGCTGCAGCACCATTGGACGCATTACCTCAACAAGCTGCTCAAAGTTGACGAAAGCCTCGCTCGTCGAGGTGAGAACGCCCGCTGCGTCCAACGCGCCCACCAGCCGCGCCTGCTCGGCTAGGTCATCGACGGGGAGCTCAAGCGTGCGCCACAGTTCCCAAACCTGGGCGACTGGAATGCCCTGCTGTGCGGAGCCGCCACACATCCTATAAACTGAGCCCAGCAGCGACTCAGCCGCCTTGCTGAGCGTCGCGACACTGGTGGCCGGCCGGCCATGCGCGACGCCAGGTCGCCATTCTACACCGACGATGGTGTTCTTGATGCGGCGCGGCCGCTCGCTGTGCTGTGGCTTGTAGAAGTTTTGCGAGAGCTGCATGGATGTCGGCAGGTGCAACCCGATCGACTGCGCGCCCGGCGCGCCGGAATTGTAAAGGCGGAACTGGGACCACGGGTAAAAGCAGTGGGAGTCGTCGCCCTGGGGCGGCCGCTCCAATGCCGAGAGCGGCCACGGCTCTACGCCCTCGTCGTCGCGGGAGTACTTTTGGCGCGCCGGCTCCTCGGGCGGCTCAGATGCGTGCTCCTGCTCTTGCTCAACCTCCTGCTGCTTTTGCTGCTCTTCCTCTTGTTCTTGTTCTTGTTCTTGCTCCTGCTCCTGCTCGACGTTGAATGCAATCGCGGTGTCTTCGTTCGCGGCGTGCGCCACTATCGAAACGCGTGCCGGGTCGTCCTGTTCGTGCAGAAGCTGCACGTAGCTTCCAGGAAAGCGCCCATGCCGCTCGCTGGCCTCGCCCTCCCACCAGCCGTCATCGCCCTGCTTGCGCACCTGCACTATGTCGCCCTCGGCGAGCTCGAGGTCGCCCTCATACTGAGGCTCATACGCGAAGAGCGCCTCAGCCTTGGCCACGTAACCACGGACGGCGCTCTTCATCTTGCCGCCAGAGGCGTCGATCTTGCACGCGCCCCAGCCCTGCGTTGATCTAGATGTGACGCGGCCAAAGTCGGCGGCTACAACAGAGTTGATCACGTGGTTGACTGCGGTCCGCTCCTCGTCGCCTTCGCACAGCTCATGGTTATCAGCAGCACGCTGTGTCAGCTTCTGCACGTAGTCTTGCTGTGCTGGCACCGTGTTATCAACGCCAAAGTCGACGCCCTCGCGAAAGACGCCAATCGACGGCTTGAGCTCGCTTAGGGTGCTCGGGCCCCCCGCCAAGGCCCCCGCTGCGCGCATTTTGGGCGCAAAGTGCTCCCAACCCTCGAGGAGGTTGCGGTATGCGCGTTTGCGCCAGACGGAAGCGAGGTTTTGCTCGCATAGCAGCTTGTACTGCGTTCGCTCCGAGAGCATGGAGTTGATCAAAAGCCACGCGACCACGTCGCGAAGCATCTGCGGCGCCTGCCGCTCGGGCGGCAGCGACGTGAACCAGCCACCGTACTCGCCGACTGTCATCTGCCTGCAGCGCGCCATGTGCGAGCCAATGAGCTGCATCAGCTCGGGGATGATGAAGATGGTCATGTGCTGGCCCTGTCCGATCTTGCGCAGCCGGAAGGCGCCCTGCGCGAAATCGCGGAAAACCATGTCCTTGCCAAGCGTCAGCACGGCGTGCGCGTTAAGCAGCTGCTCGATGTCCATGCCAGTCGTGTGCACCTGGTCGTAGAAGGTGAAGCGGCGCTCCAGCGCCACGCCACACTCGGCGAGCTCGACGACCTTGAAGCCGTTGCGCAGAAGCGCCATCTTACGGTCGAGCTCGTCGAGAAAGATGACGGCCTCCATCTCAGGCATCCCTCGCCGCAGCAACTGCTGCGCGACCTGCAAGTTGGTGTACCCTGTCACGAGCGCGCCGGTATCGATGAGCGCGTTGAAGGTGGGCTGCGCGTAGGCTATCTCGTCGAGCAGCGAGTCGACGCTCCAGTCTGAGGGCATCGGGTTATACGTGACGTTGTCGGTCGAGGTAAGCACATGCAGCATCTTGGCGTCGTCGCCCTTCGCGAAGTTGCACGAGCCGAGCTCCAGCGGTAGTAGGTCGGAGGGCGTGCCCGAAAAGCCGAGCCGCACGCGGAATAGTAGGTCGCCGCCGAGCTCTTGCGCGTTGGCGGACAGCTTGAGCGTCTGGTGGAGCATTGTTTGCGGGAAGATGAAGTTGGACAGGTAGTGCTCGACGAGCTGCGGCAGCCGCTTGAGCAGCCGGTGCAGAAGCTGCGTCTGCTCATCGTCAGCCACGTCTAGCAGCTGCAAGGGCCACACCTCCGAAAACTCGGCGGCGACCGGCGGCGCGTCGGGGTCCATCCGCGTGCCGCGCACGCGGCCACCTGCCGCTTCGACCCACACAGAGTAGGTCTTGTACGCCGGGCGCAACTCGACGGCGCCGCCCTGGTACTCAAACTGCTCGAGCTGGTCCGCAATTACCTTTCTCAGGTCTTTCGTCCGCATGCCCTCATGCCGATATGCAAGGATCGAGAAGCCGATGACTACATCCGGATGGGCGTACTCGGAGGCGGGCGATGGCACATCCTTGCCCAGGAAGGGCACTGCGAGCAGCTTGCGCGTCGTCGGCATGTCGACCGTCTGCTGCGACGGCGCTAGCAGCCCGTAGTTGACGCGGTTGATGCGCGAGAGCACGTGTGGCAGCAGCTGGTCGAGCCATGAGTGTGCCAGATTGAGCATCTTGACAAACTTATCGGAGAGCGTCTTCTCGATGCGCGCAGCTGTGTCGGCGTGGGCACGCGCACCGTACATCATGTATGAGAGGATTTCCTCGTCGCGCAGCTCGCGCAGCCGCATCTTGCGCACCCATAGAAGCATCCAACGGCACAGCAGGGGTTTGAGCTGCGACATGTAGTATGGCCGCGAGAGGAGGATTAGGTGCGGCGTTCGCTGCAACACCTTGCGATGCATCCCCAGTTTGATGGCTGCGGCGAGTCGGTCAAGCAGCGCCCGCGCAGCGCCGTTGCTCTTCCATCGTTCGGGCATCTGGTTAGGCTGCATATCGTCAACGACATGCGGCGCACCGTGGAAGAGCGCGTCGAGCAGGTGGAAAGGCACCGCCCACCGGCTCGCACCGTAGTCGAGCGGCTTGCGCTTGCCGAGTGGCCAATTGAGCTCGCTCTTAAGAGGATGAAGGATCATGTCCACTTCGTCCAGCATCAGGATCGAGGTCTGTAGTTGCTTGACAATGTTGACCGCCACGCGTGCCTGTGCCGTTAGCTGCGGCACTGCGGTCTGTCCGCGCATCACCGCCGTCTCGGATGCGGTGCGCTTGAGCCACCGCATCCTGTTGAGTGGGTTGGCGCTGTTCACGCCTCGCATGTATTCGTCCTCGTCAGGTGAGACGGCCGCCAGCTCGAGCAGGTGCACAACCTCTACAAACTTGAGTACGAACGACTTCACCGACGTAGGCGACGAGATCATCACCGCCGAGAGAGAACGCGCCTGCAAGATCTTAGAGAGCAGCTCGGGCGAGGCAGCCGTGAAGCGGTCAAAGGTGAACGTGTACACGGGTTTCTGCAGGATGGACGAGAAGCGCTGTCGCATCACTGAGCGCGAAAACTCAAGCAGGGCCGCGGGAACCACCTGCATGACGAGGGTCTGGTGGTTTCCGAGCAGAAGCGCGAGGAGCGGCGCCACCACCGTCGTCTTGCCTTGTCCCATGATCATCTGATTGACGCAAGACTGACCTGCCCGCGCCGCCACTGCAAACTGGTCAACGAGCTGCACCTGCTGGGACCGCAGCAGTAGGTTGAAGGCGTACTCAAAGGCGAGCAGCCGCGGGTCAAATCCGACACCGCTGCCCCGCCCTACCGTGGTAATCATGTAGCAGCGCCTCGCCGTAATGAGCTCAGCAAGCGCCTGCGCCTGCTGCACGATGGACTGCTGCACCTCCTCCGACGAGCCGCCGGGGGCGCTGACCGTATGCTCGAGCTTGCCAAAGAGGCGCAGCAGCTTGAGGCCAGCGGCGCGGCAGCGCGACGTGTGACCGAGCCGCGTGGCATGCAGCATGGTGCCGGCGGTGAGGTGGAGCAGTCGGCCCATGCTCTCGCCGTCCAGCGCCGGATTTAGCCACGAGAGTGTCACATCGCCGTGTGCGCACACCAGCAGCGCAACGAGCAACTCAAAGTTCAGTTTGGCCTCTGAGCCGGCGTACTGCGCGAGCTGAAAGGCGGGTGGCGCGCGATTGGCGAGGGTCTCGGCTTCCTTCATCCCCTCGATGACCGCGTTTTGGTCGTCGGTCATCAGTGCCTCGAGAGCCCCGACCAGCTTTTGGATTCGTACAACTGCGCTCTGCGCCATGGCGCCGCGCGGCTGACTCGCGTAGCCATGCACGTCGCGCGCCAGCATCAGATTGAGCTCGGCCGTAACGCCCTCGCGTGACGAGGTGGCGTATGACTCGAGGTCAGCGCGCAGCCGCGCCAGCATTGCTACCGCGAGCGGATTGTCACCCGCACCGTGCGCCGCCACTTCGGGCAGCAGCTGCTGGCCATCGACGACTGCGCCGCTGCTGCGCGGCCGCTCGGTAACGTACGTTGAGATGTCCAGCGGCTTGAGCGGCATTTCGGCGAACGCGCTGATTGAGGTGTCGTCGATTGAGATGGCTCCAGCGTGCACAGGTGCAAGTTGGCGCCGGTCGCACGCAAAGTCGAGAACGTGCGCCGAGAGCCAGAGGCGCTGTTGCGAGAGCAGCTCAGCCATTGATGGCACTTTGAGCATAATGGTTGCCTTGAACGGGGGGCGCTGCTTCGGCCACTTGACCCTGTCCTGGTTGGCAAGCAGGAACTCACGGACCGCAAGGAACAGCGACTTGATCATGTCCGAGTTCTTGAGCACCTTCTTGTTGAAGGCCTTGAACTTGCGTGTGTCAGCGAACTTTGGCATCTCGCGCGCGAGGTGCGCGTTGTACGTGAGCATCCGCAGAATCGCCATCAGCTGGTCTTTCTTCTTGAACTCCTTCGGTGGCAGCATCCGCACCAACAGCGACCCCAGCACAAACGGCGAGTCGGTCGGCAAGATGCGCACCGCGAGCGAGCCCGTCATGAGCTCGTAAAAAAACAGGAATCCGAGCCCATCTTTGCCACCGCCGACGGCCAGCCCGTGCTCGAGCCATCGGTCGAGCGCTGCGATGGTGGCGCCGCCGAGCGTCTCCTCCGGGCGAGAGTACGAGAGTGTCGCGAAGCGCGACCACCAGTGCTCGTCCTCCTGGCTCTTGTCGTTGCCGAGGTAGATGGCGTCACCGCTCGTGTCAAAGAAGACCAGCTGGAGCTGCGGCGGGTACCGGAGTGAGATTGGAGGCGTCGGCACACCCGTGTCGGAGTGCGCGACAGCGCGCACGAACATCCGCCGATTGTACAACGCGGCCGACTGGTCTGTGTCTACCATCGAGAGCAGGCAGAGCTCTTCTGCGACTGACAGCCGGCACAATGCTGACACGTACCGAAACTTGCGCACGTAGCTCGCGTACTCATCTCGCAGCGACCATAGCCGTGACGAGGCGTGCGCACCGTGATGCGTGCCGCGTGTGACGAGCGATATCTTAAGGCGGCACGCGTGCGCATCAGGATCGACATCGTGCGAGAGCGAGCCGAACTGGTTGAAGATCTGCGCCTCCTCCCCAGACAGCGCTGTATCCGAGACGCAGCACGAGGCTAATCTGAAGACGTCGTGGTAGGCGCGCCCTAGCCAGCGCATCAGCAGCAGGTAAAGCCCCGCCGCAAAAGTGGGCGTACCAAGAGTGAGCAGCCCCACGTGCACCGAGTACAGATAGGCGGGCGCGTTCCCCACGTTGCGAAGCCACTCGCGGCAGGAGCGGTCGAGGAGCACCTCGCTCGACAGTTTGGCCGCCTGCAGGGCAGGGCGGGACGGCAGCGTCGTCGCCGATACGAGCACAAACTGCCCGCCGTTGGCGTTCTCGAGCAGCAGTGAGTGTGGCAGCCCTCGCAGCAGCCCAGTGATGCGCTCGTCGCACTTGGTCGACACGAAGAGGCCAGCGTGCTCGATGGACGCGAGTCGCATCCGGCCGGCGTCATCGGGCTCCGCGCGAAAGTTGAGCCGCAGCCGCGGTAGCTCGACAAGATCGATGCTCGCCTTGTCATTGGGGCCAGCCAATCCCGCCGAAGACGACCAGACAAGCACGTGCGAGAGGTTCTCCAAGCGCATCAGCACGTCGGCCAACTGGCGGAGCGCACCGTCGGCCGGTGCGTGGAGAAGGTTAAGCAGGTGGAGAACCTTGCGGTTGCCATCGACCTCGGCGAGCGCAGCGCGCCAGCTGTGCTGCTCCTGCAGCTTCATGTCAGGGGCCATGTTGTCGTGGCTCGCTGCACCGATCGCGCCGACGTCGGAAGGGCGGTCCTCAGTCAGCTCGTGGTCAAGCATGATCGGCACGCGCTGCACGACGAGCGACGCCTGGGCGCCACCAAAACCGGTCGGGTCAGGTTCGCCGTGTGGGTAGAGCGTCAGGTGGAGCCGCGTCGTCCTGAGCGCCGACACGGCATCGGCGTGCGGATAGCCCGAGAGCGACATATCCTCATTCTGCCACAAGGCATATGTCTCAAGCAGCGTCGCAGGTAACAGTCCGCATAGCAGCCGCGTCGGCACAAAGGTCTGTGTGCCAAGCTCGCGCGTCAGGTTGCGCGTGATCAACAGGCTTGGCGCCGCTGCCGCTGGTGTGCGTGGGTCGCCCGCGACGAGCCTGGGTCGCTCGCCCTGGAGAAACGGCGTGCAGGGCATGTCGTACAGGCAAAAGGCATTGTCCGAAGAGAATACCAGAGTACGGTAGAAGCGCCGCGCGTGGCTCACGACGTTGTACACGTGCACGACAGGTGGGCAGCGGAAGACGACGACCTCCTTGATGGTGGGCCGCTGGTCACCAATCTGCATCATGCCGGCAAGGCACGCAAAATCGACGGCTGAGTGGTCCCACGCAGCCATCACGAGGTCGCAATCGCGCATATACTGCTTGCGGAACGGCTCGAAGATGTTAGAGATCCACCGCTCCCCCTCGGCAAGGCCTGCCTCGTCGGTCGACATGCCGAGCACCTCTTCGTCGTTGGCTCGCTCCGCCAGAAAGTAGCGCCGGGTAAAGTCGATCGGCGGCACCGGCACGCGCGAATCGGCGTCCCAGAGCTGCACATCGTGCCTCTGGCCGACAAGTCGCAGCCACGTGCGGTGCGTCGCCTGCTGCACCTCGACGCACTGGATCGGATTGGCGTTGAGCGAGACGCCGAAGACGGAGACGAAGTCGGGCTCGGTGGCGATCTCGGATGGCAGCGGCCGAAGCGTGTTTTTCTTGAGCGTGTACTCGCCGAGCTGCATGTTGACCTCAGTGTCCACACTCTCGGTCTGCGCGCGGAGGTAGGCCTCGTACGTCATCGCGTGCAACCGTTTGTCTTTGGCGGCGTCCTGGGCCGCCGCCTCCGTGTCGGGCACGAAACGGCCCACGTCGCCTGTGGCCATCAAAGACTCCCAGTCACGTGCCTTGACTGCCTGTGCGACGGCGCGCTCAGCAGGCCCCTCGCTAAAAAAGGTGATCGTGCGTACGACATGCTCCATCACCTCGTTGCAGTCCTCCCTGTGCGCCTGCAGCCAGCGCAGCAGCGGCCAGCGCAGCTGCTGGAAGGTGTCGAAAACCTCGAACTGCAGCACACCGAGAAGGCCCGGAACGCGCAATGGTGGCGACGACTGTCCCCTACCGGTCGTGCCACCTGCGTCGGCATCGGTTGCAGTGGGTGGCCGCCAGTTGATGTTGATGAAGACCTGCGCAGAGAGCAGCACACGCACCGCCTCCATGTCGAGGTTGGGGCAGTGGCCCTGGACGCCCACCGAGCGGTGAAGTAGCACCAGGTGCGCGTGTAGGCCGCACGCCACCTGCAGCTCTCGCTCCTGCACAGCGCGATTGCACCATGTGTGAAGCATGCGCACCGCGCGCGTGCGCACCGTAGCCATGACTGCCGCCCACGCTGAGCGCAGGTGCTCATGGTTGGCGCCTAGCGCCGCTTCATTGGTTGCGAGTGGCGACAGGCCGCGCGCATGCGGCGGCTGCGCGAGCTTCAGCCCGACGAAGCCATCCACTCGCGCTATCAGCCGGAGCACGTACAGGACGATCGGTGACGAGGCGGGGTTGAACCGACCAACGTCCATCTCGAGTGCAAGCTCGAGCATCTCACTGAGCGCGCTAGTGAACGGCACGGGCGCGCAGCGCAATTCCTGGATTAGGAGCCCTGCCGGTGTTGAGAGCAGCGCACGGTCGACGGCGGGAATTGCCTCAGGCAGATCCTGCCCGTGGCCAGGCGGCTGCCACATCCCAGGCTCGAATATCGCCGCGTCGAGTACCGCCTGCAACTGCACTGATAGCAGCGCTTTCATGCGCGACCGGTCGGCGAAAAAGCGAAGCAGCAATGGCACGCGCATGTACGGCACCGTAAGATACTGAATTAGCAGCTCAGCGTCATGGCCGCGCATGTGGATTCCAAATTCAGGAAGCGACTTTATGTGTAGCACATCGTCCTCGGTGGCAATCGGCTGTCCGAGCAGGTGGGAGGGGTTGGCAGGTGAGAGCGAGACGCGCGGCGTTGGCGCGTCGGCCGACTGGAACAGCGACATCTTGAGGCCAAAGCCCTTCTTCTTTTGCACCTCTGCCTGCTCAGGCACCACGTACGCCGCGCAGCGCAGGGTGCCCTCGCCGAAGGCTGACACCTGCAGCATCTCCGAATCGGCAGCGTACGACCAGGTAAGACGTGCTTGCATCGGCTGCCACAAGGATACCTGCGGCAGTGCGTCGTGCGACGGCGCCATCAGCATCTTCAGTGAAAAGACGATGTCTCGCAGCGCGCCAAGCTCAGGAAAAGCGTCCAGCAGCGCAGGCGACGCGCCACAGAAATACTGCGGAAGATTGAAGGGGGGGAAGCCGGTGGCGAGACACAGTTGGTGCAGCAGTCCGAGCTCGGCAGGTTGCGGCTTGAGTGTGCGCTCGAATTGGAAGAGGAGGTGGTCGGGCTGCAGCGTCGCCGCACGCGCCGCCGCGTAGTCAAGCAACTTGACGCGCGCCATCGCGACCGCCGGGGACATCAGCAGCCCCGATTCGGACTCGGTATCGAGCGTGCCGAGGCTGAAGCCGTAGGCCGAGGTTGGCCCGCCACACCTTCCCGCATAGTGCTCGGTGAATGGCGATGCACAGTCGTAGACGTGGGTGCGCATGACGGCGTCGGCCAGGCATGCGATGCACGCCATCACGACGCAGCGCGTGGCGTCGAGCGCGGGCGAGTTCGGCACCGAGAGGCACGCAGCAAGGTAGTGGCGACCAACGCGCAACAGCAAATTCATCAGGTCTGCCTGTGTCTCGTGGCGCATGGCTGAGCGACGCCAGAAGCAGGAGTCGGTCGCAGGATCGGCGAGTGCCTCAGGTGGCGGCGGGTGCGGCAGCGGCAGTGGCAGCAATTCAGAGACTGTATGCTGCACGAGCGCAAGCCGCAGGTGGAGAGAATTGCGAACCAGGTGGTCCTGGTTGGAAAGGCGCGTGCAGAGGTTGTCGCAGTGGCGCAGCGCGAGCGCAACCTCTTCAAACGTGCCCACCGCATCGGGCACAAGCGTGAGCTGCACAGGCAACAGGATGGGCGGCTCGCGCGATTCGCCCGCCAGGTAGGCCACGTCGGTGTCGGCGCGCAGGCGGCCAACATACGGGTAGCACGCTCCGGCCTGAGCGATGCATGAGGTTGGTAGTGGCAGCGTGGCGGCATCGGTGTGGTTGGCAGTGAGCCTGAGCAGTTTGAGCTCGATCGCATCAATCGTCTTCCGCAGGAAGCCAAGCGCGTCGGCGGGCAGCGGTGGGACTTGCTCAGACGCGATGGCGGCGAGCTGTTGGCATGACGTGCGCACGACGGCCGCCTGCGACGGCGAGATCTCGTTGGTGATGCGCATGTCACTTTCGGCCATCCGCATCAGCGTCCAACGCAGCAGCACAACCATGTGTGCCGCGCTGGCCGTCTGCATGCCACCGTAGCAGAGGACGTGCCGGACGGCTTCGAAGACAACGTGGCTTGGTGCTGCGGCGGCGCCGCCCGCAGGCAGCGGCTGCCATTCGTGCTGCCGCTCTGTCGATACGTTCGCCATCAGGGGGCGGTTGTTGAGAAAGGGTACCAGCGTCTCGTACACGAATCGAGGCCCCTCAGCCGCACCGCCAAACTTGGCCTTCGGGTTGGAGTGCGCACGGAAGAGCAAGAACCAGAAGGCGGCGTCAGCCATTCTCTCCTCAGGCACATGCTGCACAGCGAGCGCCGTGTGGTGCAGAAACTCGGCCGTGCTGGGCCCGACGCTCATTGGGTGAAACTCGGAGGCCAGGCCGGCGGAGACGACGGTAAAGGCGAACTTACTGTTCGGACCGCGGTGGACGGCGTACAGCACGGCATCGTCGCCATCGTCCGTGCTCCAGGAAGCGGGGATGAGAAGACACTCGCCCAGCTGAAGCGCCTGGATGCGTCCAACCACCAGCTTCAGGAATGGCTCCATCGACGCCACGTCGACCGCTGCACCCTGAGGAAGCATCCTGACCAGTTCGCTTGCGCCCTTGACCGCCTTGGACGCGTGACTGACAGCCCTGTGCGCAGCTGAATTCGGCAAGGTCTCGGTGGCAAGCTGCTCGAGGCCCTTGTCGACAAGGTCTAGACACATCACGAGATTGATGAGCGGCGGCCGCTTTTGCGCCGATTCTCTGGTGTGTGCCGCAACAAACATGTCCTCAAAAGCTGGCTGCTGCCATGCCGGTCGGTTGCCCGTGAAGTAGCGGTCGGACTGCACCGGCCGCTGCGCAAACGCAAGCTGCTCATGTTGTGTCGCAGGCGCCGTGCCCCAGTCGTCGTCAGCCGCGTCGTCATCAATCTGCTGAGCCGGATCGAGCGAAATGAGCACGTTGGCCATGGGCGCGTGGTCCGGGCTCGCATTCTGCCCCGCGTGCTTGATGCCACTGTGCTGCCGGCTGCCGGCAAGGGCCGCAGCAAGGCGAGACGCAAGGTCTTCTCCTGACGCCGGCACCTGGGCGGGAGCGGCCGTATCAATGAGTTCGACGTAGTTGGAGGGAAAGCAGCCCGTCCGTCCAGAGTGACTGCCGATCCACCAGGCCCCCTCGGCTTCCGAAAGGTTGATGATATCACTGATGTTGAAGCTGAGCTCGTCCTCGGCGGTGGCCGTGAAGTCGTAGAGCGCACGGGCCTGTTTGGACGCGCACAAATCAGGATCAGCTATCTCTTCATCGATGCCCTCGTCAAATGGCGTGGAGCAGTAAGCAGAGGGAAACCAACCAGACATGCCATTTCTCCGCCCCTCCCACCACTCATTAGCCTCGCCCTGCTGCACCACCTCGATGAGCTCGCCGACACCAAAAGAGAGCTGGTCATCAGTACCCTCAAAGCAAAAAACGGTCTCGACATATCGCATGTTGAGTGAGAGCTGTGAACTGCTGGAATAGACTGAGCGTTTCTCATTCAGATACAAGCTGTTTTCGCAATGAACGCGCTTGCTTGGTGGGCGCGATGTCGGCAGGAAACCGGCCTCTCAGAGGCCAGGGACCCGCGCCGCAGCCTCAGGGATAGCATGGATCATGTCACTGGGGCATGCTTCAGGCCAAAAAGTAAGCCAGCCTGGAGCTGGTGGTATTCACCTCCCGAGTTCGAGCCAAAGGAGGCGCCGCAGGCGGCGAAGCATACGATTTCCAGCTCCGCAGCCCCAAAATTGCCCAGAAAAGCCGGTTGAACCTCTTCTCCCGGTGCGCTAATGAGCCGACATGCGCCCCTCAAAGTGCAGCCGTTGAGAGCCCCCTTTTGCGTGGCAGATGGGCTGGTCAAGAAGCTC
>Ga0209713_10001461_pt1 | contig 14105 bp, 6 predicted proteins | sample ArcOceMetagenome_3_FD_187444 | JGI IMG/M metagenome (GOLD analysis project Ga0209713, IMG submission 187444) | Marine eukaryotic phytoplankton communities from Arctic Ocean - Arctic Ocean- Svalbard ARC20M Metagenome (SPAdes) (version 2) | ecosystem: Environmental > Aquatic > Marine > Oceanic...
ACATCGCAACTGATGTTGCGGCAGTTATGCGCATCATTGAGGATAAGTTGCATGCTGCATGCAAAGTTGGACTTGCGTCCACGTAACCTAGTTTTGAGGATGCCTCGCCGTAAAGCCAAGGAGCCGGAGAAGGAGGAGCCCCGACAGGAGGAGGAGGAGGACGACGACGACGAGGGCGAGGAGGAGGACGAGGGCGAAGAGGAGGACAGTGAGGAGGACAGCGAGGAGGAGGAGCTCGCCATCGACGAGGCGACCGGCCGCACCATCGTCGGCGGCACGATCGACTACGAGACGCGCGTGTACGACGGTGTGCTGCCGCCGGCCTCGCTCGCCACGCTCGTGGCGGACAGCACGACCGCCTTCACCGCGCGCACGAGCGAGGCCGGTGAGTACTCCGCCGGCAGCACCTTCTGGGTCTCGGCGGAGGCGGAGCCGACGACCGCGCTCGAGAGCCTCGCGCTGCACATCTTCCGCTTCCACGCGCGCGACGCCAAGTTCGACGCGGCGACGAGCGGTGCCGAGTGGTGGACGCAGGTCATCGAGACGGACGCCGACATTGCGTTCCACTGGGACCGAGACTATGCGCTCGAGGCGGACCAGGGCATCCAGATCCACCCGCACCTCGCGACGGTGACCTACCTGGTGGAGGGCGGCGCGCCGACGGTGGTCGCGGCGCGCGTCTCGCCGCTCCTCGCGTCCGAGTCGCCGGCGGGCGACGTCCCCGACGCCACCGCCTGCATGCCGCGCCCGTGCCGCCACCTGAGCTTCGACGGGCGGCTGCTGCACGGCGCGCCGTCGTCGGTCGCCACCGCGCCCGCCGGCGGGCCCGCGGGCAAGCGCGTCACCTTTCTGGTCAACTGCTGGTTCAACCACGTGCCGGTGGGCGTGGAGCCGCTGCCCGCCGCCGTCGCCAAGCAGCTGCGGCGCGCGACGGGCGGCGGCGCGGGCGCGGGCGCCAACGCGCCGCCCAAGCTGTCGCTTTCGGCGGTGCGCGAGACGACGCCGCTGGAGATGGAGGTCCTCAAATCGGACGCGTCGCCGACGATGCAATGGGCGTTTGGCGACGACGCGCGCCAGCTGCAGCTGTGGATGCCGTGGCCGCGCGAGCTGCGGCAGCGCGACGCGCCGTCGTGCGTGCGCATGCGCTTCGCCCCGGACATCGTCAGCCACGTCGTGCACGTGCAGCCCAAGAAACGCAAGGACGGGAAGCGGAAGCGGTAACTCGAGTGATTTCTGAGACATTTTGGGGACCATCTTTTTACAACTAGCTCGGGCCACGGTCATGGTCATGGTGTCGAGAGGTGATATAATAGCCGCCGTATACGTAGGGGGGGTGCTATAATAGCCTTTGTATCCAAGATGTTGGTTTGTGTCGGCCGCAGTGGGTTGCGTCGCGGTCAGGATCCTGGTTGCATCGGTTGCCCAGAGGTTTAGTTCAGATGGGCAAGGGGTCGACCAAGGCACCCGCCAAAGTAGGCAAGTCATTTCAAGCCGAGAGCGACCCATGGCTCTCTTCCTCCTCGTGGGCGCCAACGCCATGCCCAAGCCCGCCGCGCTCCAGCCGGCCAAGCAGATGAACGACCGCGGGCCCACGCTTGACATCGAGGTGCGCGCGCTCGCCCAGACCACTGCGCATCCAGAGCCGTGCGCAGACCAGGCCCAAGCGTCTGACCCACTCTGTGGTCCTGGACCATGCCCGACCCGACCCGACCCACGCACAACGCACTCACGCTGAACACCCTAGATGTCACGTCTGGCCCAGCCCACGCCCGACCCGCCCGACGCCCGACGCGACCTGACCGCCCACACCCACCCAACCTTGTCACAGGCAAACATCATGATGTCCATGACCGAGTGCAACTCGTGGTGCGCCGACGGGGACTCGGACTGGCCGACCAAGTGCACGTGGAAGACCGGCGTCTGCTCGGCGTGCGCCGAGTGCTCGGACGCCTCGGTCGCCAACTGCCAGTACTGGTGCGACGACCACTCGGGGTCATGGAAAAACAAGTGCAGCTGGGGGTCGGACGTCTGCTCGGGCTGCGCCGAGTGCAAGGACGTCGACCCCGCCACCACGGGCTGCGAGAGCTGGTGCACGGTCAACGGGGCCAGCTGGGTGCGCGCGCGCCCGCCCCGCCACCCGTTCCACGCCCACGCCCAGACGTCGACATGCACCCAAGACACACCACCTCGCTGACGCCCCCTCCTCCCCCTCCTCCTGCTGCTCGCCCCCGCAGAACGCCAAGTGCGGCTGGAGCAGCGGTTCCTGCAGCACGTGCTCCAAGTGCGACCTGACCCCGTCGCCCCCGCCGTCGCCGCCCGCGTCGACGTGCTCGGGCTCGTACGGCAGCTTCAAGAACCCGAGCACTTGCCCGGCCTACTCCGGCCACAGCGCCACCGCCGGCCTGCCGTACTGCTCGGCGGCCAAGGAGGGCGAGCTGTGCTACTACTGCAGCGGCTGCACCTGCTCCAACGAGAACACCGCGCTCGGCGGCTACACGTGCTGCGCGTACAACAATATGGGAGACGCGCCCGAGTGCGGCAACAGCAACGTCATCCTCGAGAAGATCTCGTCGCTCATGGCCGCCTTCGAAGCGCTCGATGAGGCTGCCATGGCGGCGAACCTCGCCACGACCATGGCCACGACCAAGTCCAACGAGGAGAAGATGTCGAAGAAGGGCAAGCAGGTGAAGCACTAGACTCGCCCCCTACGAGTGGAAGAAGGCGCAGCTCGACCTGATCGAGTCCTGACAAGCTCCACGCCCAGTCGGCCATTGGAGAGGGCTGCCAGAGTCGGTGCGCGGTTTCTTTTCATGGGTACGTATCTCGAGCCCGGCTCGAGATACCGCATACCGATCGCGCCACCGATCTCGCTGGTGCGACGCGGTTGCTGCATGTCACATGATTTTTGTTTCTTCTGCCCTTTGATCATTTTTTGATCAAGTGTCAAGCGTCCAGTGTCTTGTCATTTGACTTATCATTTTTTTCGTGTGAAAAAGACTTTCCACTTGCTACCTCACGTGACCCGAATACCGTAGCGCTCGATCACAACTCCACAACCGCGGCAGTAGCTTTTGCGGCCTTGGCTTTGGCCTGAGCAGCGAGGATCGCCTCCTCCTCCTCGCGCCTGTCAGCCTCCTCCTCGTCCTGCTGCTGTGGCTGTGGTTGCTGCTGCTGCTGCTGCTGGAGCTCCTTTTTGAGCCGTAGCCTGCGGTTGGCGAACCAGCCCTGCACCTGCATCACCTCGAGCCCCGTCAGCTGGCGGAGCTCCGCGAGTGCCTCGCCCGAGGGCGTGGCGCCCCTGAGGGCCCTGCTGAAGGCCGCCTCCAGCGCCTCGGTGACCTCGCGACCGAAGCGCTTCCCCTTCTTCGAATCCTTGGCGGCCTTTGCGGCGGCAGCATCCACCGAGCTCTCGCCACCGCCGCCGCCGCCGCCGCCACCACCACCAGACGACATGGCGGAGGGCTCGAAGCCGGTTCCGTTGGATTGCGCCGTGTGCCGCCAGTCGACGCCCTCGGCGCTGAGAGGGAACTTCTCGACAAAGTCCTCGTCGGGCGAGCCGTCGGGGAAGAGCACGACCGCCATGAAGTCGCCGTTCTTGTAGCGCTGCCGCACCCGCGCGAGCCGCCAGCTGATCTCGCCCTCCTCCTCCACCTCCACCTCGACCAGCGCGTCGACGGCGGGGCCGATGCGCCTCCACGTCTTCCCCTCGTCCCTCTGCGTGCAGCTGTGCACCTTGCTGTAGGGCCCGTCTTCGCGCACCGTCAGCGTGGCATGGCCCCGCCGTGCCGCCACGTGCACCACCTCGCCCTTGACCCACGCGCCATCTCCGCCCGGCACCGCGACAAACGCACCGAGCAGCGGTGCAACCCACTTCTTGGCGGCGCCGCCTTCGCCAGTGCCGCCCTCCCCGCCGTCAGCGCTGGCCGCCGGAGCCGCGGCTGGCGCCTCAATCTGCTCACCGTGCTCCGCATCGAAGCGATCGATGCCGTCACGCCCACTCGGAAGGTAGTAGATGCCCCAACACGCCGAGCCACCGGCAAACGAGCCAACTCGCGCCGCATCGGCCTCGTCGTCGTCGTCGTCGTCGTCCTCGCTCCCATCGGCGTCGATCTGCTGTGCGTCAGCGGCAGCATCGACCTCGGAGGCGGGCGGCGTCTTGAGCGTCTTGTCGCCCTCGGCCTCGTCGCGTGCCGCCTCGGCTGCCCGCCACTTGGGCAGACGGCGTGCGCGACTGCCGCGACCCAGAGCATCCTCGCTGGCCGCCTCCTCGACCGGCATCGGCTCTGCCGACGCCGCCCCGTCGTCCTCCACTGTCACCTCCGCCTCCGGCGCCGGGCTCGCAGACGAGGCGGCGACGGCAGCAGTTGCAGCCGGCGCCGTCGCGCCTCCAACGACGGCCATCGGCACGCCCGAGTCTGCGAGCATCTGGCGCGCCTGCTGGCGCGCGCGCTCCGAGGCGCCGACCGTCGCGAGCTGCTCGAGGACGTAACGGACGCCGCCCAGCTTGGGCGCCGCCGCCGCGGGCGCCGCCGCCGCCGCCGAGGAGCCGGCGCCGGTGCCAGCGCCGCCGAGAATCGGCGGAGGTGCCCCGGCGCGCGAGGTGCCGCGCGACGCCGCGGCCGTCATACGCTGCGCCGCTTCGGACGGCGAGAGCGCGAAGGGCAGCGGCGTGGGCTGCCAGAGCGCGCTGCGCAGCCTCTCGCTCGCTGGGCCGACGAGCGCGGCGCCAAACTCGGTCGACATGTCCTGCGTGGTGGTGGTCGCCGCGTCGGACTTGCCCCGCTTCCGCAGGCAGCCGCTCGGCCGGTCGGGGCTCGTCAGCGCCGCGCGGGCACTCGCACGCTCCAGTCCCGCGCCGATCCTCCCGCTCGACAGCCGGCGAGGCTCGAATTGGCCCGCCTGAGCGGCGGCGGCCGCGGCAGCCGCGGCGGCGCCGCCGTCTGCCTTTGCGACCAGAGAGGACGCGCGGTTCTTGAGCTGCGCGCCCGACGGGGCGCGGTAGAGCCAGTTGTTCTTCGCGCCGCCGCCGCGGTACTTTGGCAGCATGCGCCAGCCCGCCTCCGCCGCGCCGTCCCACAGCTTCTTGTCCAGCTCGCCGGCCTGCAGCTCCTCGTCGAGCATCCAAGCGGGAATGTCCGTCAGCAGCTTGGACGAGTACAGCTCACAGCCGCCGCCGAGCTCCTGACCGCTCCTCGGCCTCGGTGTCGGCGTCTCGCGGGGCGTGCCCTGCGGCGTGCTCCCTGGGTCCTCCGGCTCGCGACTGGGGACCGACACGAGGAGCTTGGGCGGCGGCTTGGGCGGCCGCGGCGGTCTGGCATGGACGCTCGGAGACTTCAGAGGCGACTTGGCGAAGGAGGAGGCAGGATAGGCGGCAGCAGCAGCGGCCATCGCGGCCGTGTCCATCGCGCAGTGCCCGCCCTTGCCCTCATGCTGGAAGCCACGCCAGCAGAATGGGTGCCGTGCGCACTGGCTGCGTCCACACCGCCTGGCCTCGGCGAGCGGCCCCCGGGGCGCACCGGCCACCCCGGCGGCAACGAGCTGCTCGGTGCTCGCCTCGGCCACGAGAGCGACATTGCCGTCGGGAGCGTCGTCTGGGGTCGAGATGGCGGCCGGTGCGTCGGAAGGCGCCCCGGCGGCCTCGGCGTCGGGCGCTTCGGTCTCGGCGGTCGGCGCCTCGGAGCTGGCTGACGTCTGCGGCGCTGGCTCCACCTGCATCGGCTCGGATGAGTCGGCAGGCGGCGGCGTGGGCGCTGCCGAGGGGCTGACATCCACGCGGCGCCGCTTGCGATCGCTCTCATGCTGCGTCGGATCCTCGTGCGCGCCCGCTGCTCCGTCCGCCGGCGGCCCGTCGCCATCCGTCGTCCACATCTCCTCCTCTGGCTCCGCCTCAGTCTCTTGATCGTTTGGCTCGGTGCTACCCTTGCGCTGGGGGTGTGGTGCTGCGTCACGAGCTGCAGTACGCCTGGCGGCTGCGGCGGCGCGGCTGTCGGGCTGCGGCTCCTCCTCCTCCTGCTTAGGTGGGCTGGCGGCAAGCTGCTTGCCGGTTCTCGCACCGTCGGTCTCGATGCGCAGCGCGGTGGTCTTGACCACGTCGCGCTTGCCCTCCCAGCCGGGGTCGGTCCACGCGACCTGCCAATTCCCCTTGCCGAGGTCCTTTGTGAGCTTGCCCGAGCATCGAGCGGTCCGCCACGCGGCGCCGAACGTCTGGTGAGACCAGCGCGCCTCGACGTGCTGCTTGCCCGAGGACGGCACGTTGTCAAAGTGGTAGGCAGCGACGCTCACGAGGTCGCCGACGACGAGCGGGCGAATTCGTTCCATCGGGCGCGCAAGCAGGTGTCAATCGCTCGCCTTGCCTCCCGCAAAGTTGCTGCCGCGAGGAGGTGAACCACGGTGTTTCTAGACCTGCTGAGATCTAAAGTAATCTAAAGTTGCATCGCTGACCGCACCTGGGTATAAGGCAGGTGGAGCGCGCGCGGCGTAGTGTCGCGCGCAGCAACACCTGATCAGCAACATCTATCTATCTACATGTCTATTGCGTCCGCTGATCGTGCCCGAGAGACCACGGAGCCGCGCCACCAGCTCCGCGAGCCAAGCGCGCGAGGCATCGCTGACGCTGACGACGCGCGACGCGGCGCCAAGAAGCCCGAACGCTAGCCAGCGCATCATGGCGGACGAGGGAAAAGACAACTTCGTCTACGTGATGCGGAAGCAGCTAGCGCCGGGCGCCTCCGAGCCCGACTGGGAGGACCAGTGGGACGACATGTCACTCGCCCAGAAGGCGCCGTACGTCGGCAGCCTGGCCGTGACGCTGGGCAACACGCCCCGAGACCTGTCCACGCACTCGACAGTCGTCACCGATGGCCAGAGCGCCAAGCCGATGGACGTGGATGAGCCCAAGACCGAGAAGCCAGCGCCGGCTCCGAAGAAGGCAGCGGCGGCGCCCCGCCCGAAGCCAGTGTCCACCTCGTCCGGAGCTGGACCGAGCGGGAGCAAGCCGCAAAGCTCGCCCGCGCCGGGCAGCGCCAAGAAGCTCAAGAAGCCACGCAGCGCGTTTCTGCTCTACTCCCTGCAGCTGAGGAAGGCGGTGCCGTCCAAGCGAGACGACGACGACGACGACGACGAGATGATCGACTTCGGCGAGATCCCGGAGCCGATGCTGCGCAAGATCGTCGTCGAGCTGGGCGAAGACCCCGAAGACTACGATGAGCGCTCCGAGCTCCTCGGGTTTTGCGGGCAGCTGCTCTCGGAGCCCGACGGGCAAGCCAAGTGGCGCAAGGCTCAGCAGAAGGCTGAGCACCGCGAGCAGTGGCAGCAGCTGTCCGCGGAGGAGCGGCAGCCCTTCGAGAAGGAGGCCGAGCGCGAGCGCGAAGCGTACGACAAGGAGACGGGCAAGACCGCCCCTTCGGCGAAGCCGGCTCCGGCGAAGGAGCCCAAGCCCAAGGCCGAGCCCAAGCCCAAGGCCGAGCCCAAGCCCAAGGCCGAGCCCAAGCCCAAGGCCGAGCCCAAGCCCAAGGCCGAGCCCAAGCCCAAGGCCGAGCCCAAGCCCAAGGCCGAGCCCAAGCCCAAGGCCGAGAAGCCCAGCCAGAGCGGCGTCAAACGCAAGGCGCCGGCGACCGAGGACACGGTATACGAGGAGACGTGCCCCGAGTTTGGCGAAGGCTGGATCCGGCGAACCAAGCAGCGCGCGGGCAGCGCGAGCGCCGACCACACGTTCATCTCGCCCGCCGGCAAGCAGTTCAACTCACGCGTCAAGGTGGTGCAGCACCTGGGCATGGCGTCCGATCCCGGCTACCGCGGCGGGCGGCGGCTCAGCGACGAGGAGGTCGAGGAGCGCGAGCGGGCAAAGCAGCAGAAGCTGCTCGACAAGCGCAACCTCAAGGAGTCGGAGCAGATGCAGCGGCAGAAGCAAAAGGAGAAGGACAAGGCCAAGCTCGCGAGCGCGCTGCGCGGGGCCAAGGAGGCTGCCGAGGAGGAGCCCGAGGAGGAGTTCAACGGGCCGCCGGCGCCCGAGCCGCCCGGCCTGCTGCCGCTCAAGGACACGTCGCTCTCGCAAGACCTGATGGCGGTGTGGGCCTTTGCGAGCAGCTTTGCCCAGCTGCTGTTGCTCGAGCCCTTCAGCCCCGAGAAGCTGTGCGCCGCGCTGCAGCGGCCCGGCGACTCGGTGCTGCTCTCGGAGCTGCACGTGCGGCTGCTGAAGACGCTGCTGCTCGAGGTCGAGCCGCTCCGCAAGCTGCAGTGCCCGCCGCCGCTCGACGCGGCGATGCAGCTGCAGCAGGTGCCGATGGAGCTCACCGTGAGCTCGACCAACTGGCCCGAGGTGCTGCGCAACCTCGGCGCGGTGCTGCCGCAGCTCTTCACGTCGGCGCAGCGCGGCGACGAGCGCGACGACTGCGCGGAGGGCCTCAAGCAGCTCTACTCGGTCGAGTACCCCAGCCTGAGCTTCGCACAGAAGCTCAGCATGCTGCGCGCGCTGACGGACACGCTCAACGGCACCGAGCTGCTCCACGACCGGACGGCGGAGAACGAGAAGACGCAGGTGCAGCTCGCGAAGCAGCGCAAGGAGATCGAGGTGACGCTCCGGAAGGAGCTCGAGACGGAGCGCAAGGAGCGCGACGCGGAGGCGAAGCGGGTCGCGGCGACGACGGCGGCGCCGCCCGCCGCCGGCCCAAAGGGCAAGGCCGCCCTGTCGAGCGCCGAGCTGAAGAAGCGCAAGATGGCGACGGCGGCGCTGCTCGAAGGGATCCGCGACAAGGACGAGGAGTCTCTGCAAGAGGCGATCGCCGACGCAATGGACACTGGCCACGCCGGCTCACTCCCCGACGGCCGCAAGTGGGAATCGGAGGAGCTCAAGGCGGCGCGGAAGAGCCTGCACGACCTGAGCGACAAGGTGGTGAGGAAGCAGGAGGACGAGCGGCTGGCGAGGAAGCTGGCGAAGCACCAGCGCAAGCACGTCAGTGAGATGACGGCAGCGACGGTGCGCGAGGAGCCGCTCGGCACGGACAAGCACGGCCGCAGCTTCTGGTTCTTTGGCAACGACCACCCGACGCGCCTGTGGGTCGAGGCGCCCAAGGGGCAGACCGTCGAGCGCCAGAGCGGCGCGCCGTGGGCGTGGGCGTTCTACGACACGGCGGCGCACGTGAACGCGCTAATGGACTCGCTCGACGGCCGCGGCCAGGGGCGCGAGGCCAAGCTGAAGCGCGTGCTCAAGGACCTCGAGCCCATCTTCGCCTACACGATGAAGACCGAGACGGTCGTCAACAAGGACGAGGGCTGGCTCGAGAGCGGGCACGAGTGGATCGGCAAGGGCGTGCTGCGAATCTTCGACAAGGAGCCGAGTACGGGCAAGATCACGAGCTACCTGCCCGCCGACGAGGTGGCGGGCGACGCCGCGCTCTTCCACGTCGTCCACGACGGCGACGGCGACGAGGAGGACCTTGACGAGGACGAGGCGCGCGAGGCCATCGAGAAGTTCGCGGCCATGGAGAGCTATCCCCAGCCGCTCTACAAGAACAACTACGTGGCCAAACGCACCCAGACCAAGCCCGACCACCTCGGCGTGCCCGGGCTGCGCGACGAGCTGCTCGACCTCGAGGAGGCGATGCTCGAGGGGCTGCGGCGCCACCACAGCAAGTGGGACGCGCGCGACGGCGAGCGCGACCTGTGGCTGACGAGCTGCCGCAACAGCGAGAGCCTCGGCGAGCTGGCGCAGCTGCTCAAGTCGCTCGAGGCGACGGTGCACAAGCTGCAGACGGGCGTCGACATTGCCGAGCGGCCGGCGTGGCGCACCCACGAGTCGGCGCACGAGTTCATGGGCGCGTACGCGCGGCGCTTCTTCGACGGCTTCGGCGCGTCCGACGGCCGGATCGTGGGCTACCTGCCGCCCGAGGGCGAGGACGGCGCGCTGTGGCACATGGTGCACGGCGACGACAAGGACGAGGAGGACCTCGACGAGCACGAGGTGGCCTTCGCGATGTCCAACTACCGCGACGACCTCAAGGCGATGGGCGGCGAGGAGCGCGCGTACATCGCCGCGTACGAGGCGCGCCAGGCGGCCAAGCCGGCCGGAGAGGGAGAGGAGCCACCCGAGGACGACGACGACGACGACGACGACGACGACGACGACGGGCCGCCCGAGAAGGACTTCGAACCGAACTGGGAGCCTGACGACGGCGACTTCCGGTCGAGGACTCGCCACATGCCGAAGTCGTCTCGGGGTGCGGCGCCGGCGCGCAAGACGTCGGGCCGCGCGGCCGCGCAGAAGGTCGTCAACCTCAAGCCGCGGCTGTGGAGCTCCCAGGAGGGCCGCGAGCGGTGGCTGGCGGCACTGCAGCCGGTGCGCTCGGTCGCGGCGGTGCAGCTGGCGCTGACGGCCTTCCGCCAGCACTGCCAGGCCTTTGGCGTCTACACCGAGCCCAAGGGCGCGACGCGCCTCAAGCGAGCCGACATGGACCTGGCCCTGCGCTGCTTCTACCACTCGGGCGCCTTTGGCGTCGAGAAGAAAATACCCACCACCACCGGCAAGAAGAAGAAGTAGAGCAGTGGCCAGGCGGCGCATGGAGGGCCCACGCAGGGGTCCTCCGGGCTCCTCCCGGACCGCGGACGGCAGTGGGGGCCACGCCAACTATATGGGGGCGTATACGCGGGATATGAAAGAGCGCGCGCGCGCGAAATTGAGCAAAAGTGCCTCGCCAACGGACGCACCCGACACCCCTAAAGCGTTCAAAAAACGCGCCCCAACACACGGTGAGAGAGGTCCCCACCGCCCCCGCCATGGCCCCCGCACCCCTCACGAGGGCAGCACGGGCGCGCTGTGGCTGCCACCGACGGCGGCGGGCGCCGTCGGCCGCGCCGCGACGCTGCGCGACTTGCCGATGGGGTTGTTGCCGAGCACGAGCCGGCCCTTCTTCGAGGCCTTCTCCTCGAGCGCCTGCTGGTGCGCCTGCTCCTCGCGCTGCGCCTCCTCCTTCTTGGCGGCCGCCGCCTGCGACTGCAGCTGCTTGACCGTGTCCTTGAGCGAGAAGTTCTCGAGGCCGCTGCCGTGCGCCGCCCACGCGAGCAGCAGCGGCGGCGGCCCGTCGGCGCCGCCCGCGCCGTCCTCGGAACCGAGGGCGTCCGCGGCGGCCTCGCCGGCGGCCGCGGCGTCGCGCGCGATGTGCCTGGCGGCGCGCGAGAGGTCCTGCAGCTGCTCCTGTAGCAGCGCCAGCCCGTGCTCGAGCAGCTGCAGCTTGGTCGCGTTCTCGCCGTCCTCGAGCGTCGCCGAGACGGCGAGCAGCTCCGCGCTCGGCGGCGCCTGCGGCGTCGCGGGCACCTCCGCCGCCGCGACCGCCGCCGCGCTCGCCGCCGCCTCGGCCGCCTCCTCGGCCGCCGCCTCGGCCTCGGCCGCCGCCTCGGCCGCGGCGGCCGCCGCCGCGTCGAGCTCCTCGTTGCGCTGGTCGCCCACCTGCGTCAGGTCAAAGGTCGCCGCGTCGCCGCCACCGCCACCGTCGGCGCCGGCCGCCGCCGTCGCCGCCGCCTGCGCCGCGACACCGCCCGCGTCGGCCGGAAGCACGCCGCCGTTGGCGGCGGCGGTGTTGGCGGCGAGCAGCGCGGCGTCGGCCTCGGCGCGCGCCCTCTCGGCCGCCTCGCGCGCGAAGGCCTCGTGCCGCGCGAGCTGCTCGGCCTCGGCGGCGCCGCGCGCGGCCGCCTCCTCGAGCAGCTTCTGCTGCAGCCGCTCCTCAAAGTCGGCGGCCGTCGCGATCTGCTTGAGCCCCGCGCTCGTCATCGGGAAGCAATCCTGGAGCCGTGCCTCCGCCCGCGCGATCTGCGCCCACACGGCGTCCGCCTGCGACTGCAGCGCGTCCGCGGGCACCGCCCTCTCCTCGTCGCGCTTCTCCTGCTGGACGGCGCGGCGGCGCGTGCGCAGGCGCCGCAGCTCCTTCTCGAGGTGCATCTGCTCGACCTGCTGCTGCTGCAGGTAGGCGATCAGCGAGTCGTTGCGCTGCGTCGAGTCGCGGAAGTTGGAGACGATCTGCTCGATGGAGCCGAGCAGCTCGTCGGGCGTCGAGTCGACCTTGATCGCCATGCCCGTCGCCGCCTCGAGGCGCACGAACTCGCTCTCCCACCACTGCGTCTGCCACCTGAGGTAGCCGTGGCGCACCTCGGCGTGCGAGAGCGTGCGCATCCGCATCTTCGAGTCGACGTACGACTGCTGCAGCTTGGCCTGCTCGGCGTCGTACCGCTCGGCCTCCTTCTCGGCGATCTCCTCCTTGGTGCCCTCGATCTCCTTGGCCGCCTCGGCGAGCGCGCGGCTCTGCTGCGTCAGGAGGAGCGACGACTCGAGCTGCGCGGCGAGCAGCTTCGAGTGGAGCTTCTCCGCCTCGTGGATGTCGTGCGACGTGCCGTCCATGAGGAGCGGCACGAGCTTGCCGAGCTGCGCCACGCGCTCGCGCAGGCCCGCCACCGCCTCGAGGTGGTGCAGCCGGTGCTGCCGCTGCTCGTCGATCAGCTCGCGCAGGTGCACGTTCTTCGCCGAGACGTCGTTGGCCTTGACCTCCATCTTGTGCGCGCGCTGCTCGACCAGCTTTCCCTGCGCCACCAGCGCCTTGGTCAGCTTGCCGTCCGGGTCGTCGTCCTCGGCCAGCTGCTGGCGGCGCACCGAGTCGTGCAGCTTGCGCAGGCTCGCGTCGAGCTCCTGCTCCGCGAGCTCCTCGTCGTGGATCTTGCCCACGTACGCGTCGATTCGGTCGAGGCGCATCGAGCGCATGTCCGACGCCGACCAGCCGCGCGGCGCGAGCCGCCCCACCTCCACCACCGGCGCGGCGGCGGCGGCGGCGGCGCGCTCGGCCGCGATGCGCACGCTCGGCCGCCGCATGAGCGACGGCGCCGAGCCCGCCATCGAGAGCCGGCCGAGCGTGCGCTCGATCGACTTGGCGGCCTGGTCGCTCCAGAGCGACGACGACGACGCGAGCGCCTTGAGCTGCATCTTCTTCTGCATCGGGTCCCACGGCGCGTCGGTCGCGCGCGTCGCCTTGAGCTGCAGGTTGGCGTGCGTCTTGTCGGCCGCGCCCGGCTGCTTGGTCGCCTCGATGCGGCTGAGCTCGGTGCCGCGCGTGCCGCCCGCCTTGCGCTCGCGCCGCGCCTCGGCGTGCGACAGGCCGCCGCGCGACGACTTGTTCTTCGCCGTCAGCTCGATCTGACCCGCCGCGCCCGCCTTGAGCCGATCGTCAATCTTCACTGACGCGCCTCGCCGCACCATCCGGTTGAGCTCCTTGAACTCGATCTCGCCGCTGCCGTCGGGGTCGAAGGTGACGAAGACCTTGTCGATCTCCGCGTTGCTCACCTGCAGCCCGAGCGCCTTCATCGCGCGCCGGAACTCCTTCTTCGTGATGGTGCCGTCGCCATCCTCGTCCCACTCGCGGAACAGGTCCATCACCTTTTTCATGTTCGAGTTGAGGAACTCCTGCAGCGCGTTGCCCACCTCCTCGCCGTCGGGGGGCGGCGCGTCGGCCTGCGCCGCCGCGCCGCCGCCGGCGCCGCCGCTCGTCTGCGCCACCGCCGCCGGCACGCCAATCGGAGGGAGCACCCCCGGCAGCGCCGGCTGCACGATGACGTTCGCCCCGTCCGCGAGCACCGTGGTGTCGTCGAGCTCGTACTCGGTGTCGTTGTACTTGCTATCGACGAGGTCGAGCGTCAGGCCCGACGCCAGAAACGGCAGATCGGCCACGCGCGCCGCGATCGCCTCCCTGAGCTCCGCCGGCGTCTTGACGGCCGGCACCTGCATGCGGCGCGTCAGCTCGACCGCGCCCTTCCGGACCTGTCGGATCTGGAGGAAGAGCGTCAGCTGCAGCCCCTCCCACTCGCCCTTGCCCACGCTAGCGGCCATGGTAGCCCGCGCCGCGACGAGCTGGGCAGCGGCGAGAAGCGGAGGCCCTGAAACTGCTGTATAAGAAAGCAAAACTATGAACAGTGAACGAATTTTCCCACCAAGTCTGGGTGCATCGACGGCGCAGAACAGAACAGAACACAGCGCTACCGTCTATGGGTCACAAGAGTGAACAGTGAACAGGTTAGACCGCCTAGCAACCACACGGAGACAGAAGACACAGGCCGAAGGCCATACGCCTCCT
>Ga0209713_10001463_pt1 | contig 14102 bp, 13 predicted proteins | sample ArcOceMetagenome_3_FD_187444 | JGI IMG/M metagenome (GOLD analysis project Ga0209713, IMG submission 187444) | Marine eukaryotic phytoplankton communities from Arctic Ocean - Arctic Ocean- Svalbard ARC20M Metagenome (SPAdes) (version 2) | ecosystem: Environmental > Aquatic > Marine > Oceanic...
TTGATTTTTTTTTTTGAAAAATAATTTTTTTCAAGTTCAAATTGGATTATTTTCTGATCTTTGCTTAAAAACTATATTAAATTTCGTTGAAAAACGATAAATTGAAATTGCTCCGTCAACATTTTTAATTTTGTTTCAATAATAATAATTTCAAATCATATTTATTTTTTAATTCATTCCTATATAGGAATGAATTAAAAAATAAAAATGGTTAGTATTTTAGGTTACTTATTACCAGAAAATAAACAAGTTCGTATCGCTTTAAAACAAATTTATGGACTTGGAAACTTTCGATCAAATCAAATCATTGAGATATTAGGTTTTGATCAAAATTTAAAAGTTAAAGATATAAGTGAAATAGAAATTTCAAAGCTATTAGATTTTGTTTTAAAAGAAAAATTAGTTGGTTCAGAATTAGAACGTGAATTAAAAAATAATCTTTTAAAACTACTTGAAAATAATTGTTATCGTGGTTTTCGCCACCGACAAAAATTACCAGTTCGAGGACAAAAAACAAAAAATAATGCAAAAACACAACGTAAGTTAGCAAATAATCGATTAAAAAAGTAATAAATGGGTTCTAAATGAAAAGGTTCTTATATTCCAAATTCTCTTTTTCGATGAATAAAATCAGATAAAAAGTTGTTATCAAAGTCAAAAAAAATTTGATCTCGTAGAGCAACTATTTTACCTTGCTTTATTGGTTTTGAATTTTTAGTTTATAATGGCCATCAATTCAAAAAAGTTAAAGTTAAATCCGAAATAGTAAATTTTAAGTTTGGTGAATTTGCACCAACCCGTCGAATAAAGCGACGTAAACATTAATTGTTAAAATGGCTTCAAAAATTAATCCTATTTTATTTCGGTTGAGTATTCAAAATAAAAATTGTTGGTATGATAATTTCAAATTTAAAGATTTAACTTTAAATCAATATCAAACATCAAACCAATGATCAAATTATTTAAATTCAGACGAGGTAAAATCATATAAAGAAAATCTACAATCTAAAAAACGAATTTGATCATCACAATGACCAAGTATACCACAACAAAGATCCTATAGATCTTATTTTCAATTAGATTTAAATATTCGCTATTTATTAAAGATAGCTTTTATAAAAATCAATGTTTTTATCTACGATATTAGGGTCGAATTTAAATCCTCATCAAATAGCGATGTTAAGATTCAAATTTATACTTATCCAATAAATAACAATGTTAGTTCAAAGGTTATTGAAAAAACACGATTAAAATTAATTAATTGGTTTCAAATATATAGTGGATTACGTGTTAAGCTAGTTATCTTTAACAGGTATACTTTTTTAAAATTAAACAAAACTTATTTAATTAGTCGTAGCGAAAAAGCAAAAAAAATAAGCTTTATTAATTTTAGAAGTAAAAATTGAGAGAAAGAAGAATGAGTCTTTGAAATGATTAATTCCATTTTTTTATTAAAAAGTGCTGAATTATTAAGTTCAATGATAGCTTATGATTTGATATTAGCTGGTAAAAAACATTTACAATCATTGAATTTTATTGAAAAAAGGTTACAAGCTTTTTGAAAATTAAATCAACAACTTGAAAATCAAATAAAATTTTCTAATAAAGATAGTAACAGCCGATTAACAATGAAACTAAAAGGGATTAAGATTCAAATTAAAGGGCGTTTGAATGGTCAAGATCGAAAACAAAAAATAAGATTTTCAATTGGTTGCTTAGCATTACAAGATTTAAACACTTTTGTTGATTTTTCTTCAAATAAAGTTTTAACACGTTATGGTGTATTGGGTTTAAAAGTATGAATTACTTTTGTAAATTACCAAAGCATTAATACTTTCAAAAGAAAAATTAAAAAAAAACAATCTAAAAAATTGTTTAAATTATTATCAAACGAATTGCCTTGAATTTTATAACTTAGTTAAAAACGGACGAAAAAGCTCCCCAAATAATTCAGGGCGAAGCTTAAAATTATATAAAATCTTCAGTAGCTTAGTTGGTTAAAGCGTGTGGCTGTTAACTACAAGATCAAAGGTTCAAATCCTTTCTGGAGAGATAAAAAAAATAAATGTTATTGAACAGATTTTTTAATTCTTTTACTTTTTGTGATCATGCTGAACCCTGACAATTAAGATTTCAAGATCCAGCAACACCTGTTATAGAAGGTGTAATTAGCTTACATAATGATATTATGTTCATTTTAACTGTAATTATGATTTTAGTTACTTGAATATTATATCGAGCAGTTGTATTATTTGAAGAAGATGTAAATGATAATCCAACTCCAATTGTACATGGTACAACTTTAGAAATTCTTTGAACAGTCGTTCCAGCAGTTATTTTAATGTTTATGGCAGTGCCATCTTTTGCATTACTATATTCAATTGACGAATTAATTGATCCAGCAGTTACAATTAAAGTTGTTGGTCACCAATGATATTGAAGGTACGAGTATACTGATTATTCAAATGAAGATGGTGAAACCATTAACTTCGATGCTTACATGCTTCCTGAGGATGATTTACAAGCGGGTCAATTACGATTATTAGAAGTTGATAATCGAATTACAGTACCAGTTAATACCCATATTCGTTTAATTATTACTTCCGCTGATGTTTTACATGCTTGAGCAGTTCCTTCATTTGGTGTAAAATTAGATGCTTGTCCAGGCCGATTAAATCAAACTTCAATTTTCGTTAAGCGAGAGGGTACTTATTATGGCCAGTGTTCTGAATTATGTGGTGTAAATCATGGATTTATACCAATTGTAGTTGAAGCTGTTTCGTTAGATAATTACGTTTCGTGAATTTCTTCTAAATTAGAAGATGCTTAAATTATTTACTTATTTTACCTCTTTTTTAAAATAAAAAGAGGTAATAATTCCTTATTATTAAAAAATTAAATGGTTCTTCAAAAAAGAAAATTAATTAAAAAAATTAGAAACTATACTATTAATATAGGTCCACAACATCCAGCTGCGCATGGGGTTTTACGATTAGTTCTTGAATTAGATGGTGAAATCGTTGAGCGAGCTGATCCACATATTGGTTTATTACATCGTGGAACAGAAAAATTAATTGAAAATAAAAGTTATACACAAGCTTTACCTTATTTTGATCGATTAGATTACGTTTCAATGATATCGCAAGAACATACCTATGTTTTAGCTGTTGAAAAATTGTTAAATTGTAAGGTCCCGCGACGTGCACAATACATTCGAGTAATATTTGCAGAATTAACTCGTATCATAAATCATTTATTAGCAGTTACATGCCACAGTATGGATGTAGGGGCTATAACACCAATGTTATGGGGTTTTGAAGAGCGTGAAAAACTATTTGAATTTTATGAGCGAGTTTCGGGTGCACGCATGCATGCTGCTTATTTTCGATTTGGTGGCGTATCACAAGATTTACCATTAGGTTTATTAGAAGATATTTACCAATTTTGTATACAATTTAGAACTCGAATTGATGAAATGGAAGAAATATTAAGTGGTAATCGTATTTGAAAGCAACGATTAGTTGATGTTGGTATTGTTTCTGCAACAGAAGCATTAGACTGGTCATTTAGAGGTGTAATATTACGTGGATCAGGTATTCCATGGGATTTACGAAAAACACAACCTTATGAAATTTATGAGGAATTAGAATTCGATATTCCCGTAGGTACAAATGGTGATTGTTATGACCGGTATTTAATTCGACTTGCAGAAATGCGAGAAAGGATTCGAATTGTTTTACAATGTTTAAATAATATACCAAGTGGTGAAATTAAATCAGCAGATTTTAAAGTAACACCTCCATCACGTAGAGAAATAAAACAATCTATGGAAGGATTAATTCATCATTTTAAGTTATTTACAGAAGGTGTTGTCGTACCGAAAGGGGAAACATATCTTGCAACCGAAGCGCCAAAAGGTGAAATGGGTGTTTATTTAGTTTCTGATGGTAGTTCGAAACCCTATCGTTGTAAAATTAAGTCACCAGATTATTGCCATTTACAAGGTTTAGATTTTATATCTCGAGGCCACATGATTGCTGATGTTGTAACTTTAATCGGGACAATGGATGTTGTTTTTGGTTCAATTGATCGATAACTACGCTAATTAAAATTTTAAATGAAAAATAAAAAAATTCAAATTCAAATTAATGGTACTTTTGTTAAGGTAACTCCACAAATTACAGTTCTGCAAGCTTGCGAAAATGTTGGAATTGAAATTCCACGTTTTTGCTTTCATGAGCGACTTCAAATTGCCGGGAATTGCCGTATATGTTTAGTTGAAATTTTTAAATCACCTAAACCTCAAGCAGCATGTGCTATACCTGTTGCTGATGGTATGCAAGTTTTTACTGACAGGCCACTAGTTAAAAAAGCACGCGAAAGTGTTTTAGAGTTAATACTAAAAAATCATCCATTGGATTGTCCTATTTGTGATCAGGGTGGCGAATGTGATTTACAAGATGAAGCTTGAAATTTTGGTAGGCCATGATCTCGATTTATAGAAAAAAAACGAAGCGTACTTGATAAAAATATTGGGCCGCTAATTAAAACAGTAATGAATCGATGTATTCATTGTACACGATGTGTGCGTTTTTCAACTGAAATTGCAGGTGTTGAAATTTTAGGAACAACTTCACGAGGTGAAACTACAGAAATTGGAACGTATATTAATCAATTATTTGAGAGAGAATTATCTGGAAATGTTATTGATTTATGCCCCGTAGGTGCTTTAACATCAAAACCCTATTCATTCACTACTCGACCATGAGAATTAAATTCTGTTAATAGTATTGATTTAACAGATGCAATTGGCAGTAATATTCGATTGGATTCACGGGGTAATGATTTATTACGTATCTTACCACGTTTAAATGAAAATATTAATGAAGAATGAATTACTGATAAAGCCCGTTTTTGTTTAGATGGTTTAAATAATCAACGCTTATTAAAACCAATAGTCAAAATTAATGGATTATTAAAAGAAATTAGCATTAAGCAAAGTATAGTTTATTTTTATAAATTATTACAAGAAAATCTTAACGCAAAAAATTCCATTGGTTTTTTTGTTGGCAAAACTGTTGATTTAGAAACTTTAACTTTTACTGAAAAATTATGTGACAGTTTACCTAATTCTTTTTTAGGGTACCATAAACCAAAATCAACTTTTTCAACAGATTCGTTAGATAACTTTGGTTTCCAGTCAAATTTTTATCAAGTCGAAAATGCAGATTTATGTCTATTAGTTGGTACTAATCCACGAACTGAGGGTACTTTAATTAATACCCGTTTACGTAAAGGTAAATTAAAAGGTAATTTAGAAGTTTATTATGTTGGGCCTTCTATAAACTTAACTTATAAATCAAAACAATTAAGAAATAATTATAAATGATTATTAGATTTAATTGAGGGTAAAAATAAATTTTGTACACAATTATTAGTAGCTAAAAAACCTATTATTATTATTGGTAGCGATTTATTTTCATCAAAAAACGGCAAGTTTATTCTAAACTTTTGTGAATTATTAAAATCTAAGATTCCTAATTTACAAATTAATCTTTTACATAATGATGCTAGTGAGATAAACTCATTATTTTTAGGGGCAGCTTCAAATAAATCTGATAAAGCAGTTGGTTTAGGAATTGCTTTAGAAAAAACAAATTTATCAAATAACGTATCTAATTGAGTTTATTTCGGGTCACATTTAAATCAAGAAGTATTAAGTAATCCAAACTTAAAGTTATGTATTCCAATTAAAACTTTTGTTGAGAAAAAAGGTACTTTTATAAATCTAACTAAGGATTTACAAAAAACTCACAAAATTATTTCGAATTCAAGAAGCATTGAATCTAGTTTAATAAACATTCAAAAATCAATTTTTATAACTGAGTTATTAAATGTAAATTTTAGAAGTTTAGTAAATTTTACTAAAGCTTTTAACAGCGATAAATTGTTCTCAAATAATGATTGACAAAGAATTAAATTAAATAGGTCTTATATACAAGCGGTTAATGTTTGTTTAATTGATCCAATCTCTACATTAGATAATGAAAAAATACTTTTTCAATCAAATATTATTTGTCAAAATTCACATACACTAGCGAAATGTGCAAGAATTAAATCTTGGACTAATTTTTAAATAATCAAATGGCATTCTTAATTTTTTTTTTAGAAAATTTGTTGAAAATTCTAGGTATTATCGTACCTTTATTAATTGCAATCGCTTATTTTACTTTGGTTGAGCGAAAGTTAATAGCTGGAATTCAGCGGCGCCGAGGACCAAATGTAGTTGGATTATACGGTTTATTACAGCCTTTAGCTGATGGTTTAAAGTTACTATTAAAAGAAACTATCTTACCAAGTAGAGCAAATATTTCATTATTTTTATTAGCTCCACTTTTAAGTTTTACTTTAAGATTAATTGGGTGAGCTGTTATCCCTGTTAGAGAAAATTATGTTTTTTCTGATTTAAATGTAGGAGTTTTATATTTATTTGCTGTTTCTTCTTTAGGAGTTTACGGTATTATTTTATCAGGATGAGCAAGGAATTCAAAATACGCTTTTTTAGGTGCTTTACGATCTGCAGCTCAAATAATTTCGTACGAGGTTTCTCTTGGTTTTATCTTAATTACTGTTTTATTATGTGTGGGTTCTTTAAATTTAACCACAATTGTTATGTCTCAAACTCAGATTTGGTACTGTATCCCTATATTTCCAATATTCGTAATATTTTTTATTTCGGCTTTAGCAGAAACAAATCGACATCCATTTGATTTACCTGAAGCAGAAGCTGAATTAGTTGCTGGTTATAATGTTGAATATAGTTCAATAGGTTTTGCCTTATTTTTTTTAGGTGAGTATGGTAATATGTTATTAATATGTAGAATAACAACCATTTTATTTTTAGGGGGTTGATTACCCATCATGAATATTTTACCCTTTAATCTTATCCCTGGTGTTATTTGGTTTGGATTAAAAGTTTGTTTATTTGTTGCAGCTTTTATTTGAGCTCGAGCAGCTTATCCACGTTATCGATACGATCAATTAATGCGTTTAGGATGAAAAATTTTTCTACCATTTTCATTAGCTTGATTATTATTTACAGGCTCAATTTTAATTAGATTTAACTGACTTCCACTTTAAGAAATTAACCAGCCCCCTAAAAATTAATTTTTAGGGGGTTGGTCTTTTTAACCAACTGATTTAGATTAAAACGTACCCGTATTTTAATTAACCTGAGTACCTATTCAAGAACTTATTTTACAGGCTATTTTAGCCCTGAAACATAAGGTAAAGCTTGGCATATAAAAAATTTAAACTGTGTGAAAACAAAAATATTACTTCTATTTTTACATTTGTTGTATTTGAAATATTAATATCCCCTGGTATTTTATAGTGGAAAATTTTGACTTGCTGAGCTGTTTCTATAGAATAGTCCTAAAATTATAAAATGGGATCTTTTACTTATACTATCTAAAATAAAGTAAATTTTGCGTAAACAAGAGAGGGAGGATTTGAACCCCCGACCTGCAGTTTTGAAAACTGTTATTCTAACCAAGCTGAACTACTCTCTCATTAAGAAATTTAATTGCCTTCAGTAGGACTTGAACCTACACGTTTAAAAAACGGCCGATTTTAAGTCGAGCTGTGTCTACCGATTTCACCATGAAGGCAGTAAAAAAAAATTTAGGATAAAGAGGGATTTGAACCCTCGGCATTGAAATGCTTTGGTTTTCAAAACCAACACTTTCGACCACTCAGTCATTTATCCAAATTACGGCGTTGACGGGATTTGAACCCGCGACCTTTTCTGTGACAGAGAAATACTCTAATCCACTGAGCTACAACACCGATAAAAAAATTAATGTAAGTTTATTGCATCATTAATATAGATACAAGTTAAAACTCTAAAAACGTAAGCTTGAATAACTGAAACAGCTAATTCTAGCCCAATTAATATGAATACAATACCAAGTGGTAAAATATGAGCAACAAATAATATTGCTCTACCAGCTGTTATTATAGTTCATGCAAAACCGATTAAAACCTTTAATAAAATATGACCTCTCATTATATTTGCGAATAATCGCACAGAAAGACTGATAACAGTTATAAAATATGAAACTACTTCAATAATAACAAGTAAAGGTATTAAAGCTAATGGGGTACCAGCTGGTAAAAAAAAACCAAAAGCTTCAATTTTATGCTCTCGCACCATAATATAAGTACGGCCTAAAAAAACACCTAATGATAAGCATAAAGTTACGATTAAATGACTAGTTACTGTAAAACTATACGGTACTATACCAATTAAATTTAAACACAGGATAAACATAAATAATACAAAAACGATTGGAAAAAAACGTAAACCGGTTTTAGCTCCAATATTATCTAAAGCTATACCTAAGACAACAGCATAAATGTTTTCAATGATTAATTGTCAACGATTTGGAACAATTGATCCACCACCATTTAAAGTTGATAAATAAACTAGTAATAAAAAAACAGTTAATCTTCAAACCATAAAAAAAGTTGAATTTGTAAATGAAAGATCTAAATCACCTATTCGAATTGAAATTAAAGGAACTAATTGAAATTGTTCTAAAGGATTTGATAAGTTAAACATTTTTAATTTTAAAATATAGGCTGTAAAATGCAGATTAAGCGCCACCTCATCAATAAACTGCAACAAATAAGAATAATCATACTACATCAACAAAATGTCAATATCAAGCTGCTGCTTCAAAACCAAAATGGTGTTGCTGCGTAAAGTGATATCTTAGTAAACGAAATAAACAAACGGTTAAAAAACAGGTTCCAATGAAGACGTGGAAACCATGAAAACCAGTTGCTATATAAAAGGTAGAACCGAAAACTCTATCAGAGATATTAAATGCCGCCGAGCAATATTCTAATAATTGAACGCCAGTAAAAATAGCTGCTAAAATAATAGTTAAAATTAATCTAAAAATAGCACTTTGACGTTCACCACTAAGGATAGCATGGTGTGATCAAGTACAGGTTGCTCCTGATGATAATAATAAAATTGTATTTAAAAATGGAAATCCTCACGCATCCATTGTTTCGATACCTTTTGGAGGCCATACAGAACCTAATTCAATAGTTGGGTTTATTCTGGAATGAAAAAATGCTCAAAAAAAAGCAAAGAAAAATATAACTTCTGAAGTAATAAATAAGATTATACCCATTCGCATCCTTAACTGAACTATTGAAGTATGTTGCCCCTCAAAAGTAGCTTCGCGAATGATATCGCGTCATCATGTATATATAATACAAACAACACCGAATATTCCAAAAATTAAGGTAAAGCCACCGCCATTATAACCATGAAATCACATTACGGCACCACTTAATATTGTTATTGCTGAGATTGATGCTACTAATGGCCAAGGTCTTGGATCTACTAAATGAAAAGGGTGTTGTTGATAATTTTTTTGTAAATTTGCCATTTTTAGATTAAAATATTATTAGTGTCCTCAGTTAAGTATATGGGCCAATCTAATAGAGATAAAATTCTTTAATTAATAAGAAACCTGTTCATTATATAACAAATTTCCTAAAGTTTCAATTTGTAAAATTTAAGCAATACCAGCTATGTGGATATGCTCTAATCATGCTATAACAGATATATGCATAGGGTCTAAAAAAATTTTAGGATAAAGACCCATTACTAAAGTTAAAATAATTAAAGGGAAAAAAGTTCAAAATTCCCGACGATTTAATTCTTGAAACTCATTAATATACTGGGTTTTTAAATTACCAAATGAAAGTCGATTAAATAACCATAATGAGTATGCACCTCCTAAAATTATACCTATCGAAGTAAAAAAACAAACGCTTGGATTAGCTTGAAAAGCACCTACTAAAATTAAAAATTCACCAACAAAACTTGAAGTACCTGGTAATGCAATATTTGCTATTGTAAAAAAAAAGAAAATTGACACGAATACAGGTATAATGTGTGCTAATCCTCTATAATACTTAATCATTCGGCTGTGATGCCGATCATATAAAACACCCACACATAAAAATAAAGCACCAGAAACTAAGCCGTGACTTAGTATTTGTAAGATACTACCTTCTACACCTTGAATGTTTAAAGTAAATATACCAACTAAAACAACACCCATATGGCTTACTCTTGCATAAGCAATAACACGTTTAATATCAATTTGACGAATTGCTGTTAATGCAGCGTAAATAACACCAATACTTCCTATAGTATAAACTAATGGAATAAAATAAAAAGTAGCAATTGGAAATAAAGGTATTGAATATCGTAACAAACCGTAAGAACCCAGTTTTAATAAAACACCAGCTAAAATAACTGAACCAGCCGTTGGTGCCTCTACGTGAGCTTGTGGTAATCAAATATGAAATGGAATTAGTGGGAACTTAGCGGCAAATGATATAAAAAAACAAAGTCAAAGAATTTTTTGAATATCCCCATCTAATTTAGAAGTCAATTCGTATAGAGTTTGGTAATCACTTGTTCCTATTTGGAAATATAAGAATAAAATTGCTAATAATATTAAAACAGACCCAACTAAAGTATATATGAAAAATAAATAAGCAGCTCGAATTTTATTTTCTCTTGATCCTCAAAAACCAATAATTAAAAATATCGGAATTAAAACCCTTTCAAAAAAAACATAAAATAAGATTAAATCTAAAATACTGAAAACAGCAATTAGTATGGCTTCTATAGCTAAAAAGGCAATAAAATACTCTTTAACATTTGTTTTAATACCAACCCAACTACCTAATAAACAAAGAGGAACTAATAAAGTTGTTAATAAAATAAAAAATAAAGAAATGCCATCAATACCAAGAATTAAATTAATATTCATTGATTTTAACCATTCAAATCGCTCAACAAATTGAAAGTTAGCGGTTCTTTGATCGAAATAAATTCATAAAAATGTTGATATAACAAAGGTAATTAATGAATAAATTAAACCGGTAACTTTAACGTCATCTTTATTTGATGTTAAAAAAATAAGGTGTAAGCAGCCAGTTAATGGAATGGTAATTAAAATTCTTAAAAGATGTGATTCAAACATTTCATTTTATTTAAGAAGCTAAGTAAATTTATTTACTTAGCTTCCAGTAATATTATTTAGAATTAGATAAAAAATTTACAAAAATAACTGAAAAAATAAAAATAAAAATTAGACGTACATCTAAAATATTAATTCAAAAAGAATTTAAACCAATGAATAAAATACCAAATGTTAGTCCTATTAGCATTAAAAATGCATAATGATAAATTAACCCAGTCTGTATTAAAACTAGTCGAGAACTAAAACTATAAAAAGCTTTTGAAATACCAAATGGACCAATTAATTCGATTAAACCCCGATCTAATATTTTATAAGTTACTACATAACCACTTGTTATTAAAGGTTGGTTAATTCATTCATTATAAACTTTATCAAAGTATCATTTTCGATTTAAAAAAGTGTAAACTTTGATAAATAAGTTTGGAGCAACCATTGAATTTAAGTTAGTGAAATTAAAACCAATTGTTCAAACTTTTGGATTTGAATACAGTATAAATGCTCTGATAGCCCCTGAAATACTGAAAATAACAGGAAGAAGTTTAACTTTATGTGGGATGAATTCTGAATCAATAATAATACTATTTGTAGGGTTTACAAATAAAGCATTACCTCAAAAATCAGTTCCTAATCCAATAATCATATCACGGGTTAAATAACCAATAAAAATAGCACCAAATCTTAAAATAAACAATGGCAGCCTTATTTTAAAAGGTGATTCATGAACATTCTTTATAATTGGCTTAAATGAATTAGTATTTGTTAAAAAAGTTAAGTATAATAAACGTATTGAGTAAAAAGCAGTAAAAAAAGCTGCTATTGTACCAAATCAATGAGCAAAATGACCATGTACGCTATATCTTGCATATGCTAATTCTAAAATAACATCTTTAGAATAAAACCCGGTTATAAATGGAAACCCTATTAATGACAAGGAACCGATAAAAAATATAGCATAAGTAAAGGGTAATAGCTGAACTAATCCGCCTATTTTTCGTAAATCTTGTTCATCACTTATAGCATGAATAACTGATCCAGCTCTTAAAAATAATAATGCTTTAAAAAAAGCATGATTTGCTAAATGAAAAACACCTACTGAATAAGATGATAAACCACAGGCAAAAACTATATAGCCTAATTGACTACAAGTTGAATAAGCAATAACACGTTTTAAATCATTCTGAACTAAACCAGTTGTAGCAGCGAAAAAAGCTGTTATTGCTCCAAAAAATGTAATGGTTATTAAAGCAAACGGAGCTTGCTCAAATAATGGAGAACAACGACAAATTAAGAAAACACCCGCTGTTACAAGCGTAGCTGCGTGGATTAAAGCACTAACGGGTGTTGGACCTTCTATAGCATCAGGTAATCAAGAATGTAAACCTAATTGAGCTGATTTACCAACTGCACCAATAAATAAAAGGATACAAGTTAAATCTAATACGGATACACCTTGGAAAAATATAGATAAAAAACTAATTGGAATAATGTCTTGCTTAATTTCATAAACAGTTGCAAAAACCGTAGCATAATCAACAGCTTTAAATTGATAAAAAACTGCAAAAATACCTAAAGCAAGGCCTACGTCACCAACTCGATTTACAATCATGGCTTTGATAGCTGCTTTATTAGCTTGTAAACGTGCAAATCAAAAATTAATTAGCAAGAAGGAAGATAACCCAATTCCTTCTCAACCTAAAAATATTTGTAAGAAATTATCAGCACTTACTAAAATTAATATAAAAAAAGTAAATAAAGATAAATAAGATATAAATCGCGGTAAATGCGGATCATGAGATATATACTCTAATGAATATAAATGAACTAATGCAGAAATACTAGTAACTACCACTAATATAACAGCAGTTAGTCTATCAAATAAAAAACCCCAATGTGCAACAAACATTTCAGATTCAATTCAAGGTTTCCATTGAAAATAACAAACTGTTCCTGATAAAGCTACTTCATAAAAAATAAAATAACTTAATAAACAACTTATAAATAAACAAAAGGTTGCAATATAACCTGAATATTTACCTAAATATCGACCACCAAATCCAGCAATTAAAGAACCAAATAGTGGAATAAAAATAGCTAAAAGATACATTAATTTTTATTTTTAACTGAGATGAAAGGATTCGAACCTTTAAATTTTTCACACCAAAAATGAATGCCTTACCAATTTGGCCACATCTCATACGTAAGAAGATGCCCGAAAGTGGATTTGAACCACTGGCACAAAGATTTTCAGTCTTTTGCTCTACCCCTGAGCTACTCGAGCAAACTTTTTATACTAAAACCCACACAGCAATTTCGTGAGATAAAATAAATAAAGGACTTGGAAAGATAAATAATAAAACTAGAAAAAATAATGAGGCACCTATAAATATAGATTTATCTTTATCAATTTTATCAACTAAGGTTCAAGATTTGGAGGCATCAAAATACATAATTTTGATAAATCGTAAATAATAAAATGCAGATAAACAACTAGTTATAATACCTAAGAAACTTAAAACAAATAATGAACTTTCTATCGCACAAAAAAAAATGTTTAATTTTGCAATAAATCCAGCTAAAGGAGGTGTACCTGCTATTGAAAATATAATAACTGTTAATGTAAAAGCTAATAAAGGATTCGAAACACCTAAACCATTTAATTCACTAATAAAAAAAGGTTTTTTGTTCTTATTATCTTTTCGTAAGTTTAACGACAGTATAAATGATCAAACACAAATACTAGTAATTAAGTAAATAAAAATATAAACTAAAATGGATTGTAAACCTTCGCTAGTTCCTGTACCAAAAGCTAATAGCATGTAACCAACATGACCAATTGAACTATAAGCTAAGAACCGCTTTAATTTTCGCTGATATAAAGCTGAAAATGCAGCAACAACTATTGAAATTAAAGCTGTACATAAAATTATCGGTTGTCAAATATTGAACATATCATAAAATGTAAAAAAAAAAAAACGACAAAAGAAGATAATAACTGCAAATTTTGAAAAAATAGAAAAAAAA
>Ga0209713_10001468_pt1 | contig 14077 bp, 13 predicted proteins | sample ArcOceMetagenome_3_FD_187444 | JGI IMG/M metagenome (GOLD analysis project Ga0209713, IMG submission 187444) | Marine eukaryotic phytoplankton communities from Arctic Ocean - Arctic Ocean- Svalbard ARC20M Metagenome (SPAdes) (version 2) | ecosystem: Environmental > Aquatic > Marine > Oceanic...
GACGCCGTTGTCAAGGTATCGACGGTGCGTGCCGGGAGCCTGTCTGTGAAGTCGTCGCGTGAGTCGGCCTCCTCTGAGACATTTGGTGAAAACTTCTCTTCATTTGAGGATGCAATCTTCTCTTCAGTTGAGAAGGATTTGACACTGTCTGTGTCACTTGGAGTAGTGGAGTTGAAAATGAAGGAGTCCTTTGCTTTGAATCCGACACTGGATGGAAATGCGTTCTGCTTTGGCAATTCTACCTTCTGCTTTCGTAATTCTGTTTTTCTCTGTTTCTCTTCCTCCGCGATCCTAGTGTTTCCACAGAGACCATCGCCGTCGGTATGGTCGGTTGTGCCGCACAAGAAAACGCGCTGGAAGAGGGAAGAGTCCTTCTTTTTGATGACCCGACTATCATTCTGCGATGAGCGATGTCAGGAGCGAAGCGATGAGCGGAGTATGTGTTGGTTATACGATTGTAAGGTTTGGCAGTGTGTTGCTATCGTTTCGCTCCTCGCTCCACCTGACCTTGCTGCTCGTCTTATCAGGCCCGAGATCAGGCACTATATCGGCTTCATCACCAGACTCGACAAGCTCGAAATCAAGCTCGACGTCATGCTCGACATCAGGGATTTCGACATTGTCTTCGCTCCCCAACGGTCCAGAAGCGGCGATCATTATGCGAGACTGGGAGGGGATGCTAGACACGAAGATGTTGAGGTTGTCGATCTCCGCGGATATGAGCTTGACGGTGTAGCTTCGACGGGCTGCCCTCTTCATCTTGGCATTCTCGCCTTGGATGGAATTCCACGCCGCAAAGGCAGAGGAAACCTTCGACAAACTGCCCTTGATGGCCTTGGTGACAACAGAGAGATCATTCGTGATCGCGTAAACACCCTTGTCGTCACCTGTGATGAGCGAAGCGAAGAAAAGCAAAGCAAGGCGAAGCGAAGCGAATCGCGAAAAGGGTTGGGATTATGGATGAGGCGAGGAGCGAAGCGTGTATACAAGCGACGAGCAGAAGGATGTTGATTATAGTGCTATGAAGTATACGGTCGTAGCTACGTGTAAAACTACGCTCCTCCCGTCCTTCGCTCCTCACTCCCCCTCCCTCACCTCCCCAAGCAAAGTCAAGAGCAATGTAGATGACCTTGTAGCTCTCAATGATGGTCGCAAGAACGATACTAAGCGTCCTTGCCATCTGAACCTGGGCCTTCTCTCGAAAAAGAGGGCTGGGACCTGACACCGACTTATTTCTCAACTCAAAAACTGCAATGAACACATCCACCACGACCAACGCGGCAGGAGAAGGATTGTAATTGGCTGGAGCATTCGTCGATAGCTTTTTAAAAAGTCTGGTTGGGGAGATAAAAGAGTAAGTAATATGTTGATATACATCGTTGTCTCGAAATAGACGTGAAAACCCACAAATTTTATCATTATCAATCATCGGAGAAATTCAACGGGTGTCATCAGTTTGATTGCCAAATGTCCCTAAATCGCCAAAAAAAATGCACTTACTTGATCACATTAGCATCAATGTTGCTGCTAGAATGGTTTGCCCACGCTTTTAATGCATTCCTAGTCGTCTCCATAATTTCAACAGAATTTTGTTGGGGAGGAAGGGAAAATTTTCCCTAAAGGATGTTAAAATCTGGTGCTCGTAAAATTCAACCTGTCGCTCAGAAAATTTAATCATCAAGAATGACAAGAAAACGTCCCAAAGAAAAGGGAAACTGTCTACAAAAATTGTGCGATATGGCTGGGTCCATGCACTGGACCACTGCCGGACTGGCGGTGTTCTCTTTCGCCGCACCTTCCGCGTGCGTTGAGGTTCCTTTCTCTGTCGGTGCTACCAGTACTATCTTGTCGCCAATCTTGTGTTTCATTGTAACCCTCGCATCGTCGATGGGTGCCTACATCCTCTCCTCTTTGGCATTGCAGTACAATTGCAGGTGAGCTTGGACGACAGCGGTGTCAGTTGGAGAGGAGGGGGCGTCTTGAAGGTGTATGCGTAAACTGAATTCAATGCCTAGCTTTCTCTCATAACTCATCGCTTCGCTCCTCGTGCAGTTCCCTTCCGGCCCTTGGGGGCGCCATTGGGGGAGACTTTGGGAGACAGTTTGGGGGGGCAATACAGCTTGGTAACTTCCTCTTATACCTTCCTGTCGCTCTCCTCGTTTGTGCCCAAGCTTTGCAGGGGGCCTTGGATCCTGCGCAAAATTGGTGGGATGGTTGTGTTGATTATTGGTTCCTGGTTGTTTCTGTCGTCTGCTTAGCGACGACCCAGTTGAGAACCCTCAATACTGTCACTGTGCTGAGCTTTGTCTCCTTGGGTTGTGTTTTTGGGTGATATTTACCCTCATGTATATTATTGTTTACAAGAATGAGCCCACGTTTAAGGAAGATGCCTATAGTTTCGGTAACCCTGTTCTTCCTCGAAGTCGACTGCTTTGGAAGGATGGACGAACTTCGCCCTCGGTATTTCCACCGCAGCCTGGGCGTTCGTTCCATCTTTCCTCGCAGTTGAGCTTCCCAATGACAAGGTGATGGAGAGACCGAAAAAATTTCCCAAGTCCATTGCGCTAGCCGCCGTATTGAACATCTTAGTATAATGCGGAGTTGGACTCTTTGTTGTTGACCGGTGGGGCTAGAACGTTGAGGACCCGTTGATGCTTTTCAGCGCATGGCCTTCTTCTACTGACCTCAAGTCCAGAATAATGAATGCTGTCTGGTTCGTTGCTTGCCTGATCTCATACGCCCTCGATTCGAGCCCCCTCGTTGCGAGCTGTCAGCGAAAGCGGTTGACAAACTTTGACATTGAAAATGATTGTGGAGTATCAAGGGATCGCTCACCTTCCTGGCCATATCACTGCCGACATTTTTGTCGCCTTGCTAATGGCCACGTTCGTTCCGTCTCTATTCTGCATGTTAGCTATTGTCGCCGCCCTCACAGTTCCTTGGGTAAACCTCATCTTTCCCGCGTATCTTCACAACAAGAGCGTCGAGGGTCCCGCAGGGGGGGGAGATCGATTCGAACAGAGTCAAGCTGCTCGATGACGAAGAAGGGAGGTCGGGGAGGACCTGCTTGTTGCTAAGGGGGCAAAGGAGAAGGGGTTTGGGAAGGGAGCGATCCTGTTCATATTCTTAACTGGGTTAATTCTTTTCGTAATCTGCACCCTTGCTGCCATTGGGAAGCTAGGGATAGACGACCTCAGGGGACCTCTTGTTGTGGGTTGCAACGATTGGGTGATTTTGGACCAATCCTAGACGCCAACTATGTTCTGGTGGACGGGAACGCGACGTGAACGCAATTTTAAGACAATTTTTGAGAGAGAACGGAAGGCAATATTGTATTCATATATCCATGAAGTCCGCAGTTTCTGCACCGGGAAGGTGACCAGCCATACCCAAATCACCCTGCTTCTGCTTCTCTTCTTGCATTGCCTTCTCCATATCTTGAAGCGCCTGGATTGTGTAAAAAACCTGCTGCAGCTTTACTTGATCGATGGGTTGGCTCATTTCCCGCAGGAAAGAACGTACGTAGTTGATGGCCACGTCCGTGGATAGGTTCATATAGCCCTCGTGTAGAAACTGCTTTATCCACTTTGGCAGCTTGTTCTTCTTGTCGCTTCTGTTGTACCTGGCATCTGCAAATATCATTAAGCCGTAGTCGGTCTTGCTCCTGATGACCCTGCCCACGCATTGGCTGGCTTGCCGCAGGGCGTCGAAGTTGAGGAAATCGGCCTCCTTGATCTGAAAGTGAGTCTGCAGGTACTCAAGACGAGCGATGAGAACGTGCGACTTTGTGTACTGGAAGGGAACCCCAAAGAGCACGACGGCCCTCCCGTAGTGCCTGTCGAAGTTGATCCCCTCTGATACCTTTCCGCGGGCGACAGATAGGAAAACTGCGCCCTTCCCGCAATCGCAGGCCTTCCTGAAATTCGTCAAGGCTAGGGAGGTCTCCATGACGTCCTTGGTCTCGATAAAGATCAACTTCTTCTGCGCTATTTGGCCTAGGATTCCCATCTCTTGCCATGCTACAATGATAGTTTCAAGGTATGAATATGAGGTGAAGAACGCAACGATTCCGTCGGGAATGGAGGAGCAAAGTTCGAGCATCAATGCTCCGTAGTTTCGAGTCACGTTCGCATCGTTCCTGTCCTGGTAGCGAGTCGATATTTGGGTCTGATCGGAACCCCTCGATACAATGAGGGGACGGATGCAGGGTCGGAAAGTTGACATGGAGAAAGACTCAGAGACCTTGGGCTCAAACTTGAGAAGCTTGGGATACAGGTCAATGGGGGACAGAGTTCCCGAGGTAATTACTACGGAGGAAAAACGTTTGAAAATCGGCTCAATAGCAAGGGACGCGTCTAGACACGCGAGTTGAAGGCGGGGTTCCAGGGCACCCGGGATAGCAGAGCCATTGGGCTCGAGGATGACAGCAAACTTGGCCACCCCCTCCGAGTACGTCGAAAGGAGGGTCGCAAAGTCGGCTACTTCTGAGAGGTAGTTGAATTCGTCGAGATTTGATACTTCGAGGGTACGAAGGAGGGAGGAGAGACGGGAGTAACAGAATTTGAGGGGCTTGGCCTCCAGGGATGTTTGCAGTTTAAGGTGGTGAAGGAATCGCATCGGAGACTCGGAGACGACACCACCATCGTTCGAGGCTACCACCTTTAGGCGATTCTTTAGGTGCTCGACCAACTTTTTCATAAAGGCTACAAAGTGCTCGGCGCGACGAATGTTCCCCGGAACAGCCTCGTTTATCACGTCCGAAGACAGCACCGCCGATCCCATGGCTTGATCGGTTGCGGGAGGATTCTGTGGATTGTGGACGGCCGGCGCGTTAGGAAGAAGCCCCTGTTCTACAAGTCCATTTACTAGGGAGTTGTATTCCTCCCTGAGACGGTTAGCATCCGTAGCCTTCATCTTAGCAACCTCGCGGGATAGCCTGGATATGGACTTTGAAGCCTTTTCGAGACCGATAGCATTAATCTCTACTGAAAGCGCCTCGATACAGATGTTGTCAAGGTTGTGAGCCTCGTCAAAGACTGCAATGATCAAAGCAAGGGCGCAGTACGAAACGAGGACGAGAAGTGAGGCGAGACGAGGGTAGATTGGGTTGTTAGCTATAGCACGAGTTGGAATACTGTTGTATCTACACTTGTCATGCTGTCTTTCTTACCTATGATTGACTCTTGCTCCAATTCCTTCGAAACCATCTTCGCAACCTTTGGATCGAGCATGTACTGATAGTTAAAAACGAGCACGTTAGCGTGATTGATTGCGCGCCTCGTGAGGTAGTAAGGACACCAGCCCTTCTTCTTGCCCCACACGCGGAGAGACTCAAGGTCGTAAATTCCAGAGGGCATTGTGTTGTCGGTGCCCTCGTTTTGGAATCCCTCGTAATACTCGCATGTCGGTACAGAATTGTGCTTCTTCTCATTAGCGGCCCGCACCCACGAAGCAGTCATCTGGCGACAGGCATTGTCCACCAGCTGAGAAAAGGGGAGGGGAAGCGAGAGAGCGGGGTAAGAGGGGGGAAGAAATGCTAAACACGAAGCAACGGCCTTGCGCCTCGTATTGTCCTATCCACGCCTTCTCACCTCCCTATCAGACTCCTCCATGACCTTGTCGTGGATGCACATGTTTCGACGGGAGGAAAGACAAAGTCCCAGCACGTTGGAGTTTCCAGCGCCGTTCGGGTTCGTTGACTCGCCAAGCTGCGGAGATGACTTGGCTCTCTTGGCGTTGGGCGAAGTGGAATTCGTCACCGCCTCATCATCCCTCAAACACTCCTCCCGAAAAGCCAACACAACTCCCAGTTCCTCCATCACGGAGTCCATCTCCGGTACAGTACGAGTACAGTAAACCAACTTTCCCCTCTCGGGATGAGCGTACTGGTAACTGGTTATGAGGGACAAAAGACACACAGTCTTACCTGTCCCCGTAGGCATTTCAAGGAGACAGTGGCCTGAGGCGTCCAAGGTCCTCTTCAGGGACTTCATGTACATGTATTGTTCCTTGTAAAGTCGATCGAAGGGGAAGAATACATCAAGTCCATCAAGGTTAAAACGCATTTTGAGCTATAAAACGATACGCTGGGAGACGATGGATGAATGGAACTAGTGTGTCAGAGGTAAGTGAGTATGAATGTTATTGTCGAGAGGAACGCTAATGTTATGGAGGGGGGCTGGAAGGGGGAAAACTGTCGATAGGACCACTTTTCAATATGAGGAGTAAAAAAAGAGAAGTTCCCTCGATTTCCATAACATTATATTGCACTCTTCATCAGCAAGCCAATGCTCGAACATGGTTTTTTCAAACCAACGCTTTGTTAATCTTTCACGATCCTATTTTTTTTTTGCTTTACGTAGTGGTGTGCATCGTGAAGACGTATAAAAAAGACTTGGAAATTCAGAAACTTTCTTTTGAAGAACTATAATGATGGCTACAAAGACGAGGGCAAGTTGGTAAATGAGTTCGAGAAGAAGAAGCCGAATTGATAAACGTAAGCGTGTGGTTATTTTTTGGGGGCCGCCCATTCCTTGATCACTGCAATCAGCTCCTCCGGCTTTTGCGTTTGGATCCAGTGCCCACAGTTAAACATGCAGTATTCGCAACCTTCTGTAGCCACAATGTCCTCCAAAAAAGTTGCACCATGAAACATGCACCTCTTTCTCTTTCCGTAAATGAACAGGGTCGGAATCGATCTAACAAATGTGGGGGCTATATTCTTGTCTAGGGTGCAGATCGAAACAAGGAGCTGGAAGTAGGGGTAGCACATGAATCCTCTAATTTCGGACCAATGGCGAGGCTGCGAGTAGGGGGCGAGGAGTGGCGAGGAGCGACGAGGAGCGGCGAGGAGCGAAGCGACGAGGAAGGGGAGTTAGTTATCTATACATGCAGTGCGTTGCTTTTGCTGTCGCTTCGCTCCAGCCGCCGTCTCACTGCACGTCCAATCTCACCATCTTGTATTCCTTTGGCGTAGGGCCGATGAGCTTCCAGGGGAAAATACCCATTAGGAAGACCCCAAGCACATCAAGGAACAGAGAAAATATGAAGGTGACCGAGAGCCATATACGGTAAGCAAATATGTAGAAATAATCCCCGGGGGACTTTCCCTTAAAGTCGTCAATACCGACATCGAGGAGCACCAATCTGTTTGCCATGGTTGGGTACTTGCACACAAAGCGTTGGCAAACGTACGCGCCCCAATCGTGGGCACAAATGGTGACCTCCGATCCGTTGTCCAACAGCGGCTTAATGACGAGACAAAGCGCGTCCACGATAGTCTCAAAGCCGTAACCAAAAGTGTACTTGAAAGGAAGACGCTTCTTGTCGAAGCCAGGCATGATGCACTTGTATATCGCGTGGGTCTTCTCGAAGCCTGGAACGATAGCGTCAAAGCTGTGGGGGGGTCAGGGGGGTCGATCAGTATGATACATTGAGTTGACTTGGGTTGGGTTGCCTTCCACCCTCACCTGTTATAAGTGTCCGGGAAGCCGGAAAAGAACAAAATCACTGGTACATTCTGTGGAGTTTGAGCACAAAGGGAGGGGTGAGGGAGTTAGCAACTCAGGGAAGGACAGTACTCCCCACAACTTGTCGACTCTCCGACTAGAGTGAAGTATCCCACGCGCACCCTTTCCAATACCCTCCCTGCTTTCAGTGGTTCAAGGATGGCGGCCATGCTTGTTCTAAGATTACAATGTGAGATCTTCTCGTTGCTTGCAGAAGTTTTAATCAAGAAAAATGTAGTGCTCAAATAGGGATCATGCCTGAAATTAGATCTCCAGGCAGTGCTCCACAGCACGGAATAAAGGGGGTGTTCTATGGAGGAAGTTGGTTGGACATCAAGTCTGGAGACATCGAGGATTTTGTTAGTCCAGCAGATCCCAGCGAGGAGAGAGGCCGATGCAGTGGAGACTGTTCTGTCTGCCCTCGTTCAAAGTCTCGCAACAATGCAGCTAAGGATGATGGTAGTTACGATGTTGTCATTGTGGGAGCAGGTAAGAGAGAGGGTCTGAGGTTCAAGATTTTCACTGAATTCAACCATTTTTGGCTGCATCATCGGACGACGCAGACTTTAGACCAATATTTTCCATGGTGGAGGGGGTTTTATTGCCTAAATCCTGTTTTTTCTCGGTTTTTGTTTCATCTATGGCGCACTAACTCGGCCTGTTGAAAATTTCCTTCCCCAGGCTGTATTGGAAATGCGATTGCACGAGAGCTTTCCAAATACAAGCTCTCGGTTCTCCTTCTCGAGTCTGCGGACGATGTTTCCTCGGGTGCGACTAAGGGCAACTCCGGAATTGTCCACGCTGGGTATGACGACAAGCCCGGCTCCCTTCATGCCAAGTATTGCTGGCCTGGGAACCAGATGTTTTCTGACCTCGATAAGGAATTGAGGTGAGGGCTGGAGAGCGAAGCGACAGCAGCAGCACCACCACCACCACCAAACCACGTATCTATGCGTTCCTTCCTTGTACTGCATAGCGCAATAACTAACAACCTTTTGCTCGTCGCTTCGCTCCTCGCCTCGCCCCCCTCCTCGCAGGTTCGGATACCAAAAGAACGGCAGCTTGGTCCTGGCTTCGAATGAGCAGGAGATTGAAGTTCTCAAGGAACTCATAGTGAGGGGGAAGAAGAATGGCGTCAAGAACCTTCGCATCATTGACAAGAAGGAGCTCTTTGAGCTGGAACCAGCAGTGAACCCCAAGAACATTGCAGCCCTGCACTCTCCCGACGCTGGAAATGTCATTCCTTACGAGTTTGCCATCGCTCTCGCTGAAAATGCCGTCGACAACGGGGTCGAGTTGAGGATAAGGAGGGAGGTTGTTGGGATTGAGAAGGTGAGACGGAGCGAGGAGCGAAGGCAGCGAGTTGCATCACGCTGATCTCTATGATAAGCTAACCCCCCTTCTCGTCGCTTCGCTCATCGCAGGATGAAGACGGACTTTTCAACATTTCCGCACGGCACTGGGAGCCCAAGGATTACTTGAAGGCGAGCGGAGGAAGCACAACCACGCTCGTTGTCGGACTGGCCGTCCTGAACGGAATCGTTGCGACAGCCTCCCCCTTCCTGCCTTTCCTTGCTGATCCCTCCAACCCTAGCCAGCCTTCACCAATCTACAGTGCCGTCCTCGCCCTCGCAATTTCTGCTATCTTCGTTGTGCTGTCTAAGCCTGCAGCTTTCAATCCCTCCGACTCTTTCCAGAAGCTAGTCAGCAAGGCAAGGCGGCCAATTGGGGGCGGTGGGAGTCCAATCTCCGTTCTTGAGATGCTCACGGGCGGCTCGGGGAGTTGGAAGGCGAACCGGGGAGAAACCGTGGAGGTCGAAAAGGTGAAGGCGAAGTTCGTGATCAACTCTGCTGGAGGATTTTCGGACAAGATTGCCAACATGATCGGGGATAACTCCTTCAATATCAAACCTAGGCTCGGGGACTACATCCTTCTTAACCGTAACCAGGGGCATCTCACCACGCACACCCTATTCCCGTGCCCCGACCCGATCCTTGGCAAGGGAGTCCTCGTCCAGACGACCCTGTGGGGTAATCTCATCCTTGGACCCACTGCACGTGATACCCACAAGCCAGAGGCAATGAATATGTCGGTAACGGATGTGCAGAGATACATTCTCAACAAGTGCTCCAAGCTCGTTCCGTCCTTCGACCCTAAGGAGACGATCCACGCATTCTGTGGGGCCCGCGCCAAGTCAGACAGGGGAGACTGGATCATTGAGCATTCCAAGGTTGACAAGAACTTCATCCACGTCGCTGGAATCGACAGCCCCGGACTTGCAGGCTCGCCCGCCATCGCGCTTGAGGTCGTAAACCTCCTCAAGCGGAGCGGGGCCAAGATGATCGCTGACCCTGACTTCAAGCCCAATAGGGCCCCCATCGTCTCCCCCAAGGATGGCATGAGGGGTCTCAAGATGAAGAAGGTCGAATCCATGGTGACAGACGGGAAGGATGAGAAAGCAATGGCGGCCAATGTTGTTTGCAGGTGCGAGAAGGTTACTGAGCTCGAAATCGTCACGGCCATGAGGAGGTCGCTGCCCATCGACAGCACCCAGGCCATCAGGAAGAGGACAAGGGCTGGCATGGGACATTGCCAGGGCGCCAACGGGCCCAACTCCTACAACTGCGAGTGCAGAGTGAAGGCGATCATCGCCAGGGAGAACCAGCAGGCAGTCCAGGGGGTGGGTGGAAGGCCATGGCCCGCAACTACAACCCTCACCGAGCGTTGGATCAAGGACAAGGAAAAGCAAGCCTTGCAGCTACGAATGGAGGAGGATGAGGAGAAAAAGGAGTAGATACTAGAATGCTAGGTGGAAGGAGCGTTTTTGTCGGAATTTAGGGATTATTTTTGCAACGCTCTAGCTTGGATCGTTATTCTGTTAGTTTACGTGCAATTATAGACAGGATTTATTCCTGAAAAACATTTCTTTCTTTTTTAAAGAAAAAAGCGAGTTAAGTTCATTTATACCGGGAATTCAATAATTCAGCTCAATAGGCGTAATTCACAAAAAACTTATTCTCTCAAAGATTGGTTACTGTGTGCGTCGATCTCGAGATTCTTGAATCGTCCGTGCTCCTCTTCTGACTTAAATATTTATAAGGATTGAAACTGATCGGAGAGGGGTCCATCAAACCACAATTTTGGCTTGGTTGGAAAACGTCGGCCAAAAGTAATAGTCATTTAGTGATCCCCTTGATATGGCTCCTCCAAAGTCTCCCTCAGTGGGCAGAAAAGGGGATGAGATTGAGAAGGAATGGAAGGTAAGCCGACTCTCGCATATAGCTATTATACTGTCTGGTATTTTCTAACACCACGCGCGCTACCTCGACGGTAGGTTGTGGTAATGTGTTAGAGTACAGCTATGATAATGTTGATAGCGCATACAGCTCCGTAAATGATTCTGGTGTGTACAGCACAAACAGAGTAACAAACAACATCAATATTTACATGGGGGGGAATTCGCCTGTTGGTGCTGTTGGTGGCGGGAGGAAGCTTGCGGGCAGTATCAGCAATGGAAAGGCAATATTTGCGCGAGGCAGTACTCTCCACGAAGTAAAGGAAGAGGTTTTCAGTTCAGCAAGTTTCGCGCTCCTGACGACGATACCCTCCATCTTCCTGCTCTTCTACAACTCCCAGTGCATCCGCCATAAAGGTGAGGAGAATTGACAAGCGCAACGTTGAAGAGCGAATACCATGTCAGCCAAACGACAACAAGTGAAATGAAAGAAGTCTCACAACTATCGCAATAATTCTCACTCCTTATGTCCTCCTTTTGTCGTATATCGCAGCTTCGCTTTTCCTTGGCGATCCTGCGCAATACACAACTTCGAAGCTGAAGGAGGGAAATATTACTATCATTCCGTATGACTATATCTACGCCCAAACTTATTACACTGAGATAGAGGAAGATGATTTTGTAGGCCCCTTGAGCGTCACGGTAGCTCAAATTTTGTTCTTCGTTTGCGGTATCATTGGTGCAGTTACGTATACGTCCCTCGCCTATAGGCCTAAACCCCGCGAATGCTGGGTCCTTATTGCGCTAAATGCCTTCTTCGTCGTGCTCATCGGCGCCTTCGCAATCTCAAGCCGCTTTGAATACTTGTTGTCCAAGAAACATTTTAACGTCTATACGTTATTGGTGCTTTTGGTCTGTTTCGTGGCCTTCCCTCTCTCAGTTTCAGTAGTTATCCTGCTCCGCAGTCGTAACCAGAGTAGAAAATGGACGCACTTCAAAAACGCAATTTGGCCCGTCATCCTTTTCGTCGTCATAACTTTCGGGATTGCGGAGAGACTCTGTCAGGGTAAGTGGGGCGATGAGCGAAGCGAATCGCAAAAAGGGATTGGGCAATGGGTGAGGATTAACAAAGATCTTCATGTGCTCGCTCGCGCACTCGCTTCTCTCCTACATAGAGACCATTTTCAGGATATTCTTCAAATCTACAACTACCCAAGGAGTCAAATTCTTTCTGAGGTGAGGCAGAGCGAAGGCAGCAAGCGAGCTACATGATGCGATGAGCGAAGCGAATCGCAACAGTTGTCAGGACAAGGCGTGCTATATCGATTGCCTAGACAACTCGTTCCGTTCGCTGTGGCTCGTTGCTTTGCTCCTCGCCTGACCCTTTCCGCGATTCGCTTGTTGCAGGTTCGTGGTTCATTCTTCTCTAGAGTATTTTGCCTTTGAGTTGACATGGAACTTTATGCACCATTTACATATGCGATGTGGTGTATCTATGACGACTGCCTGCATGGGCGGTGCAATGCCAGTTTTGATGCTAACCAACTACGGAAGATGCATGCAAGCGTCCGCCATGTCTCTTTCCGAGTCGTTTTATTTCAGCTTTACACATCAGCGGGCGAAATAGCCATGGCAGATCTTTTAATGAGGGGGGTGATCGTTTACATTGAAATAGTCGATGCCTTATTGTGGATAAAAGGTATTTTGGGCTTTTCCAACAAAGTGAGGGGGGAGGAGCGAAGGATGGGAGGAGCGAAGCGACGACCGTATACTTCGACGTATTACTGCAGCATAATTATTAACAACCTTCTGCTCGTCGCCTCTTCATCGCAGAACACAATGTCACCAGAAGCGGGATCACGAAGTGATGTCGATGAATCGGAGTACGCACAAACGGAAATCTTGAGGGCAGCTTATTGTGCTCACTATTTGTTCATGTTATTTATTGCACAGGGAGCCTCGATAGTATCCGCGTCATTGTACCAGTTCTACCTCCTGTGGAGCATTAGTGGCGCGCCTGGAGACGAACCTCTTGGCTACATGCAAGCCATGATAAACGTCCTCTTTATGCTTCTCGGAAAGCTCTTCGTCACCAATGGAATAGTCACATACATTAGTGTGCTCAAGGGGGGTCGATACAAAATTGATGTTGCCAAAGTCTGGCCGAAGAGGCACAAACCTTCCTACATCAAATATTTCATCCTCGCCAGCACGGTCCCTGTATCCGTTTGCTGCACATTGATCAACTACCTTTGCATCACAAAGAGAGAGGGAAAGGACTGGGTTGTGACAACCTGCCCGGGCACACTGCCCGAGTCTGACTACTTTATTGGCAAGGGAGGTTCATGAACAACAAAATATTTATATAATAGTAATTCTTTACGGAAACAAAAAATAGCGAAATCGTTTTCTATATCTGGGGCGCGGAAACACGGCCGCGTTGTCAGACGGCCGTTTTCTATTTAAGGATGTTTCCAAAGTATTTAATACTATTAAGATATACATTCAATTATTTAAAAAGTATAATACTATATCTTTAGTACTTTTAAACTCCTCAATGCAATATAAATAATCGTCAAATTTGATCAATCAAGAATAAATATATATGACAACTTAGTAAAAATTTGCAATATTGATATGATACATGTATATTCATATAATACAAGTGTACAAATTAATAAATTATCATAAATAATTAATACTAAAAATACTTAAGACGATACAAAGTATTAAAAATAATTTATTTAAGACTTATTGATACACAAATAAAATATAAAATATCCAATGAAACACAAATATGCTCGGAATAGGCACTTTCAAAATCGTGAAAATTTAAATTTTCTGGGAAGTCTCGGACAGTTTAATAGGCAACTTTGATTCAAGAAGCCTGTGTTCTCTAACTTAAGAACATTCTTCACCTATTGCTGATTAATTCACAGGAATTATCTGCCATTACCTTCTTCTGACTTGAGAGTGAAGGGCAATATAACTGGACATATCCCGACACCAAACCCATCAATGATCGCACCAGTCGGGTTTTCCTTCAGTGTGGCTGGTCTGCTGTTCCCGTTTCATGCCGGAGTCATTGATACTCTTGCCCCCTCAGTTCTTTCGCCAGCCGCTCCTATAAATGGTGCTTCTGGTGGCGCGCTCGCTGCTGCTTGCGCTGCTGCCAACTTCCCTTCTGCGAAGTCAATAGGCGCGAGCCTCAGGTGAGGTTTGAGGAGGAGCGAAGGCTAGAGCGAAGCGACAGCAACATACCGCCCACCACTATAATAACATTCTGCTCGTTCCTCGTCCCGCTCTTGGCTTCGCTCATCGCAGGGTAGCTTC
>Ga0209713_10001469_pt1 | contig 14077 bp, 9 predicted proteins | sample ArcOceMetagenome_3_FD_187444 | JGI IMG/M metagenome (GOLD analysis project Ga0209713, IMG submission 187444) | Marine eukaryotic phytoplankton communities from Arctic Ocean - Arctic Ocean- Svalbard ARC20M Metagenome (SPAdes) (version 2) | ecosystem: Environmental > Aquatic > Marine > Oceanic...
GTTGCACCGCTTATCATCCGAATCATCTTGCTCATGACGATGATGAGCTGATATCTGCGAATGAACTATACCATTGTTGATAAAGCAGAACTCAAGCTTTGCATCATCACCAAACCATAGGAGATAATATTTATTATAACGCATCAACTGGTTCATACCCGCCTGGCTGCACCGTTGAGCGGCGTTTGGCGCAGCAAAGTCCCGGCCATGCCAGAAGTTCCTCCTGCATCTGCGTGTTTATACCATGCCTCCAAATACCCGACGTGGCATTCTTATCAAGGCCCTCTTGTTTATTACCAAGTCAAATTATTTTGAGAAAACTCTATTTGCATTCGTTGCAACGGATCTTCCTTCCTATAGGACTTATGATTGCTGAACCCATGCAGACCCAAACAAAATGCCTCCCCACAGGATACACTTGATATCCCCTAGAGACGTGCTGGGTATTCCACTTAATGTTTGAGATATGCTGGGTGATGCTTCAGAATTAGCTTCCTTCAGACACGCAGAGATCAAACACATGTCGGTTGCCATAAAAAAAGTCTGGACACCACGAGCAGTTTCTGAACTGATGTGACAATACGACTCCGATGCCGATTTCTTTACAGTTTTCATCGAAATTGCTATCCTAACTTGCCACACGCCTCTGGCCATACCTGGGCAATGGCAACTCTGCTATTCAAGACATGAGAATGTCCACTACTGGACAATGTATCGGGCTTTTTTTACCAAATGCTTCTGTGTCTCTCTGAGTGTGCCTGAAATTTGAACAGCTGTCAGACCTGTATTTCATGTCAGGCATGTCCGACCTGCTTCCCACACAGCTGTTTGCCAGCTAACCGCTGCTCATCATTCGAAAACTTCGGAACTCTTATCTGTGCAGTTCCTGTGCGACTCCAGAAGTTGCCTCGATGCAACAATAATTAGATTCTCTGTACACGATATTGGTAGCTGGCGCATCCATGTAACTACTTACAATGATACATTCCTGTCCTCATAAGACAATCTACTCCTATATTCTAAAACATGCATGCTCACTGTACTCAACATCCGACTGCTAACTTGCTAACAACGATCATAATTCCTGCCTGCACGCAATGTGAACCAACTGCACACAATTAGAACATCCGTCTGACACCGTGTGCATTTGTCTGACACGTGTCGAGATGCTCCAGAAGAAGAACTTTATCACCAGGACTCGAGCTGTCGCATCGGTATCACTTCGATTTGATATATATACACAAGCTCATAATCAAAATCTGCATACATGATCATATCGAATGAAGCCAGTGCATTGACCATCTTCTTGCCTGGCTTTGCTCTGCAACGAGTATCGATGATAGCACCACTGAAAGTCACTGGCGTGGTGATCTTCCCAGTGACTACTCCAGCATGAACTATGAGTATAGATCCTGTGGAAAACGCGGCCTTATAGACAGTCTGCACCTCGGAATTGTAGATTTTGAAGTCTTGATACCTGGTAAGAGGTCCTTTGAAATCGAATCGCATCAAGCTATATTGACCACCACTGTCGACTCCGAAGTGTTCACGCGCAACAAGACTAACCTTCCACGTGTTATCCTTGATGTCTGTTTTGCCTGTCTTCATGATCCCTTTCAAACCTTCCCGAAGCGCTTCACACCACCGCGACAGGAAAGTGGGTCCAATGTGATCTCTCTCCACTTCGTCCTGGAAAAACAGGTCCGATGTTTGCATTGGACACTGACTGTAATCTAACAGAACCTGATCCAGCGCAGACTGCCAATTCGGGTCAGAGATGGCGACCGGATTCCAAATAATCGACCAAGTTGCTACTGACAGCCGAACACCCAAAAGCAGAGAGTAACTGGCAGTCGACGCAATCTGCAGAACAGGATCCATATGCCAATAACATGTTAAGTCCAAAGACATAACTTTTGGAGAACCACAAACTATCTCCCAAAAGCCCCAAGTACTCATGACAATGCTTGCTACATTCTGATATCGTTCGCCAAACAATACGCGACTCTCCAATTTGAACAATCCGACATGGACATTCTGCATCAGTGCCAAGTACTCCCAATACACTGTCTGCTGCTCCCACTTGCTGACAGTGTCCAAAGAATGACGGACCACATACACGGCAACTTTCCGATCGTAATGACGAGCAAAGCCTTCGGCTGCACGAGCAGTATAGGCACCCGAAAACAAAAAGCAACTGTGCACGGCAATTCCTTCGTACTTATCCCTCATGATTTGCGTAACCAACGAGAATCCACTCATTACCCCGCCACAATCGCCCATGACTACTAATGCCTCGGTGTTCGCGCCAACACTACGCAAGTCTTGCAAGACCTTGATATACAAGTCCAATGCAGTCTGAGCCCAATCACCTGCCCAACTCATTGGTTGACCTAAATAGTGAGGCTCCTGACCGGTGGAATGGAAGCTGCAATCCTGATCCATCTTAATGACAACATGCAGGATGTTCTCGGACAAACATTTAGGAACCGCATGCTGCCTTCCGTTCAAAGCAGCGCATTGGATGAATATACGGCGTGAATGCAACGATGTCAGACCAGGCGCGCATAGTGACAGGCTCCACTTGGAATTATTACTTGTCAAAACCTGTGGAATGATAAAACCTTCCAGTGACGTTAAGCCGACCAAATCTGCTTCAGTGAGAATCTGCATGTCCATGACGATCACCTGGTGAAATACGAGTCCAGTGCCGAACTGACCTGCTTGTCTCGAACTAATACTAATGCGTTGAACCAAAGGCTAGTCTGTCTGTTCTCTAACGACATGAAATAACCAACACGTAGCATGCTATTCTGAACGTCCAAGCCCGATCAAACCATTGTATCCATGATGACTATCGTGAAGCCAGTTCCTTAGACATCTACAAGGTTTATACAGAACAAAATGGTATGCGACCATGAAAATAGGTTGCCGGTATTTGCAAAGGACAAGGCTGCTGCTAATTTGACGCGGTTTGTACCAATCATGACGTTTTGGCCATATGCAACATGACCATTAGAGTCATCTTATTATTTCATTCTTTCTCCTGAAGCTGAGCAGATCAAGATGACGAAATAGATCATTTGTAGGCTTCATTTCAACAATTGTTAAAAGACCGTGGACTATACATGCACAGTGCACCCCGCGATTAAGAATGCAAACCGAATCGGGACACATGTCATTCAACCATGCCCTATGGCTATATGACCTATAAAAGATGCTGTGACATCCGAATCAATTCCAACACTTATGCTCATGACGTACTCACAGAGCTCCAAATTTTCCTGCTTCTGCAACTGTGTCCACCTGCCAAACGATTCCCGGCACAGAGCATTAGGGCGATTGTCCTCTGAATTTAAGTTAACTGTGATATAAACAAATAATAGGCTAATTCCTCATGTCACCCTGACTCGTCGGGCCTCATGCAATGACAAATCGCTAAATACTATCATCTACATTTTGCACTTGCGACTGTTCCAAATTAATTGCTCAAACACCAACAAATACGGGTTCTAAAAAGGATTACCTCGTGTGCTTTCCATGACTCCTACAAACCTCCCCATCCTGTATGTAATCTGCCCAAATGCCGCATGATGATTTCACGTATCTAGTTTATGCTTACTCAACCGTGACTCCCTGCCCGTGAAACATCGGCGAACCATACAGACACCTGAAATGCATCTAATACTGAGTGGAGATATGTGGGACCTTAGGCCCGATAAACGAAATACGTGAAAACCCTGGGCCCATATGTTCTTAGATCACACCTAGGAGAAGTTTTTTTTCTGCAATCATACAAACACAAACCACATACTATACAGTTCCATACTGCATGTTCTCTGTTGCCTCTAAGACGACCTATAGGCTTTCATCAACCATCTGACGCGCTACTGTCGTGGTGTCGCAAACTCGCAGCATAAAAGCAGATCCACGTGAATGGTCAGAATCGAGGCAGGTCCTGGCTCCTGCTGTTGCATTGCAATCACATGTATGCTTTAGCTAGACAAAATGAAAGACCGTGATTGATACTCAGCCGCTGAATTTCCAATACACTGGCGCAAATTCCAGTTTGGGCACACCAGTGTTCTGGATAAGCTGTCGAATGTCATAGCCTGCCTGACGGTAGGCTGGTCCTTGGCCCACTGGCCAAATGTTAAAACCTTGTGACTGAAGGTGAAACTTGGTCTCGTGCTGCTGTGAACATTGTTGGCTGCAAAAGACAAGAGAGATGCCCCTGTCACAACAGGTTGCACAAGACACAGGAAGAGTCATGAATAATTCCCCACAAGTGTCACATGCCAATGGCTTCCACAGCATGTTGACTGGTACTGGTTGACCACATGCACGTCCAAGAGTTTGTGCAAGTGGTAGATAACCTTCTCCAGATACGTCGATCGAAATACAAGGCATGTGTTCTGCTCCTAACGACTGACGATTGCCAACTGGAAAAGATGACAATGCCAAGAATGACGATGCAACTGTTTGCTGCGGTTTATAAGGTAGCTGGGGCAACAAAGGCTCTTGAGACACATCCAACCTTCGTTGTGCTGGGGTTTGAAAGATGCCCGTTGTAGCCCGTGTTGTCATGAGAAAGTCCTCTTGTAAACGAGTATTGGTCAACGATGTATGTAACGTTTTCTGCGGCGACTTTAACCATGAGCAATCAGTCATCGGAAACTGGCCTTTGTCGCCAACTTCGATTTTGATACCAGGAATTGCAGTCGTTGCAGATTCCAGGAAGACGTGGTATCGGTCTGCTGGTGGTGTAGACGGATTCTCGATACTTGGTTCCTTTGGATTGCTGAAAGCCTGTTGTTCTGCCGATTTTACTTTGGCTTCGGCTACTTCAAGCTTAGCGGACTCTACAACTATTCCACCATCGACGCATGACGGGCTCGACTCATCAATATCGCAAGACATACTCTGGAATTTTTCAATACACTCTGCAACCACGTCGCCCTGTGACAGTGCCGACAACGGCGACTGTCACATAAAATAATTGTCCTCTTGAGCACAGAACGATACCCGCGCCTTCACTAGGATTCCGGATATCCTGGCGGCCAACAATGTATTTTCTACTGACGCTAGACTTTATAGTTCTCCAGATGCATTCTTATATCAGAAGGCCTGCGTTAATTCATTCTCTCAAATTATTGTTCCTAACATGCATGTTGTCTATGAAAGATCGCACTCATGCGTTTTCTATCCTGACGCACGTTTCCTTTATTCTCGCATCTCATGATTCTATTTAACGCCTGTTTGATTGAATCACATTATGGACTCCTATCCTTTTAAGCCTTGTTTTTTATCAGCGGCTAGAGCATATCTTTTTAATTACTTGGAAACCCTGTCCGCGCACCCTCGCTTTCTAGCCAACAAACACGATTCCATCCAGCTTCATGCCTGGGCAAAACCACCATCTCCTAGTTGAAAATCAGAATATATGCACATCTGTTACAAACTCAAACGACAGAACTCTCACATAAGCACACTGCACACACACACACTCATGCGCATCATTTCTGACATGCCAACTGTTGGTATGATTGACGAGAAAAGAATCGTCACCTCTAAGGTCTTGAAATATGCATGAGAAGATTGGCCACAGCTAGCACCAAAGACAACGCTTCCAGCTAGCACCCAAAGACAGTACCCAATGGACAACTGCCTCCAGCTTATTGAATTCAGAAAAGAAGACACCCGCACTTCAGTCTCGCGTAGTCTGAGATGCGCAACTGAATGGTTCATGCAAAACCAATCAATGGCAAGTTCCATGTCCCATGATAGAATCCACAATCCAGTGAATTCAAAATAATGCACCATCAACTCAACACTGGACTGTTACCTGAAAACGATCCCGTTAATCTGACGAATTAAGTACATGGGATACAAGTTTATGGGATCACTTTTCGGCACGCATGAGTCACATGCTTGGTCAGTTTGGATTCTCAAGATGCCCATCATAAATCATTCCAGTTCAATGAAAGGATTACTACTATTGCTTGAGGGGTCAATCAAAGAGGGTGGGCCGGAATCGTTGTCCGACGAGCTCTCCTCCACCGGTGGGCCATCCCTGTATAATGTTGTATGAGGCATCGGCCTATGTAGATGAACACGCCGTCTCCCCACTGCAAGAAAAGTCCGAACTCTGGCAGCCAAAGGAGGTGAGCCAGAATCGTTGCCCGACGGGCTCTCCTCCACCGGTGAACCATTCATGCATAAGGTTGAGTGCCGGTGCGGAGAACGATACGGTGGGATAGCGTTGGAAAAGCCTCGAACGACCTGCTCGTGGAAATGATCCGAATCCAATAATTTTCCCAATGCATGTCCTAACTCCGCAACAGAGTAAGTGTCTGCCAGTCGCACTTGGATTGCCTCGCGCATAGGAAGCGGTCTTCGTAGCCCATCCAGAAATATAACCTTGATTTCGTAGTCTGAGATTCCAGGCTTGCAAGATTGCAAATGCCAAATAAGCCTCTCCATGAATTCAAGATAGTGTTCATCAGGTTGCTGGAATTCAGCATCAAAAACAGAAAGAGTCATACGAAGCAAGAACGTGGCATATATCCCACAAACAGTAACCAAATGAACACCTGTCTGAATAGTAAATCGTTTTCTTGAGCCAAATGCCGTTAACTTGAATTATATTTCAAACATTTTGGCCTACAAACAACACACAATGATCTGCCCGATCACAACTAAAGCTGGCAAACCTGTGAAGCCGCATGACAGAGACTATGAAGAACAACATACTTAACAAGAATACTTGATTACAATCACGCTAAAGAGCATGAGGTTGATGGCTATGCACAAGAAAAACAGCTTTCAAACAGTCATTCCGCACATGTATGACACACATAAACCGAGACATGCCGCTGGTGGCAATCTTCATGTTCAGTTCTATATATCTCGTCACGGATGCTGTTACTCACAGACGGTTATACTAAACAATATAACAATAAAACAGTCAACACAACTCAGTCCATAGCCAGAACTTCGCCTAAGCCACCCCTACCACGCACTACGTAGCAATGGAATGAAACTACTCATTTTACATAACTGTCGCTATATTGTATAATCAGGCTAAGCCATAACCACCAGCTATTGCATCCATAGCATAACCACTTTCAATTAGTGAGTAGGCTGCCACCGGAATCCCTAAAAATGGTGTCTGTCTCACACACACAACCCAAGAGCGATGCGAGAGGTATTCAGAATCAGACATGGTAGAAAACGCAGAATCGCAGGTCCAAATTGTCTAATAAGCCTGGTGGAAGTCCAGAAGAGCAAACACAATCCCACTATAAGCCACCATTGAGTTGCCAAACCCACATTGAAGACATAGCGCGCATCAACTCCTCTCTTTTCTTCAAGCCCCTAGGCAAAGTAAATCTGATCTTCACAAGTTAGTATACAGGAGCCTTGATCGTCAGGATGAGCGCCATGCTTTCAGCCAGTCCGTGGCTCACCAGGTCAGGCGAGGCCGCAGATGTAACATCCATGACATGCTGCATGTCAAGCTGGGAAATGGTGGGCATGTCCCAAACCTGCCCTTCAGTCATATCATGAAGGCCTGTAACAATTGAGTAGGGCCCTGGGAAGTGCTCGAGCATGTGCTGGATCTTGTCCAAGAGAACACTGAAGTTATCCGAAGTAGCCATACTGAAGACCATTTGGATGATCAGGTTCGCCTCCATGCCCACTGTGATTTTGAGAGTGGCATTGTCCCTGACAATCGTCCCACGCACCACCGAGCGAAATTCTGGTGATAGAACCGTAGGTAAAGTGGGGCGAGGCGTGTACACCGCAGTGCAATAATGCACTTGCCCACGGAAGCCGAAGTCAACCTTCTCTTCCACGATCGTGCGGCCACTCTGCCCATCACGGTTTGCGTGCCCTTTGTTCACCAGAAGCTCTGACCTATGATGAGTCACAAAACGCGGGTAGTCTTGCCAATCAAGTCCTTCGAAAAGCACCGGTAGCTTGGTGAGAGACACAGTATCCTCCTTGAGGGCATGGTTCATTATATGAAGGATCTTCACGACAACCGATTGCCTGTCACCGCCCTGCTGTGTCTTTGCTTCGAGAGGCACCAATAATGTCAGATGTAAGTGCTGCCCAGGAATGGCATCCATGAGTACGTTCTCCTCATAAGTGTTGACACCATCTGCTCCTATCCCGCGAACTCCCAGGACCAGTTTTGGTGTAGCTGCTGTCCCACGCCCAGGATCAACTGGTCGAACACCAATTTGAAGCAACCGAACTGGCGGGCTTTTGGAGGCTCGGAATCCAAGTAAATCCTGTAAATTGCCAAAGTACGTCGGTAGCTCTGCTGACAAGGTCACCGTAGCTTCAGCTTGAAGGTATCCTTGGCTCCCCTGCTTCCACTCCTGGGCCGCAGAAGTCATAATAACTGTCGGCTTGTGAATCTCCATGACTCTTTCCATCCCTAAGCAGGAAATCGTGCGCACCGCACGCAAAGAGATGCGCATTCAATGACTGAGACAAAAACTGAGATGCGCATTCGCAATGTAGAAGATACTCGTACTGTCGTTGTCCATCTGTTCATAGGGGATTCACATCTACAAGGACCGTCAGTCAGTGCCCACAAGGACAACAAACCGACCGAAATTACAATGACATACAGTTCTGATGAAGCACCCTTTTATATGAATCACCGCAGAAGCTCCATAACGACCAAGGAATTTCGGATAACAGAAACAACAAAAAAGGACAAGGGATGTCAGTCCAGATTGCAGAACAAACACACGCTCGTTTTTTTGCCCAAGAGCCGTTATCCTGATTGTGTACAAGACGAACAAACCCTGAATCATCGACAATCGTTCCTACATAAGCCCATGGCGTCCTCAAGAGATTCTGAGTAGCGTCCTGCCTCTGCAGAATGCCCATATCTACCAGAACTTCCAAGCCTCAGAAAGTTGAGGCGACTTCTTATCTACACTTTATGGCTATAGATTAATACAAAGAAACCTGCACTCCTGTAATGTTTCCGGCCACACCCTCGTGCCTCATGCCATAGAAGAAGCACGTAAATATTCACCTGCATCTTCGCCTAATTCTTCTACCTTGTACTGTGCAAAATACAATTGTAGCAGCAATGCAAACAAATTGTTGAACATGTAATGACTGACCTATATAATTTCTTGCATCTTCCGTACTCGACGCAAGTGCTGTGTTTGACCAAATCTGCTAACCATACATTCAAGCAGCACAGTCTGATCTGCTAACACACAATCGATGCATTCCTACACCGATGAACTAGCTATAGGGACACATGATCGACATGCATCCACGAAGAACTACAAATTTGACTCAACTCTCTGATCCCCCGTCTGTGGACGAATATCGTACGGACTTATGTTTGATTTCTGACTACACAATTAGCCTGAGCTCCGGACTTTGTCCCCGATTGCTGTAACTTGAACGCCATACGTGTCTACCTCTATGCCGATGAGCCTATGTAGGTTGAATCAACGGATTGCATGACTATTCAATGCATGAGATCAAACACAAAATTTCATGAATTTGGTCGTTGGCCGGACCACTCTGTTCTTCGCAGTTTCCGGCCATTGCGAATCTCATCCTTGTTGGGCTGATGCTTATTGCGGAAAGCTTTGTTTGCTTCGTTTTTCATCATGACGTGCTTGATCACTACAGTTCGTAGCCGATATGGCACGGCGAGAGGACACCATGGCCAGTTTTGCTCTAAAAAACAGAAGCGAACAAAAGTTTATCTACGCGAGTAGACATTGCCCAATATAACGGCTACACTGAAGCTATACAGGACAACATTCTCGGACGACAATGACTCGTCGCTGACGTGTCACACTCTTACATGTGCTTGTGAAAATACTTACATCCCTGGGAATAATGGAAACCTTGCTGCATGCCGTATACTGCTCTTGCTAGCATGACCTCCTGTGCTATGACGATCTTCTGTGACGATTGCACCGGACGATTTAGGACTATGAGGCAGAGGACAGTGCCCACCAGGCAACTGTCACAGAACTAATTGTCCTCTTGATGACCGACACACACAGCGCATTCTCACTGATGATTCTGGTGACAATGGCGGTCAAAATGTATTTCTGCTGACGCTGGTCTTAATAGTTCTTTGAAGTACATTCTTATATCATAATGCCTGCGTTGATTCATTCTAACGAAGAATTCCTAAAATGAATCTTGTCTAGAAAAAACACTAAGTCATTTGTATCTTGACGCATGTTTCCTTAGAATTCCTTATGAATGCCTTAATAAGAATACAAATCACTTAAAAGCCTCCCAAAGACGACATTAGCATAAATAGAACACCTGCCCATAACTGGATTAATTTAAAAGGCCGTAACAAAAGGATAGGATGGCAATGTGCATTCAAAGCTCTCTACTTCATCTCGGCACCAAGCAAGGCATACAATTCTGCGTTCACGCTGTAAGTGCCACATGCATGTTCCCCATATCAAATCGTCTATGGCAAGAATGGCTGACTCGTCCTGTCCTTTCCCTTTCCATGTTTTCGCATTTTTGCTTTAGCAGCAAATGTCCACCCAAGCTCGAGTAATATAATTGTGGTGAAACTTGTTCAAGCAGGCGCATACCTACACTAGAACCAACCCAGGTCGTCTTCAATCAAGACCTTCTTCTCCCTCCAGTGTGTCCCACACTAGGCCTGTAGGCTTAGGCCCTTGGGAAGGGTGACCTTCTCCAGGCTCTTGTTGTAATCCTTGCCAAGCGTCAAGGTCTGCAGACCACTGGGCAAATTAACCTTCTCCAGGCTCTGGTTGTAGCGATCGCCAAACGTCAAGGTCTGAAGGCCACTGGGCAGGATCACCTTCTCCAGGCTCTGGTTGTAGCGATCGCCAAACGTCAAGGTCTGAAGGCCACTGGGCAGACTCACCTTCTCCAGGCTCAGGTTGCAATCATGGCCAAAATTCAAAGTCTGAAGGCCACTGGGCAGGTTAACCTTCTCCAGGCTCTGGTTGTAGCGATCGCCAAACGTCAAGGTCTGAAGGCCACTGGGCAGGTTAACCTTCTCCAGACTCAGGTTGCAATCATGGCCAAATTTCAGGCCACTGGGCAGGCTCACCTTCTCCAGGCTCAGGTTGCAATTATAGCCAAAATTCAAGGTCTGAAGGCCACTGGGCAGGTTAACCTTCTCCAGGCTCTGGTTGTAGCCATTGCCAAAATTCAAGGTCTGAAGGCCACTGGGCAGGTTAACCTTCTCCAGGCTCTGGTTGTAATCATGGCCAAATTTCAAGGTCTGAAGGCCGCTGGGCAGGCTCACCTTCTCCAGGCTTTTGTTGTACTTCATACCAAAATTCAAGGTCTGCAAACCACTGGGCAGTCTCACCTTCTTCAGGCTCTGGTTGTAACAAATGTCAAAATTCAAGGTCTGAAGGCCACTGGGCAGGCTCACCTTCTCCAGGCTCTGGTTGTAATTAAGCCCAAAATTCAAGGTCTGAAGGCCACTGGGCAGGTTCACCTTCTCCAGGCTCTGGTTGTAGTAGGTGCCAAACGTCAAGGTCTGAAGGCCACTCGGTAGGGTCACCTTCTCCAGGCTCTGGTTATAAGCATGGCCAAAGTTCAAGGTCTGAAGGCCACTGGGCAGGCTCACCTTCTCCAGGCTCCGGTTGCAATCATGGCCCAAATTCAAGGTCTGAAGGCCGCTGGGCAGGCTCACCTTCTCCAGGCTCTGTTTGTATTCAAAGCCAAAATACAAGGTCTGAAGGCCGCTGGGCAGGCTCACCTTCTCCAGGCTTTTGTTGTAATCAGAGCCAAAATACAAGGTCTGAAGGCCACTCGGCAGGCTCACCATCTCGAGGCTCTGGTTGTAACAATGGCCAAAATTCAAGGTCTGAAGGCCGCTGGGCAGGCTCACCTTCTCCAGGCTCCGGTTGTAATCAAAGCCAAAATACAAGTTCTGCAAGCCACTGGGCAGGTTCACCTTCTCCAGGCTCTGGTTGTAGCGATCGCCAAGCGTCAAGGTCTGAAGGCCACTGGGCAGGCTCACCTTCACCAGGCTTTTGTTGTACTTGATACCAAAGTTCAAGGTCTGAAGGCCACTGGGCAGGCTCACCTTGTCCAGGCTCCGGTTGTAATCATCATCAAAATTCAAGGTCTCAAGGGCATCCCATATGTCTAAGTCATCGTCAAGAGCTTGATCATTAGAGCACCTCTGGATAACTTCTTCTTGTTCCTGAGATGTAACTTCCCTCCTGAGACATAAGCATTCTGAAGAATTCTGAACATTCTGCTCTGCCAAAGACCGGCCCGGCTGGAGAGCACGTTCGCCGAAGAAGAGCTTCAGGGTACAGAAACCTGAAATTGCTCTTGGCTGTTGCAGCCTTTGCCTCACGTTCTGGACCAGCTCCCATCCTAACATCGAACTCGTGACGGTCAGGCTGAGCTCTTCGCCGGATGGAGTGTGCACGTGGATTGCCAGCAAGGCTGAAGGCTGTGACTCGAAGTGTGGTTGTCCCTCGACCTTGATCTTCTTCTTTGGTGGCTCCACTGCTGGCTGTTCAGGCTCTGCTGCAGTTTCTGCCATGGCTGCTGTACTTGGCAGGCTGTGCTGTACTGTACTGTGCTTGCTTAAGCCTTGAGCCAAAATGGCTACAGAATTTAAACCCCTACATGCATTTGGAAGATCAGAACATGCATTTGAACCCCTACACGGGAGACTTATCCTTTTTTAGGGATTTCTTATGATTTCTTAGGGGGGTCCTATTCTTTTGTCAAGGCATTCGTAAGGGGGTCCTATCCCTTTTTTAAGGTATCCCTGCTTAAACAAATGGAAGAAGTCAAGACAATTTGCAGTCTTTACGATAAGGTAGTGGGTTAGTAGTGAGTCCACAGCCACGACATTTTATTTTCAAAAGCCTTCAACAATAGTGAGTTCGCTCGTCACTACCTACAACAATAGTGATTAGACGCCACCATAAAACAGAATTTAAAGACGACTGACAAGATCCCTGAGTAGCTAGAAAGACTGAATTGGACGCTCTCTAATCCATGGTAAAACAAACACGCTGGGACAACTAATGAGGAGTGATTACACATGCCCACGTCTCTTTTGACGAACCGCTACATGCTTTCTATGCAACACTGAAAACACTGCTGGACTTTTAAACATCGTGGCTGTCTACGTTAGTTATATCTAGGCCACTGCATACTGTTACCATGGTCCTGATTTGACGTAATTCCTTGTCATCTAACCTAATAGCTATGCTGAATTTTTGGGATTATTGATGTGCCGATTTAAACACAGATGCCGAGATATTTTTTTTCACCGCGAAATATACTCATAATACCTGCGTGTGGCCAAATCCACAAGATGCTCCAAAGCCTCATAACATGACGAATCACTAAATACCATCATCTACACTCCTGGGCATGATTCTCCTCCGAGCTTATTGCTACCACTGCAAAGATTTCAAGCTCTACAAACTGCCTCACGTGACTTCACTTGAACCATGAGAAATCGCCCATCCTATAAGAGATCTGCCAAAGCCGCATGATGCTTAGTATTTATGGTTCATGTTGGCCTCCCTATCCGTAAACTGTCATTAAGCTCACGGCCAATATTGGAAAACAGCAATATCAAATATGTGTTCCTGATTCACAACTGGGTGTTGAAAGTTTTCTACCATCATACAGGAAGTCACCAACTCCTGTGCATCTTCATCCAAAATGTTCTCAGTGGTCTCCAAGACGGCGATGATTCGTGAAAATGTTCATCGACCGTCTGACGCAATACTGTCGTTGTGTATCAGACCCCGGCGCTTGAAAGCAAACTTGCGCAGTCAGCCTGAATTGAGACGAATTGTTCAAAGTGTTGTTGCTGCAGCAGCGCACATATTCTTGATCTAGAAGCAATGTAAGACCGTGGCCAGTCTGGCGCCACCTCTCCCGAAAGCGCTCGAAATTTGATGTGCAGCCACTTCTGTGCTGGATGGAAGTGAGAAGCAGGGGCGGCCTTACCCGACGACGGGACACACTAAAAAACTATCTTCAAACTGAAACAGAGAGAGAAACACAAGACGATCCAACTACATAGATG
>Ga0209713_10001471_pt1 | contig 14070 bp, 2 predicted proteins | sample ArcOceMetagenome_3_FD_187444 | JGI IMG/M metagenome (GOLD analysis project Ga0209713, IMG submission 187444) | Marine eukaryotic phytoplankton communities from Arctic Ocean - Arctic Ocean- Svalbard ARC20M Metagenome (SPAdes) (version 2) | ecosystem: Environmental > Aquatic > Marine > Oceanic...
TACATCCGAACTAATGAAAAAATTGTTTTTGATAGTTTGCTCTCGTATTATAGTATTTATGGAGCTATCAACGAGTTTAAATGGAGTTTTAATAATATTTTTAGCTTGAAATTCTTGAATTTTATTTTGGTAAGTAGATGAAAGATGTGGGGTCGGGAGATGTATGCCGGCAGCCATTTTTATATTATTTTTATGCCCCTTTTGAAAAGGATATTTTATTCTTTTAGTAACAGTTTCAGGCAGCCAGTCATAATAAATTTTGTGATGAGCCATCGGTATTTTTAAACGCAGACATGATTCTTGAAAAGTGTCGGTGCTCTTAGTTACGTATGGTTGAAGTTCAGAGTTGTCAGTGTTAATTTTCAGAATATTTTCAGTGGGCACGTGCGTGATCGGCATCAACATGGTCATGAGCTGGGGGTGGTTATAACATCCGATATCTCCATCCTCATAAGTCACCTCCCATATAGCATCACCGGTGTCTCTGTCAATATCGTGGCCAGTGATCTCTCCTTTGAACTTTCCGTGCCCCTCATAAAACTTCTCAACGTGCCTGCCTACATACTCTTTGTCTGTCAGTGAGTAATCACGTTCCTGCAGCCCGTTTTCAGACTTTCTGGCTATATAAAATTTACTGTCGTCCTTAACTAAGCCTTTTTCCTTATCAGTAAAAACTATATCTCTCAATATGTCACGCTGCCACTCTCTTGGCGTGGGCAGTTTACAAATGAGGGTCGAATCTATTTTTAAATCTACTGCTTTGGGCATGCAGTTTCTATTGCTCATCTCTGGTAGCCCTAGGAACTGCGCATAAGATATATGAGACGGCAGCCCTACTATGGTATATGATGCCGATCTAAAAATTGATCCTACGAAAGGGCATTTAAACCTATTTACAGCCCCTATCATGCCATACGATATACCATACTTTACTTTTGAGGCTAACTGAGATCCTTTGGTGCCCTCGTTGTGCACAAGGCAAAGGGTACCCAAAGTAACATACGCATCCAACTCTCTGTCTATCTGCCTCCTCGACACTATACCGCCAGTCAAAAATTCTAGAGGCCGTATGGCATCTCCGTCAGGAGATACTAATTTAGCAGAGGTTGGGAATCTGTTTAGTAAAAATGCGGCGTCTCTAGATGCCTGGCCCCACCATTGGCCAGGTAAATTCCTCTCCATTAATATTGCCTTTACTGTCTGCTCAAAAATATTAACGTTACTTTCTGTGCCCCCTTCTTTCCTTTCAGGGGCTGCATAATCAAAAATAACTCCTAAACTTTCAATTTCCTTCTGAAATTCCTTAGCGTCATCTCTCCATACTCCATCAAAATCCGTTTTTACCATGCTAACAATTACATGGCTTTCTCCTTTCATCCTCGGATCTGATCTTATTTTATTAACCCACTGTTTAAATTGCAGTAAAAAATCATTTCTGTATATACCATGCATTATTTCGAATGCGTCGCTTGCACTATCTCTCAAAATAAAAGCGTACTTCTCCCCCTCGAAATTACGCTGGTCAAATGTACAGGTGTCTAGCCTCCATCTGAAACCTCTTTTTCTCTCTTTCATGCTGCAATTTGGTGTGTTTTGTAACTTCACTTTATTGCCCATCTTCCTAACGCATATAGGGCAGTTACTATTTTGGCAGCCCAAATGGCCGTGTGTGGCGCTAAATAAAGCTATGGGCTGCCTCTTTTTCTCCTTCTTAAGATTTCTTTTCGCGCTCACAATGGCGCTCTCCTCTCCAAATTTGATATTATACACGGCAGGGGAGATATCCAATTTTTGCTCGTTGTGACAAAAAATTAAATATTCCACGCAGGGCACCGTAGATAGGTACTGTATAACTGCGTCTTCACCTTGGGAGTTAATGGTCTCCATGATGAGGTGGTTATTTTTAGTGTACAAAAAATGGGCATTATTTTCTATGGTTTGGTCTGTTTTATTTATCGAAAACAAATTTTGGATCGCCCCGTGGGGCGATGGATTTATTTCTGAAAATACCGGTAAAAAATTTTGGGTCGCCCCGTGGGGCGATGGATTTATTTCTGAAAATACCGGTAAAAAATTTTGGGTCGCCCCGCGGGGTGATGAATTTATTTGGTTCACCTCCGGGGATTTTTGTATGTTAAAGTCGAGGTATGTGGTCTTACTTTTATGGTCATATCTCATTGGTATTATTTTGTCAATGGCATTAGTTCCTTTATTATATGAAACAATTTGGCACCCGCCCCGCGATTTTGATCTCCACAAAAAATCGTAATCACCGGTGGCAAAAAATGGGTGTATGCTAAGAATGAGTTGGCCTAATTCGGCGCTAGTTGTACAGTCAAGTTTTAGGGGGAGGTCAAAATTCACATGTCCGCCTTCGGTAGTAACATGTATAGGAAGCTCCCCGTCTTCCCCAATCTGCATTCTATCTCCAGAAGCAGAAGTGCATCTCATTTTAGATGGCTTTCTATTTTCTAAAAGGGCGGAGTAGCCCTGTGGTACTAACAACCCGGCAGTATTTCCGGTGTCTACTACCATTTCTCCATTGAATCCACCGGCAGAATCCTTGCCCTTCGGCCCTGTCATAGACAGGGCAAAGACCCTGTCGGTGGGTAGGATTCAGTTTCCTGTGTCTGTTGTTGAAGTTTCATTAATGAATTTCTCAACAGCAAACACAGGGTTCTGCTCTTCTCTTTTCCTTTTGGTACTTACGCTTCGTACATGTTCTAACACCTGCTGGAAATCTTCCTTGGAAATATTTCCTTCTTCCTCTGACCCTGCCTCTTGGATAATTTGGTTGACCAAATTTTCTTCCTCTGATTGCACAAAAAATGCTGACTTTTTCTTTGGCCTTGGTATGTGCGTGTCCGAGGTACTGTATTTCCAACTACCATCCAACTGTTTCTCTGAACAAATGTACTTTCCGTTCTTTAACTTAACTGACTTGTCTCTAATCATATTGAAAAAATGCTCCAAGCACAGTCCCGCAGGATGTGGTGGGTATGGCCTTTCTTTTGATCTTCTTGCCTCACACACTTTAGTACTACAGTTTTCTGCTCTGCACTCAGGGAAATTTTTCCTTCCCCCGCCATCATTTCTGCTCGAACTTCCTACTGCCCTCGCATGTTCCTCCGTTCCTGTATCCTCGATATTTCTGACTTTGTTTCCTTCTTCAGTGTCAATACTATTTGCCTTTTCCTTAACTTCTGTAAGCAATTTCAAAAGCACGTGGGATGCTTTATCTCTACGGGTATTGCTTGGCATTTGCCTATACTTTTCTTGAATAAGTAAGTACTTCTGGCTTCTCTTGACTAGATTCTCGCATATCTGCCTTACCAGTCTGAATGGTACAGTAGCATCTAAGTGCTCTGCTTTGTGCAAAAGGTCCCTAAGATAATCACAGGCCGCCCTAGGGTGGGCACTGATGAATTTCTTGGGTGCTGACAGTAATTCTACTTCTATGTCGTCAATTGCATTTCCTTCTTCGTTGCTGATGATAGTAACGAGGCAGTGGAACACGCGAAGTGCATCTCCTTCTATAAATGCCTCACTCACACTGTACTGGCTGTCAATGCCGTACGTGTATGTATCGGTAACTCTCTTCCAATCTTTCTCCCATTTGCTCTTCATGAGAGTACACAATTTGTTTCCCTGATCTACAAACTCGTCCACCATCCAGGGGAAATCATTTGCGATATCCAAAGGATGAGGGGGAGCCCAGAATGCTCCTTCTGTTGGGGAGTAGCTAGTCAAAATTCTATACAAGAAGGGGTACAAAACGAAGTAGGGTGCCCCATACTGACTGTGGAAAAAACGAGTCATTTCATTGAAAAGACTTTCAAGATTTTTAGACAAAACCTGTTTTGGGAAGTCGATTTTCTCTGAAACTCCTTTATCTTTTTCACTCATCACACTCGCACTCCCTGTGGTGCCAACAAGATAGAGGTTGTGCCTCTCTGCCCTCATCTTGCTGATGTTTTCTTGCTCTTTCCTCATTTCCTGTTTCTCCTTTCTCTGTGCCTCACCTCCGATGTAAACTTTCTTGTTGTCTACAATGCTGAAGGAGGTGATACCTTCTATTGCCACCTGTATGGCTTCCACATCTGTCTTTGCCTCATGCCTTTCTTCTAGCTCTTTCTCTAGCTTTTCCATTCTCTCATGGAAAACTTTCTCGCATTCCTCAGGACTTCCTCTTCCTAGGATTTCCTTATTAAATGCAAGCACACTTTCCATCTCTGTTTGCACAATTCTCACCGCTTGCTGTGCTTCTTTTTCACTCTCGTTCAGAACTTCCTTCCTCACATCAGGCACTATCACATCTCTGATCCACAGCGACAGTGCCGATGCAAAGGACTCTCTATCTCCATCTCCTTCACCACTACCTCCAATCTTCTCCACTGTCTCTATAAAGGGTGCCTTCAAAATCATTTCCTTGATCCTATCATTTGTGTATGCCACTGACTTTCTCCTTCCTATGCTATCAAGGATGGGGGAAGTGGGGAAGATGGTACCAGCATTTTCTTTGCCCATAACATTACGAATGTTATTCTCATTCATATTTGCTGGTCTTCTAATTGAGTATAGTAACTCTTCACTGTATTAGTCTACCTAATATACTCGGTCAGCAAGCTGCCTACTGAACTTTCTCTGGAACAGTGCGTATATTAGTTGAACTAGTACAGTTGTTATCACGAGTGCCCGTAAGGGAAGTAAGGGTAACGGTCAGAAACGTTAAACCAGACTTACTTCACCCGGGTTCCCAAATGTATTTAGTATGTCAAGGGCCTATTCCTAAATTGGATAGACCACCACTAGTAGCAACCGTGCTATATTACCTAGTAATCTTTGCCTTCACAAACTTCCCGTTTGCAGCAATCTTTACAGCGTGTAATATCACCCACGGCACTATGAGTCTAGGGCACTAAATACAGGGAGTGATTTATATCTATAAGGTCCGAGTATCCACACACTAAGAACTAGTGTGCAGTACAAGCTACCTTATAGACACTTTCAGGTACAGTATATACAGTAGCAGTACAGTACAGAACAGAGGGCAGTGTGTAGCTGTACGGTTACAAGTCCGCCGCACAGTACAGGCCCAGTAGCAGTACAGTTGGTACAATATATATTAGATAAGCAAAGCAGTGCAGTTCAGGAGGACAAAACAGACTGAGGAAAAGGTGCATGAAAGCCCCATACTTTCCCCGGTTGTAAGCCAATGAAAATACACCAAGTACGGCTAAACTATTTGAAAGGGCGATTTTTGCTTCGCAATAAATAACCCCAACAAGCAAAGGCGCATTGGGTACACACCTGGCGCAATCAGCAGTAACTGAAGCTGTCCTAGTTCCGGTCATATACATGCCCTTTGGCTATGCCTACACTAACACACACACAGAAACATACATGCCTAAAGAATCCCCAAGCCACCGCTCCAACGGGATCCTCCTCCAGGCACTTCCGCGTATCCGTCGTCTAGTAGATGTAGCCGCGTGTAGCGCCCCACTCAGCTATAAGACAGAACCGCTTTGGTATGGTACGTGCTATACATACATACATACATACATACATACATGCGTGCATGGTAGTGCAGCAGGGGCATGCTCTATATTCTAAACTATGCTATTTATAACGGTCGTGCCTAAAAGGGACATTGGGGGGCTAAAAGGAAAGTTTGGGATATGATAAGTAAAAGCAAATATAATAGTTTGGGCAAACAACACAATTGCTCTGCCTAAACGTCACCCCCCCATGAGAATACATTCGTAATGATGGGCCCAATACACTCCGTTCACAAACAGGGTAACACCACACCAATATATTTAACCTTACACAACAAAGGGGAGTATCTATAACGGCTCCCCCCCACAACAACAATATAATATATTTAAAAGATTTGGGTTATAATTTATTTTGCTATATAACTAGCTTAAGGTTTTGAAAACATATAGTGATAAAAGGGCCCCAGTTTTTACCATATTTAGAAGGGGGCACAGTATAATAATTTGAAAAATATTTAGGTGTGAGTGGTTAAAATTCATAGTGGTGTGATAAAAGGCTCCAGTATCTACTATATTTAAAAGGGAGCCAGTATATTAAAATGAAAATCAAAACACATGCGGTGTATGGTGGTGCAGCACATGAATAAAGAAGCTGCTATGTCGTATAAAATATAAATATAAAATACGGCCGTTTCATAACGGTAATAGTATAATATGGTAAGTGCAGGTTTTAATTTTCAATTCTAAAACCGGTATTTAGTTTTATTCAAAATTTCAAAGTGTACCACCGGGGGTGAACTTGAAATTCTGAACAAAACAAAGTACTGGTATTATTTTAGTTCGGTATTTGGTAAGTAAATGGCTGTACAGCCGTCCCAGTGTAAATAGGAACGATGTGGCCAAACACACCGGCCGTTACATTTTTGGTCAGTATATCGGCCATACATTCTTTTGAACTAATAAAATGTATGGCTAAGTCATTTTTAACTTCCTTAATATAGTGATATGCAATCAGAACAAACTTATTCTTCTCAGATATAATTTGCTCGTTTGTCACGTGTATAGCTACAGACGAGTCAGAAAGCAGTAATGTTTTGTCAGCAATGGGTCGGCAAATTTCAAAGTATAAATTTCTCAACCAGGAGCCCACCCTGGCTCCTTGGTTCATAGCCATCACTTCCACGTGGGGGGTTGACAGGCCCACGTGGTTTAGGGCCTTACTAATACTTACCACCGGACCACCATATAGCATCACTACATTACCATAGTGGGATTTTCCTGTATGGGGATTTGGCTTAAATCCGGCGTCAACAATAATTATTGGGTTACTGTTGCCATCGGATCTAAAAACAATTCCTCTTTTCTCAGCTACACTATTTTGATAAGCCAAAATATTACAGGCTACCTCCCATGCCTTATAGCTGGGGCAGGACATCAACGCACACACTTGCCCTGCCGCATGCAAACTCTCTGGCACTACACCTCTTGCCAGCCACAACACACACCCACATACTTTTTGGTATCCTAAATCTATAACTTCCCTAATAATCGCAGCGGTCTCACCCGCGTGTGACTTATTAAGTGTAGAATTTGCAATCATGGGCATGGTGGGTGTCTTTTTGGGCATGTATTTACTGAATTTATCATAGTGCTCTTTTGCACACGCTCCTTGTGTGATTTTCACATATACCACTCCATCTTTTACAAACTTTTCTCTTTTCATACCTAGCATAAATTCTGTGCTGACTTCTTTGATTGGCCATTCCTTTTTGACTTCCTTAATAATTTCCTTTAGGCTATCTTTGTTTTTGCCCACTAGATCAACATCATCAACATGCGTAATCATATGGCACAAATTTCCCCCCAACGACTCTATTTCAGTCTTAGTCTTGATAATAGTTGTCGGCAATTTTGAGTCATTAGGGTTCGTAGGTGGTGTCAAGTCAATGTGGCGCAATTTGAAGTCAGGTGGCACACCATTAGGAAAATGGACCATAGTCATAAGGCATGGCTCAGAGGTACATACAAATGACTGCCAGTATTTAGTATTGAACATTTTGAGTAACTTGGTTTGTCTAGTATTAAACCAAGTCCTACCAGCTGGGCCGAGGCCATAATGGCTGCGGTGGGAAACCATATATAGTTGTTCCCCATCCGCATTCCACCTTCTGAGCCCAGGGGGGTAAGACAGTGCTATTTTTGTCCCCCCTGGATAATTCTCAGGATCCCTCTCGCCCCAAGTATATGCTAGGCTAATGTCAAAACTAAGTATGTCTAGGTCCTCACCAGCCACCAACGCCATTAAAATTTTATTTGTGTGTTGATTTGGTGTGGGCGAAAAAGTTTTCCCGTCAAAATGAACACCTTTTATCATCCTAAATCCTTGGGCTATCATCCTTCCTTTATATTTTTCAAACTCCCCGTCCTTATATTTTACGTCAGAAAGCATACGAGTTGGGATGGGAGGGGTCGAGATTCCCATTTTAATAAGATCAGCCTTGGTATGGTTATGTGTGATGGCCCCAAATTTGCCAAGGCTGGTCATTTCAGAGTCCCAGCTCTCTAAAATAAGCTCTATATCTTTTCTGTCAACGGCATCTGCCACGCTCTCCGGCGGTAGTATGCGGTCATTTATCGGTGCCAAATGCAATAGTTTCTTATCAGACGCCTGGACATAAAAAAGGTACGGTATCGTAGTCCTAATTTTGTGTTCACGTGGCTGAAAAGAAGCAATTTCATTAGCCGTATTGAATTTCCGAAGGAGCTCTAGCTGTAAAGCAGGAGACTCATCAGGGTCTTCAAATTTAATCGATCTTACATCCGAACTAATGAAAAAATTGTTTTTGATAGTTTGCTCTCGTATTATAGTATTTATGGAGCTATCAACGAGTTTAAATGGAGTTTTAATAATATTTTTAGCTTGAAATTCTTGAATTTTATTTTGGTAAGTAGATGAAAGATGTGGGGTCGGGAGATGTATGCCGGCAGCCATTTTTATATTATTTTTATGCCCCTTTTGAAAAGGATATTTTATTCTTTTAGTAACAGTTTCAGGCAGCCAGTCATAATAAATTTTGTGATGAGCCATCGGTATTTTTAAACGCAGACATGATTCTTGAAAAGTGTCGGTGCTCTTAGTTACGTATGGTTGAAGTTCAGAGTTGTCAGTGTTAATTTTCAGAATATTTTCAGTGGGCACGTGCGTGATCGGCATCAACATGGTCATGAGCTGGGGGTGGTTATAACATCCGATATCTCCATCCTCATAAGTCACCTCCCATATAGCATCACCGGTGTCTCTGTCAATATCGTGGCCAGTGATCTCTCCTTTGAACTTTCCGTGCCCCTCATAAAACTTCTCAACGTGCCTGCCTACATACTCTTTGTCTGTCAGTGAGTAATCACGTTCCTGCAGCCCGTTTTCAGACTTTCTGGCTATATAAAATTTACTGTCGTCCTTAACTAAGCCTTTTTCCTTATCAGTAAAAACTATATCTCTCAATATGTCACGCTGCCACTCTCTTGGCGTGGGCAGTTTACAAATGAGGGTCGAATCTATTTTTAAATCTACTGCTTTGGGCATGCAGTTTCTATTGCTCATCTCTGGTAGCCCTAGGAACTGCGCATAAGATATATGAGACGGCAGCCCTACTATGGTATATGATGCCGATCTAAAAATTGATCCTACGAAAGGGCATTTAAACCTATTTACAGCCCCTATCATGCCATACGATATACCATACTTTACTTTTGAGGCTAACTGAGATCCTTTGGTGCCCTCGTTGTGCACAAGGCAAAGGGTACCCAAAGTAACATACGCATCCAACTCTCTGTCTATCTGCCTCCTCGACACTATACCGCCAGTCAAAAATTCTAGAGGCCGTATGGCATCTCCGTCAGGAGATACTAATTTAGCAGAGGTTGGGAATCTGTTTAGTAAAAATGCGGCGTCTCTAGATGCCTGGCCCCACCATTGGCCAGGTAAATTCCTCTCCATTAATATTGCCTTTACTGTCTGCTCAAAAATATTAACGTTACTTTCTGTGCCCCCTTCTTTCCTTTCAGGGGCTGCATAATCAAAAATAACTCCTAAACTTTCAATTTCCTTCTGAAATTCCTTAGCGTCATCTCTCCATACTCCATCAAAATCCGTTTTTACCATGCTAACAATTACATGGCTTTCTCCTTTCATCCTCGGATCTGATCTTATTTTATTAACCCACTGTTTAAATTGCAGTAAAAAATCATTTCTGTATATACCATGCATTATTTCGAATGCGTCGCTTGCACTATCTCTCAAAATAAAAGCGTACTTCTCCCCCTCGAAATTACGCTGGTCAAATGTACAGGTGTCTAGCCTCCATCTGAAACCTCTTTTTCTCTCTTTCATGCTGCAATTTGGTGTGTTTTGTAACTTCACTTTATTGCCCATCTTCCTAACGCATATAGGGCAGTTACTATTTTGGCAGCCCAAATGGCCGTGTGTGGCGCTAAATAAAGCTATGGGCTGCCTCTTTTTCTCCTTCTTAAGATTTCTTTTCGCGCTCACAATGGCGCTCTCCTCTCCAAATTTGATATTATACACGGCAGGGGAGATATCCAATTTTTGCTCGTTGTGACAAAAAATTAAATATTCCACGCAGGGCACCGTAGATAGGTACTGTATAACTGCGTCTTCACCTTGGGAGTTAATGGTCTCCATGATGAGGTGGTTATTTTTAGTGTACAAAAAATGGGCATTATTTTCTATGGTTTGGTCTGTTTTATTTATCGAAAACAAATTTTGGATCGCCCCGTGGGGCGATGGATTTATTTCTGAAAATACCGGTAAAAAATTTTGGGTCGCCCCGTGGGGCGATGGATTTATTTCTGAAAATACCGGTAAAAAATTTTGGGTCGCCCCGCGGGGTGATGAATTTATTTGGTTCACCTCCGGGGATTTTTGTATGTTAAAGTCGAGGTATGTGGTCTTACTTTTATGGTCATATCTCATTGGTATTATTTTGTCAATGGCATTAGTTCCTTTATTATATGAAACAATTTGGCACCCGCCCCGCGATTTTGATCTCCACAAAAAATCGTAATCACCGGTGGCAAAAAATGGGTGTATGCTAAGAATGAGTTGGCCTAATTCGGCGCTAGTTGTACAGTCAAGTTTTAGGGGGAGGTCAAAATTCACATGTCCGCCTTCGGTAGTAACATGTATAGGAAGCTCCCCGTCTTCCCCAATCTGCATTCTATCTCCAGAAGCAGAAGTGCATCTCATTTTAGATGGCTTTCTATTTTCTAAAAGGGCGGAGTAGCCCTGTGGTACTAACAACCCGGCAGTATTTCCGGTGTCTACTACCATTTCTCCATTGAATCCACCGGCAGAATCCTTGCCCTTCGGCCCTGTCATAGACAGGGCAAAGACCCTGTCGGTGGGTAGGATTCAGTTTCCTGTGTCTGTTGTTGAAGTTTCATTAATGAATTTCTCAACAGCAAACACAGGGTTCTGCTCTTCTCTTTTCCTTTTGGTACTTACGCTTCGTACATGTTCTAACACCTGCTGGAAATCTTCCTTGGAAATATTTCCTTCTTCCTCTGACCCTGCCTCTTGGATAATTTGGTTGACCAAATTTTCTTCCTCTGATTGCACAAAAAATGCTGACTTTTTCTTTGGCCTTGGTATGTGCGTGTCCGAGGTACTGTATTTCCAACTACCATCCAACTGTTTCTCTGAACAAATGTACTTTCCGTTCTTTAACTTAACTGACTTGTCTCTAATCATATTGAAAAAATGCTCCAAGCACAGTCCCGCAGGATGTGGTGGGTATGGCCTTTCTTTTGATCTTCTTGCCTCACACACTTTAGTACTACAGTTTTCTGCTCTGCACTCAGGGAAATTTTTCCTTCCCCCGCCATCATTTCTGCTCGAACTTCCTACTGCCCTCGCATGTTCCTCCGTTCCTGTATCCTCGATATTTCTGACTTTGTTTCCTTCTTCAGTGTCAATACTATTTGCCTTTTCCTTAACTTCTGTAAGCAATTTCAAAAGCACGTGGGATGCTTTATCTCTACGGGTATTGCTTGGCATTTGCCTATACTTTTCTTGAATAAGTAAGTACTTCTGGCTTCTCTTGACTAGATTCTCGCATATCTGCCTTACCAGTCTGAATGGTACAGTAGCATCTAAGTGCTCTGCTTTGTGCAAAAGGTCCCTAAGATAATCACAGGCCGCCCTAGGGTGGGCACTGATGAATTTCTTGGGTGCTGACAGTAATTCTACTTCTATGTCGTCAATTGCATTTCCTTCTTCGTTGCTGATGATAGTAACGAGGCAGTGGAACACGCGAAGTGCATCTCCTTCTATAAATGCCTCACTCACACTGTACTGGCTGTCAATGCCGTACGTGTATGTATCGGTAACTCTCTTCCAATCTTTCTCCCATTTGCTCTTCATGAGAGTACACAATTTGTTTCCCTGATCTACAAACTCGTCCACCATCCAGGGGAAATCATTTGCGATATCCAAAGGATGAGGGGGAGCCCAGAATGCTCCTTCTGTTGGGGAGTAGCTAGTCAAAATTCTATACAAGAAGGGGTACAAAACGAAGTAGGGTGCCCCATACTGACTGTGGAAAAAACGAGTCATTTCATTGAAAAGACTTTCAAGATTTTTAGACAAAACCTGTTTTGGGAAGTCGATTTTCTCTGAAACTCCTTTATCTTTTTCACTCATCACACTCGCACTCCCTGTGGTGCCAACAAGATAGAGGTTGTGCCTCTCTGCCCTCATCTTGCTGATGTTTTCTTGCTCTTTCCTCATTTCCTGTTTCTCCTTTCTCTGTGCCTCACCTCCGATGTAAACTTTCTTGTTGTCTACAATGCTGAAGGAGGTGATACCTTCTATTGCCACCTGTATGGCTTCCACATCTGTCTTTGCCTCATGCCTTTCTTCTAGCTCTTTCTCTAGCTTTTCCATTCTCTCATGGAAAACTTTCTCGCATTCCTCAGGACTTCCTCTTCCTAGGATTTCCTTATTAAATGCAAGCACACTTTCCATCTCTGTTTGCACAATTCTCACCGCTTGCTGTGCTTCTTTTTCACTCTCGTTCAGAACTTCCTTCCTCACATCAGGCACTATCACATCTCTGATCCACAGCGACAGTGCCGATGCAAAGGACTCTCTATCTCCATCTCCTTCACCACTACCTCCAATCTTCTCCACTGTCTCTATAAAGGGTGCCTTCAAAATCATTTCCTTGATCCTATCATTTGTGTATGCCACTGACTTTCTCCTTCCTATGCTATCAAGGATGGGGGAAGTGGGGAAGATGGTACCAGCATTTTCTTTGCCCATAACATTACGAATGTTATTCTCATTCATATTTGCTGGTCTTCTAATTGAGTATAGTAACTCTTCACTGTATTAGTCTACCTAATATACTCGGTCAGCAAGCTGCCTACTGAACTTTCTCTGGAACAGTGCGTATATTAGTTGAACTAGTACAGTTGTTATCACGAGTGCCCGTAAGGGAAGTAAGGGTAACGGTCAGAAACGTTAAACCAGACTTACTTCACCCGGGTTCCCAAATGTATTTAGTATGTCAAGGGCCTATTCCTAAATTGGATAGACCACCACTAGTAGCAACCGTGCTATATTACCTAGTAATCTTTGCCTTCACAAACTTCCCGTTTGCAGCAATCTTTACAGCGTGTAATATCACCCACGGCACTATGAGTCTAGGGCACTAAATACAGGGAGTGATTTATATCTATAAGGTCCGAGTATCCACACACTAAGAACTAGTGTGCAGTACAAGCTACCTTATAGACACTTTCAGGTACAGTATATACAGTAGCAGTACAGTACAGAACAGAGGGCAGTGTGTAGCTGTACGGTTACAAGTCCGCCGCACAGTACAGGCCCAGTAGCAGTACAGTTGGTACAATATATATTAGATAAGCAAAGCAGTGCAGTTCAGGAGGACAAAACAGACTGAGGAAAAGGTGCATGAAAGCCCCATACTTTCCCCGGTTGTAAGCCAATGAAAATACACCAAGTACGGCTAAACTATTTGAAAGGGCGATTTTTGCTTCGCAATAAATAACCCCACAAACAATTGCGCATTGGGTACACACCTGGCGCAATCAGCAGTAACTGAAGCTGTCCTAGTTCCGGTCATATACATGCCCTTTGGCTAAGCCTACACTAACACACACACAGAAACATACATGCCTAAAGAATCCCCAAGCCGCCGCTCCAACGGGATCCTCCTCCAGGCACTTCGGCGTATCCGTCGTCTAGTAGATGTAGCCGCGTGCAGCGCCCCACTCAGCTATAAGACAGGACCGCTTTGGTATGGTACGTGCTATACATACATACATACATGCATACATACATACATACATGCGTACATGGTAGTGTAAGGTACTAAGCAGCAGGGGCATGTTCTATATTCTAAACTATGCTATTTATAACGGTCGTGCCTAAAAGGGACATAGGAGGGGGCTAAAAGGAAAGTTTGGGGTATGGTAAGTAAAAGCAAATATAATAGTTTGGGCAAACAGCACAATTGCTCTGCCTAAA
>Ga0209713_10001474_pt1 | contig 14067 bp, 9 predicted proteins | sample ArcOceMetagenome_3_FD_187444 | JGI IMG/M metagenome (GOLD analysis project Ga0209713, IMG submission 187444) | Marine eukaryotic phytoplankton communities from Arctic Ocean - Arctic Ocean- Svalbard ARC20M Metagenome (SPAdes) (version 2) | ecosystem: Environmental > Aquatic > Marine > Oceanic...
CCCCACACACTTGGGCTGCGCAAGCGCGACCGACGCTCGGCCTGTTCTCGGGCCGCCGGCAGCGCTGCACACACACACACACACACGCCTGCTCCGATGGACCACGCCGAGGAGCAGGAGAATGAGCTGATGGCGCTCGAGGCCATCTACATGGACGACTTCAAGAAGCTGGTGCGCACCGCCCATCTGCACCGCCCACGCTCCGCCCACGCTCCGCCCACGCTCCCGCCGAGGGCTCATGCGTGCTCCGATCGCGCCGACGGCAGGACGATGACGACGCCACGTTGGAGCTGACGCTCGTGCCGGAGACAGGCGGCGAGAATAATCACGTGTCCGCTGCGCTGAGGGTCAAATACACTCCCACCTATCCCGAGGAGCCGCCGGTGGTCAGCATGCGGAACATCAAGGGCCTCACAGACTATCAGATTGGCGAGCTGGAGGGCGTGGTGCGCGCGGAAGCGGAGGGTGGCGACTTGTTGGGCGCGGCGATGGTGTACATGCTCGCAGAGAAGGTGCAGGACTGGCTGCTGGACAACAACAAGCCCGAGATGGACATGCACGCCGAGATGATGGCGCGGCATGCGGCGGCGGCCGCTGCACAGAGCTCGGCGCAGGACGAGGCAGAGGATGGGGAGCCGGAGGCCGCGGCATCGTCCTTGAAAGGCAGCAGAGGAAAGAGTGGCGCCGATGGGCCCGAGGGCACATGGCGGGGTGACAAAGCGGCGGCGGCCGATGAGGCGGAGGCTGGCCTGCCCGTGACGGCCGAGTCGTTTGCCGCGTGGCGAGTCGAGTACGACGCGGAGCAGGCGGCGTTGGTGGCGGCAGCTGCCAGCAGCGGGGGCCCGGGCAAGAAGAGCAGCAACGTCGACGAGCGGTGCAAGTTCACGGGGCGGCAGCTCTTTGAGCAGCGCGGCGGCGCCTTGATGGACCTGGGCGCCGAGGGCGGCGAGGGCGGCGAGGGCGGCGAGGGTGGCGAGGGCGACGCCGACGAGGAGGACGACGACTTCATGACGATGCGCGCGCAGGACGACGACCAGGAGGAGGGCGACGCGGCCGGTGGCGAGGGCGCCGAGGGCGACGCGGACGACGCGGACGAGGCGCTGCTCGGCGGCGTCGGCGACGAGGCGCTCTTCGATGACGACGAGGACCTGCCCGACGAGTAGAGAGTGGCTTGCGCAGTGGACGTCTTATTTGAGATCTATCTTGTTTCATCACCAACCACACTTAACGACCCGACGCGCGCCCGAAATGCTATAGGGCTAGAGACGGTTCAATGCTAAAGTAGTTCATTCGAGCCAGTGCTCCGAAGTTTGCGGTCTCTCGTTCCGGGGTTGTGCGCCGTTGCGGAGATGCGCCTCGTCGCCTGCCTTAGTTGGCCACCGAGTGCCTGCGCACCTGCGAGAGCCTGTTGTTGGCGATCCGCGAGGCGAGCGACGACGACGCCCGCCTCTCGCCATCGGGCACCGCGCTGCCGCCGCCGTGCTGCTCGCGCGCGGCCGCCATGACCGACGCGAGGCCCTGGTTGAGCATCGTCTGGTGGCGCTCCGCCTGCTGGCGCACAAAGAAGGAGCCCGGCCCGGTCTGCGACATCGTCTGGTAGTGGACGCGGCCATACGACTGGTCGATCGGGTTGACGCCGAACGGCGCGCGCGTGTGCGAGCCCAGCTGGCGCGTCGCCTTCTGCCGCTCCTCGCCCTCGTGGTCGGCGATCCGCCACGCCGCCACAAACGGCCGGCCGCCGCGCGCCTGCTCGCGGAGCGACGACTCGGCGAACATGCGTGCCCGCTCCTCGTCGAGCGAGGGCTCGTCGTACCGCGCCATCGGCCGCGAGAGGAAGTCGTGGTACGTGTCGAGCGACGTCCCGTTCTCCTGCCCCCACGTCTGCCCGACGTGCTCCTGGTGCGCCGGCATGTGCCCCGTGTACCCCGGGATGGTGCGGCCTATGTGGCTCGTCTTGAACGCCATATCGTCGAGGTAGGTCCCCGTATCGAAGTCCTGCACCACCGTCGGCCCCTTCCTCTTCGCGGCCTCCTCGAGGGCGATGGCCTGCCGCGTCATGCCGCTCTGCCCCGACCACAGCTTCTGGTTCGAGACGTGCGCCCGGCGCATCCGGAAGTTCCTCCGCTCAACCCTGCCGCGGTACGCCGCCTGCACCTTGCTGGCGGCCCAGTCCTCCATCTGTGCCTGGGTCTGGTGCGACCGCCGCGCCTGAGCCAGCGTCATGTGCCGGTTGCTCTCCGCTTGCTTTGCGAGCTGCGCGTGCCTCTGGGCAGCAGCCGCCGCGTCCTTCCGACTGTGATCCTGGTGCCGCAGCATCTGGGCAGGCTGTTGTGAGGAGGTGTTTACGCGGGACGCTGTGGCAACAGGGTCGCTGAACAGGGACGAGCCGCAGCACACGGACGCCTGGCGCGGTCGCGCGGGGCTAGCGAACACTGACATCGCGCTGAACGACCGTGCGACGCCCAGGTGCGGTCTGGTGGAAGTTTGCGAATGTGCAGCGCGACATCAGCCAGCCAAAGTGACTTTTGGAAGTCGTTTCGACGTAGCTACTAAACAGCCCAAACAGGGCGGGGTAATACGTGGATAGCGTGGGTTAGAAGTACCCTAGGGGGCGCTAGGGTACCGGGCCAGCATGCTGGACGGCGCCGGCTGCAACAAGCACCCGCCGACCACCGAGTTTTCGCCGAGGAGGTTCACCGCCGTGATCTTGGGTGGGCTGCGGCCGCCCGCCAAGACTGGGGCCCTGCGGGCCCATCAGCCACTCTTGGCATACCGTAAGAGGGCTGGTGGGGAGAGAAGAGCCACTCGAGTTGCTCCTGTTGCCAGCCGTCCCACGCCCGGCCAGTAAGAGACGCCGTCTGGCGCATCATCTTGTCCAGGCGAGCGGGGGTAAACCACGTAACGGATGTAATCCTGTTCCTGACCGGCAAGTCTAAAAAGTTATCTAAAGTTTGAGGAGAACTGAGCTCACACTCACACATCAGCCGTGTCCTCTACTCCCCGCCGCCGCCTCGCTCGCGGCGGTCGTGTTGGCCCACGCGGGCACCTCGTGCAGCTGGAAGATGGCGTCGCCGATGGTGTGCAGCGCGAGCAGCACCGCGACGATGCCGAGCGCGTTGAGGCAGAGGCCGACGCCGGCCATGTCGGAGACCTGCAGCCGGCCGGTGGCGAAGGCCATGGCGTTGGGCGGCGTCGAGACGGGCAGCACGAAGGCGAGCGAGCACGTGAGCGTCACGGGCAGCATCAGATAGAGCGGGTGGAGGCCCATCGAGCGCGCGAGGCCCGTGACGACGGGCAGGAAGATCGAGGCGGTCGCGACGTTGGAGGTGACGGCCGTCGTCGCCGAGACGACGACCATCAGCAGCGTCACGGCGCCAAACGGCGGCAGCGCCGTCAGCAGCGCCAGCTGGTCTCCCACGCGGTCCGAGAGCCCCGACGCGACACACGCGTCTGCGAGCGCGAAGCCGCCGCCCAGCAGCAGGATCACGCCCCACGGCAGGCCCGCCTGCACCTCGCTCCACTTGAGCAGCGGCGCGCTGCCGCTGCTGCTGCTACCGCCACCGCCGCCGCCGCCGCCGCCGCCGCCGCCGCCGCCGCCGCCGCCGCCGCCGCCCGCGTGCCCCTTCTCCCCGCCCTCGCCCTCACCCTCGTCGTCGTCGTCGTCACGGCCGCACTCGCCCGAGCCAAAGCCGCCACCGCCGAAGCTGCTCCTCGCGCCCACCTCTGCCGCCTGCGCCAGCAGCCCCTTTCTGCTCGCGTGGCCGTGCCTCTTGCGCCCGCCGGCCGCGCCGCTGCTGGGCGGCGTCGCCACGCCGCCGCCGCCGCCGCCTCCGCCGCCTCCGCCTGTCGTCTCTCCGCCGCACGGCGATGCCTCCGCCCGCTGCGGCCACGCACCGTCCGGCGCCTCCGACGACGCCGCCACCCGCGCGCCCGCGCCGGCGCCCTCCGCCGCGGGCGACATCTCCAGGACCACGTCGCCGCTGCCGCTGCTGCTACCTCCGCTGCCTCCGCTGCCTCCGCAGCCGCTGCCGCCGCCGCCCGCCGCGTGCTCTGGCCGTGCGTCTGCGGCGGCCGCGGTCCTCTCTCCCTGCTGCTGTCCATGCACGATGGTCGGCCCCACCTCGGCTCGACGGCAGCGCCGCGCACCGCCGCCGCCGCCACCACCACCGCCACTACCACCGCCACTACCGCCACCGCCACTACCACCGCGCACGGCCGCGGCGGCGGCGCGGCACCGCGCGACGGCGCGCCGCGCGGCGTCGGCGCAGCGCGGCGGCTCTGCGGGGAAGACGAAGAGCAGCAGCGCCATCGCCGCGGCGACGGTGCCGTCGGTCACGTGGCCGCGCGGGAAGGCGTCGCCCCAGCCGCGGACCATCTTGGGGTCGCGCGTGATCCACAGCAGCGCGAGCGCCAGGAAGTCGCCGCCCACCACCAGCTGCGCGTACGTGATCGGGCCGAGCGCCGCGTACTGCGTGCGGATGGTCGCGGCGGCGCGGCGCGGGTCGTAGAGCGCCGACGCGTTGCGCAGGTGCACGCCGCACAGCACGCCCCACGTCAGCAGCAGGCACAGCAGCGAGACCGGCAGCGCGAAGGCGAGCCACGAGGCGAAGCTCAGCCCGGGCGCGTCCGGGAAGATCTCCGTCACGTCTCCGGCGAGCACGAGGTTGGGCCCGGTGCCCGTGAGCGTCGCCATGCCGCCGATGTTGGCGCTGAACGCCACCGAGAGCACGAGCGCCTTGCCCATGCGCTGCAGCTCGGGCGGCGGTGTGACTTCCGGCCCACGTGCTGCAGAAGCGGTGCTGGCAGCGGGGGCACTCGCGGTGGCGGAGGCAGCGGCGGGTCTGGCGGAGGTCGCGGAGGTGGAGGTGGCGGAGGTGGCGGAGGCGGCGGAGGCGGCGGAGGCGGCGCTGGAGGTGACCGCCGTCATCTCCAGCTGCTTCAGGACGGCCTCCACGATTGGCATCATCATCGCCGTGGTGGCGGTGTTGCTCATCCACATCGAGAGAAACGCCGTGGCCGCCATGGATCCGAGCATCAGCTGCGCCGGCTTCGTACCAAAGGTCAGCAGCACCTTCAGAGCGATTCGTCGGTGCAGCTGCACAGCCTCGAGAGCGCCAGCGACGATGAGGCCTCCGAAAAAGAGGACGATCTTGTCCTTGAAGTAGTTTGGCGCCACGCGCTCGGCAGGAACGACGCCCAGAGCCGGGAAGAGGACGAGCGGCAGCAGGGAGGTCACAGCCATCGGCAAGACCTCCGCCGCCCAGTACACAGCCATCAGCGCAATTGCCCAAGCCGTGCGACCTATCTCGGGAGACTCAGGCTCCAGCCACAGCAGCGGCAGCAGCAGCAGCGGCGCGGCGACCAGCAGTCTGAGCTTGACCATCGGCTGCGGCGCGCTCGAGTATTAGGTTGGCATGCGCATGCGCAAGGCAGCGGTTGACCCACTGGCCGCAGGCCTACGTGCCTGGCGCTGGTCCCTCAGAAAACGACCCAGCGGAGTGAGTGCTAGAACGACTCGCTCGAAGGCTTGCGCAGCGATTTCTGGTGGCGGCCGAAGGAGGCCGCCTGCGAGGCCGCGGCCGCGGCGCAGGACCTCTCTCTCTCTCTCTCTCTCTCTCGCCTCTCGCACCCTAGCTAGGATCCTTCTTTCCTTCATTCACCCTGCCGGCCAGCATTGAGATCACTGCCCGATAGTTTGGGCAATAGCGGCCTTCGACCTACCGTGTCAATCCTGTCAATTATCACCTACAAATCCACACACAAAATTCATCACCCACCCTCACCCAACCAACCAACCCAAAATCCCCTCAAAACCAACTCACTCCACACCTCCCCACTTTTTCCCTCCTTCAAAATCCACCATTTCACCTCCCCATTTTAATCTCCCACCACCAAAACCACCCATTCCCTACCACCACCACCACCACCCCAAAACCTATCCTCATTAAAACCCACCCCCCAAATTTTCCTCGCGCTCCGCGCGGGCGCCTCCGGCGTGCGCCTCCGGCGCGCCCTCCGGGCCAAAAACAGACGAGGAGCAGGTAGACCTGCCGCCAGACGCCAAGCGCCGGTCGCGGCAAGTCTTCGTCTCTCGTCCTCTGCAGGGTCGGGAGAGCTTGTCCGAGATCCCGTGTGCGGAGGGCTGCAGGGGGGGGCCGACGCTCGTCGCCTCAAAGACGGGGGCGAGCTAGCCCGCGTGGGTTGGTGTGTGGATCGCCCCGCGGGCGCCTGCCAGTTGGGATGGAGGCGCAGGTCCTCAGCGCGCTAGGGGCTGTGACTAGCGGCGCGTCTCCGGTCGACGCTCTGGACGTGCTTCACCAGTTGGTGACGGACGACCCCATGGCACTCGCAGTTCTAGTGGGGGCCGGTGGCTTGACAACGATGGTTCAAAACCATGAGCAGCGGGTCGAGGCGGTCGCGACCATCATCGTGTGCGCCTCCGAGGAGTACGCGCACGAGGTCGTGCGGGCGGATGCACTGCCCCTCCTGCTGCAGTTGACCTCGGTCGCACAGCACGAGGAGGACGCGACCTGGGCTCTGGGCAACTTGTCGGCCCACGCTGACATCACCGAGGCGATGCTCTCGCTCGGAACGCTCGCCACGTGCATCCGGACCGTCACGTCTTCGCAATGTGCTCTCTCGCGCTGCTTCGCTGCGAGCACGCTCGCCAACCTGGTTGTCGACGAGCGCGGCAAGCGAGAGGCCGGCGAGATGGGCGGCGTCGAGGCGATGCTCGATGTGCTACCGTACTGCGAGGTCGACGCCGCCGCGCAGGTGACCCGATGCCTGGCCAATCTGCTGCTCGACGGGGGGAACCGGCTGCGCGTCGTAGCGCACGCGCAGGGGCTGCACCTGCTGCTGCAACAGCTGGCACTGCCCGACGAGGCGCTGCAGGAGTCGGCGGCACGCGCGCTCGCAAACATTGCCTTCGATGCGGAGCACGCGAAGGCCGTGTGCGCGACGGGCGGCGTGGGCTCGGTGGTCGAGCTGCTGCAGTCGAACTCGTCGCGCGTGCACATGCAGGCGCTCTGCGCGCTGCGCAACCTGACCGCCGACGCGCTCGCCGCGCAGTCGGCAGTGCAGGGCGGCGCCATCGCTCCGCTTGTGCAGCTGCTCAGCTCCGACGCCGCAGCTGTGCAGGCGCAGACCGCATGGGTGATCGGGTCGCTCTCATCGACCCTGCAAGACAGCGTCAACATGCAGCTCGTGCAGGCGGGAGTGCTGCCGAAGCTCAAGGCACTCAAGTACTCGTCTTCGGCCGAGTGCCGGCAGGCGGCGACGCACGCGATGGGCAACTTGGCGCAGGTGCTCACACCAAACTCGCGCCGCGTGATCGAGCAAGGCACTGTGCAGCTCGACCGCACCGGCCGGCCGGCCGGGCGCCGCAGCAGCAGCCGCCCCAGCCCGCTCGGCGACGCCAACAACGCTCGCTCGGTGTGGCGCTCGCCGTTGGGCGGCGCCGAGGTGAGCGACGGCTCGGCTCAATGACGCCAGTGCCGTCGCGGGCACGCGAGATTGTCCAGCGCGCCGCCTGATGATGCTATACAACTGTATGGTCAAATTGATGCATGATGGTATGTCGTGCTCGCACGGTCGGTACACGTCTAGAGAGGGGTGGACGGGGCATCTTGTTTCTTTTCTTTTCATTTACCTTTTCAATTAAGAGCGCTTTAGATCTCTAGATCTATTGACGATAGGCGGGTAAAACCACCCAACGCGCGGGAAACTCCAGATGCTATTGATGCACGAGTATGCGGTCGTCAGGGCGTGACAATAGCCCGCCGCGTGCAGTTCGTGCCCACACCGATTGGCTCGTGGACGATACGATGCCTGCCATGGCATTGCATTCCGCACAGACCAAATCTGCCATCAATGACTACATGGCACGGGTGGAAGACGAGCTGCGAGAAGCGCGCGCACGCAGCCCGGCGGACGAGTGGTGGTGGCAGCACCACGGCCAACGATGGAACGAGACGCTCATGATTGGCGAGCGAGCGCGGCTCGAGACGCACAACTTCCTCTTCCCAGGCGACTTCCTGCCCGAGTCGAAGATACCTGTCTTTGGCCGGGGCCGGCCAAAACCCACCAGACACAGCGGAGGTATCTTTCAACCCTTCGACTACTGGGAAGCCGACTTTCCGTGCGCAGACGAAGCCCGCCTGCCTCGGGGACGTGTTGGCGATGGGCCCAAGTGGCTTTGCGGAGCATCGTTGCATGCCAACCCGTGCCACGTAGTCTCACTGGGCTCTGATTTCGACGACAAGTTCGAGCGCGCCATGTTCGCGGCAGCTGGCTGCTCGAGCTACATTGTTGACCCCACGCTCTCAGTGGGTGGCATGGTGCTTTCAGGGCATGAGAAAGGCCGGGCCGCGGCCTTTCGCGCGCATCTAGCCACTTACGGTGCCGACCTGAACGAGACCGTCGGCATCGGCACATCAGGCGAAAGGATGCGCCTCGGTAACACGCACTCTGTGCCGCTCGTGTCCATCCGCACCCTGCTGGAGGACCGCTTTGGGAGCGCTGCCAGCAGCGGCCCCATCAGCTTGGCGGTTCTCAAGGCGGACATCGAGGGCGGGGAGTACAGCGCATTCGACAGCCTTTGGGAGATGTGCGCCGAAGGCCGTCTCGCGATAGACCAGCTCAGCCTCGAGGTGCACCTCCTCGTCATCAACATGACGGACAGGCACTCGTTTGGCGGCATGCACGCCATCTTTGCTGGCGCACGCAAGTGTGGCCTCATGCTGCACCACAAGGAGGTCAACACATGGGGTAAGTTCCCATGCTCCGAGTTTTCATGGGTGAGCAGAAGGCATGCGATGCGGGTCGCCGCACACGCCCGCATGATGAACGGGCACGGCAGGCATCATCTGATGAAAACCTCCTGAACCCAACGCACACGGCACACCCAGCGTGTAGCCTGGGCCGTTAAACGTCCATCTGTTGGTGTACCCTTTACTGTTGACGTACACACGCTACAATAGCTCCACCTCCGCCGCCTCAAACGCAGCCTGCAGCACCGGGTGCGGCTTGGTCTTGATGGCGATGCCCAGTTGGGACGAGAAGATGCCGACGCCCTGCCTCTCGTCTGGGGTGAGCAGCGAAATCACGGTGCCCGGCCGCGGCGCGGCCGCACCGCGGCCCGTGCGGCCCGCGAGGTGCACGTACGTGTCGGAGGTGAGCGGCCGGTAGCAAAGCAGCACCATGTCGAGGTGCGGCAGGTCGAGGCCGCGGCACGACAGCTCGGTGGTCACGAGCACGAGCGGCGGCGCTCCCTCCGCGCCCTCGGCGGCCTCGGCGGCCGGGCGGCTGCCGGGCGCGTCGGGGGCGGTGCTCGGCTGCAGCGCGGCAAAGGCGCGGAGCAGGCCGCCCTCGTCGCAGCCGCGCCTCGCCTGCGTCGCCGACGGGAAGCCGATCGCCTCGTGCAGCGGCGTCGCGCGCGCCACCCCCGCGCGGCGCAGCGCCTCGACCCAGCGGTGGAGCGGCGCCTCGTCGGGCAGAACGAGCAGCGCCGCCCGCGGCCGCAGCGCCGCCACCGCCGCCGCCGCCGCCGCCGCCTTCTGCTGCTCTCGCACGCCGATGGCCATGTGCGTGAGCAGAGGCGACATGGCGACGGACCCCACGCCGCGGCCCGCGCCCGCCTCGCGCCGCGCTGATGCCGCCCCATGCCCACCACCGCCGCCGCCGCCGCCGCCGCCGCCGCCGCGTGCCTCGAGCGCGACCACCGCCAGCGGCGTGGCGGAGGCGGTGAGGGGCCGCAACTTGCGCTGCAGCTCGCCAAGCATCGGCCGCCCCACCGTCGCCGACGCGCCGACCACATGCACCGGCGTCCGCCGCGCGGGCAGCAGCCGCAGCCGCGCCCTCTCGCTCCAGCCGAGCCGCCGCCCGTCGCGCCGCCGCGCCGCCGCGCCGCGCGCCCTCCGCTGCGGCTCCGGCGTCGAGAGGTGCAGCATCGCCTTGGAGAGACGGCGCAGCACCGCCTCGAGAGGGCCGTCCGAGCGGCGCGCCGCACGCCGCTCCTCCGCGCTGAGCTTCGCCCAGTCGCGCCGGCGGAAGTAGGCGAGGTCGTCGCGCAGCTTCGGCTTGGGCATCAGCGCGTCCACCTCGTCGAGCACGAGCGCGTCCAGGTTGGCAGCGAGCAGCTGGGTGAGCACGGTGGGGCGCCTCGTGCGCGCCAAGCTCTCCTCCTCCGGCTGCTGCTCTTCGCCCTCCTCCTCCACGCCCGGTTCGGCCCTCCAGGGCCCGTCCCGCACGCGCAGCACGCGCATGAGCGCCGGCGGTGTCGACACCAGCACTTCGGGCTCCTCCCGCAGCAGCTCCGCGTGCTGCAGCTCGGCCGCGGCCGCCACGTCCACGACCTCGTCGGTGGCCTGGGGCGTCACGCCGCCCAGGACGAGCGATAGCCGCGGCGGCGTGGAGGTGGCGCGCTGGAAGAGCTGCTCGATCTGCCCGGCCACCTGCACGGCCAGCTCGCGCGAAGGCACCAGCACGAGGAGCTGGAAGGGCGTGCGCGGCTCCAGGCGGGACAGGATGGGCACGAGGTACGCGAGCGTCTTGCCCGAGCCCGTCGGCGCGTGGATGACCACGTCCTCGCGTGCGGATACCCGGGGCATCGCCACGGCCTGGATTGCGCTGGGCTGCTTGAAGTTTGCCGCCGCCAGCGCCTCGGATAACCACGGGCGCACGCGGTGCACTCCGAAGCGGCGCAGCGCCGCGTCGACCTGCGCCACGGGTGGTACGACGACCTGCGTGCTGAGCAGCTGAGACCTAAGCGCGCGGCCGAAGGGCGGGGGTCTTCTCGTCAGGAGCAGTCTGCGTAGCATGTTTTTTTAGGAGGCACCACGGGCTGCATGCGCAAAACTCCAAACTCTGTGCATTCTCTCCTTGTGCAGCTCGGCTAAGAATATGTCACGTTGTAGACCCTCCGCCGTGCGGCTGTCCATCTACACCGAATGGCTCACCTCGCTGGTCATCGCTGCAGCGGTGGCCTCCGCGTGGCGTGGTGCCTGGATCCTCTTGGACGCGCTTTTCCTACCGGAGCAGCCGGTACGCAGTGCAGTACTGAGCGTGGCTCTCGGCGCTGCTTTCCTTGTTTGTGCCGTGGCGCCGCAGCCGGCGCTCGCGGCGTGGGCGCGAGCTCGACGAGAGCGGCGAGTGCTCTGGGCTGCCGATGCGATGTACACGTACGCCGCCTCGTGGGTCTGCGTGCTCCTCTGGCGCGGCGTGTGGGCGCTGTGGGACATCGGGTTCGATCAGGGCTTGCCGCCCGCCAAGCATGACATGGCCCGCGCTCGAAGTGGCGCCATCAGCCACGCTGTTGGGCTGGTGGTCCTGCTGGTGCTCGGCGCGCTGCGCAACCTCGTCGCGTCTCCGATGCTCATCGCCTCGGACGCGGCCACGCCGATCTTCGGCGCCGGCGCTACGGCGGGCATCGGAGCGCTGAACCCGCTCACGCGACTCAGACGAGCCCCCGTCGTGCAGTCGGCGGTGGAGTGGCACAGCGCTGTGGGCGTGCCGTACGAACCCGTGGCGGTGGACGCAGCACCATCGGCATGATGGCGGGTTGCCAACTGACCCTGTATCCACGGCACGGTGTTGTTTCTGGGTTTATGTGAAAAAAGAGGAGCACTAAGATGCCGCCCTCGAGCGCAGGGCTGTCTTGTCGGATTGGAGCTGGCGCACAGCACCCTCGAGTCGACGGGCGCCGCGCCCTCGCTCGCCCACCTGCTCAGTCGGTCGTCCTCGGCACGCCGAGCAGCGCGTCCTGCGTGGTGCCGCGCTCGGCGCCGTCGTCGGTGAGCATCGACATGGTGCCGGCGCGGCTGCGGCTGCCGGACCTGCTCGCGCGCACGGCGGCGCCCGAGTGGATAAAGTCGCCGGCGCCGCTGACGCGCAGCTCGGGCTCGAGCTCGGAGAGGTGCGACGACTTGGCCGAGGCGCGCGCGAGCACGTGCGTCGGCGTCGAGTAGACGAAGCCGCGCGCGAGCGGCACGTAGATGGCGACGTTGGCCACCATCATGCAGCCGAGCACGAGGAAGACGTACTCGAGGTGGCCGTCGTTGAGGTTGGTGGGCATCCAGCTCGCCAGCACCGAGTCGACGCCCGCCGCGGCGAGCGAGCCGAAGGAGGTGCAGAGCAGGTTGATCGACTGGCAGACCGAGCGCATGTGCTCGGGCACCTGCGAGTAGAAGAGCTCGTACGACGTGATCGCCGTGAAGATCTCGCCGCAGCCGATCAGCAGGAACTGCGGCACCTGCCACCAGATCGAGAGCGAGTTCATGTGCACGCCGCTTGCCTGCGTGGCGGGGCACGTCGACTGCCACGCGTCGGGCGGCCCGTCGATCGGCGGCGACGCCTTGCGCAGCACCTCGACGTAGCCGGCGACGAACATCGAGCTCGCGGCGAAGCAGAAGCCGACGCCGACCTTCTGCAGCATCGAGAGCGGGCAGCCGAGCCACGCGAGCGCCGGGTAGAGCAGCGTGTCGACGAGCGGGATGAGCGCCATGATGACGACCGAGTCGAAGACGTTGAGGTTGGCGGGCGAGAGCTTGAGCGACGCGTCGCCGCCGACGTGCAGGTCCATCTGGCAGCCCTGCAGCTGGAAGGTCGTCGACATCTGCGAGTAGATGCACCAGAACATGACGATGCAGCACGCGAGCGGCAGCAGCCGAACGACGTCGGCGCAGTCGCGCATCAGCTGAGGGTCGGCCGTGAAGGCGTCGGCGTGCAGCCAGCCCGTGTTCGAGCCGGCGTAGCCGAGCAGCAGCATGCCGAGGCCGATGCCCGCCATGCCGCCGATCGCGCTCACCCGCTGCACCACGCTGCCCGCCGCGAAGAAGAAGGACGCCACCTCCACCACGAACGAGGCGCACAGCAGCGCGCAGCCCGACAGCAGCGCGCGGCCGCGCCCCGGCAGCACGGCCGCCGCGTAGAGCGTCCTGACGAAGTCGTCGACCGCGGAGCCCTGCGGCGGCTTCGTATTGTACCGGCCGCGCCCGCAGAAGAAGGCGGTGACGCCGAGCGTGAACGCCACCGTCGGCAGCACGAACGACGCGAAGAAGCCGTACGTCTGCGGCAGCAGCGGCGGCAGGCCCTGGACCGCCATCGTCGCCACAAACGTGAAGGCGATCGTCGCGCCGATGTTGATCGACCAGTAGAACCAGCGGAAGAAGGAGTCCTGCTCGGCCACCTGCGCCGGCAGCTCGTACTGGTCGGCGCCCAGCACCACCACGTTGGCCTTGATGCCGCCCGCGCCGACGGCGATGCCGCCGAAGAGGCCGACCATCGTGAATATGAGCGCCATGTCGCGTGGCATCTCCCACGCCGGCTCGATCGGCGGCGGTGGCGGCGCCGACGGCCACAGCGGCGGCGCCGGCGCGGGCGGCACCGCGAGCAGCGCCGTCACGTTCAGGTCGCACGGCCCCGTCGGCCAAGCGCCGGCGGTCGCAAAGAGCAGGCCGACCATGTACCAGATGCAGAAGAAGAGGATGGTCTTGTACCGGCCCCAGTACTTGTCGGCAATGTACGCGCCGAGCACCGGCGTCACGTAGACGAGCGACGAGAACAGGTTGGTCAGCTGGATCGCGAGCACCGAGTCGACACACAGGGTCTGCAGGAAGAGCGGCAGGCTCCCGGTGATGGAGTAGTAGGTGAAGCGCTCACACAGCTCGGTGACCAAGATGAAGACGCACACGCTCCAGAAGGTGGAGCCCATGTTAGCGGCTGTGACTGCCGCGTCACGGCGCTCGAGGCGGCGTCGGCGCTGCCGTTCCTGAACCCTGGGAGCGCGCGTGTCTTCAGATGCGGCGGCGCCGCCACGTGGTTCTACCCCTCCGCCTGTGGAGTCGAAAGAGAAAGAGAGCGAGAGATAGAGAGTGAGTGACTGAGAGGCCGACTTCAAACGAGCATGCGGTCGTGTTCGTTTGCCTTTTGATTCCCGCCTAGATGCCTACTGGAACGCGGAGCTCCACCTCTAAACTCTTCCGAGGTCACTCGTCGTCGTCATCGTCGTCGGACCCGTCGGACCCGTCGGACCCGTCGTCGTCGTCGTCGTCGTCATCGTCGTCGTCG
>Ga0209713_10001475_pt1 | contig 14065 bp, 1 predicted proteins | sample ArcOceMetagenome_3_FD_187444 | JGI IMG/M metagenome (GOLD analysis project Ga0209713, IMG submission 187444) | Marine eukaryotic phytoplankton communities from Arctic Ocean - Arctic Ocean- Svalbard ARC20M Metagenome (SPAdes) (version 2) | ecosystem: Environmental > Aquatic > Marine > Oceanic...
CGCGCCGCCGCCGCCAGCTCCGCCGCCGTCGGCGCCCTGCCGCTCCGAGCTGCGTGTCGTCGGCCGAGGCGCCCTTGGCTGCCGGCGCCGTCTCGGCCCACGCCTGTGCTGCCTAACTCGGCGCTGCCGGCGCTGCCGCGCCCGCGTGACGCCGCGAGCGAGCGCGTCTCACGGCCCGTCAGACGGGCCGAGCCGGCGCCGGCAGCCATCGAGTGCAGCATCGAGTGCGGCGTCGAGCGCCGAGGCGCGGCGCCACCGCTGGTGCCGCCGCCGCCGCCGCCGCCGCCGCTGCGGCGGCGGAGAGCGCGCCCCGTCGCCGGTCTCGATCAGGCGAGCCAAGGGGTGCCACCAATTTTTTCAGCGGACACCTCTGAGAAAAACCGGTCGGAGCAGCCAGACAGGTGGGTCGGTCGGTCGTTAGGTGGTATTCACCCCATGTGGGTGGTATTCATCCCTCCGCTCAGAGCTTGCGCGAGCGGATGAGGCGCTTCTCAAGGTGCTTGTCGTCACCATACTCACTCATGCACAGTAAGTAAGTAAGTTTCGCGCCTCGCACGATGGCGCACGACAGGCCCCAGCGGCTCGCCGCCGCTCGGGCGACGCTTGACGGATGCGCGTTGCCAGTGCGGCGGTGCGTGCGGGTGCCGTGTCGCGGCGCGCATGCCAAAGTATGCGCGACCAAACTTCATTCGCGGCGCTGCAGGCTTGCAAATCTTGCTGCTGGCCCTTCCGCCACAGCAAGAGCGGCTAACCGACGACTCCCTGCGCGGCTAGCCGGCGCTGGCACGTCGGCGGCAGGGCCACATGACGGCTTACCAGGTCTCGGTCGTTGGCGTGTCGTGCTGCTGCAGCTGTGGCAGCATGGATGGCCACACGCTGTACGGAGCATTTCTTTCCGGAGCAGGAGCGGCGGTGCGACGCGGTTGTGGCGAGCGTGCCGATGCGGCAGAATTAGTCGACCGCGGTGGCGACGGCCGCGGAGGCGAGCTGCGTGCGGCTGCTGTACAACTGCGGCTGCAGCTGCAAGTGATGGGTTGCAAGGCCATGTCGCAGGCCTTCTTGCTCACCGCTGGCGATCTTCGGCCCTCGAGTCGGCTCGTCGACTGCATACGTGGCGGTCGCGAACGCGGCAGAGACGAAGGACGGCGACGGAGGAGCGGGTGGACGAGATGTCGTCAGCTCAGGCTGCAGGGTCGACAAGGTTGCTTCAGGGCCATGGTGCTGCTGTCCTCGCAGGCGCGGCTCTCGCGCGCGGCCATGCTGCTGCTGCTGCGGCACGTGCCGCTCGCGCACGCACTCGCGCCGTTGCTGCGGCGCGTGCCGCTCCTGATCTCGCGTGGCACGTTCGGGCCGCAGCCGCTGCGGCCGCTGCGAGCGCGCGCAGCGGTCCATCTGCACGAGCTGGCGATCGCTCTCTACGGCGGCGGCGGCTGTCTGTGGCGTACATCTGGATGCTGCCGATCGCGGAGCGCCAGCGTCGATATCACGCAGAGCACGGGAACGGCTCTTCGTGGCGGCGGGACCCGGTCGGCAGCGACGATGACAGCGGCAGCGGGCCAGAGGGTCTCTTGAGCGAGGGCGACGACTCGCCTCACGATGCCCACATGCGACGACGCGCGCAACAGCACGCCTGGGCGCGCGCGGAGGGCGCGGAGCGCGTGCCGGGGCTGCTCGGGCCGAGTGATAGCGAGGCGGAGGTGGACTCGCTGCTTGGCGGGCGGGTCCGCATCGTCGGTCTGGCGACGGCGACGCACCTCAATGGGCAGCTGGGCTCCGCGCTGAGCTACGATGCCGGGGCCGATCGCTACTCGGTCACCACCGACGACGGCGTCGGCGTGCGGGTCAAGACGGCCAACCTCGAGGGGGTGGGTGTCTCAGGCGACTCGCCCGACGTACGGCTGCTCGAGCATCTATTCGCGCAGGCCAGCGTGGGGGATGCGCCTGGCTGGCTCGACGGTGGAAGGGAGGCGGCCAGGTCCAAGCTGACTGCCAAGGGTCGGATGGAGCGCTGCCTCGCGGCCATGCCGTTCGAGGCACGCGAGCTGCGGCGCGCAATCGACCACGCTGAGTCGGTCGGCGTGCACGCCGTGCACGTCGACGCGGCCAGGGAGGTGCTACGCCGGCACCTCGGCGCTCGCGAGCAACGCCAGCCGTGGATCACGGTCAGTGAGGCTCGGGCTGCGCAGCGCCAGCGACCGGGGCGGACGCAGTCGCAGGAGGCGTCGCAGAGGGCGTCGCGGGAGGCGTCGCGGCCGGCTGAGTCAACGACGCTGGCGGACGAGGACCACGGATTCGCGGCGGCCGTGGGCTGTGCTCGGCTGTCTGCGGGAGGTGTGGCGGCGACGAGCGTCGGCCCGAGGCACATCGCGTTGCTCGAGGTGCTGGAAGGGGTGGCGCGGGCGGAGGCGGGGCTATCGACCGAGGCGGCGCGCCACACGGCGGAAACCAGGCTCGTGGAGTGGGCCTCGGCCCATGAGGGCATGCGGCTGGCTGATCTGTACGCTCTCCTGCGTGAGCTCTCCAGCGCGGCGTCTTTCGACCTGCTGCACGCGCTGCCGGGAGGCCTGCTTCTGGCGGAGGCGGTGCCCGAGGTGTGGGCGCGATGGGAGGAGGCGCGATCGATGGAGCCCACCCGCCGGCTGGCGCGGCTGCAGCTGCGGCAGCTCCTCGCGGATATTGCGAGAGCGGTGGCGCTGAGCAAGGGCGTCGACCGCTACCCAGGCGGCGACGAGCCTGGTGGCACGTCGGCGGACGAGGCGCCGGCGGCTGCCGCGAGAATTGGTGGGAGGCGCGGGGCTGCCAATCCGGTGGAGGTAGGCGAGCTGCGCTTCATGTGCGCCAACGTGTGCTCGTTTGGCCTGGGCGCCGAGCTGCGTCTGGCCGGCACAGCGGCGCTCGATGCTCTCGCCACCGAGCCGGAGGTGGGCGACGGGTGCGACCTGCGCACTCGCTGCGACTCGACGCTCGAGGCGGCGCTCGACCAGATGGAGGCGGGCGAGTACGCAGTCGGAGTCTTCACGGAGACGCGCGCTGTCGCGCTTGAGGCCATCACCGCCCTCATCCACGCGCGCAGGGCGGGCTTCGACTGTGCCCACACCACAGGCGTGTTCGGCGCAAATGGCAGCGAGGTGGGCGGCGTCACGGTGATATGGCGCACGGATATGCTGCGCCCGGCGGAGGAGTACGACGAGGCGTCCAAGGCGCTGAAGCCAATTGTCAGGGTCGTCATCCCTGGCCGTGTCTTGCATATCCGGTTCCAGGTGCAGGCGGACAAGACGGCGGAGTTCGACTTGCTAGGCGCGTACATGCCCTCGCCTGCGGCCGACGACGTCCGCACCAAGGAGATTCGGCGGTGCTGGCGGTTGGTGCGCGAGGAGATGCTGCGCCTCGGTGAGCTTGCGATGCTTTGTGGCGATCTGAATGCGGAGCCGGCGTTGGCGGGCGCGAGGCGCGCCAAACCGGCGACGCACCGCGCGCTGGCGGACGGGCTGCTGCAGCGTCTCATGCGAGATCTGGAGCTTCGTTGGCTGGGCGGGCAGCAAGCGACGTATTTCCAGGCCCAGGAGCCGCAGCGTGGGCGCGGCCGCGGCGGTGACAAGCCGAGCGCGGCGGCCCAGGCCGAGGCTCTGGATCCGGCGCGTGAGCCCTCGGGAAATCTCCAGCCGTCGAGGCGCTTTGTACGCTGCGACGCGGCGGACGTCTCGGATTCGTTGATCGGCGACGCGTCGATCATGGTGGGCAGGCACATCCTGCTGCGCGACGACAACGTTGGCTTCCAGGGCTGGAGTCTGGCGCGGATCGCCGCGGCGCACGACAACCCGGGCACGCGCATCAAGGTGCGGCAGGGCAAGAAGGTCGTCGACGTCAAGCCGAACTACGAGCTGCAGCTTGCGGCTGACGACACGATTCAACGCAAATGGCTCACGGTCAGCAACTACGCGCGGTTCTTCGACGCGCCGGCGGGCGCGTGGATCCTGCTGGAGGAGGTCGAGGTGCGCGTGGAGCCGCTGGAGGTGGCACGCCTCGCCTTCGAGCGGCTGGCTGGCGGCGACGGCCTCATCGACGGCGCGAGTCTGGGCGAGCTCGCCGCGCGCAGTGGTCGGCAGCTGTCGGGCGATCAGCTCGGTCAGGTCGTGCAGCGGCTGGACGCCAACGGCGGTGGCAGGCTTGACTTTGAGGCCTTTCGCGAGTGGTGGGAGATGGACCTCGTCGCCGACGCGTTGCTCGAGGGCGGCAAGCGAGCAGAGGCAGCGAGGTGCGCGCGTCGGTTCGCTGACTCGTCGCGGCGTGTCTGGTGGCGTGCCATCGACCGCGCCGTCGTGCGCGCCGACACGCGGCGGCGTGACCTCGAGGCGATGGTGCCGATCGACGAGACGGTTGAGGCTGCCGTGCCGAGGGCGACCGCAGGCGGCGATGGTGAAGGCATGACGTCGGGACATGCCTCGGTGGCGCCTGGCGTCGAGGTGGCGTCGGGGCAGGACTCGCAGCCGACGCCGCCGACGCCTGCTCCGGCGGTGTCGGGCGGAGCGACCGAGCGCTTTGCGGAGAGCTGCATCGACGGTTTCGTGGTGGCGCCTGCGCTGTTGTCGCGCATGCGCGGCGGTGGGCTGCGCGAGGCGCTGAGCGGTGTGCGGATCAAGCACCTCACCGTGGTGGCCTACTACACGTACGCCAAGCCGGTCGCTGGCGAGGGTCGCATGCTCGGTCTGCGGCTGCAGGACATGGCGGCGGGCTACACCAAGCCAGATGGCACCGAGGAGCCGTCGGACGAGCAGCGCTTCGCGGAGCAGCTGCAGACGGCGCTGCAGACCGAGCTGGCGGGCCTCGCGGCCAGGCGGGCGGAGGCGGCTGGCGGCGCTGTCTTGGGTGCTGTCGCAGAGGAGGAGGAGGAGGAAGCGACGCAGACGGCGGTGGAGCTGGGAGCGAGCGTCGCGTCGAACGGTGCGGAGCTGCTCGAGCCGTCGGACGAGCAGCGTCGCATCGAGGGGCTCCGTCTGGCACTTCTCGAAGAGCTGGAGGCCAGGCGGGAGGCGTCTGATGACGACGCTGCCGCTGTGGATGACGCGGCTACGCAGGAGGCTGCGGAGCCGATGCAGCTGCTCGAGCCGTCGGACGCCCAGCGTCTCGCTGCGCAGTGCGAGCGGGAGCTGCGCGCTGAGATGGCGCGACGGGCCGAGCCTGCTCCCGTGACGCTGCAGGCGGCCTCGGGCGCCACCGCTTCTCGTGCTTATATGCGCGAGGGGCTCGGTGCGCCTGGCCCGTCGCAGCGCGTGGCGAGTGGGCCTCCTCGGGAGGCGTCGCCTCGGCGTCGGACGAACGTGGCGACGCCCGAGCAGGTCTTCTCGAGTGGGCTGGCTGGCGTGCCATCGGCGGTGCGCGAGAAGAGGCGGCGGCGCTTTGAGGCGGAGGCCAAGGCCGCGCCGCCTCCGCTCAAGCCGACGCGGATCGCGTGGGCCGGCGGCAAGATCGCCTCGAACAAGGCCGAGGCGACGGAGGCCTTCATCGAGCGCAAACAGCTGTCGTCCGAGGCGGCGGCGGCGCTGCGGTCGTCGCTCAAGCAGCCGCGCGCGTCGAGGCCTACGGTGCGGCGTGACGCGCCGAGCGACTCGGAGCGGGCGAGGGCTGTGCAGCCGCCGCCACGGGTGCCATCGGTGGCGGCGGCGGCGGCGGCGGCGACACGGACTCCGTTGGGCGGCGGCGCCTCGATACGCATCGGCAACCTGTTTCACGGCTCGCAGAAGCCCGCGGGCTTCGAGGACGTGCGAGCCGATCGCAAGTCGGACCTCGGTAACCCATTCTTGATGGTCGGCGCTGCCGGCGGCCGTCGCAGCGAGGCCCACCGCGACGGGGCGTGCGACGCGTTCGCCGCGCTGGCGGAGTCGCCGCTCACCGCGGACGTGGATGAGATCGCCAAGGAGCACGGAGTGACCGTCAACCATCGATTCTGGACGGAGGGCTCGGCTGGGCGGCTCGACGAGGCGCTGAGGGGCCTCGAGGCGCGGCTCTGCGCGTCGCCAGAGCTGAAGCTGCGTCTCATGTGCGTGTGCGCGCCGAGTCGGTGCCACACGGAGGCCATCGCGCAGCTGCTGGCGCGGCGCGTGAGCGCGCGCTGCTGGCCAGTGCGCGATGGTGTCGACGACGGCGGCGGCGGTGGCGATGGTGCTGCTGACGACAGGTCCGAGGCGTCTGGTGGGGCGTCGGATGCTGGGTCGCAGGTGCCATCGGTTACGGTGTCAACGATGAGCTCGCAGGCGTCTCTTCTGGATACGGAGGCGCCGGCGGCGGAGGGCGCGGAAGACGAGACCTTCCAGGAATTCGTGGACCGTTTCGTGGTGGAGGATCCGCTGGCGGAGCTGCAGGTTGGTGACGCGCCGCCAGCGTCGTCGCTCGGCGTTGAGGAGGAGCCGCCTGGGGAGAAGCCGTGGCGATCGTGTCGGGCCGAGCAGTCGTCGGGCGACGGTGCCGACGTGCCGTTGGCTGTCGGCGCCCGCTGCCAGCACAGAGGCGCCGACGGCGCCGTTGGGGCGTGTGAGGTGCTCGGTGTGCACTGGGACGACCCAGAGGGCCCCTACTACACGGTCCGCGTCGGTGACGTCGTACGGCAGACGGTGCGGGCGAGGCTGTCGACGCAGCCGTCGGAGTCGCCGGGCCTGCCTGTGGCGGCGTCACCGCCGGTGGTTGAGGATGCGACGGGTGCACCGCAGCCGATGGCGACAGAGACGGAGGGCTTCCGTTCATCCGATGGCGGCGGTGGCAGCGATGGCGGCGTCGGCGTTGGGCAGCCGCCGTTGGAGCTGCGCGAGGCAGCTGCTGCTTTGGGGCTCAAGGGGAGCGAGGTGCTCGAGCTGGTGCAGCGTGTGGCGCTCGAGGTGGCGCTCCGAATCGTCGAGCGCTCGAAACAGGGCCGTGCAAGGGCGTCGCCGACCGAGCGACTTCGGCGCGAGTGCGACTTCTGGCTGCGGCTGCTGCGCAAGGTGCGGACGCTGCCGTCGGGCGTGGCGCGCTTTGGCGACGGCGCGCGGCGTCCCAAGGACTACGACTTCGTCCGCGGCGGCGCTCCCGAGGGCATCGAGGCGCTGTGGCGCGCGGAGATGACGCGGGAGGCGCGACGTGCGGCGGAGCTGCGATTCGTCTCCGACCGTTACGACTCGGTGCTCGCCGAGCACCGCCGCGCCGCTGGCGCGAGGCGAGCAGACGAGCTGGTGGTGGCGCTGCAGGAGGCGGCGCGTGCCTCACCCCACGGGGGCTTCGTGGCCAAGGCCTTCTCGATCCTGCGCATGGTTCGGCCGTCTGCGTGCGGCAACAAGGCGCGGTCGGCGGCGTCCGACAAGATGTGCGCGATCTTCGGCGACGGCTGCGGGAAGGATCTGCAGAGTCTGTGCACGGCGGCTGACGGGTTCCGCGAGGAGCTGCTGCGGCAGGGCACCGTGCTTTACGCGGAAAAGGAGACCTGCATCGCTGCGGTGGAGGAGCTGATCGGGCGGCTGCAGCCGGTGCTCGAGCGATGCTCGGCGCCGTCGCTGGCGACGGGAGCGACGGCGGCGGCAGTGGCGTCGGCGGAGCCGGTGACCGCTGGCGGTGGCGACGGCGGCGCGCCAGGGCAGGCGGAGCAGGAGGCGGCGGAGGCGCTGATTGGCCGAGTGATGGGTGAGGGCCGGTGGCGTGCCGTGCTCTCCACCGTCAAGGCCAAGCTCGCCGTCGGTGCCGACGGCTTCCCTGCGTACCTCCTCAAGATCGCCTCGCCGGGCGTGCAGGGGCTTTACCTCGACGGGCTCAAGGGCGTCGTGCGGCACCTCGACGTGCCCGAGGAATGGAAGATCTGGCCGGTCATCCTGGCTCCAAAGCCGGGCAAGGACCGGCGTGTGCTGCGCAAGCGGCGGGACATCACGCTGCTGCAACATGGATGGTCGTTGCTCCTGAAGCTGCTGCGGCCCGGGTACGGCGAGCGCGTCGAGGCGCTGCGGCCGTGGTGCCAAGCGGGCTTTGAGGCGTATCGGACGCCGCCGTGCCAGACGCTTGCGCTGCGCGGCGCGATCGAGCAGGCCATGGTGATGCGGCGGCCGCTCGTGGTCGCGTTCTTGGACTACGCTGGATTCTTCAACTCGATTATTCGCGGCGTGCAGCGCGAGTGTGAGCGGCGTTTTGACGTGCCGCCTAGGCTGACGGAGATCGTCTTTGCCGTGCACGACGCGGCCAAGGCGTACTTTGAGACGGCGCTGGGGCAGGTGGGGCCGGCGCCGGTGCTGCGTGGGAACGGCCAAGGATGCCCTCTCGGGCCGGACCGTAGCCTCTGCCCGCTGACGCTCGTCGTTCGGGCCGTCGAGTTGCTCGCCGGGCGCGGCGGATGGTCGTTCGCGGCGGCGGCGGGGCATGAGCGGGCCGTCAGCCAGGTCTGGTGCGCCGACGACGGCGCTTTCTTCAGCGACTCCGTGGCGGGCGTGCAGCTGGTGCTCGAGTCGGTGTGGCTGACTGCGGTCGTGCTCGGGCTCGAGATCGGGTGGGACCGCGACGCGTCGAAGACGGCGTGGTTCGCTTGGCGTTGGGAGCGCAACAAGCTGGTGGCCGATGACGCGGCGCGAGTGACGCTGCCGCTCGGCGTCGACGGCGCCGATGTCGAGATGCCGCGGATCACCGACACGTACAAGCATCTCGGCACCGAGCTGACCGGCACCGTCGACCACGCGGCGATCCGGGCGCGTATTGGGGCGCGCGTTCGCACGCTGGTCCAGCTCATCGGCCGCCTCGGCGGCGCACAGCTGTCGCAGGTGCGAGACTGCCTGCTCACGGTGGTGAGGGGCGTCCTCGGATACTATGGCAGGGCCACGCCGCTGGCACATGCGACGTGCCGTGCGATTGACGTCGAGATGCGGCGCGTGCTGGCGGCGCTCGGGCATCGTGGGCGCTGTGGACAGGTGCTGCAGGCGCACGCGCCCGTCAAAGCCGGTGGGCTTGGGCTGGAGCCGGCGGCGTGCACTGCAGCGGCGGCGCTCTGCGACGAGGTTGCGCGCGCGCTGGCCGGGCGTGACGGCGAGCCGGCGCGCCTCGCCGTCGAATCGATGGTTGCGCTGACGTGCCACCGCCTCGGCTTCGAGCCGACGGCGGCGTGCCCAACGCCGCTCGAATGGTGGCCGACGCACCTCGTCGGCCACCTCTCGGAGGAGATGGTGGCCGAGGCGTGGCTGCTGTACAGGATGCGTGCGGGCGTCGGCTGCAGGCACAGCGGCGCGCCGTCGCAAGGGGCGCTGGCGCGTGAGGCGTGGCGGGCTGTCGACGCGGGGCGCGCGAGCTCGCCGCTGCTGTGGGAGCAGCTGGGATGCACCTTCTCCAAGCGGCTCTGTGCGCTCGGCATCGTACGGCTCGCCGACGTCTACGGCGGCACCGACGGCGGCGCCACCGCTGGCGGCCGCTGGCTGACCGTCGACGAGGTGGAGCAGATCTACTGCGGCGGCGGGGCGGCGCTGACAACGGCGGACAAGAAGGAGTTCGAGCGGCTGCGACGCGAGCTCGACGGTGTCGATCGGCGTGCGGGCGCGGTGGCGGACGCGGCGAGCGCGCCGTCGGCTCCGGTGCGGTGGCGTGCGTGGCGCGCGCGAGTGGCGCCGGAGGTGGACGTGGAGCTGCAGGCGGCGCGCGCGTGGCATGTGCGTGAGCGCGATGGGCTGCTGCCGGTGGAGTCGATCGGCGGCGCGCGCCAACGTGGCGAAGGTGGCCTCGAGTTCCTCGTTCGGGAGGCCGGCGCACTGGACGACCGGTGGATCGGCGAGGCGGTACTGCTGGCGAGACTGGGGCTGGTGGCGTCACGTCGGGGCGGGCTCGAGGCGCAGGTGCTCGACGCGCGGCAGAGGCTGGCGCCGGCGAGTTTCAGCGAGTGGCTCGAGGGCCTCGGGCGGCGCGATCTGCTCACGACGGCGGTGCAGGTCTCCAAGTCGGACGAGGTGGCGGCGGCGCGGTGCGAGCTGCAACGGCTGTACTTTGACGAGTACGTGCCGCTGGCGCGGCGAGGGCTCGCCCGCTCGGTGGCGATCGAGGAGCGGCACGACGCGCGCGACCAGCTGCGGCACGTCGCGGCGCCGGGGCTGCAGACGCTCTTCAAGGGGAGCGCTCACAAGGACGAGGAGACGGGCAAGCGGCGCGCGTCGCTCGAGCCGTCGCAGGCGGACTGCGACGCGGGGCGCGCCGTGCTCGACGAGGCCGACGTGGGCGACGACGGTCTCGACGCGCTGCTCGACCCGAGCGACGCGCGCTTCTGGCGGCCAGAGTTGGGGCGCGGGCTCGACACGACCTACGCGGCGCCGCAGCGCGCGCTGGACGACGCGATTGCGCGCACGTGCGTGAGGCTGGAGAGCCTCGAGCGCGGCGGCGAGGAGGGCGGGTCGCTGCAGCCCATGCTCGCGCGCGACGTCGGCGCCAGCGCGGGGGCGGTGCCGGTGAAGATGGAGCGGAAGGAGCGGGCGAAGGCGTCGCCCAAGGCGACGAGGCGTTTCGTCCGGCTGCTACGCGCGCTCCGTGCACAGGGCGGGTGCTCGCATATCGGCTTCACCGACGGCTCGAAGGTCAAGGGCGACGAGAGCCTCGACGGCGCGCCGCACACGGCGTGTGGCGTCTGGGAGGGCCCGCAGCTCGTGGGCGACGCAGACGGCCGGTCTGGCGACAACGAGGTCGACCTTGGGCTCCTCGTACCGCCCAACGCATACCGCGCCTACGGCTGCGCGCTGCCGGCGGACGCCGAGGTGCCCGACGCGGAGCTCACCGCCATCGTCCTCTTCCTCGAGCGCTGCTGTGCCGCGGCGCGTGTGGAGGGAGCGGCGCCTGTACACGCCATTGCCGCTGTCGACAGCGAGGCCTGCCTCGTCGACGTGGAGGTGGCGTGGCGACTCGAGGACGCGCGCGCGCTCGCGCCGCGCAACCGCGCCGCGCTGCTCGAGACGATCTGCGCGCTGCGCAGGCAGATCTGCGAGCGCGGCGGCAGTGTGCGCTTCATCTGGTGCCCGGCGCACGTCGGCATCATGGGCAACCTGGCGGCCGACGCCGTCGCCAAGGCATTCTTGTACGCGAAGGTGCGCGAGCCGGCGCTGCTGGTACGTCGCTCGCTCTGCCTCTTCACGCTGCGCGGCGGCGTCGGATGCGCGGACGGTGGCGGCGACGGGGCCGGCGGGCCTGCGTCGAGCTGGCCAACGCTGCCGGCGGACCGCAAGCACTTCCGCCTGCTGCGGCAGAGATTGGCCGAGGCGACTGTCGTGGAGCTCTTGCCAGAGCCGATGCGGAGGAAGCGTCGGCTGGGCGCGTCGGATACGGCGGCGTCGACAGCGGCTGCGGCGGCGACGGCGGCGGCGGAGGAGGAGGAGGCGGTGGAAGCGAGCGGCGACGGCTGGCGCGGCATGTGGCCGATCCTCGACGCGGACGCGTTGGGCTGCACCCGCGCGAGCGGTGACGCGCCGCGTTGGCAGGCCGTCGTACGCGAGGCGAGCCAGGGCGGCAGGGGCGGCGAAGGCACGCGGCTGCGGCCATCGATCGTTGGGGTGAGAGCCATGCTCCGCTCCGACGTGCCGCTGCGGCACGGCCTCGCCTGCTGCCCGCTCTGCGGCATGGACGGCGCGCGGCTCGATCTGCGGCACGTGCTCTGTGGCGAGTGCAGCATGGGAGCGTCGCCCGACGCGAGGGCGGAGGCGGCGACGGTGCTGGAGGGGCTGCTGACGGCGCCCGAGCTGCGCCTCGCTGAGGGCGTGCGGGCGGCGGCGCTCGAGCCGCCGGAGGAGGCGGACGGCGACATGGCGCTCGGGCGTGAGCTCCGGCTGGCGGCGCGCGTGCTGCGCGCCGCGGACGGCGCCGCGCCGCGCGGCTCGGCGCACGCGGAGGAGGAGTGGTGGTTAACGGCGCGGCTCGCCAGCGGCATGCCGCCGCAGCTGGGCAGGAACGCGCGCGCGGCCATCACGGCGGCGGCGGACGCGGAGGAGGAGGCAGCGGCTGCGAAGGACAAGGTGGGCGTTGACAAGGCGCGCAAGCGGGCGTTGGCGAAGGCGCGCGGGGTCGTCGCATCGCAGCTCGACAAGCTTGCGGGGCTGCTCGCGCGGCACGTCGGCGTGTGGTGCGAGCGCGTCGAGGGCGTCTACGACGAGGCCGCCGACGGCGGTGGCGGCGAAGGCGGTGGTGCTTCCAGCGGTGGCGGCGGCGTTGGCGCTGGCGCTGGCGGTGACGGCTTCGTGGGCGGCGGCGGTGCGGCGGCGGCGGCGGCGGCGATGGACCCGGCGCCGGCACCGCCGCGCGCCAAGCGGCCGAAGCAGCTGAAGGTGGAGGTGGCGGAGAGTCGCCGCGCGACAACGGCGGCACAGACTGCGGCGCGGCTCGAGGCGCGGGAGGCCAAGAAGGCGGAGGCGCGGCGCGTGGCTGCGACGACGGTCGGGGCGAGGTCGCTACACATGGTCACGCAGCTCGGGCTGGTGGCGCAGCGGCGGCTGCGGGCGCGCGGCTGGGCAGCGGATTGGCTGGCGATGGAGCGGCTGCTCGCGGGCGAGGGCGAGTCGTGCCCGGAGGCGGCGGGTGCGGCGGAGGCCACTGCAGCGGCGACGGCGGCGGCTGCCGCGGAGACACTCGCCTCTGCGGCGGCGGCGGCGGCGGAAGGCGCGGCGCTGGAGCAGGAGGAGCCGATGGTGACGGGCGGTCTGCCCGCGGGCGGCTCCGGAGACGGCTTGGCCGGCTCCGACGACGGCGCCTGGCAGCTCGATGCGGAGGCGCGGCGGCGGCGCTGCGACGTTGCGCAGGTGGAGCGTGCGCTCGGCTACGCCAAGGTCACGGCCGCGGCGCAGAAGGCGCGCCTCGAGTCGGCACGCGCGGTGGTCTCACGCGAGGCCGATGGCATGCGGCTTGCGGAGGAGCTGTCGGAGGAGCGCCTGTGGGTCGCGATTGCGACGCTGCAGAGCTCGAGCGAGTGGCGCGCCGCGCGGCGGCGCGTGCTCGAGCGCAAGCGGGTGCGGCCGCCGCGCGAGGAGATCGAACTCAAGGTGCTGGTGCGGCACGACGCGTGCCTCGAGTCACTGCTGCTGTTCGAACAGACGGCGGAGGTGGTCGACGGGCGCGGTCGGCGGCGGCTCTGGCTCGAGTACCGCAAGGGCAGCGCGGCGGGCGACGGGCGGGGGCGCCGCTACGTGATTGGCGGCTACGTCTCGCACCACTCGGTCGACGGCGGCGACGGTCTGGGCGACGGCGCCGACGGCGGTGGTGGCGTCGGTGGTGGCGTCGACGGCGGCGTCGGCGGCGTCGGCGGCGGTGGCGGCAGCGGCCGACGCAAGCGGCGGCGCGAGGGTGACGTCGGCGGCGACGACGGCGCCGGCGGCGGCAAGTGGCGCTCGACGTCGCTGCAGGGCTGCCCGAAAGAGGTGCGACTGCTGCTGGCGAGCGAGTTCTACTTTGACGTCGACATGGTCAACTCGCTGCCCAACGTGGCGCGGCAGCTCGCGCGGCGGGGCGTCGTGAGCCCGGACTCCGTGGCGGCGCTCAACGACCTGTGCGCCAATCGCGGCGCGTGGTTCGACGAGATCATCTCGTGCCACGGCGTCACCGGCACGCCGGAGCTGGGCGTCGAGGCGCGCGACGTGGCGAAGCAGCTGCCGATCCGGCTGCTGCATGGCGGCAGCTACGCCAGCTGGGCGGCTGCCAACGGCCTGCCCGAACCCGAGTACTACGGCGACGGCACCTGCGGCGCCAACTGCCTGCCGCGCATCATCAGACTCGAGAGTGAGCTGCGGCGGTGTCGCCGCGAGGTGTACCGGCACCTGCAGCGACACGACGCGGCGTGGCTGCAGACGGTGGAGCGCGGCATCCGCGCGGCCAAGACGGAGGCGGAGGCGCGGCGTGGGCGCGGGGAGCCGTCCGAGGAGTGGCTGCAGGGCAAGGTGGAGGTGGGCGTCTTCGCTCGCTTCATTCAGGACGAGGAGGATCGCTGCCTGAATGAAGCGCGAAAGGCGCTTGCGGCTGCGGGCTGGCCGGCGCGATCGTGGCAGCAGGACGGGCTGCTGGTCGAGGACGAAGCGCAGCCGCGACGCAACCGCGACGGCCAGATCCCGCCGCA
>Ga0209713_10001476_pt1 | contig 14063 bp, 17 predicted proteins | sample ArcOceMetagenome_3_FD_187444 | JGI IMG/M metagenome (GOLD analysis project Ga0209713, IMG submission 187444) | Marine eukaryotic phytoplankton communities from Arctic Ocean - Arctic Ocean- Svalbard ARC20M Metagenome (SPAdes) (version 2) | ecosystem: Environmental > Aquatic > Marine > Oceanic...
GGCCTTCAATCCAGCGAATTTCTTCGCTGCGCGGCCAAGCTCATGCACCATTTCTTATCCTGAAACCGGGAAATGTGTAGCCGCATTTCTTAATGCCACGGTTTCTTAATGCCCGATACTAACTGTAGGCCCGAAGACCACACACACAATATACAAGTATTACAAAAGAGGGGCGCTAAGCGACGAGCCACGAATGAAAGACAAACATAGATCGTAGCGCATACAACAACGGGGTCTTCGGATCGGTCGGCGACTGGCTGTGAAGTAAGTCTGTGACCCGGGCCAAACGATCGCTATTGAGGCAAACGGTAGGAATTCGAATTCCTACAGCGTGAGTTGTGCGCTGGTGCTGACTGACAGTGTCGCGCGCAATGCGAAGACCAATACGACGCGACGGTGGCCTCCGACGCTCATGAGCACGACCCTCGCAAAAGCGCTCTCGTGGCTCGGCCAGGCGGCAAGCGATGCTGTCGAGGCCAACGGGGCCCCGTCGACCGCCAAACCACCACTGCCAGCTCAGCCTCCGCCCTCGTCGGTCGCACTGTCCTCGCAGTCGGGCGTGCTGAACTCACCGGAGCTTGACGAGTGGCACCAAATCGCCCGCGGCACCTGCAGCCGTGCCCTCGAGGGTGGACGTGCTCGCGGCGACCCGCTGCCCTCCCTCGAGTCCCTGCCACTAATTGGCACCCGCAACGTCCGGGGCGAAGAGCTGCAGAAGGTCTTCTTCCTGTGGACGAATGGAGCAACCGCGCGCCCGTGCGTAAAGAAAAGGGCCACCTTCTCTAGGCTCACAGAGGCCGAGCCATGGCCAGTCCCTCAGTGCCTTTCGGGCAGGCCGCCGCCCTGGTGACCTCGCACGCCATATCCGCCCTGGTGACTCGCGCTCCATCTGTGCACACGTAGGCCGATGGCGCGCAGCAGCTCCTGCTGTACACGCTGAGGTCTCCGCCGTCCGTCTCCGCCGCCTTCGGCCACGTTACTGGCGGCGCCCGCGCGTCGTGGGCCGCCTGCCTGGCGCTCGCAGAGGCCTTCGGCAGCACCGGACACCCGTTCGTCCTTCCATGCGTCCACGTGGAAGTGGTTGGGCAGGCGACGTCATCGCCGGTGCTCGTGGTCCACCGGCCGCTGCTGCCGCTTGGTAGCCTGCGCGACCAGCTGCATCAGGCGCGCCCACTCGAGCCCGCAGCGCTCAAGTACGGCGTGGATGAGCTCGAGCTGGAGCCGGCGACCCAGACCTACCACGGCGTCACCAACCTGCCGCCGCACGCGCTGTGCACCTACGCTCGTCAGGCGCCCGCACGCGCCTTGCCCCTCACACATCACACACCTCGCCGCCGCCCTTGTGCGTGCACACGCGCGTCTGGCAGCAGCCCCAGGGCCCCCACCGTGCGACCATCCGAGCTGCTCATCCCTCCCCCCGCGCCACTCATACGTACGCCGCAGCTGCTCGAGGCGATGGCGTTTCTCACGGCGGCGGGCCTGCCGTGCGTGCATGTGCACGCGGGCAACGTGCTACTCGAGCAGACTAATCACGGGCTGGGCACCGCCTGCCGCATTTCAGAGCTCGAGATGGCGCTGGTGCTCGCGCCCGCTTACTGCGACGGCAAGAAGCTGGCCAGGCCACAGCTCGCTCCGGGCGCCTCTTACTACACGGTGCCGCGCGAGGTGGTGGTGTGGGGCTACGTGGTCTACGAGCTGCTCACGTGCCGCGAGCTGACGCAGAGCGCTCTCGGCGATTGGGCGGACGCAGTGTCGCGCGGCGGAGAGACGTTGCCCGGACCGCCGCTCCTCTGGCAGCTGCTGCGCAGCATCTTCCTACCGGTGACCGCCGCAACCCCATGATCCTGTCACCCAGGATGTCCATTGCGCACTCGCCTCGCCCACGAATCGCGCCGCAAGTTCCCGCACCTTCTTCCCCCAGCCCCCGTGTGAACTGTCCGCCGTCCGCGCCCAGGACGGAAGTGCCGACCAAGGCCCAAGCCTCGCGCAGCTCGCCGAGACCACCGGGGGCGGCGGCGAGACGCTCCCCGAAGCGCCCAAGCTTGCTGTGTCGCGCGCGGCGCCGGGGCTGCCAGAGCGCAGGGCCGCCTCGAATGGCCTCCTCAAGCGGGCGCGCAAGCACTACGGCACGCGGCTCGTCTGCACGGCGCTAGCAGACAACCGCCAGGTGACGGAGGCACGCAGCGACGCGGCGGACGACCCAGGCCGGGCTGCCGCGGGCAGGCCAACGTCGCCCAAGCTTGCGCGTTCGACGAAGAGGCGGCCGTCAGGCCGCGTGAAAGCCGAGTCGACGTTCTACGAGGACCCGCTGGACTCACGACCCGGCTTGGAGACCCCTCGCGCGCACGCGGTTGCGGTCGACGATGCTGTGGCTGCGGCAGCAGCGACTGGGCGTGGCGGCGCGACGGCGGTCACGCACGAGTTCTTCACCCGCTCGTCGTACGAGTACGTCTCCGACGGCGACGATGACGACGCGGCCGGTGCGGCTGAGGGCAACGCCGAGGCCGTGCGTGAGAAGCAGGCGCGTGAGCTGGCCGAGCGGCGCGCGCACGAAGCGGAGATGGAGCGGCGTGCGGTGGAGACGGCAGAGCTGGTCAGCAAGGCCAAGGTGGTGCCCAAAGGCTGTGCAGAAAGGATGCACCGCTCGTGTCGGCTTGTCTGGCAGCACCGCCACACACAGACGCACCGCACACACCAGAGCAGGGTGCCGGGCCAATGCGCAATTCGTGCGTGGTGTGCCCTGAATGCAACCCAATGCCATCTGAATGCAACCCTCTTTTGCCCACTCACAGGCGGCTCGTCGAAGGCGCCGCTCGCAGCAGCCTGGCGTCCCGGCGCCCCCCGCCGTAGCGCCCCCCGCCGCCAAAGCAAAGGAGACGCGCGAAAAGACCAGCGTGATGCGGCGGACGAAGCGCCGTCGGTCCACCGCCGCCAAGCAGCCTGTGGCCGCCGAGAGCCTGGGCGTCATGGCCGAGGAGGCACTCGAAGCCCTGTTCGCGAAGACGGGGCTTCGGGAGGACGACTCGCGAGCGCACTCGCCCAATCCGGGGTGGGAGGTCGCGGGCTCAGCTCTCGTCCATGCCAAGGGAGGCATCGAGGCCGACTTGACGCTGCCGCCCGGGGCGGACGTGGAGGAGGCGGCCAGCTCACTGCAGCACGGCCTCCGCGCAATCCAGTCGAGCGAGCGAGCCAAGCTGCTCCACAACCAGGCGCTGGCGGCGCTGGGGCTCGAGGAGGAGCAGGAGGCCTTCGGCAAGCACAAGAGGCGTCGTCTCGTTCATCGCCTCCGCGCTCTCTTTGCTCACGCCAAAGACGCGACGCACGCCGGCGCAGCATCGGCGGCGCACCACGTGGATGCCGACCCCACCGTCTACGTACCACCTCTCCACATAGCGCACACGCCCCCCGGAGTCAAGCCGAAGCGGTACAATCGCGGCCTCGAGGATATGCTGCAGCGCAACGCGCTCGAGGCCGCGCGAATCCAGCAGGCGGGCCGCGACGCGAACCACGAAGCCAACTCGCGCATCGACGTCGCCGTCGCGGCGATGCATTTGGTGCGCGCTTGTGCGTGCCCAGCAGTGCTTTCACTTGCAAGCCCGCCCGCGCCGCGCCGTGCCCTCGCTCCCCTCACCCCAGGACGAGCTGTTGTCGACCCTCGCGCCTCTTCGCGACCCTTGCCCGTTGCCTTTCTGTGCAGCACGACAAGGGCGAGCACATCCGCGCCATGTCATTGGTGTCGTCCGACGACTTGCAGCGGCTCGCGCGTACCAGCACCTCGCCTGCACTGGATGCGGCCAAGGTCTCGCCCACAAGTCTCTCCCGCGCCCCGGTGTGCCTGCCCGCACACCCCTGCCCTCGACCCATCCCAAGCCCCTGCGCAAGCACTCTTGCTCACGTGTGTGCGTGCCTCGTTTCAGACTGACGATCGAGTCATCGCGCAGGCGGCCGCCGCCCACTCGGCCGCCGCTGCCCGCGCTGCCGACGAGCCGACCGAGACGGAAATCAGGCTCGTAAAGCCGGAGGTCAGTGGGGCTGACGCTCGCGTGGGGCTAACGCTCGCAACGGGGCCTTCGAACCAGGTTCTCGTGTCGCACGTGCTCGCCGGCGGGCTCGCCGCGAGGCACGGGGGCCTGCGCGCCAGCGACCGCATACTCGCCGTGAATGGCGTGAGTGTCATTGACCATGACTCTGCCACCGGGCTCGTCAGAGCGGCGGTGGGCGAGGTTGTGTTGGCCGTCCGACGTTTTTGACCGTGTGCACGAGTGGTCGCCACGATGCGGGGCATGCGGGCACTGGACGGGACGGGCGGTTCGTTTGTGGTTGTGTGCGGTGGGTGCGGGTTTAGCGATGAATGCCTAGCTCGTTGCTCGCTTCTTCTCTTGACACACCGCGTGTGACCTGGAGTACAAACCTTGTCACGGCAGCGCACACCCCACGCTCCACCACACCGATGCGGTGTTCGTCCGTTCGTTTACACATCCAACAAATCAGCCATTCCCCTGCGATACGAGGCGACCGAGGCCTCGACCGCCTCGGTCTCGGCCTTCGCCGTCACGAGCTGCTGGCGGAGCCCCACCTTATCCTCGTACAGCTGCTGCACGTCGCGCCGCACCGCCTCGAATGCCCCCTCGAGCCCGACGAGCTCGTCGACCAGCAGCTCATTCTCGCGGCGCTGCTCGGCCGTGGCGAGCTCCTGCGCGTGCTTGACACGCTGCAGCCTGTGCTCTGCGGCGTGCAGCGACGTCTCAAGGTCCACCATCTTGCCAGACAGCTCCGACGACTTGCGCTGCACCGTCACCTGGTGCTCATTGAGATAGGTCACCTCGCCTGAGAGCACCGCGAGCGCGTTTTCCTTCTGCGTCTTCACTGCGAGCGTCTGGAACTCCATATCCTCAATCGCCTCGCGGGTCTCCAGCACGTTGTGTTCGCACGCCTCGACCTTGCGCTGCAGGTTCGCATTGGCCTCCAGGAGCCTCGTCAACTCCGACTGCAACTGTCGGATCTTCTGTTCGGCGTCGGACTTCTCCCGCTCCTCCTCAGCGATGCGCTTCCGCTGCTCCTCGACCAGCCGCCTCTGCCGCTCGCGTCGCCGTGCCAGTGGATCAAGCGGCAGATCGTCCTCGTCACCACCTCCTCCGCGGCCGAAATCGTCGCCGCCACTCTTGTCCGTGAGCAGCTTCCTGGCTGGCGAGTCGACTTCCTCGCCTCGCGCCTCTGCCTCCTCCTTCTCCTGCATCTTGCGGAACCGTTCCAGGATCATCTCCTCCAGCCCCTTGATGCCCGACGAAATAAGGGCCTGGTTGTGCTTGGCGTCGGCCTCCACAACGTCAATCTCTGTTTGCAGCTCATCGGACTGCTTGGTCAGGTCGGCCTTCATCTCGAGCTGCGAAAGGAACAGGGAGAAAGGGGCACCGACGGGCTCAAGCCAGGGTAGGGGCAGATCAGGCACGCAGGGCACACGCGCGCAATGCACCCCGGGTAGCCTCCAGTCCCACCACGCCCCGCCAGGCCCCACTAGAGCTCCGCGCGCAAGCCGCTCGGCGCACCAGTTCTTCTTTCGTCTCTTGCAGGTCCTTCAGCTCCGCTCTGCGCTTCTCCATGCGCTCCGCCAGTGCCTCGCGCTTTGCAATGGGATCCATTCTGTTGACGGTCGAGCTGAATTTGCCAACTGCGAGACCACTCTGGAAGTCCTTCTTTGCCTGCATGGGGGAAGAACAGCCGCGCACGGCGACTCAGCCGCAAGTGTGCGGGATTGGGCAGGGCCCGGCCAGCCTCGAGTCAGGGCCAACGCCGCCTGCGACTGCAGAGCTCTCAACCTTCTGCTGTGCGGAATCCTTCCGTCCACCACCGGTCTTCTGAGCGTCGTCACCATCGGTACCGCCGGCCTCGTCCTCGTCCTCCTCTGGCAGCTCACGTCGGTCCGCTTTGCGCACCTTCAGCTCGTGCAGCTGCATCATTGAGGGTTTGTCGATGCGGGTGCCGCCCCATGCCGCGAGCGCGCCAATCGTCCACAGCTGCAGAGGCGTCGCCATGATCTGCGCAAGGGACGTGTTGTTCGATGGTGCACAGGGGCGCTGGGACGGAGACCCCGGCGAGACCCGTGGAGACCCGTGGAGGCGAGACCCAAGGAGGCGCGGCGCGCCTGCAGCGTCATTATCTGGAAGCGGTATTCCCACGTGGAGGCATCAATGTACTTGGAGTAGAAAATGAGCGGCAGAATGAACGAGAACTGTGAGGAGAGCAGGCCAAAGAGGCACACAGCCAGGATTGCGCACAGGTTCCAGTAGAAGAGGGTCAGGTAGTACGAGTCCATGCGCTCGAACGCTTCCACCGACTCGATCAGCGCAAAGTTCAGCATGCCCTGCACGCCATCGAACTTTTCGGGCTTCCGCGCGAACCGCACTGCGATGGCGCGGCGTGCGAGGAAGGCCGCGCCAAATCCAGGAAGCAGCGACACCAACATGAAGTTGCGCACGTTCTCTGGGCGGCTGACGATCGACGAGTTCCAGTGGTACCCAAAGGCGAGCAGCCAGCCGGCAAACACGATGAGGCAGAAGCCAAAGTAGGCAAACGTGAGGCCAAAGGCGAATTTGAAGGCGGGTCCATCGGCCGCGCCTTTGTTTTGCTTTCGCCTGGGTGCGCGAACGAAGAGGCACGACGCGTGTTCAGTCCTGGGGCTCCTAAGGAGGGCAGCCCGCGCAGCCCCAGGGGTTGTTGTGCTGCGTGTGTGCGCGCGCGCGCGGGGCCCTGAAGACATCGTGCCTTTGCGAAATGCCGCGAGACTTGGCCGCGTGTCAACACCGGCTGTTGCGGGAGCAGCGCGAGTGGATCGCAGTAGGTCTGCAGCTGCATGATCGCAATGCAGACGAGGATCATCGTGAGGAGCACGCAGAAGGCGAGACCCTGATTCCGCGCCGAGTGCGCATTGGAGGCATCGGAGCGCGCCGTGCGGAACATGTTCTCGAGCCCCACGAGCGCCGCCTCCCAACCGACCGTGGTGTCCAGGGCGATGTTCTCCTGCGTGGTCTGGCGCTCGTCGAAGTTGCTGAGACGAACCTCGTAGCGAACCTGGCGCGGCGGCAGAGCGTACGCTGAGGAGCGGGCGGCACAGGGATTAGGCGCAGACGCGGTCGAAAGGGAGCCCGCGATGTGCAGCGCACCTCGGGGTGCTCCAGGAAGCCCTCGGCAAAGGCGCGGCGCTGGTAATAGAGGTCGCGCCACTGCCAGGTCCTGAGGCCCATGTCCTGTCCGACCGCGTCTTCCGCAGTGAAGATCGGGGCAATGTACTTGCCCGAGGAGTGGCGTGGCGCGGGCGCGCGCAGGATCGCGGCCAGCGTCGGCGCCACGTCGACCATCGTGTACGTGTTGCCGTCAGCACACGAGCCGGCCGAGCCCAGACCAGAGCCACGTCGGTGGACGAGCAGCGGGACGTCGCGCTCCTCACCCGATGCACCGCCGGTGCCGCCGCGACCGAGATGGCCGTGGTCGGAGAGGATGACCGTGGTGATGTTGGCATCCTGACGGTCGATGAGGGCCATCACCTCGCGCAGCACGCCCACCTTGTTCACGACGGCCCTGCCGTATGGCGCACTCTCCGAGTACGAGACCCCGTGCAGGTGTCCCGCCGAGTTGATCGCCGACAGCTGCGCCACGACAAGGCGGGCAGTGCCATTGATCGCCATCATGAGTGCCTGCTCTCGCTTTAGGTCGTTGTTCGCGGCATCTGGACCGAGTGCCTCGAACTCCTCCCAAGATGCAGAGCACGAGCCATCGCCCGATAGCGGCGTCACCTGCGAGCGGAAGAGGTCGACGAACCAGGAAGTGCCGATGAGCACGTTCTCGATGCCAAGCTCCCTTGCCACGCCCGTCAGTGAGGAAAACAGCGCCTCGGGTGGAGCGCGGTTGCCGAGCAGCCCGTGCACCTCGGGAGTGACGCCCGACATGATGGCAACCCAGTTGGGCAAAGAGAGCGACGGCACTTCCGCCTGCACCGCACCGCCCACAAGGTGCATCTCAGCACGCGTGGCTAGTTGGTGGCGGTGCGGGGTGCGGGGTGCGGGGTGCGGGATGCGGGGTGCGGGGTGGCGGCGGTGTCGCTGCAGCGGCGGGAACGCGACGCGGGGAAGCCGCTGCCGCGCATGCATGGATGTGCCGCGCGCGCCTTGATCTTGCAGATGAATGAGTCTGGGTCGATCTCCTCGCGAAACTCGCGGAGCGTGTCGCTACCGCCGCCGCCCGACAGCCCGAGCGCATCGTACCGCAGTCCCGACAGGACGATCACCACGACGCGGTGAGTGTGGCCAACAAGCTCAGACTCGAGCAGCTTCTTTGCCTGTCGGCGCGCAGACGCGGCATGCGTGAGGGTCCTCGCAGGAAGGGTCGCGGTGGTGAAGCCTTCGCGCAGTCAGTCTGGCTGGCAGCAACGGGCCGAGGGCGCGCACCTCGGTCACGGTCGGCACAGGCGAGCCCTCAGTCCGCAGGTAGTGGAAGCCCTGGCGTATGATCTTCGCCTTCTGCTCCTCCTCGAAGAACTCGTCCTGCTCGCCCAGCACCGACCAGTAGTCTGAGAATGCCATGTATGACGACATGAGCAGCAGGAAGGCCGCGATGACCATCAGCTGCCTGCGCCCCAGCCCGACCGCGGCCGTCCGCTCCTTTGTCGGCAGCAGCCAGCCCAGCAGCCTCTCCACCAGCCCGATTGTGAGCGGCCGGTCCATGTGCTGAGTGTGGCCCGTCTCGATGGTGCCCGCCTCGAGCAGAGACTGCACCACCTTCGGTAGCTCCTTGGACGGCTTGGAGGTGAGGATGCCCGCCAGCCACGCCACGCGCACGATGAGCGTGGTGGAGGCAATGCGCAGGAGGAGCAGTACGGTGACGATCAGCAGCCGCAGCACCGTCGGGTAGCCAAACTGCATCAGCGTGAAGAAGGTCGCCTGCGAGGTCTTCACGGCGGCCGCCTCGAGGAAGCAGTCGAGCGACGCGGCCATCACGCCGGCCACGACGTGCACGATCACGCCGACCGATATGATGCCGTCGATGAGCGCAACGAAGCCCTGCAGGTACGCCGTCCGCAGCAGCTTGCGGCTCACGTAGTCGCCGCTCGTCCGCTCGTCGGTCGGCGACATGAGCGCAAAAGCCATCGCGATGCACATGTCGGCGAGGAGGAGGACGAACGCGACGACGAGCAGGTAGTTGCGTCGCTTGGCGGAGATGTGGCGCTCCGCGCGCTGCTCCCGCGTCTCGCGAGCGAGCGGCTTCTCCTCCTCGCCGAACGCCTGCTTCGCTGCCAGCGCCTGCGTCGCGACCAGCTTGGTCTTCGCCTTGGCCCAACCCGCCTTTTGCGGGCGCGACTCAAAGACGTCGTCCGCCTCGATCCAGGCCTCGTCTTCTGCCATGGGAAAAGACTGTGGGGCGCCACTACTGCCTATCGGCGGGTGAGCTTTTGGAAAACCTTTGGCATGCTTTATGCGGGTAACTTTGCAAATGGTGCGCGCGCGGATCGCGGTTCTGTCGCTCCTTTGCCTCGTCGTCTTGGCAACGGCGACACCCGCCTTGAACTCCACCGACTCCACCGCGGTGTTTCACTGGCCGAGGCTCTTCCGTGGCGGCCAAACAGCCGTCTTGAACGGCTCCGAGCAGAGCAACGCCTCCGGAAGCTCAGCAGAGCCTGGCGACGAGAGCTTCGGCACGCCACTCGCGCGTCTGTGCGCAGCGCTGCGTTCGCGACTCGAGTATACTGGCCGCGCAGCTGCACAGGGTTTGCGCAGCGCCACGCAGCACGCGGAGCGGCTGCTGCGCAGCGCCCCGCAGCACGCGCAGCGGCTGCTGCGCAGCGGCACGGAGCACGCGCAGCGGCTGCTGGCCTCGCTGCTCAGGGCGCTCCAGCGGACGGCGCGGTCGCTGCGCGACGCGGCCGTGGCCACGGTGCGGCGCTGGGGCGTCGCGCTCCGCCGGAGCGTGCGGTCGGCGCTCGACGCCCTCGCGGCGGCGTCACGGCGGCGAGCCGACGCGCTCGTGGCGGCGGCGCGACGACGACGCGATGCTCTCTTCTCGTCGCCGCGGCGGCTGCGCGAAGCGGCGTCGAGGTGGTGGCGGCGCGATCGCGCCGTCTCGCACGTCTTGCGCCATTCGCGAGCGGGGCGCTGGTACTCGGTGCTGCGCTGCCGCCGAGGCGCCACCAAGAGGCAGCTTCGCGAGGCGTACCGCGGCCGTGCCAAGCGCACGCACCCCGACAAGACGATCGACGACCGCGCCAATGCCGCCTTCGACGCGCTGCGCGATGCGTACGAGCTGCTTGCCGACGATGGGCGGCGCGCGGCGTACGACCGCCAGCTCGAGGCGCAGGACCGGCAAGAGCGCGAGACGAGGCGACGCCGTCGCGCCGCCACCCGACGGAGCATTCTCATCGGGCTCCGAAGATTTGGCACTGCGTGTGTGCGTTTGTTCTGAATTCGCGGCGCGTCGCCCTTCGGCCGTAATCGATGGTATACACGCGACGTACCATCAAATTCATTCAGTGTTGTGCTTTTCAAAATTCGAGCGCAACAGACCTGCTTACTTTACACAGCCATCACCCGCCTCTCGAACAGCTGCTCGAGATGAGGGCAAAGAACTGGGTCTGCGCATCGTGAGATTGTTTTTTGGCCGATTGCGAGCGGCGTTTCCCCGCCACGTATTACCGCCGCAGGTTGTGACCGTTTGGATTCTCAGCCCCCCGCGCACTGGGAGGGTAGGCTCCGGCAACGCCAACTTGAGCTCGCAATCGTCATCCCTTCCTGAAGGGGCCCTTGTGTGTCATGGAGAAGAGGAAGACAAAACGGAGACGAGGCCTCGACTTACTGAGGCCGCGCTCGCGTCGTCCTGCGGCACGGGGGAGGGAGAAGCGGGAGGCGTGGTGGTTGAGGATGCGCGTCGCCGGCTGTCAGTCGCGGGGCGCTCCGCGCACCTCAGAGGCGGTCCTGCGTGGCGCTCGTCTTGCCGGCGTGTATTTCCTTGAGGAGCGGCATGAAGAGCGGCTTGCTCTGGCGCTCGCGCACAATGACGAAGCTGAGCAGCAGCACGAGCACGAGCGCCACGGCGGCGATGACGACGAGCGCGACGAGAAGCACGTCCTTGTCCTCCTTGATGTCGTCGCACTCCGACGCCGCCGCCGCCGCGACCGCGGCCGAGACAGAGGGGGTGCCAGGCAGCGGCGGCGGCGACGGGGGCGGCGGCGGGCTGCCCGGCGACTGCGTGGTGGCGAGGGAGCAGACGTAGTGATCCTTGTGGAAGAGGATCGTGCGCGGCGACACCTGCGTGGCGAGGGGTCGTTTGCAACGTCACGTGGGGTGCGGCGCGGGCGGCGCCGTGCGAATGCGCAGCCTGCGGCCTGAGCAGCCCGCAGCCATCAGGCGCGCGCCCAAGAAGGCGCCCGCGCGCCGAGTGCTGCAGCTGCCGCCGAGCGCGCGCGGCGGGTGCGCGGCGGGCCGAGCGACTTGTGACGGCGCGGCGGGACGATGCCAGTCTCGAAGACGTTGAACTGCGCGGCGTCGGGCGGCGAACCCTCGGAGATGTAGCCGGCGAGGAGGCTGCCGTCGAGGACCATCGCCGCGATGGCGTCGTCGCCCTCGTCGACGATCGTGTCGATCACGTTGTCCGGCAGGATCGACGAGACCGAGTCGTAGTTGCCCTGGCCGATGAAGCCGACCTGCCGCGCCGTGCCGCTCAGGATGGCGTTGTACAGCTCGTCGGTGGTGGTGATGCCCGAGTCGGCCTTGGTGTAGAACATCGACGCGGTGCCGGCGGTGATGCACGAGAACGCGAGCGCCTCGATGCGCGGCGCGTTCAGGTGGAAGCCCGCGAGGTAGTAGTACGGCTCGGACATGTCGACGTTGGAGCCGTCGGCGACCGCGTCGACGACGAGGCCGCTGTTGGAGTAGTAGACGCGCTCGAGCTCGATCGGGATGCCGTACGCCGTGGCGAGCTTGTTCGTGATCTCCTGCATGTAGTTGGGCCAGAAGCCCGTCGGGATGGGTGCGTTGTACGGCCCCCACTGCACGCCGGCGACGCGCAGCTTGCCCGCGCTGAGCACGCGCGCGAGGATGCCAGTCGCTGAGGCGGCGTCGGGGTAGGTCCACTTGGAGTCGTCGGGCGTGCACGAGCCCACGCTCATCGCGTGGCTGTAGTTGGTGCTCGTGCGCAGGTCGTGGAACCAGCCGATCGTGCTGTGCAGTTCCATGATGGCGGCGTCGACCGCCTGCGTGAGGTGGTCGGCGCTGTTCTCGTCGACGCACTGCACGCCCGGCGTCTCGGTCACCGTGGCCGACGAGGCAAGCGCCGCGGGCAGGAGGAGGGCGACGAGACGGAGGCACAACGGCGACATGGTGCGTACCGAGATGACAGCGGTGAGGGCGACGGTGGCGACGCTGGCGACGTCGACGAACGAGAAGTCAGCGACGGACAGCGCAACTTCGCTTCTTTGACGAAGGGCGGCCGGCGTTCTACCCGACCGAATCGTATCGAGTCTTCTGTGTCGCCCGTGAAGAGGATGGCAACAACGCGAGGCCACAACTAGACTATAAGACGACTATTATTTAATTAAACAAGCATGGAGACAGCAAGCAAGCAAGAGTGACCTCAGTCGCCCATGCCATCGAATTGGTCGCCGTCGGTCGAACGAATTCATCGCCGTCGAATTCGCCATCATCGTCGTGGGCTCGACCATCCTGCCGTTGCAGGTCCGCCAGTAGACGGGTCGCAATGGGCGGACCTTACCCTGCCGACAAAAAAGGAACCCGAGCCCGCCCGCTATTCCTCCTTCTCGCTCATTATACATACATGTGATGCTCCACCTCGCCGTGGCGTCCGCGACGGATGCCTGCGCTTCCAGTTTCCGTCCCGAGGCCTTTGCGCTGCTAATGCGGCTGACGAGCGGCGACACTCCGCTGTCTGACCTGTGGGGCGGCGTGGCGTGCTCGGCGCTGCTGGCGATCGAGCATGCCAACCGCGGCAACGGATCGATCGTCCCGGAGCTGGCGCGCGCGCGCACGGCGCCCGCACTGGAGGCCCTGCTCTACAACACCCGATCGGAGCCCGCGACCGGGGTCCGCAAATACCGCGAGGCGCGCGGCGCCGGCGCCGTGGCCGTGGTCGGTCCGGCTCGGTCGGCGGTGAGCCAGCCGCTGGCGTACTTGGGCGCGGAGGACTCGGTGCCGCTCGTCTCGCACTGGTCCTCCAGCCCCGACCTCTCCGACCAGAGCCAGCCTCTACCCAACCTTCCATCGCACGTTTGCCTCCGACGCGGACTCAGCGTCCGCCATCGTCACTATCTTGAAGCACTTTGACTGGGGCCACTTTTCGCTGCTCCACGTGGCGGATCTGTACGCGTACGGCTACGCGCAGCAGATCGGAGAGCGCGCGACCGAGTGCGGCATGCAAGTGGACACGACAGCGATCTTTGCTTACGGCGACCGAGATTCCGCTGCGCAGGCCGTCCGAAAGCTTGCCCCGCAGCGAGGCCTACAGCCCGGGCAGGAGACGAGGGTGCGTGCGTGCCAACATCATCTTGCTGATCGCGTTCGAGAACGACCTGCCAGCGGTCTTCGAGACGGCGGAGGAGATTGGGCTCCTCGACGCGTCAAACGTGTGGTTGGATCACCGCTGACGCTATCCAGCCCACCGATGTGAACACGCACCTGCAGGCGGGGTGGCTGTCGGCGCGCGTGCACCGTGAGCTGGTGGCGCTGAATCAGATTTACATCTCCCCGGAGAGCCTCCCAGGGTTCGCACGCTACTCCGCCGCGTGGCGAGCGATGACACCCGACGATTGCGCGCGGCTCGCCCCCGAACAGTTGAATGGGCTCGGCGCCGCGGTCTTCGACGACCCTGACCCGATCGGGGCATACGCCTTTGATGCGGCGGCGGCGGTGGCGCTCGCGAGCCGTGCCATCACTGCCAACCACACCAGCGACCCCGCCACGCACGGGCAGCGGCTCACCGCGGCGCTCCGCGGCCTGACCTTCTCGGGAGCGAGCGGTGACGTGGCCTTCAATAGTGGCCTGGGCGACCGCGACCCAACGGGCTCG
>Ga0209713_10001477_pt1 | contig 14056 bp, 12 predicted proteins | sample ArcOceMetagenome_3_FD_187444 | JGI IMG/M metagenome (GOLD analysis project Ga0209713, IMG submission 187444) | Marine eukaryotic phytoplankton communities from Arctic Ocean - Arctic Ocean- Svalbard ARC20M Metagenome (SPAdes) (version 2) | ecosystem: Environmental > Aquatic > Marine > Oceanic...
TTTCTTAAATTTTATTATTTTTTTTTTTATTTACAAAAAAGAATTAAGTAAATATGATTATAAATTTATATTTTACATATAAATTTCGTATTAAAAATAAATGGACGCAGCATTAGATTTTCAAATCGCATTTGAATTTAACGTTAAAGTCTATCCAGTTACATTCGTTAATCGTTTGGATTTAGAAAAAGGTGACAAAATTTTACTTCCCCCTAGTATTTTACAAAAACTCAGTGAATCTGAAATAAAGGGTCCGATTATATTCGAAATTAAAAACACTAATTCTACCCGGAAAACACATTGTGGTGTTATGGATTTCACTGCAGATGAAGGCTGTGCTTATTTACCGAGATGGATGATGCAAAATTTAGATACTAAAGAAGGTGAAAAACTTTATTTTTCTTATACATCACTAGAAAAAGGAAATTATGTTAAACTGCAACCTCAAACTGACGATTTTTTAAATATATCTAATCCCAAGGCAGTCCTCGAAGCAAAATTAAGATATTTTACTTGTTTAACCAGATCCGATACTATTGCCATAGAATACAATGAAAAAATCTATTGGATCAATGTAGTTGAAGTTAAGCCTGGTGTAGCTATTTTAATAGTTGATACAGACATTGATGTCGACTTCGCATCTCCAGTTTTAAAGAAAAGACATGAGGAGCACAGTAATACGCTCAAAGATAACATTTCTGAAAACCAAAAAAAAAAGGATGAAACTGAATCGAAATCTGAGGAATCTTCAACTGACGATGAAAATGGAAAAAAAAATCAAATATTTTACGGAAAAGGACAAATCGTAAAATAATTTAAAATATTTCAAAGATACTCTGTTATATCAAAGGGCATTTCATCGATACTGGTACTGTAATAAACCTCAATTTCTCTTAGAATAGGAACGTCTAGTCTCCCTAAAAAATTAATTGCTAAGCCCTTCCTACCAAATCTTCCTGACCTCCCAATTCGATGAATATAACTTTCTTTACTCATTGGAAGATCATAGTTGATAACTAAAGAAACTTGTTGAACATCTATTCCTCTAGATAATAAATCGGTTGTTATAAGAACTTTTATAGTTCCAGCTCTAAAATTTTTCATAATTTCTCCCCTTTCGATTTGATTCATATCACCATGTAAAGAAGAGACATTAAAATCATTACTAATCATTTTATCTATTAGCCACTCCACCTTTTTTCTTGTATTAACATAAATAATAGCTTGTTTGATTCTGATTTTTTTATATAAATCACAAAGAACATCTATTTTCCAGGCTTCTTCATCTACAGCAATGTAAAATTGCTTTATTCCTTCCAATGTTAATTCATCTTTTTTTACTAAAATTCTAACAGGATTATTCATAAAAAGTTCAATAACTTTTAAAATTTCCCTGGGAAGAGTTGCTGAAAAAAAAGCGATATGTGAACTTTTTGGGATATATTTTATAATCTTAAAGACTTGAACTTTAAAACCTTTGGAAAACATTTCATCTGCTTCGTCAATAACTATAAAATTCAAATTTGAGATTATATGGCAATTATTATCGAATAAATCGATTAATCTTCCTGGAGTCCCAATTAATATATTAGGTCTATTATTATTTAAATTCTGTAAATCTAAAATTAATTTTGAGCCTCCTGTACAAACCTGGGTTCTAATTTCCATGAAACTACCTATGGACCTATAAACTTCTTGGATTTGGTAAGCAAGTTCTCGAGTTGGTGCTAAAACTAATATTTTCACAGAATCGAAACTGGATTCCAAATTTTGAAGAGTTCCTATGACAAAAGTTGCGGTCTTTCCTGTTCCAGATTGCGCTTGGGCGATAATATCTTTATTTTTCGTGAGGGGAACAATACCTTTCTGTTGTATAACTGAAGGTTTTTCAAAGCCGTAGCTATAAATACCTTGAATTAATTTTTTTTTTAGACCCATTTCTTCAAAACTTTCAGCCCTTAGCATTATATTACTTTCATAATTTATCTGTGATTTTAGATTAGTATTTTCCATTGAAATAGATTTTATTTACAATGGTGGAAAAAAAAATAAATGTGATTTAATCGTGAAAAAAAGTAAAAGAATAATAATTTAAATAGTTTATTCATTTAAATTTACTTGAACAAAATTAAATCTTAAAAAAATTTAAAAATGTCTTTGAATGATGAACATATTCTAGAATTAAATAAATTCTCTAAGGATACTGATAACCAGGAATTTATTGGAAAAAAAAAAATCTTGATTCCAAAACATGGATCACAAGACAATATTATTGGGCAACTTATTAATCGTTCTCAAAATAATAACAAAACCTTACCTATTTTCAAAGCCTGGGTCAAGCCTTTAGATTCGAGAGGTATGGAATATCAGAAAATTTTTAAAAGTAGTCAAGAAAATTTCATAAAAAATACCCGTGTTCTTTTTATGCGATATGAATTATTTCATTTATGTTTAGCTGAATTGGTTTATGAATCAAAAGGAAAACCTCAGGTTAATTCTTTTATACTTGGTCAAATTTCAAAAATTCATGAGCAACTTTTCAAAGTGGGTCTCAAAAATCTTGCGAATATTTTCGAAAACCATCCAAATCTTTCGAATATTCATGATAAAAATAAGAAAACATCAAGGGAAGATAATAAACTTTTAGAAATACAACAAGGAAATTTGTTAAATACAAAACATGAAATTTTAAAAAGCGACGATTTTAAGGAAAAAAAATTACCTTTTAGCCTTACTTGGACGCTTTATCGTCTTTTTCCAATTTTATCATGGTTACCTCAGTATAAATGGAAAAAATACCTTAAAAATGATATCGTAGCAGGAGTCACCGTTGGAGTTATGTTAATTGCTCAAGGAATGGCTTATGCAAAATTGGCTGGACTTTCGCCTGAATACGGGCTTTATTCATCAGGTTTACCCCTTTTTATTTATCCTTTATTTGGGACTTCAAGGCATTTAGGAATCGGTCCTGTTGCTCTTGTATCACTATTGGTTTCGCAAGTTACTCTTTCAACAAATAAAGCAGGCCATGAATACTCTCTTACAGAAAAAACATCCTTTGCTTTGCTTATAGCTTTTTGTGTAGGTATTTTTCAAATTTTCATGGCTTTTCTTCAAATCGGTTTTATAATTAATTTTATTTCCCATCCAGTAATAGCAGGATTTACTACCGCGGCTGCTTTTGTAATAATATTGAGTCAATTACAACATATTCTAGGGTATTCTGTTCAGAAATCTCATTATCCTTTTCTTACACTTTTTAGTTACATTTCGAATTTACATAAATTTAAATGGCAACCGTTTTTATTCGGGATAATTAACATTTCATTAATGCAAACAATTAAATTTATCAATAAAAAATTTAAATTAGAAATCCCAGGCCCAATTTTCTGTGTGTTTGTGTCAATACTTGTAACACAAATTTTCAAATTAAATAGATTTGGTATTTCTATTCAAAATAAAATTCAAAAAGGGTTTCCGGGAATACGTGGTCCTATCTTTAACGAATTTTCTAAAGTTGGTCCAACAGTTTTGACCATCTCATTCATAAACTTTATTGAAACTATCGCAATAGCTTCAAAAATTGGAGAAAAACATGGTTATAAAATTGTTCCAGATCAAGAACTCTTAGGATCAGGTATGACAAATCTTTTAGGTAGTTTTATTTGCGCTTTTCCTGTTGCAGGTAGTTTTAGCCGAACTGCTGTATTATCTCAGGCCGGGGCAAAAACTCAAGTGGCTGGGATTATAACTGGTATAGTAATCATATTAACTTACTTATTTTTAACTCCACTTTTTACTTATCTTCCAAATGTTTCATTAGCTTCAATTATTCTAATTTCCGTAGTAAATCTTATAGACTACAAAGAAGCTATTCATCTCCTGGAAATAAGATTTTTAGATTTTCTGGCATTTATGATTTCCCTTTTTTCGACATTCATGATAGGTGTAGAGGGAGGTATGGCAATTGCTATAAGTGTTTCACTTTTTATTGTCCTTTGGTTTTCAGTCAAACCTCCTATGTGTGTATTAGGAAGAATACGAGGAACGGTAGTTTACAAAGATTTAAATTGGTATTCTAGTTGCTTAAAGACTCCTGGTGGAGTTTTAATAAGAATGGACGCGCCGTTGTTTTTCGTAAATGCATCTGTTTTGAGGAAAAAAATTAGACAAAAAGAAGAGGAGTACGGTAAAACTAATCCAGTTCCTATTTTTTATATAATTTTAGATTGCAGAGGAATGACAGATATTGATTCTACAGGAATACAAGTTTTAAATGAATTGGCTGAAAAATACAATAAACAAGGAATATTTATTGGTTTTGCTAATGTGAACGAAAGAGTTCGAAAATTAATGAAATCAGGTGGTATTGATAATTTGGTTAACATGGATAGATTTTTTACCCGAATTCACGATGGAGTTGAAATGGCAATCCGATGGAAATATCTTCATGTCAAAAAAGAAACTTTAAAAAGTTAAACTGATGTAGAGATTAAAATAAAAATCACCGAAAAAAGATTTAATGATAAAGAAGAATTTACAATCTTTAATGTTGGTGAAAGTTAAGATAAAAGAATTTTGTTCCAGCTTTGAAAAATACTCTCTTTCGAATTTGGATAAAAATTATAAATTATTTAAATTCTTTTTTTACTGAAGTTAAATGATGTTTTTTAAATACTAAAAATTTTACCCAATTAAAAGGACCACGGGTGGATATAAAAAAATTTTCCTAAAGGTAAATAAAATGTTATCAAATTGTTTCTGACATTTTTCATAACTGAATTGTAGTTACGAATAACTAAAGAATCATTAAAATCTAATTAATTAGTTGTTCCTTTTAAAAGAACATAAATAATAAAGTTTCATTAAAATCAATCAGCTAAAGTTGTTATTTTAATTTGCAAATAAATTTGATGAATTATCGATTTTGTACACAATTTAAAATTGATAATCTAATAAATTTATTCTCTATAGCAGCGGAAAGTCGCTCTTTATCATTAAGTTGTTTGGTTATATTTTCTCCAATCTTATGGTCTTTATTCGCAAGCTTAACTTTAAAATGGATGAACCAATTTTTAGTTGTTAATTTAAATAGTTTTTTCAAGGTTGATCTCTTGAAATAAGACGAAAAAAGATTTATTCCCAACAGAGGAGCTAATTTACATTTCCCATAGGTTGGAAAAAACGAGATAGAATAGACAAGTTTTTGAGAGGGAATATAAGTAAAAATTTGGATAAATTCAATTTTTATCACCTTCAATTTTACAAGGATGATTGGAAATTCTGGGTCAATAATTTTATTAAGTTGATTAAAGATTGAAAAGCCAATTGGTGCCCAGGAGATTAAAACATTATATGGAAGTTTTTTAGTGTTGTAAGTAAAATCGACCATTTAATTTACTTGTCAAAAAATAAAATCAATTAGCCGGGATATTTATAAGCTAAATCGTATCTTTTTTATGAGGAATAATATAAATTATATTTTTTAAAAATATTATTAATGCAATCTTTTGATAAAAAAATTGAAGGCAATAGGTTAATTGTGGAAGAAACATTAAAAAAAAACGAATGTGAAAATTCAGCTGTTTATCTTAATTCTAAAAAAATAGATAACCTAAAACTATTTAGAGGTGATACTATTTTAGTAAAAGGAAAAAGAAAGAAAGATACTGTAAGCATTATTATGACAGATGATTCATGTGATGAAAATAAAATCCGTTTAAATGAAGTTATGAGAAAAAATATTGGGGTAAAAATCGGAGATATAATAACTATTCACCCTTTTTCAGATCTTAAATTCGGAAAAAGAATTCATGTTTTACCGTTTGAAGATTCAATATTAGATTTATCAAAAAATCTTTTTGATGATTTTTTAAAACCATATTTTTTGGATTCTTATCGACCAATTAAAAAAGGTGATATTTTCCGAGTTAAAAATGATGATGTTTCAGTAGAATTCAAAGTTGTGGAAATTGATCCTTTAGATTATTGTATTGTAGGTCCAGATACTATCATTTATTGTGAAGGTGATCCTCTTCAAAGAGAAAGACAAACCGAAGAATCAGAAATTTCTTATGATAATGTAGGAGGTTGTCAAAAACAACTTTCGCAAATACGAGAATTAGTCGAACTCCCGCTCCGTCATCCACAGTTATTTAATACTGTAGGAATAAAACCACCAAGAGGAGTTTTGATGTATGGCCCCCCTGGATGCGGTAAAACTTTAATTGCAAGAGCAGTAGCAAATGAAACTGGAGCTTTTCTTTTTTCAATAAATGGACCCGAAATAATGTCTAAATTATCTGGAGAATCGGAATCAAATCTAAGAAAAGCCTTTGAAGAAGCTGAAAAAAATGCCCCTTCAATTATATTTATCGATGAAATTGATTCCGTGGCTCCAAAAAGAGAGAAAAATCAAGGTGAAATTGAAAGGCGAATTGTTTCACAACTTCTTACTTTAATGGATGGAATTTCATCAAGTTCTCACATGGTTGTGATAGGCTGTACAAATCGACCAAATTGTATTGACCCTGCTCTAAGACGCTTCGGTAGGTTTGATAGAGAAATAGATATTGGGGTTCCCGATGAAAAAGGTAGACTTGAAATTTTAAATATTCATACTCAAAAAATGCGTTTATCTTCAGATGTAAATATTGAGGAAATTTGCAAAGAGACTTATGGTTTTGTGGGAGCAGATTTAGCCCAGCTATGCACAGAAGCTGCAATGCAATGTATTAGAGAAAAATCAGAATTTTTTGATATCGATGAGGAAAAAATCGACGGTGCAGTTTTGAATTCACTTTTTGTTTCTCAAGACAACTTTAGGGCTGCTCTAAGTCAAAGTAACCCGAGTGCATTTAGAGAAACCGCTGTTGAAATACCGAACATTACATGGAAGGATATAGGAGGTTTAGAAAACGTAAAAAGAGAACTTCAAGAAACTGTTCAGTATCCAGTTGAACATCCTGAAAAATTCGAAAAATTCGGTATGCAACCAAGCAAAGGAGTTTTATTTTACGGTCCCCCAGGGTGTGGAAAAACTTTGCTTGCGAAAGCTATTGCTAATGAGTGTCAAGCAAACTTCGTAAGTATAAAAGGACCTGAATTATTAACAATGTGGTTTGGAGAATCAGAAAACAATGTAAGAGAAGTTTTTGATAAAGCCAGACAAGCGAGCCCTTGTGTCTTATTTTTCGATGAACTTGATTCTATTGCAAGAGCTAGAGGTGGGGGAAATGGAGATGCTGGTGGAGCTGGAGACAGAGTAATAAATCAAATACTTACCGAAATTGATGGTGTAGGAGTTAGAAAAAATGTATTCGTTATTGGTGCAACAAATCGCCCTGATATTTTAGATCCTGCTATTATGCGACCCGGTCGATTAGATCAATTGGTTTATATTCCTTTACCTGATAGAAAATCAAGAATTCAAATATTTAAAGCTACTTTAAGAAAATCTCCTTTAGCTAAAGAAGTTGATCTTGAAGTATTAGCAAAAGCTACTAATGGCTTTTCGGGAGCTGATATCACTGAAATATGTCAACGAGCTTGTAAATTTGCAATTAGGGAATCGATTTATTCAGATATAGAAATGAAAAAAGATATGAAAATGTCTGAACAAAATGAAGAAAATAGTTATATTGATCCTGTACCCGAAATTACAAAGACACATTTTTTAGAAGCAATGAAATATGCTCGAAGATCTGTATCAGATAATGATATTAGAAAGTACGAGATGTTTGCCCAAAAATTACAATCTACCCGCAGTTCCGAAGGTGAATTTAAATTTAAAAAGGAACAAGATTCCAAAAAAGATGAAAATGTTGTAGAAAACCTATATGATTAAATTAATCCAAAGTTATCTTTTTGTAAATTTTATTAATAAGTAAAACATTAGATTTAATGATTTTATTTAAATCACAAAAATCTAAATTAACTTTAAGTACTAAAAATTTTTATCCTTGTATATCGACAAACTCTATATCTTCATTTTACTTAAATTGGGTTATGACAAAAAAACATTGGAAAAAAAATAGATTCATGTTTAATTTAATTTTTTTAAAAAATTACGTTCCATTAAAATTTCTGAGAATCTTAGAAAACAAAAAAAAAATTGATTTAAATCTTGTTTTAGCCTGGAAACAATTAAAATATATTAATTTATGTTCTACTATAATTATTCAAAAGATTATGAATACAAAAAAAAAATGGTATTGCACAGATTCGTTATTAGTTCGCCCAGTTCATACGATCCTCTTTATAGAGAAAAAGACCGGATGCATATGTTGTAATAAAGATCTTAAAGGAAAAGGACCCGTATGGTGGAATGAATTGGATCGCGTAACCAATACGTTCAGATCTAACATGGACTATTTTCTCGCTATGAACCTCTACAAATTCTCAATTTTGAAGGGGGTTAGATTTTTATCAAAAAAAAGAAGAGTTTTGCTTAAAAAGTTGTCGAAAATTCTGAATATTTTTTCTTGGCCGATTAGCTTTTTACCTAGTTTAATTACGTTTTCAATCAAATTTACCGGGATTTTATTTATAAAGAATTGGAAATTTATTTACTAATATTTTAATAGATATAAAAAAATAATAATACAATAAAATCTAAATTTTATTTTATATGAGTTGGTTCTTAATTCAAAAAGTAAAACGAATCTTTTGGAATCTAAATAACTACTATCAACTAAAATTTAGAAAATTTTATAGAATATTTTTTTGTCTGTCAAACATTTTAATTTTTTCAACCTTAGCTTTGAATTTACTATATAAAAAAAAAAATTCTTATTTCGAAAAATTAAAAATATTCAAATCTTTGATAGTATTATTATTCACTATAAGTTTCTTAATCAAATCTTTTTTTGCTGATGCCGGGGATATTCCTATTAAAAGAAAAGAGATCTCTTCCATGGACGAAAAAGAATTTTCTAATATCATTGGGTTTAAAGAAATTAAATTAAATAATTATACTATTCAGATGAAATTTTGTAGAACTTGTATGATATGGCGTCCACCAAGGACAAGTCATTGTTCCTTATGCGGAAGTTGTAAATTAAAATTCGATCATCATTGCCCATGGATTGGAAAATGTATAGCCTTAAAAAACTATCGTCATTTTCTCTTTTTTATTTTATATCTTTTTTGGTTATTGATATCAAATTGGAATTTCATTTTGTCGAATGATTTGAGCACAAAAAAAATCCTAATTTTTCGGAATAAAACATTACTTGAGAAGAAACTTGACCATTTTTTAAATTTACCCACTCTTAATGCTAAATTAAGTAATGAAATTGTCCTTGAAATTTTTTTTTTGTTTAGAACGTTCTTGAAAATAGCTTCATTTTTTGCAAGTCTTTTCACAGGAGCCCTTCTCATCTTTCATATTTATCTTGGGTACACAGGAAAAACTACTTCAGAATTTTTGAAATTCCCTGACAAAAGTATAAAAAGCTGGAGTTTAAGGAAAGAGTTACTAAACAAATTTTATAAAAAAAAAATTTTTACATTGAAAGAGATAAGATTTACGGAAAAAAAAGATTTTTTTCTTGTAAATGCTGACCTGATTACCGGATTAAAGGTTGAATCCAACCACAAAAAAATAAAAAAATCTCTCCGAACAAGCCTTAAACAAATTTTAATTTCTTTGAATATCTGTTTCTTAATTCTTTATACATATACAAGTGTTCGTTATCGAAATAATAGAATAATTCAAAAATTCTTTCATTTTTTGTACTGTTTGATAATAATCATAATAAGCTCAACTAAACTATCGTTTTCTTTGTGTCTTGAAACAATTTGGCAAGATGTTGATTGGATTTATACCAATCTTATAAGACAATTTGAAGTTTATTATCTCATTAACTAGTATATGGTTAGTCTAAAACCTTAGCAATTTTATCATTTTGTCTAGCTACAGAACAATATATAAAAATTATCAGAAAAAAATAAAAATTTAATTTTAACAAAACTATGGGCAAGAAAAATGAAAATATCCACTCTAATGTAATCATTTTTTTTTTCTTGATATAATATTATCTTGTTCTTCTAATATAAATTTATTTTTATTGTAAGTAAATATTTTTAAATTATATACCTTTTAAAAATTTTAATTAATGTTATTTTCAATTGGAATTACAATTTTTAACAATAGTTATGAAAAAATAAGCCAAGTTAAAAAAGGAATTAGTATGAATATGGATGAAAGCCTAAACGAAATTTATAGAAAAAAGATTAAAAAATCTAAAATGTCTTATAATTATGATTCGTCTTACCCAGGAACTGCGCCTCCCGGAATGGTTGAGGAAAATTTTCCTCTAAGTGAGGTTTTACAATTGAATATAAATAACCTAAATGTTCAAGAATTTTCTAGAGACCAACATTGCGGTGTAATTAGAGGATACGATGAGAGTATTTTAGATTGGTTAGAAAAAAAGAATAGAATTAAACCTAGAGAAAAAGAAGATTTAAGAGATGATTTGGTTGAAAAAAATCAAATTTTAATTGAAGATGACTTTGACTTTGAAAATAGAGAAGAGACTCTTGAGAATTTTTTCGGACAACCTAATTCTAATTTATCCGATTTCATATGAAATTCTAAGCCTAAATCTATTAAAAACTTAACTCTTCACGAGATTAAATAAAAGTTTAAAAATTTTGGTAAACCGAGAAACCTAGGTTTAATATTAAAATTTAAAACAAATTAAGTAATTTAGAAATTTTAAATTTAAAAAAAATATTTTTTAAAAATGAAGGAGATATACTTTTTAATAAGTAGCGATGAACCATTTGAAATCTGGTTTCATCTTGAAAATTCCAAAAATCTATTGTTATATTCTACTTTTTTTTTCACGATTAAAAATAAGTTTTTGTTTTTGGTGTCACGTTTCAATAAATTACCCGAAAATTCGATTCTTTGTCTCGAAAAATTTTTACTTGTTGTCTCGAAAAATTCTTTTTTTTTTTTCTCCACGAAATATCATAAAAAAGTCTTTACTTCAATTCAGTATATATCAATCCAAAGTTTTTTATATTCTTCGGATACTTTATATCTACGACTGAAAATTAAAACCATTGTAAGTCTTGTTAAAAAAACTTACTTTAATAAAAAATTCATTTATAATGATCTTTATAACCCGGTTTTACCTTCAAGATGCGATAAAAGTTTAAAAAACTTAATTTATCCATTAAATAATATAAAACAATTTGTACAGAAGGACTTTAAAAATTTTATTGTGATAGAAAACCTTTTGAAAAACATTATTTTAATCTGGGATATTACATCGGATAGAATAATTTTGGAAATATTCTTAAACACATTTAACTCTCATTCAAAATCTTTAAATATAAATCACCATAATTCTTTCTATTTGAGTGAAAGTTATATTTTAGTAAAAAAAAAGAAAAAAATCTTTCAAGAATGGTTAAATGGTAGCTATACAATTAAATTTAAATTTAATTTAGATTTTCAATTTTCTTCTAAGTTAGAAAAATATTTTTCAACTAAAACGCTTGAAAAGCGGAAAATCAATAAAAAGCAATTGAATCTAACATTTTCTTTTTTTTATTTTAAAAATTTAAACTCCAGATTAAATCTATGGGGGAAAAATTTCCAAGAAAATTGGATAACCTTTAATTCAGAATTTAGAACTTCAAATCAGTGTAGGATAAATAAAAGAAACACCATCGTTTTTTTAACTAAATTTTAAAATTAATTTAGTTAACTATAATAAAAATCACATTTTATTATTGATAATCATCATATCATATTTTTAAAAAAAATTTATTGAAATAAAAAAATACTCTACAAGGTTCTAAGATTAACATGTTCAATTTTAAAATCTCCAAATTACTGAACAACATAATCCGTGAAATATTGGAAATTAACATTCCAGTTTTTAATTTTAACCGGAAAAAAAAACTCATTTTAAGAGTTGTTTTCTATATTCACTCGTTTCTTTGGGGGAAGAAAACAATAATATTCCAAAAAAAATTTAAAATGAATGTAAAGGAAATTTTTTTTTCTATGGAAAATAAAAAAATTTCTTTTAAGAATATTCATGAAAAAATCTCTTTTAATCCATTGATTCCCGTATCTCAGAACTCACCTAAAATTTTCTTTTTTAAAAAAAATAGATTAAAAGGTAAGAGATTCCTCTACTCCCCGAAAAATTTTTTAAAGTGCAAAAATAATGAAGAAAAACAAAATAAATTTTTTCAAATGGTTAATTTTTTTTTCTCAAAAAAAATTTTACTTTTTTATGAGAATGGTTTAAAAAAGTTATTTAATTTTAAAAACTCGCAAATGGATCTTAGGAACATAATTTATTTTAAAAAAACTTTAAAATTTTGTCTAATTTTATTGGGGTTTCTATCTTTTTCAATACAGAATTCAAAGACAAGAGTGCCTGAGGCTATAGAAAAATTGCTAATTTTTTCAAACTATTTAAATAATTCCCGATATCTAAATAAAAATCTTTATAAAAAAACCTTTTTTTTTAAAAAAAAATCTTAATTCATCGTTTAAATTCATGAATAATTTAAAAAAATTTTCTCATCATATTGTTTCAATAAATAGACACGTTAGCTAAATTTTCGAGAATGAATATTTTCTATAAAAAAAGAGGATTTTCTTTTTAAGCTTGTAATTAAAAATTATAAAAAACCTTTAATTTAAGTTAATAATTTTGTTAGGCTAAAATTTACTATATATGGTTTAACGTTTATTATTTAATTATTCGAATTTCTTCAATAATGATTAAATTATATTAAATGAAAAATAAATGTAGAGGTGATAGTAAGAAAAAAAAACACGCAAAAGAGTTTAATAAAGAAAAAAGAGAATTAGTTTTTAAACAAAAAGATCAAGAATATGCTCAGATAGTCAAAATGTTAGGTAATGGTCGATGTGATACATATTGTTTTGATGGAGTAAGACGGCTTTGTCATATAAGAGGAAAAATGCGAAAAAGAATTTGGATCAATGTAGGTGATATTGTCTTAATAGGAAAAAGAGATTTTCAAGATAAAAAAGGTGATATAATTCAAAAATATTTTCCCGATGAAGCGAAAAACCTCAAAGATTACGGTGAATTACCAACAAATATCTATATTAATGAAGGAAAGATAGTTAAAAACGAAGATTCTTCAGAAGATTATGTGGATCAAGGTTTCGAATTCGACAGTAATTCTGATATAGAAGAAAAAACAAGCATAGGGTAAAACCTAAGTTTTTAAAATATAAAACTGGCCCGACTTTTTAATTACCGTACAGTCTTTTTATGTAAAATTAAAATTTAATACTAAAATTTTTTTAAAATGAAATGAACTTCAAGTAAAGTGCATAACGGCTAGAAAATTTATTATACAACCCTAGCTTAGACTAAAACCCTTTTGTTAATTGAAATTTTTTTTTTATCAAATTTAGATCAAAAAATTGATTATAATTATGTGGAAACGTTTTAGTGTTTTTAGGGTTTTTATATCAAAAACTTCCTCTAATATCGACTTATCTATTGAATCGCGAAACACTATTAGAATTTTAAAGATATCCCACAATATTTTACTCTATACATCAGGTATGCGAGCTGATATGTTAATTTTACAAGAAGAATATAAAAAAGCAGTAAACATTTGGGAAACTGAAAATCAAAAACATATTTCCATAACAAACGGTGCTTATCTTTTGTCTTCAATCCTTTATTCAAGGCGATTTTTTCCGTATTATACTTTCAATATTATTACCGGAAAAGATTTCAAAGGAGCCACCAAAAGTTTTTCTTTTGATGCAATTGGAAGCTTTGAATCTTGTTCTGCTACAAGTTCAGGATCAGGTCAACATTTTATTCAGCCAATTTTAGACGGGCAACTCCAGCTTATTTCTCAGGAAAAGAAGCGCGTGAAACACGAAATCCTCAAAAATTTAATCATGGTAAAATTTTTATTTTTGAAAGCTTCTAAACGCAATATCGAAATTGGGGATGGAATACAGATTTTTGTTTTTACTAAAAAAGGGATTTTAGTTGAAAATAGTATATTAAGATGTGATTGAAAT
>Ga0209713_10001480_pt1 | contig 14042 bp, 9 predicted proteins | sample ArcOceMetagenome_3_FD_187444 | JGI IMG/M metagenome (GOLD analysis project Ga0209713, IMG submission 187444) | Marine eukaryotic phytoplankton communities from Arctic Ocean - Arctic Ocean- Svalbard ARC20M Metagenome (SPAdes) (version 2) | ecosystem: Environmental > Aquatic > Marine > Oceanic...
GGTGGGCATCACCCCGAGCTTCACCGCTGATGGTGTCGTTAAAGGGTGGCTTGACAGTGAAGCCGGGTGATGCCCGAACCCCCCCTGTGCGCGGGCTACAAGCCTGTACCGCATAGCTTACCCAACAGGCGCGGCCGCTAGACAGCCGCTGCGTCTCTGGGCAGCATGTCGGCAGACCAGCTCATGGTGATGGAGCTGCACTACCCGAACAACTGGGCGTACGAGGGCGAGGTCGAGGTGCTCTACGCCGACCCCAATAGCGGAGCCGAGACGAGCTACGGCCGTCTCGCTCAGGGCCAGACGATGGCCCGCGAGACGTTTCCTGGCCATCGCTGGGTGGTCCGCGAGGCCGCGTCGCGCGAGATGCTCATGAGCGTGGTGGCGCGGCCGACGGGGACGCCCCAGCCGCAGCTCGTCACGGTGGGCTCCGACGGCGGCCTCGACCCTCTGAAGGCGGCCGTCTGGCGAATGGGCCGCGCGCCTCGTGAGGTGCTCCTCAAGGCCAACGGCGTGCTGCTCAAGCTGATGCAGAACTTGATCAACAACCCGGCGGAGGCCAAGTTTCGCAGTCTCCGGGCGGCCAACGCCTCGATTGCCGCCACGATCGACGTGCCCGGAGTCATCGCGCTGCTCATGTGCAGCGGCTTCGAGCAGGTGGTCGACGGCGGTGAGGCGCGGCTCGTGCTGGCGCAGGGACGGCCGCTCGCGCCGCTGCAGGATGCCGTCACGCAGCTGCAGCGCCTGCACGCCCTGCTGCACGGCCTGCCGCCGCCGTCGGAGTCGCTCAGCTCGATGCAGCAGGCGGCGGCGTCCTCGGCGGCCGCCTCGTCCTCGGCGGCCGCGCCGTCGCACAGATGCTCGTGCTGTGGCGGCGGCATCAACAACGACCTGCGTCGACAGCTGGCGGGCAGCGGTGAGGTCGGCGGCTGGCGCAACCACAACTCGTTCATGGCGGGTGAGTACCGCTTCCACTGCGAGGCGTGCAACAAGGACCTGTGCGCCAAGTGCTATGATAAGTGGAAGGACGGCGCCGCCGGTGTGCATGACTTGCAGCACAGCATCAGCATCATCGCGCCGATTGAGAACTCCTGGGGAGGCTCCAACTACGGCCCACCGCCCGCGCCGCCCTCGGTCAACCAGCGTCCACGGCGTGGCCCGTTTGGTTGAGTATTGGCGTCCCGAAGGTTATGACACACACGAATATCTTACTCGGACACATTCTCAATCGACAGCCCGTCAGCCAGCTCGATGCCAGCCTCCTCGAGCGCTCGCAGGTTGTCATCGACGTCCTCGCTTCCGGCGAGAACCAGAAGCTCGCCTTCGATCTCGTCGTCGAACTCGTCGTCGTCGAAGTCATCGTCCATCCCCATAGTGGTATCGTCCTCGTCGTCGTCTCCTTCCCAATCCGCCAGCTCCTCCGCCTCCGGGAGGTCGTCGTCCGGCTCGAGATCGTTGTAGCGGTCGACGCCAGGATGAGCCGTCTCCTCGGGCGGAGAGTCGCGCGGCCGGGCAAAGACGATGTCCTCCATTTGCTGCCTCGAGATCACGTCGAGCAGCTGGAGCGAGACCCGCTTGTTGCCCTTGAAGCTCATGCCGAGCACCAGCACTCGCACCTTGCTGCCGACGGGGCCGACGGTCTGCTCCACAAAGTCGCGGACGTCCTCCTTCTCCATCCGCTCGGAGGCCAGCGAGGACACGTGCACGAGCCCCATGTGCTGCTCGTGCCCCATCCGCACGAAGCAGCCGAAGTCGGTAATCTTGCTCACCATGCCCTCCCACTCCGAGCCCTCGGTGAGCTCCCGCAGCGGCACACGAGGCGCCTTGCACAAGGGTGGCGGCGCACGGTGGGCGTCGCGGCGGTCTGGCAGCTGCAGCTGCAGCTGCAGGCTGTGGACCGTGGCGATGAGCAGGAAGGCGGCGTGCCGCATCTGCTGCGCAGGTGGTCGGTGGCAAGGTAAGCTATCAAGCTCCCGACAACCTCGCAAGTTTGGTCGGGGGGACACACCACGCTACTCTACTCGATGTACACTGGACAACCTCAAGCAACCACGGCTGACACACAACGCTCAGGATTTCGACACGAATGTGCGCGAGGCACAAGCACATACAACACGGCTCAAGTCTACAGCTCCTTGGAGGCGATCTTGCCGCCACCGTCGAGGAAGGCGGAGTACACGCGGTAAAAGAGCCTGCCGAACGGAGCCACGCCGCTGAGTTGATGGGGTGCCGCGGGCGATGGCGTGGGCGTGCGTAGCGAGCCACTCTCACCTCACGTAGTGGTCGGGCCGCAGCATGCTGAGCGAGGCGAACGCGGCGTGATCGCCAATGTAGACGAAGAGTGGTATCGTCAGCACGAGCGCGAGGATAGCGGAGAGCGGGAACGCCAGCGTCAGAAGCACCGCTTCAAGACCACCGTCGTGGACCGCCTTGTGCTCGTGGAGCGCCTTCTCGTGGTGCTCCTGCAGGACGCGAAGCCCAAAGAACAGCCCACTGAGGATCCACAGCGCGAGCCCCACTGCGCACATCATCTTGAACGGTGGCGCTCGCTTGCCCTGCATGAGGGGCCCATCCGTGACCGCGTGCCCGCCCAGGCGCGTCATCCCGCACAACGGCAATCGCGAAGTTTGCGCCACATGCATGGCAGTGCATGCACCCATGGCGGTGACCATCGTCCCGGACACCACGGTGAGTCGCTTCTGGCAGTCTGTGCACGGCGGCTTTGCGCACCGACACGGCGGCTTACGCGCACCGCCAGCACCGCGGAGAAGCCAGTGTCGTCAAGCGCTGGCGTGGCCAATGGCTCGACAATTGGGTGGCGGATCGCGGCAGCAGCTGGTTGCGTGGCCGGCGAGTCGGCGATTTCGGCATCGGTGGTGGGCTGCTGGGCGAGCTGATGTGCCGCGAACTCGGCATTGCACACTACGTTGGATTCGACGTGGCCGATCGTCAGCTCGAGCTCACGCGGCAGCGGCTGCGCCGCGCCAACTGCAGTCACTCCCTGGTGCTGGTCGACAGCAGCCGCGGCGACGCCACCGACTTCCGTCCGCATCGGCTAGACGCGCTCATTTCGCAGCAGGTCTTGCAGCATTTCCCCTCGGAGGCGTACACGCTCGGCTGGCTTCGCGCGGTAGCGGCGGCGCGCATCGGCAGGCTGCTCCTCGAGGTGAGGTACAAAGACGATCCGCAGCGGCCAGGGCGGGACGAGGTGCGCTTCAACAACTGGGGGCAGCGCTCGCAGGCGCTCTACCTCGAGGTGGCGCACGCGACGGTGCTGCAGTGCGAGTACCTGCACGCGCGGCTGCCGGAATACCGGCTCGCCTGGCACAGCGCCAACCGGTCGCTGCGGTTCAGGGCGTGCGCGTTTGAGCTTGAGCTTGCGACTGGCAGGTAGGAGCTGGTGCTGCAACCTCCTCGAGCGCATCTGCGTACGCGTCGATCGCGCAGTCCCTATTCGGGAGCTCGTTGAACGGCCGGGCGACCATCACCAGCGAGGCGCAGCGCTCGTTTGGCTCGGCGCCGGAGGGCTTTCAGCGACGGAACGAGCGTTGGAGAGCTGACGCCGCTCCAGCTGTGCGCCGCGCGGAGAGCCAGCCAGGTAGGAGCTGGTGTTGTGATGACGGTTTAGAACTGTGATACTTTAGATACTTTAGATCATCAGATACTTTTCTTGCGGCCAACCTCAGGTGGTTCACCCCCTCCGAGCGCCGAAACTTGGCTGACCGTGTCGTGCGCAGGTTGCTCGTCCTGTATATATGACCACCGCCGCTGTCGGCGCCTGTCCCACATCAGCGGCCGACATCCTGCCGGGTCGCCAGACGAACCAGACGAAGCATGCGTACATGGCCTACTTCTTCACCGCCGCCTACTTCAATTTCTGGGTGCGCTCGCCATGACCCAGACCCACCCCACCCCACACCTCGACTCACCTCGCTCGTGTGCATTCCGCGCCGCAGGGTAGCAACGACCATGTGGCCGACTTCATCAAGGCGGTGCACAAGGAAGCCACTGGGCGAGGCATCAACGGCGCGCTCGTCGATGTCGGTGCAGCTCCATACAACACCATCGGCGGCGACCAGAGCCACCTGCTGCTCTACCTGAAAAAGTGGGGCTGCCATCCGGAGCACGTGGTGATGGGCTTCGAACCGATGGAGGGCGACTACAAGCGCCTGGTGACCGCCGTGAAAACCCAGATGCACAAGCTGGGCATGCAGGCGCAGCTCGTGCGGACAGCGGCGACCGAGCGGGCCGTCCTCGATCAGAGCGGACGGCCGTGCGCCATCCTGAGGCAGCACCCCGTGAGCGACCGTGCGATGAACACGACGATCGCCCCGCAGGCGTACGCCGGCTCCAACACGGCCAGCCTGAACACCAAGTACCAGGCGTCCAAGTCGATACGGGCGCAGCGCGTGCAGACGGTGACCATCGACGACGAGCTCGAGCGGCTCGGCGGCGCGGGCGTGCTGCGGCGCGGCGCCGACGAGGAGGTGCTGCTGCTCAAGGTGGACGTGGAGGGGCACGAGGTGGCGGTGCTCGACGGCGCGGCGCGCGCGATCGGCGCGGGGCGCGTGCACGTGGTGCTGCTCGAGTACGGCGACAAGATGACACCCGAGATCTGGGACGGCATGAAGACGCCGTGGCAGGCCAGGCCGGCGGCGGAGGCGCCGCAAAAGATCCGCGGGCTGCACTGGCTGCGCGGCTACGCCGACGCGCGTGGCTACGACGTCTTCCTGCTCGGTGCGGCGTGGGGCGCGCCGGTGCTCGTCGGCGTGAGCGGCGAGCTGTGGGACGACAAGTACGAGGTCTGCCTCGACAAAAAGGCCAAGTGGAGCCCCGACGGCCACTGGTGGTTCAACTACTCGTCGTGGTCGCCGAGCTGGGTGGGCGTCTGCTGGTATGACCTCGTGCTGCTGCGCCGCTCGTCGCCGCTGTACGAGCCGTTGGCCCTCGGCGCCGGCCGCATCGCGCCGCGCGTCTGCAGGCGGCTGCGCGAGGGCTGGTTCCCGCACTGGGTGCTGCAGCCGCCGCCGAGCGCCGACGATCTCGAGTGCGCGCAGCCGGGCAGCCGGCCGCTAGCCAGGGGCGAGGTCTGCACGCGCTTCAAGGCCAGGAGCGGCCTTGCGACGTCCTCCTCGACGCTCGAGCCCCTGCGCAAGGCCGGCAGAGGCGCGGCCGGCAGAGGTACGGCCACCTTTGGCAGGGGCGGCGTCGGCAGGGGCGGCGGCGCGAACAGAGGGCGTGCCGGAGGCAGGGGGAGCGCCCGGCCGGGCGCGTCGGGCCTCTCGGGCCGAGGCAAGGGTGCGGGACGTGCCCGTGGCTCGAGATCATGGAGTCGGACCGCAAGCATCGTGAGCAGCACCGGTGTAGCGGGTGTCTGACCCTCTGACCCTCTGACCCTCCGAGGCTGGCGATTTTTGTACGACTATGAGCCGTGTCGTTCGTAAAGTAGGTCTGTACGTGCTTAGTTAGTTCATGTACTTTATCAATGGCGAAGCTCTGGCACACCACCACAGCTTGCAGCAAGCGGTGAGCATCTCTCTCATGCCTTTGGAGTGCGCGAGCGCAGCGCGAAGCGGCTGTGAGTCGCCTTCTTCTTCACCGGCGCCACCCTGCCCGACTGCTCGAGCGCCGAGGCGTCGAGGCTGTCGGCCGCCGCCGGGGGCGCAAAGGGGCGCGACGCGAGCTCGGTGGGCTTGCGCTCGACGGCCGATCCGACGTCGACGCCGGCGACGTGGTACTGCAGCCCGTGGCCGGCGGACGAGGTGCCGAGCCAGAGCGTGTCGCCCGCCATCAGCAGCGAGAGGCGCGCGCGGCGGCCGTGCACGAAGCTCGCGCCCGAGGCGGGCACGTGCTCGGCGACGCAGCTGAGCGGCCCGACGTGCAGCCGCACGTGCAGCCGCGCGACGCCCGGGTCGAAGAGCGAGAGCGTCAGCGTCGCCTCGTCGGAGGTGCCGACGGTGGCGACGCCCTCGGCGAGCGAGGTGACCTGCCGCGCCGCGCCCGTCTCGCTGCGCACCGAGACGCTCTTGGGCGCCGAGTTGGCCAGCAGCAGGCGGCACTCGCGGCTCTCGGCGAAGAGCTCCGCCGCGGCGCGCAGCGAGCACGCGCACGCCTCGAGCACCTCGCGCCGCGCGCCGCCGACGTCGGCCGGCGCCGACCCCTCCCCCGACGCCTCGGCGAGCTGCGGCGGCAGCGGGTGCGGCGGGTGCGGGTGGTGCGGCGGGTGCGGCGGGTCGGCCGTCGCGGCGGCGTCCTCCGCGGCGCACGCCTGCCCCACGCGCTCGAGCGCCTCGAGCACCGCCGCATTCCACACCTCGCCCCACGTGCCGCTCGCCGCGCCGCCGCCGCCGCCGCCGCCGCCGCCGCCGCCGCCGCCGCCGCCCTCCTGGTCGCCACCGCCGCCGCCGCCGGTCTCGTCGCTGGCCGCTGCCGCCTCGCCGCCGTCTGCCAAGCCGGCGGCGGCGAGAGGCGAGGCCGCCGCCGAGCTCGCGAGGCTGCGCACCTCTGTCTCGGGAGGGGTGCTGGTGCCGGGCAGCGGCGGCGCACACGCCGCGACGCTCGCACCCGCCGCCATCGGCTGCTGCGCGGCCGCGCGAACGAGCTGCGGCAGCTGCGCGGCGGCCGAGGCGGCGGCGGCGGCGGGGCGCGCGTCGATGGGCAGCAGCACGGCGCCGAGCGGGAGCGGCTGCAGCGCCGACCACAGCTGCAGGCACAGCTGCGCCGCCTGCGCCGCGGCGCCGTGCGCGCCGCGCCGCCGCTGCGCGCGGCGCGAGAGGTGCGTCGCAAAGTAGCGATTGGCGAGCGGGTGGGCGAGCAGCAGCTGCAGAGGCGGCGTCTCGGCGGCCTGGATGCACCGCGCCAGCTGCGCCTCGGTCGCCGCCCACGGCGCCTCGCGCCAGCGCGGCGCCGTCTCGGCGCGCCGCTCGCCGCCGCCGCCCGCCGGCAGCGAGGCGAGGCGGCCGAGCGACGGGCGCAGGTTGCGCGGCGGCTCCGAGTGCGTGCGGCGGTGCTGCGCCCTGCGCTGGTGCTGCTCGACGAGCGCCTGCTGCGCCTTGTCGGTGCGCACGCCCTGCTGCCTCGAGACGGGCAGCGACCCCTCGCACCGCATGTGGCCGGCCGCGCACGCCGCTCCGAAAGGCTCCGCCTGCGACGACGCCGCCGCCGCCGACAGAAGCGACGACGAATCCTCCATCAGCGTCGCCGCCGCGGACATCCGCTCGCCGCGACACGCGCCGTCGTCGGTGGCGGCCGCGGCGAGGCCGCGCAGCAGGCCCCACCGCGCCTGCCTGTGCGTGTCGGCCGACGACGAGGTGGTGGCGAGCGGCGCCTCGGGCGTGGGCTCGACTTGGGGCGGCTTGGCCCACGGCGTCGGCGACGGCGCGCGCAGCTCGAGCAGAGCGACGAGCTGCGCCTGGCTGGTCGCCGACGCCTCGTGCTGCTGCGCGAAGATGGCCGCCGCCGCCGCCGCGTTGAGCGGCGGCCCCGGCGCCGACATCCCCGGCGAGAACCACGGCCTCACCGTCGGCGGCGGCCCCGGCGGAGGCCCGGGCGGCGGGCCGACGGTCACGGCCGCCGCCGCGTCGGCGGCCGGCGAGGTCTCGTCGGTGGCGGCGCTCGGCGCGGCGGCGCTCGGTGCGGCGGCGGCGGCGGCGGCAGCGGCGGCAGTGGCGGAGAGCGGCGCGCGCCACGCCTCCTCCTCGGCGTCGGGCGCGGGCGCGGCGCCCGCGCAGTACCATTCGCGCCACGCGCGCGACGCGAGGAGCGCGGCGGAGAGGCGGCCGGCGCCGGAGCGCGCCGGCGCGAGCGTCGCGTCGATCTGCTCGGAGAGGAGCATCCTCACCGCCTCGGCGTCGGGCGTCGCGCGGTCCCAGATCGCCTGGCTCGGCGACGAGACGACCTCAGCCATCTGCTGCATCGCGCGGATCCGCTCCCAGCCGAGCGCCTCGGCCGCGTCGCCCGACCCGCGCAGCGGCGAGTGCTCGAGGTAGACGAGCTGCCGGAAGAGGCCGCGCCACGCCGCCACCAGCTTGTGCGGCTGCACGCCCGACGGGCCGAGCGCCTGCTGCAGCTGCCGCTTCGTGCTGAGCAGCAGCGGGATCCGCAGCCACGACGAGATGCTGTCCTGGCCGCCGCCGCCGCCCGCGCCCGCGGCGGCCGCCGCCGCCGACGGCGCGACGGGCATGCCAAAGGCGTCGGTGGCGGCGTCCGCGGGCTCGACGCCGCAGCCGGTGAGCGTGCCCATGTCGAGGTCGACGACGAGGATGGCGGACGAGAGCGACGAGCGCAGGTACGCGTAGTGCGACGAGTGCATGCCGACGAGGAAAGGCTCGACCGAGTCGCACAGCAGCGTGCGCACGTCGGGGTGGAGGCCCTGCGGCAGAAACGGCACGAGCGCGCCGCAGAACTCGAGCGGCTGCATCATCAGCCGGAGCGCCTCGATCGAGCGGAAGAGCACGGCGAGGTCCGAGCAGTGCAGCAGCACCTTGTACTCGAGCACCACCGCAAGCAGCACGTGCAGCAGCCGCGAGGCGTCGCCGCGCAGCCGCTGCCACAGCGTCTGCAGCGACGCCGCCTCGCCGCACCACGCGCCGCGCTCCTCGCCCGCGCGCAGCGCGAGGCCCTGCGGCGCCTTGTCGAGCAGCCGGTGCAGCTCGCGGAGCAGCGGCGCCACCACCGAGTCGCACAGCGCCGCGAGCGCCGCAGGCGACGCGGGCGTCGCGGGCGAGCCGGCCGTGGTGGCGGTCGCGGCGGTCGCGGCGGTGCGGGGCGTGGCGGTGGCAATGTTGGCGGCGGCGCTGAGGGACGGCGGCGTTGGCACGCCCGCGCTCGGCTCGCTCGGCTGCGCCGGCGTCTGCTGCTCCATCGAGTTGGCCGAGCCCGGGCGCGTCGTGGCGTCCTCCGAGGTGAGCGAGCACGCCGAGGTGGACGACGAGAGCGGCGAGGGGCCCTCTCCGTCGGTGTCGTCGCCGTCGCTGCCGCCCGGCGCGACGACGGGCGCGGGCGTAGTGGCGGCGGCAGCAGCGAAGAGCCGCTCGTGCATCATCAGCAGCGCCTCCTCGTACACCCCGTGGATGGGCAGCTTGCTCAGCAGCACGAGCGCGCTGCCGTCGGGCTCGCCCCCGTGCCGCGGCAGCGTGCCCGCCCACGCGAGGACGAAGCCAAACGAGCGGCCACCCCTGCTGTTGGTCGTCGAGTAGGCGTGCGCCGACGGCCGGTACGCGTTGAGCGAGGGCGGCCACACGAAATAGGGCAGCGACGCCTCGGGCGTCTCGGGCTTGCCGCCGGCGCTCCACGACCAGATGGTGCCTTCCTCACGCGTGAGGTAGTGCACGGTGAAATAGTCAGCCGCCGGAGCCGGCGTGGTCGGGGCAACCGTCTCGGCGGTGGATGCGCTCTTCATCTGGATGGCCCCTCAATGTGTCCCGTGCTGGCTGCAGCCCATCAGCGGCAGCCGGCTTCTTGCGGTGATGTACGACCACTGGTTTTAACCGGCATGTAGGTTCTGCAGCCCCTTGCGCGCACGCGCGCGCGTTTGGCATCGACGCGCGCGCGCGCGCGCTCCGGTCGCGCGCGCGTCACGGGCGCGGTGCGTGACCGCGCAGCATCGCGCCGCCCCTAAGACTCTTAGAGCCAGAGTCTACGTGCGCTGCCTCGGCCTGCGCCGCGCGTGGCCAGAAACATGCCGCGCCGCGAGGCTCCCGCCCACGCGCTCCCGCCCGACTACGAGGGTCAGATCGACCTCTTCGTCGTGCTGAGCGTGCAGCGTTTCGGCCTCGACTGGCCCGCCATCGTCAACCAGATCAAGACGACGCTCACCATCGAGCGGGGCCTGATCGACGCGCTGCCCTCGTTCCCGTCGGCGGCGCGGTGCGAGGACCGCTGGCGCCTGGCGACGCAGCACGTGAATGGCGACAAGATGGCGGCGCTGCCGGGGATCATCGCCGACATGGTCGCCAAGCGGCTCCAGACGCTGGCCAACGCGCACGCCTCGGTCTCGCACGAGGTCTCGGAGCTGAGGAAGCTGCTTGGTGACACTGTTCCGGCGCCCCCGGTTGTGGAGGCCCCGGCGGCCCCGGCGGCCACGTCCGCGACGCCGGGCGAGGCTGGCCCGAGCGGCGTCGCCCCCGACGCCGGCGCCGCGGACGGCACGCCGGGCGCGGCGCAGGAGGGAGAGGACCCCGACGTCAAGCCGGCGACGGGTCGGACGCGGACCACGGGGCCGACAGACACGAGCGTCATGCCCGGCGGCGAGCTCGACGAGAAGTGGGGCGACATCGCGGAGGAGGAGGCCAGCAACACGCGGCGCAAGTCGGACGGCAGCGGCATTTTCCTCAAGCTGCTGCAGAGCGTCACCAAGCACAAGTGGGCGCATCCGTTCAAGCGGCCGGTCACCGACAAGGAGGCGCCCGACTACAAGGAGATCGTCAAGAACCCGATGGACCTGTCGACGCTGCGCAAGAAGGTCGACACGAACGCGGTGCCCGACGTGCAGTCGCTCGTCAACGACCTCGTGCTCATCTTCGAGAACGCGATGCTGTACAACGCCAAGGCCTCCGACTACCACAAGATGGCCGATACGCTGCGCAAGCAGGTGCACGCGCAGCACGAGCACTACCAGCGGTGGAAGCGCGAGCACGACAAGAAGCTGGCCGAAAAGGCGGCGAACGCCCCCGACGAGCCGGCCGACGCGCCGGACGACGCGGCCGACGCGGCCGACGCGGCCGACGCGGCCGACGCGGCCGAGGCCGAGCCGACCGAGGCGAGCGAGGCGGCGCCGGCCGAGGAGGCGGAGGTCAAGGCCGAGGCACCCGAGCCCGAGCCCGAGCCCGAGAAGGAGCCCGAGAAGGAGCCCGAGGCGGCGGCGCCGGGCCGCAGCCGCAAGCGAAGCGCGGCGGCGGTCGAGGCCGCGGCCGCGCCGACGCCGAGCGGCACGGGGACCGGTCGCCGGAAGACGGCCCGCAAGAGCTGAAGGAGAGCCGCGGGCGCTCCTCCTCGCTACCTATGGGACTTGTGCCGTGCCGTTAGCTACAGTATGTTAGGCTTCGAGCAATGACAAACCTAACAAAACCCACACAATCCAGATCTCATGACAGTCCCCCTTCTGTGGTCTCCAGCTAGATGCTAGTCTCGTTTTTGCCGGCCAGTTGCCGGCGTCGTTGACCGAAGTGGGCCGTCCTTGGCTTCGCCGGACGACCCTCGCCTACTTGCCCTTGCCGCCCGGTCCGTGGTGCGGACCGCCGTGCGGGCCGCCGTGCGGACCGCCGTGGGGCGGGCCAGGACGTGGCGGACCATGCCCCGGGCCGTGGTGCGGCTGGCCGTGAGGGCCGGGCGGCGGAGGGCCGCCGACGACGGCGCCGACTATGGCACCGACAACACCGCCTGGCGGTCCGTGGTGCGGAGGGCCACCGCCCTTGCCAGGTGGACCAGGAGGAGGGCCGCCCATGTGTTCTGGAGAGCGTGTGGTGTTGATGATGACGCTACGCTCGCCACGAAACGAGCTGATTGCGCGACGATCGATTGAAGAAAATAGTTCTGCCGAAGTTCGATGGGCAATTGATAGAGAACGCTTGCGACTAGGAGTAGCGTTTTTTTAGGCGAGGGCGTTTGCCAGCGATTACCCCACGATCCAGCACTAGGGCGCCCGCGGGTCGGCGCCCGCTCCGCAGCCGTTTTTTGAAAGAATGCGCACGACATATGCGACATGCGAGACGGCTCTTCGACGCGCACTGACGTTGGACTAGCTCCCGCGGTAAGCGTACAGGGCAGGTGTGTGGTGCTGCTTGCTGTCGCATTTGCGTGCGGCTTTCTCGCTGGTCGCGGCGCTACGAAACATCCTAACAGCGCTCGGCGGTTGGCCCAATCGGCGGAGCAACATGCGTGCCCGCTCGAGGCACTGCTTGGCTTGGAGCTGGGCGTGACCAGCGAAGCGGTGGCCAAGCTGGCGACCGGCCTGCCTGCCGAAGCTGGCGCCTACACTCCGCTGCAGCGTCACCCCGGGAGTAAGACCATCCTCCAGGACGCGTTCGTACGCTTTCACCACCTGCTCTTCCAGCACGCCCCGCCACTGCTGCCTCTACATGAGTGGGGCGCCCGCGGCCCCAAAGACAAGAACTTCAGCAACTATGGCGCGCCCGGCACTCGGATGCACGCAGCAATGAAGTTCTCACTGGGGCGGCGCGGCGTGGGGCACGCTCGGCCATCGGTGCTCCCCCGGTTGGCGCATAACGGTTGGATCATCGGCCAGGCTGGGCGCACGCGGCCCAACTCCACATGCCTCGGCTGGGACAATACCGAGTTCATCGGCGCAGAGTTGATGCCCGGCTGCCAGGAGCGCTGGGTGTTCCGATTTTCCAAGCAGCGCGGTGCCATTGACCACCGCCATCGCGTCATCACAGGAGATCTGGCCGTCGCCGCGCCGGGCTCAGAGGGCCTGTTCGACACGGTTGTGTGCAACTTTGTCTTTGAGCACGTCGCGCGACCCATTCAGGCGATCGCTGTGATCGTGCGCATGCTGCGCCCGCGCGGACTCCTCTTTTGGGCGGCACCGTTCAACGAGCGATTCCACTTGGTGCCAGGCGACTACTTCCGCTACACTGTCATGGGCGCACAGACGCTCCTCCGGGACGCTGGTCTGCACGTAGTGCACACGCAGCGCTGGGGCAACTCGATGATCACTTCGGGTTACATGCTGGGCTTCGGCGCGGGCGACTTTTCGCCGCGCTATATGGAGAAGCACATGCTCGCAGAGGTGTCGGGCAGCAACGTTGGGTGGCTCGACCAGAAGCCGCACTTTCTGTACATCGATGTAGGCATCGTGGCGCGGAAGCCAGCACTTGCGCTTAGCCAGCTGTGATATAAAACATCCGTTGTGGAGACAGCCAATTAGGAACCTAGATACGTGTTGAGTCCCCGGGTTCCCTACCTACTAGTAGCAAGTCCAATATTGGGATCTTCAACCCCGCCCCCCACCCTTTGCGAGCGGCGTTTGCCAGCCGCCAGGCACGCGTCACGCTGCTCAGCGGGCTTGAGAATGCGAGTGGAACCTTCGACACGAGGCGGTCCTCCTTCACGCCCGCAGGCTTGCAGGCTTCACGCCTGCAGGCTTCACGGTCGATCGAAGAGCGTCCACGGCAAGCGAGCGAGCGATGAAACTCGATCGATACTCTAGCAAACTTGGGCATATAACAGTGGAACTTGATCCATGCTCCCACCAGCATTTGTGCTGCGCGTCGTTCGTCTCGATGCTGACTTTCGAACTGATGGCAATCGCTGCGCCTCTACCAAGCCTCCCAAGCAATACTCGCAGGACGGCGGTGTGCTTTTCAGGCAGTCTCGTCAGGCCCGCGGCGTCCAAGGAGCACGGGTCATACCGAGGTGCAGATGCATGCGCCAGCTCGCAACGATGGATGGTGAAGACTCTCGACCCGCACGCTGTCGTTTTTGCTGTTGTCAACCCGTGTAGGACACGGCCGTCATGCTGGGCAGAAAGCATGCGGGCTGGAGAGTGCAGCAGCACTCAGCCTGCACCACAATGCGCCAATCTGTCTCGCTGGGCCGAGGCCATCGGCGTCCGGTACCTCCACACCTACGGCGATGAGGACAACGCGTTGCAGCCCAATGGATGTGCGTCAGGTCTCTATCCACCCAATGCATCGAGCTTCTACCATCAGTTTTGGGGCTGGAAGCAGTGCTTGCTACAGATTCGGGCCGCTGAGCGCAGCGGTAGTCGCTTTGATGCTGTCGTTCACGCTCGTCCCGACATGTGCTTCCGCTCCGGCACCCCTGCACACGTCACAAATATCTGGAATGTACTACGTGAGGCACAGGGTGCCATCGCTGTGGCCAAAGGCAAGCCTAATCCGTTGGCGTGCACCGATTCGTTCGGCGTGGTCCCACGCCGGCATGCAGATGTCTACCTCTCGACCCTCGACCAGTACTTCAAGTGTGAGCGCAAATCGAAGTGGGAGCGCTTCATCGGTTCGACGTATCGGGAATATTTTGAGTCGAGGAATGCGAACATCCCCGGCGAGCCGATCCTTGGCAAG
>Ga0209713_10001481_pt1 | contig 14037 bp, 7 predicted proteins | sample ArcOceMetagenome_3_FD_187444 | JGI IMG/M metagenome (GOLD analysis project Ga0209713, IMG submission 187444) | Marine eukaryotic phytoplankton communities from Arctic Ocean - Arctic Ocean- Svalbard ARC20M Metagenome (SPAdes) (version 2) | ecosystem: Environmental > Aquatic > Marine > Oceanic...
AGCCCGGCATCCGCAGCCCAGTCGACGCATTGTGCCATCCGCTCTTTCCTATTGCGGCTATTGAGGTGCCTTAGAAAGCTTCTGAGTTTGGATGAGACGCATGTGTCCTCGTTTAAGCTGTTTAAGCAGCTTCATCAGCATCGTGTTTCTGCGCCTCAGCTGGAGAACTCGCGGGCTCTTCACCGGCTGAATACTCGTATGTCGGAGACCATTGCGCAGCCGACTGCGGTCCCGCCGTCGAAACCGGCCAGCAAGCCGGCCAGCAAGCGCGCCAGCCGTCGCGCGTCGCCGTGCAAGTCTGCCTCCGTCTTCGACGCGGACACGTGGCGCGAGCCTCTCAAGGCGTTCCTCGCCACGCAGGACCTCGGCGCCATCACCGCCAAGCAGGTGCGAAAGCACATGGAGGAGACGATGGGCGAGAAGCTCTCGTCGAAGCAGGACAAGACGGCGCTCGACAAGATGATGATTGCGATGGTGAACGAGACACAGTTCAAGGCCAAGCTGCTCGCTCTCCTCGCGATGGAGGCGGGCGCGGCGCGGCTGCAGGGGCTGCGGGAGCTGGTGGAGAGCGGCAGGACGAATAGCATCAGCGCCAAACGGATGGCACCGGCCGAGACGGCGCTCCAGGCGGACGAGGAGCGTGCGGCGCGCGAGGCGAAGCTGGCCGCCCAGCTGGCCGCCGCCGACAGCTCCGAGGAGGAGGCGGCGGCCAAGCGCTCCTCCTCCAAGAGCGGCTCCAAGCCGGCGGGCTCGAAGCGTCGCAAGGCGGCGCCGTCGCCCGCCGCCGCGCGCGAGCCCGACTCGAGCGACGAGGAGAACGGGCGCGTCCAGGCGTCCAAGAAGGCGAAGCCCGACAAGAAGCCGACGCTCAGGGCGCCGCCCGCGGCCGACTCGTCGGCCGGGGAGGAGCAGCCCGAGTGGGTCCGGCCGGAGCTGGGTCCGCGCGACACCGACGACAGCAGCGAGGACGAGCCGCCCGCCGCCGCGAAGGCCGCGTCGACCAAGAAGGCCGCGTCGGCCAAGAAGGCGGCGCCGACCAAGAAGCGGAGCTCGAGGCCGGCCGACAGCTCCGACGAGGACCTCGACTCCGAGCGCGAGCCGTCCGACGACGAGCTGCTCTCCGGGGACGACGCGGTCGTGAGGCTCGGCGCGTCGATGTCGAACGTCCAACCCGGCGTGCCGCTGGCCAAGCAGCGCGAGCCGCGCGCGACCAGCTCGTGCTTTGCCAAGGGCCGGCCGACAAAGAAGCAGCTGAAGGCGGCCGAGGCTGAGGCGCGGCGGCTCGAGCGCGCCGCGGCGGACGCGCTCGAGTTCACGACGTGGAAGGCGCCGTCGTGGATGGAGCTGCAGACCGACTCGGACGACTCGGATGGGACGGCGCGCGCCAAGAAGAAGAAGAAGAAGGAGCTCAAGGCGGTCAAGCCGCCGGCTGCCAAGAGGCCGGCTGCCGCACCCGCCGCGGCCGCCACCGCTGCCAAGGCGGCACCGGCTGCCGCCACGCGCGCCCCCGATTCGTCGGACGAGGAGGAGGGCGACGACGACGACGATGAGGAGGAGTTCGAGGTGGAGTGCATCCTGGAGGAGCGCAAGGTCGGCTCGCGGAGGAGCGAGTTCCTGATTCGGTGGTCGGGCCACGGCGCGGACGAGGACACGTGGGAGCCCGAGAGCAACGTCGGCGCCGACCTCGTCGCCGCCTTCCGCGCCGAGGCGAAGAAGGCGCGGCAAACCGCCAGGGCGGCCGACGAGGCCGCGGGCGACGAGGCGCGCAAGGCGGCGAAGGCCGCGAGCCGCGCGCGCGACGAGGCGCGGCAAGGCGCGGCGCCGACGCCGATGTCGGACCTGACCGACTCGGAGCTCGCCGCGTACTCGGCGGTCGCGTCGCCGCTCGAGGCGCAGCCGCGCTTCGACGACGAGCACACCTCGCAGCGGCAAGAGCCGACCGCCACGCAGAAGGCCGCCGACAACGGCGCGGTCTGGACGATGAACCCGTCGCCGCCGCGCCCGTCGTGGTCGTCGGCCAACCTGTCGGCGGCGCAGGTGGCGGCGGAGGCGAAGGCGGCGCACCTCGAGCAGGCGCACCTCGAGAGCGAGATCGGCCTCGCGCCGCACAACACGCTCGAGATCGACAACGGGGCGGCCGTGGCGCCGCGGGCCGCCGCCGCGCCGCCCCCGGTGGCGGCGAAGCTGCTCGTCGACGACGGCCAGGTCGAGCTGAGCCTCTCCATCCTCAAACGGCCCGCCGGCGGCGGCGCCGCGGCGGCCGGCAGGTCGCGCCCCGCCGCGCCCGTGACGGTGCCCACGAGCGGCACGCCGTCGGCGGGCGTGCGCACGTTCACGACCAACGTCGGCAGCACAACCAACGCCGCGCGGCCCCAGCCGCGGCGCGAGAGCAGCGGCGCCGCGCCCTCGCTCGCACCGGGACGCGTCGACGTCAGCAAGTCGCGGATCGATCGGCCCGGAGCGACGCCGAAGGGATCGCGCGGCGCCGCCGCTGCCGCCGCCGCCGCCGCCGCTGCCAACGCCGCCGTCGCGCCCGCATCCGCGCCGGCGGCTGAGCCGGCGCCGGCGCCTGAGCCCGCGTCCACGCCCGCACCTGCGCCCGCTCTCGCGCCGGCGCCTGCGCCGGCGCCTGCGCCCGCACCGGCGCCCGCACCGGCGTCCGCACCGGCGCCCGCACCGGCGCCCGCACCGGCGCCCGCACCGGCGTCCGCACCGGCGTCCGCACCGGCGCCCGCACTGGCGCCCACACCGGCGCCCGCGGCCACGCCGGCGCCTGCGCCCGCGGCGCCGTCTCCCGAGGGCGACAAAAAGCGGCAGCTGCAGCAGCTCGATGGCAACGTGCCGTCTGGCGCCAGCAAGCAGCCAAAGACCGATCCCGCGCCAGCGCCTGCGCCCGCGCCCGCCCCCGCGACGAGCGCCGGCTTCGCCGCGACGGGGCAGGCGTTGACCGCCAAGAGCATCGGCAAGGCGGTGCGTGCTGCGCTGCGCAGCCACCCAGAGCTCCAGCAGGCGACGCTCAAGGTGCTGCGCAAGCACCTCGAGGACAAGCTCGGCCAGGATCTGGTGGTGTGGAAGGACGAGATCAAGACGGCGACATCGGCCTTCATGACGGCGAAGTAGGCGACAGCTTCTCGCGAAACACGCATGCCCAGGCTGGCAACGCGCAATATCGGGTCCATGCGGGACGGGAGTTTGCAGAGGTATATCTGACCATGTTGCCGACGGAAAACGGCAACTCATATAGAAACTTTCGGTCCTTGTTGTTGTGTTTTGTGTGATAAAATTCTGACTCTGACTGTGCGTAAATTGTGGCCGACTCCTCAAGCGCTCAGGCGTCCGTCGCTGAGGCGGGCCGAGCCTTCTTGGCGGGAGGCGGCGAGGTCGACTCTTCATCGGCCTCGTCCGGAATCTCCTCGTCCTCTTCGGCCTCAATGCCGTCGTCGTCGTCGGCATCATCAGCATCCCCGCTCTCGCCGGGAGCGATCTTGGCGGCGGACGCTTCGGCGGGCGCGGCGGCACCGGCAGCTGCCGGGCCCGACGCCTCGCCCGAAGCGGCGGCGGTCGAGGTCTCCGCCTTCGAGGCGTGCTGGATCCACGCCTGCTTGAGCGACTGCGCGCGCTCGCCGTTGGGGCCGCGGTAGCGCTTGTAGTGCTGGCCGCTCGGCGTGACGTGGCACGTGCAGATCCAGCCGTCGGGGAGGCCGTCGGGCGTCGACTCGAGCCCCTTGAGCAGCGGCAGCGACGCCGGGCGGACGCCCGCGGAGCTGCCGAGGCTGCTGGTGCTCGCGCTGCGCTGGCGCACGGCGGGCGGCTTGCTCTCGCTGCTGGCGGTGCTGTCGGAGCTCTTCTGGCGCGACGCGCGCGGCGGCTTGCTCTCGTTGCTCTCGGCCTTGGCGGTGCGGATCGCGTGGCGCGTCGAGGTGCCCGCCGAGTCGGCCTCCTCGTGCCACCGCCACTGCACGCCGTGCGCCTTGCGCCCGCCGCGCGAGTCGGGCGCCTCGAAGTCCTGGCACCACTCGCGCGCGCCGTCGCGCGACGGCACGCCGCGCACGTGCCACGTGTGGATGCGGAAGCGGCCGCTCGGCCAGACGGCGCAGACGCGGCCGTCGACCCACTCGGTGTGGTCGCCCTCGCGGTCCATCACCGACACCTGCACGCGGCTGAAGGCCGAGACGCGGCCGACGCGCTGGCTGCAGAAGCACAGCTCGTGCGCGCGCAGCGCCAGCTGCGCGAGCGTCAGGCTGCGCGCGGTGCGCCACTCCCACGCGCGCACCCACGCGTCGAACTCGGCGCCCTCGCGCGCGCTCTCCTCGCGCGCCGCCGCCGTCTCGGGGCGCAGGTTCTCGAGCTTGGTCGTCGACTCCTTGGCGCCCCGCCCCGCCGCCGCCGCCGCCGCCGCGCCGAGCACCACCAGCAGGCTGCGGGCCTCGTCGAGGCCGGTCGTGCTGCCGGCGAGCTGCCGCCACGCCGCCACGCCCTTCCAGACCAGCGCGCCGGCGCGCACCTTGCCGCCGCCAATGCTGCTGCCCGTGAAGCCGTCATCAGCGCCGTCCGCGTCGCCACTTGCGGCAACGACAACCTCCGACGAGCTGCCAGTGGCCACGCTGTCCGCGCCATTCGCCACGACCACCACGCTGGTGGTGGCAGCGCCGCTGTCGACGTCCACCTCCATGCTGTCTTCCTCGGTTGCGGCGGCGCCATTCGCCGCTGCCGCCGCCACGACGGGCTGAGCCGGCTGAGCCGGCTCGGCGGGCGGCGCGGGGGCTGGCTGAGTCGGCACCATGAGCGTCGCCGGGCTAGGGTTCAGCGCCGGCATCGGCGGTGCCGCCACGGGCGGTGGCGGCGCCAGCTGTGGCGGCGGCGGCACGGCCATCTCAAACGCCTGGCCCTGCTGCAGCCCAGGGGGCACCATCACCTTGACGAGCCCAAACGGCGTGCGCACCTGGATCGCCTGGCCGCCCTGCACGCCCATCGGCACGAAGACGCGCATCAGGTGCATCGGCTGCGGCTGCAGCTGCGGCTGCGGCGGCGCCTTCGCCTTCTTCTTCACTTCCGCCGCCGCCTTCGCCGCAGCTGCCACCGCCTCGGCCGCCGCCGCTGCGGCCGCTTGCTTCTTCACCGCCGCTGCATAGGCGCCTGCCTCCTTCTCCGCATCTACGGCCGCCTTCTCCTTCGACTTGTCTGCCGCCGCCTTCTCCTCGGCCTCCTTGCCCGCAGACTGCTCGAGGACGGTCCGGCCCGCCTTCTCCGCCTCCGCCTCCGCCGCGTCGGCCTCGGCGCTCGCCTCCTCGCACGCGGTCAGGCTGGCGGCCTCGGCCGCCTCGGAGGCCGCCGCGGCCGCCGCGGCCGCCTGGCGCTTCCCCTCGGCGCTCTGCCACATGTCGCCGTGCCGCGCGTGCAGCAGATTCTCGGAGCGCAGCAGCAGCCGCCGCAGCTCGTGCACCGCCGCGTGCGCCGCCTCGTCGACGCCGCCGCGCGCCGCCGCCGCCGTCACCTCCTCCGTCTCGTCGTCGTTGTCGTACTTGACGAGCCACGCCTCGCCGCCCACCGCGTGTGGCGGCCGCCACGCGCTCAGCGTCCCGTCGCCGTGCGCTGCAACCTCCAGCTCGTCGTCGTCGTCATCGCCGCCGCCGCCGCCGCCGCCGCTCGCGGCCGCCTCCTCGCCCTCCTCGCCCTCGCCGTCCACGTCCGCAGCTGGTGCGGAGAGGCGCCTGTCGCGCGCGAGGATGCGCGTGCGGCGTCCGACCAGCGCGTGGCCATCCGTGCGGAAGCCCTCGGGCAGCGCCGCGTCCGTCGCGTCGCTCGCGCCGGCGGGCGCCTCGCTCTGCAACCCCGCGGCCTGCAGCGCCCGGAGCAGCGCGCCCTCCGTCGGGAACTGCGCCGCGCGCGCCTCGAGCGCCTCGCACAGCTTGAGCGTGCAGCGCACGCGCCCCCAGCTGCCCTCGCCGCGCCGGTTCTCGACGTACACCTCGCCGCGCCGCCGCGGGATGACGACCGCCACCTTCTTCTTCTTGGCCGCCTTCGCCTCCTTCTCCTTCTCCTTCTCCTCCTTCTTCTTGTCGTTCTCCGCCTTCCGCTTGCTCGACTTCGTCTCATGCGGCTTGCCCGTCGGCTCCTTGAGGACATCCTTGGCGTGCGTCACAATCGGCATCGGCAACATCCCTGGCATCGGCGGCAGCGCCGGCCGCGGCAGCGCCGGTGCTCGCGGCACGACCTGCGCGCGCTGCACAAGCATCGCTCCCGGGCCCGCGCCCATGCTGCTCGCCCCTCCGACCCCCATCATCGCCGCCGCCATCTGCACTGCCGAGGCAGCTGCCGACGCCGCCGCCGCCGCCGCCAGCGTCCCCTCCAAGCTGCTCTTGCTCAGGTTGGTGGGCGCACTCGTGACCTGCACCACTCTCTCAACCGGCGCCGCAGCAGACTCGTTTGCCACTGGCGCGTCGGCTTCCTCGCTCGCCGCCTCCTCCACCTCTTTCATGGCCGCGTCGCCCTCGTCGTCGTCACCCTCGTCCGCAGCAGCCTCTTCCCCCCCCTCATTCGCCTCCTCCTCCTCCTCCTCCTCGTCCTCCTCTTCCTCGTCCTCTTCCTCCTTGGGCTCCGGCTCTGCCTCATCCTCCGCCTCCGCCTCCGCCCCCGCCTCCGCCTCCGCCCCGGGCTCTCCCTCCGGCTCTGCCTCCGGCTCCGGCGCCTCCTCTGGTTCCGTCTTCGGCTCCTTCACGACGGGCGAATCCTCGCCCTGCGTCGACGTGACCGAGAGCGTCGACGGCTGCGGTGCCAGCGGCGGCTCCGTCGGTGGGAGCTCCTCGTCGTCCTCGTCGCCACGCGGCGTCTCGGCGAGCAACCAATAGCGCGCGCTGTTCATGTCGGTGCCGAGGCACTCGAGGCGCACGCGGTTCCGCAGCATCCGCTCGCGTCGCGCCGCCGCGCGCTTGTTCTTGGCCGCCTCGGCCTTGTGGCGGCGGCACGCCTCCGCGTGCTGCTCGTTGGCCGCCTGCAGCTGGCGCGCCGTCATCTTCTCCGTCTCGGCGACGGCGGCGGCGTGGGTCGCCTCGAGCCGCTCGAGCCGCGCGGCCGCCTGCTTCTCGAGCTCCTTCGACATGCGCACCACCTCGCCCAGCTCGACGAGCGCCGCCTCGGGCGCCTCGGCGCACAGCCGCAGCGCGCGGTGGCAAAGCTGCTGCAGCGCCACCGCCTTGAGCTGCGCGTCGAGCTGCGCGTACTCGCGCCAGCGCAGCTGCGCCGCGAGCAGCCGCAGCTCGGGCTCGGGGCCGCCCTCGCGGTTCGCCGCCTCCTCGCGCTCGGCCCCCTCGCTCCAGTGCGCGACCAGCTGCCGCAGCACCTCGGGCCACGTGAGGGCGTTGAGCAGCGGCGCCACGTCAGACAGGATGCACACCGTATCCGGCAGCCACGGCGCGCGCCCAGTGTGCCGCGGCGGCGGTGGCGGCCGCGGCGGGATGATGCCTTCCGCCACGTTGGCCACCGGCCCGCCTCCCAGCGTGCCCGGCGCTGGCAGCGACGCGGTCACGCTCTCAGCCAGCTCCTTGGGCACGGGCGCGACCGCGACGCGGCGCGGCGCGGCGCGCACGAGCATCTTGAGCAGCGCGACGTGCAGCGCGCCGAGCGAGCCGCCGACGCACGTGGCGGTCGTCGCTCTGTCGGCCAGCTCGCGCGTCAGCTGCTGCAGCGGGATCGGCTCGAGGTCGAGCGTGCTCGCAAAGGTGCAGGAGAACTGCCACACGATGAGCGCCGCAGTTCTCGCCTCCTCGGGGAGGCCGGCGAGGACGGGGATGAGCGGCGGGAGCGCCGGCAGCTTTTTGGGTGGCTCGGGCGCGTTGGGCTTGTCCTTCTTGGAGGAGCGCCGCGGCTTCCTCTCCTTCGGCACCTTCGGGGGCTTCTCTGGCTTGGCTGCTTTCTCTCCGCTCGGGCTACCATCTTCTGCCTTGTCCTTCGCGACGCGCGGCGTTCGGACGACGAGCCCAAAGTGGCGCGCGACGTCGGTCCGCGATCGGAAGCGCTTGCCGTCGCCACTGACGTAGTAGGTATCAAGCTGCCCTGTCGTGCTGCCGGCTTTTCGAGGGACCTGCTGGGTCGACCAGGTCTGAAGGGTTGCAAAGACGGCGGGGCCACTGCCGGGAGGCGCCAGGCTGCATAGATATTCCGCCAACGCCTGCAGAGTGGCCTGGCCGAATTTTGAGCCCATGGCGGCGGGGGGGAAGCTTCTCGGGACTGTTTTCGATCGGCGCCGCGTAGCTCCCCCTGGGTTGGGCCAAGTCGCGCAAAAACTTGGGAGGGTATTATCACCCAGTTCAAGGCACTGTGATCCGCGAGTTGCTATGAATTTTCACTTCCCTATCCGTCAGGACTTGCGTCTCGTTTTCTCGTAGAATTCCGCTCGTAAAGCCAGCTTTGTACCAAGTTTCATATCATGCGAATTCCTATGTGCGTGAAGACGAAGAGGGGGGAGCAGCAGCAAAGCACAGCGGTGCTTGCAGTCGGTCGCCGCGGCCCGCTGAACCGCGCATGAGGGGCAACAACACGAAGCGGGGCGCAGTCATCGTACGCTCAGTACGGCTCGGCGGGGACGCCGCGCCTCAGCTTAGCAGCAACGACTTGAGCTGGAAACCATGGACAGCGCCACGCTCCTCGACACTAACGCGCCCAAGTCGACGGCGTCGTCCAACGGCAACACGGTGGCCGTGCTGATGGCCTTCGTCGCCGCGCTCGGCCCCCTGGTCTTCGGCTACACCCTGGGGTTCTCCTCGCCCTCCAGCCTGCCGATGATGGTCGCGCCCCCGGGCACGTGGACCTTTCAGGCCGTGTTCAGCAACCCCTCGGTCGACTGGAACAGCGACCACACCTCGGGCTCGGTCTCCTCTGCCGAGAACTCCCTCTTCGGCTCGATCGTGAATGTGGGCGCCATGATCGGAGCGCTGATCGCGGCGCCGCTCGCGGACTCCGCCGGTCGCAAGCTCGCGATCGCGACCTCCGCCGTCCCGTTTATCGCCGCCTGGCTGCTGATCGGCCTCACGGACGTCTTTGCCGCCATTCTGGTGGGCCGGCTGCTGAGCGGCATCGCGGTCGGCATCGCCTCGATGTGCGTGCCACTGTACATCTCGGAGACGGCGCCGGCCTCGCTGCGCGGCGGCCTCGGCGCGGTCAACCAGTTCGCGGTCACCGGCGGCATCCTGCTCGTCTACCTGCTCGGCTTCCTGCTGGAGGAGAAGCGCCCCACCATCTACAGCTGCCAGAACGATCAGGGCGAGGACACGTGCCCGTTCGGCGTGTGCGCCGATCCCGCCAAGGACACGTGCGACACGATCCTCTCGCCGTGGCGCGTGCTCGCCATCGTCGGCGCGTGCATCTCGGGCGCGCTGCTGGTCTGCGCGCTCCTCATCCTGCCCGAGACGCCCAACCACCTCGTCGCCAAGGGCAAGACGACCGCGGCGCGCAAGGTGCTCTCGCGGCTGCGCTCGAGCGAGGCCGAGGCGGAGGAGGAGTACGAGGCGCTGCTGCGCAAGCAGGCGTCGACCACGCAGGTCTCCGACACGGCCGAGGAGATGGGCAACTTTGCGGCGGCGGCCTCGGAGCCCAAGGTGGGCGGCATGCGCGGCCTCTTCTCGAAGGGCGTGCGCAAGCAGTTCTTCGTCGGCTGCATGCTGATGGTCTTCCAGCAGTTCTCGGGCATCAACGCGGTGATCTTCTTCTCGTCGAGCATCCTGCAGAGCGGCGGCATCGACGACCCGAACGAGGGCGGGCTGATCGTGATGGCAGTGCAGGTGCTGATGACCGGCGTCGCCGTGCTCCTCATGGACCGCGCCGGCCGCCGCATGCTGCTGCTCATCTCGCTCACCGGCATGACGCTCTTCACCGGCACGCTCGCCGCCTTCTACTACAACGACAACAAGCCGGCGTGGCTGTCGCTCACGTCGCTCGTCGGCTACATCGTCTTCTTCTCGCTCGGCCTCGGCGCCATCCCGTGGCTGATCATGGGCGAGATCTTCCCGGGCCACGTGCGCGCGCTCGCCGCGTCGATTGCGACGCTGCTCAACTGGACGCTCTCGTTCATCGTCACCGAGACGTTCGCCTCGCTGCTCTCGGCGCTCGGCCCCTCCGTTACATTCACCATCTTCGGCGGCGTCTGCGCCCTCGGCATCTGCTTCGTCGTCGCCTTCGTGCCCGAGACGAAGGGCAAGACCTTCGAGGAGATCGAGGCGCTCTTCAGGTAATCAGCACGGGCGGCGCGAACACGGAGCACGAGCCTCCGCGAACATAAGTCTTTTGCGAACGCAGATGATGTGGTTCGCCACGGCATGAATCTTGTGTGGTGTTTTGAGAGGCACGGAGAGGATACCGTGTGTGCGTGTTCGGTTTCCTTTCGGTATGGGGAACAGAATGTTTCCACGCTCCACCACCTCCACGAAGGTGCACCAACCACAAGAACGAACACGAACACGAAACGCGGCGCGACATACACCCTCCACCTCTCGTGCAGCCTACTCCCATCCTCTCGTGCAGCCTAACCCCAGCCTCTCGTGCAGCCTAATCCCAGCCTCTCGTGCAGCCTGACCCCAGTCTAACGACTTCCTATCACCCTTGCCAGTTTTCACAGACATGATCGCCATGATGGAGGTCTTGACCTCGCTGTCAAGTCGACAACGGCGCCAGGAAGGGACATTTCATCATTTGCTCGGTATTCGCCTTGAGGCGTGCTTCGCGGTGGGCGCGGTACACGTACAATCGCGCGTCATTCAACTCACCGAGGGGGCGATGCGCCGCGAGCTGGTTCCAGGGGTTGAAAGGCACAGCGGTGTCCTGTGAGCAGGACACCAAACGTGAGGAGCAGGACATCAAACGTGAGACCTCTGCAATACAAAAGGTAGTGAGGTGGGGCCTGAGCTCGCATGGCAGCACTCACAATAGCGCCAGGTACGGCCAGAAGAGTCAAGGTACCAACGGGGGCGTACGGACTGGCACCTTCATCCCATGGACCATCCACAGCGATCGTGTGGGACGGGTGGTCTGTGGCTGGCTGCACGACAAAGTCCCATGTAGCAATCTCTGGCCCAACGATGTCGGTATCGCAGCTGGCTTGCGGCCCGAAATCGCTGGCCAATGCAGCTGTGTACGCTCTCGCCACCTCCGCTTCCTTGCCCGTGAGCCTTGCACCGGGACGGCCACCTACCGCTTGCTTCAGTGCTTGCGTCTGCTTCGGCTGCATGCCAAACTTCATTGCGCCCGTGGCACCGAGGCGGAAGGGGAGAGCTGAGTAGTTTGCTTTGCCCAACGGTCCACTGGTGTTGTCGATGCCCGCGCACGCACGTAGCACACCTCGGACAGCCATGAACAGTGAGTACGGATGGGAGAGCACCCCTCTGAGGCTTGGCCAGGTCATGATGCGCATCACGTGCGCGAGTGGTGTGATGCGTGAGAGGAAAAAGTGCTTGAACTCCTCCGCCATCAGCAGGTCGATCTGTCTCTGGAGTCCAGGTGCGTTCAGCTCAGACTCGGGGAGCGCCGCCATCGATTCGGGCACGTCCACACGGACCGAGAGGCGGCAAGCACCGTGCTCGGTGACATTGATCCGCACCTACGAGGAACATACCCGATGACATGGACGGTAGCAGGTGGGGTGGGCCGGGGCGGCAAGGGGGTGGGCCGGGGCGGCAAGGGCCCAACAGGCGCACGTTCGCGGGATAGACGGCATGCAGGCTTGTGGAAGAGTCCCGTCCTTTGCTTGCTGTCGAGGTTCTCGAGCACCCGCTCATCGATCTGGAGGCGGCCGCGCAGGACTGCGACCGTGATACCGGAGACTACGTCAGTCTTCTTCTCGCTGATCGTCTTGCATCCAATCGTGTGGAAGGCTTTCATGGTGTCGACCAGCTCAGAGTTTAGAACGGGGAGCGTTGCGCTAAACGCACGCCGAAGACCCTTGAGCGTCTTGGTGTGTAGGTGCCGTTTGCCAACCAAGAGCCCCTGTTCGGGCACGAACTTTTTGGCGATCACAACTGTGACGACCCAAGAATAATCGACGGCACAGCTGAGCCACCAAGGATGGTATGGCGCGAAATCCTTCTCGTGCCTGTGTGCGTAGTAGTGGACATATGTCAGCTCGGGCACAATGCAAAGGTACGTCGAAATCAAGCCCTTGATGATGATAAATCCCACGGTGCTCGATGGGATCGGCGGGATCCGAGGGTCGTCTTGAAGGTAGTACTCGATGGTCGTACTTGCGACCGAAAGAAAGCGCGTGCAGATGAAGAGCAGGAATGGGCGCGTGTGCGCGTACAGGTCAACCTCCGGCGGAGTCAGGAAGCAGAGGATGAAGATGCCAGTGGACAGACTGCGAGGGTTGGCATTGATCAGCGGACCTTTTGATGAGCGGTATGCATGACATGGGGGCAGACTAGTGCCAGGGGCCACGGGGTCGTGCGATCGAGAGCCAGCTGCTCACGCAAATGAGACGTGATACACGTTGAAGAAAGCGCAGAGTGAGCGCAAGTGCGGCTTGAGCACCCCGCTCCTCAGCAACTGTCTCTGCTTCCCCACGACAGTCCGCACGTACTCAAAGGTGCTCCAAGTGATGAGGGTCCACCCTACAGCAGCCACCTGACGGGCAGGCGCGAGGTCGAGGCCGACGCAGATGTTGTTGTAGCCCCAGGCCTCGAGGAGCGCGTTGTGGTGGATGGTTCCAGGATTGAAAATCAATGTCAGCAGCCACGAAACGCCGAGCACGAGGGCAAAGAGCTCTCCGTTGATCGACAGGTATTGGGCCGGGTGCTTGACGGTGCTCAATGGGTGGGTCATGAAGCGAAGGAACTGCGAGCTCCATGTCGCAAGTTCACCAGCCTCGACCTCGTCGTGGTGGTCGTCCGCGTCTTTCTTGGAAGCGGCGAAGCGGAAGCGGGCAGAGCGTTCACGCGACAGGTTACCGCACCGGAGCGCCCTGTGCTTCCGCCAACGCCACTGGAGTGTGGCGGCGGCGCGGTTTCGGCGAAGCGCGTGCGAAGCGCGATATGCCGCGAGCAAGCGGACGGACCTCTTGTTGCGATGGGCGTAGCAGCGCTGGATGGTCACGGCGGCACCGTCTTGCTGTGGAGCTCGGTTACACGATGTGAGAAGCGTGACATCGCTCCGCTTGCAGACCCATTTCTTCGGCTTCGTGCAATGCAATTCCCGCCTGAGTCACCGGCGTGTCGCGTTTGCCAAGCGTCAATCTCGAGAGGACGCGGATCTTTCGCCACGTCGTGACCTTGGCCCGCTGCTGCGCCTGCTCCTGCTGCGCCTGCTCCTGCTCCTGCTGCTGAGCCTTCGCGCGCTTGGCCACCAGGTAGGCCTTACCGGGCGGCTTCATCGTCGGCATCGTCGACATGACCACTTGCGGGCGACAACGAAGGGTCTGGCGGCGACCCGAAAAGGAAGTCTCCACGGGCGGCCGGTCTCAGCAATTGAATAAAAAAATTCGAGCGTCCGACGCTTGCAACCCAAAATACCCATGCATGAGGTCGAATGCGCGGGCATCGAACCCGGCAGTGCGTCAGGCCTTTAGATACTTTAGATCATTGCTTTGCCTAAGCTGTCGGTCAGGAGAGCCCACGTGGGGAGACACTGATCCCGAGCCAGCCGGACTCGCGGGGCCTCGCGTGAACAAGTAACGTCGTGGTTTCACGAGTGCTGAATAGAGAAGTTTGATACTTGTGTTTATTGCCGAAACAACACACGGCTATCGCCTGCGTGCGAACACACACTCGATGCGCCCGGTCCATGCCCGATTATTGTGCAGCCTCTATGAACTGCGCGGGGGTTACAGGCTGTTTTCACCATAAATGACCTTCATTAGTGTGCAGGAATCCGGCGCTGCTGGCGGCCAGCACGCCACCCCGAGGCCTCCAAGCACCCATGGTGGGACATGGAAAGGTAACTCCGAGCTCGGTTTGGCCGTCAGACATGCCGACCGGCCCGTACTGCACACCACGACCTACTGGACCACAGGCTGGCCGACTGACCCCACAAAACACGACAGACGAGCACGGGAGGAGG
>Ga0209713_10001484_pt1 | contig 14020 bp, 11 predicted proteins | sample ArcOceMetagenome_3_FD_187444 | JGI IMG/M metagenome (GOLD analysis project Ga0209713, IMG submission 187444) | Marine eukaryotic phytoplankton communities from Arctic Ocean - Arctic Ocean- Svalbard ARC20M Metagenome (SPAdes) (version 2) | ecosystem: Environmental > Aquatic > Marine > Oceanic...
ATGTAATTAAATTATATAGATATCAATGTATAGAGATTTGTTTTACAATTCAAATATCAATAACAGTGATGTTTTAGAAACTGATTTAAATGTGAATAATCTGGAAACTGATTTAAATGTGAATAATATTGATGTTGCATCGAATAATTGGTCAGAAACTCTAGAAAATGTTCTTAAAATGTGGGGAGAAAAGGCTGCAGGTAACCGTGAGCTGCATTTGAACAGTGTCCGTCATTGGAAAAAGGTTTCTTCTTTTTTATCGATTCCTTTAATTCTTTTGACAACCATCACCAGCATTTCCACTTTTAATGCGGTCAATTATGAAGAATACGCGTATTGGATGTACGCAGCAGGATCAGTGAATCTAGTCGCTGCTTTTCTCACCAGTTTGAACAAATATCTTAAACCAGAAGAAAAAGTACAAGCACATTATCAATCGGCCAAAAACTTTGGTTGTTTTTACCGAAAGTTAGTGTTGGAATTAAGTCTATCAAGAACGAATCGAGAACACACGAGCGTCCTCACAAATTGGGCTAAAGAACAATACGATCAACTTATTCAAAACGCGCCGCTCATCTCCAATAATGTAATACATGATTATAAACATTCACATATACTAGAACTAAACACCCCAGACATCGTGCTCAATGATTTTACCATTCACATTAATCGAAACGATTAATCTTTTAATAGATTCACATTTAACACAACCGTGCTTATTGAAACAGCTAGAACAACTAGCCCTTTGATCAAATATTCCAAATGCCGTTCATATTTCGCTTCATATATGTTATCTCTATTGTTATTATTCATATTGTACATTTTTGCGGTTTCACCCATATCGTGAGTATGTCCCTTTATATTGTATTTGATTATCGGATCTTCTCGATGCACATGTCTTTCATCATTTTCTAAATCTATGTAACGACTTGCTTCTTCTGTTATTATAGATTTAATACAATGGGTGTGAAAGTTATTATCTTGTATTGTGTATGTGTTCTGTTTCGGTTTGAGGAAAATTATGAAAAAAAACAACACAACTATATTTATATACAAATTTATCCTTGTAAATGAAAAAACTTCAGTAAATTTCAACATTTATTTCTAAAAATATTTAAAAGTAATTTCATTCTATTATATAAAAACATACAATGAATACTACTTCTTATCACAAATTCGTCAAGAACTTCAACAAATTCACTGAAGATTACAACAAGGAAATCCTTGAAAAAATTGTAACTACCCTTTCTCTCGGTGAAGAAGATAAGACCAAGTTGACCGAAATGTTTAGTTCTATTTGTGTTAAATCTGAACTTCTCAGTTCTAAGAGTGCCCCTAAGAAAAAGCGTGCACCTACCGCTTACAATCTCTTCATGAAGGATATGATCAAAGAACTCCGTCAGAAATACCCTGATATTGACAAGAAAGAACTAATGAGCATGGGTGCTAAAGAATGGCAAAAACAAAAGATTAAGAACACCAAGTAGATTTGATTGTTATATCAGTTATTTTTATATTCTAAAATACAAATGTTGTTGTGTATTTTACCAAATCAATTATTTGATAAAGGATTCATTCCGAAATCAGTAAAGGAAATTGTATTGTGGGAACATCCTGATTTCTTTACAAAATACAATTACAATAAAAAAAAGTTATTATTACATCGTTCTTCTATGAAGTGTTACTTTAATTATCTTAACAAACATTACAAGAACCGTGTTTATTATGTTAATTTCAATGAACCGTTCAAATATACTGTCTATATGTATTTTGATCCAATTAACAAAATAAAAGGTTTTGAAGAGTCTGATCAAATGATCGAATCTCCCAATTTTTTGATGACTAAAACTGATTATAAAGACATATACACAAATAAAAAATCAAAATCTATCTCTTTCACTCGTTACTTCTATCCTAAATGCAAAGAGAAAATCAACTTCTTAGTATCTGTCAATTCGACCGATAAAGACAATCGTGAATCATTTGACGATTCCATCACATTAAATAAATTACCTAAGTTTAGGAATGATGGATATATAAAGGAAGCAATAAAGTATGTAAATGCACATTTTGAGAACAATATTGGTAATACGGACGAATTTATATTTCCTATAACTCGTGATAACACGATAAAATGGTTAGAGCATTTCATCGATAGCAATCTAGAACATTTCGGATCTTATCAAGATGCTTTCAATAAAAAACACGATAATATGTTCCATTCCATATTATCCTCCTCCATAAACATTGGTCTGATCAATCCAAACGACATCATCGAACGATTACGCAAAGTTGAAAAATCCGCTCCAATGAATAGTTTGGAAGGATATGTCAGACAATTGTGTTGGAGAGAGTTTCAACGATACTGCTATATTTATTACGACGATTTGGCCAACAAAAACTTTTTCGCATTGTCCAATAAGATTAATGATGACTGGTATACAGGTTCAACCGATATTTTACCTATTGATAACTGTATCCGTAAAGCTATGGATACCGCGTATCTACACCACATCGAACGACTTATGGTTATGGGTAATTTTATGGTTCTTAGCGAAATTGAACCACAAGAAGGTCATAGATGGTTCATGGAATTCGCAATCGACAGTTATGAGTGGGTTATGTTACAAAATGTATACGATATGGTGTTTCATAATGGGAACGGATTGACATCATACAAACCATACATCACTTCCAACGAATACATCATCAAAATGTCCGATTATTCTCGTAAACATAATTGGAATGATAAATGGAAATCCATGTATATGGCGTTCTTGAAAAAACATAAAAACAGATTACTAAAATATAGATACCACTTTCGTCTACTTAAGACTATCTGACATTCTTTTATAAAATGATTCGCTCGTGTATCAAACCATCGTTCACTATCTACTCTAAATTCAATGACGAACATAACAAATACAACAACAACAAGAAAAAACTTTTGAAAACGAAACTCACAAAACTCTTTGTTAATTGTGACATCACGAAAACAAAATATAACAGAAATGAATGTCTATTGCTTGAAACGGAAATCGATTCTCTCTATACAGATATTGAAAACGATGCAAATATTGACTTAGTTGACTTTTACAAAACATTCGGTTTAGAGTTGCTTCAATTTAACGAAGACATCAATGACATTTAAAATACTTTATGAGTTTTCTACATTTTGTAAGATTGATTGCCAATTTTCCCTTTGTTGCATATATAATCGTATCAATCACCGACAAACCTACCGTATTCAACAAATCGATCAATGCCTTCTTAACACTTTCATCGTATTCGTGTTTGTCGATAAGGGTAGTGATCATCTTAACAACCATTAATTTCTTTTCTAAACCAGATAGTTTTTTGTATTTGTCCACGATTTCAATAGAACTTGTGATCAAGTTTACCATATTTGAAAATGTGACTTTATCGTCCAATGTATATAACAGTTTGGTATAACTTTCCTCAAATATTTGCTGTTTGTTGTTTTCTTTCATGTTTGTTTGTGTAGCTGGATTATCACCAGTATTTGGTGATACAGTCATTTTTGTATTTGATATATAGATCGCCTTATTTTTTAAGTGAAATTTTTTGTATTTATTTATTAAATGTGGGTTTTCTACGCTATGCTTTTATGTGTTATTTCTGCTGTTTTCAGCAGTTTTTATTTTGCATTCATCTCCGCCTTTCCTTTAGAAAACGCAAATGCAATTAACGCAGCAACTGAAGCGGTTTCTAATGCTACTTAAACTTCCATCAATTTAATATCTTCTGCTCTAGTTACAAATTCCAACAAATATTGATCGTGTGTTATAATCACAATAGTCTTGTCCTTTAACATTGTATTCATTAAATATACAAACAAATCTTTTGTTTCTTTATCGAGTGATGCTGTTGGCTCGTCCAGTATTATCAATTCAGGATTCTTAAAGTATATTCTCAAAAACCACACTAGCTGTCTTTGGCCTCCTGATAAACTATCTGTGCCTATGTGCAAACCATTCTTAAAATGCTTCATCAAATTATATTTATTTATGGTATACGTTATCTCTTGTTCGGTCAATTCAACATTGTCATACATTATATTCTCTATTATGCTTCTCTTAAACAACAAACAATTCTGAGGCATGAATCCAACCATCTTGAAATATTCTTTAACACTCATGTCGTATATACACTTGTTTTTTAATGTTATCATACCCTTCTCTGGATATAATAGCTTCAATATGATTCGCATCAATGTGGTCTTTCCACTGCCTATATGACCCGTTATCGCTAATCGCTCTCTAGGCATCACCTTCAAATGTATGTTTGATAGTGTATAATGTTTCTTAGATTTGTATTTGTAATACAAACCTTTAATCTCTAAGATCGCTTTTTGATCAAACTCTTTTTGTTTCTTACAATCGTATTGGATCACTGGTGTATTTTCGATGTTATCGAACCCCGAGTTCTTTATCAATCCCCAATCGAATATCATGTCTCTATGCATATCCACCATATAGACCATATTACTTATTAAGTTTGCTAATATCATAAACACCGAATAAAATATCGCTTTCTTCATCTTATGCTCTTTTAACAAATTATAACAGCGTGTTACAAACATTGTCAAAAATAATATAATCACACAGGATAACAACAATCTATATTTAATGGTACATACTATAGTTTCGTTATGATATTTTTGATACTTTTTGAAATCTCTGCTTAACAATCCTATCTCCGAATTCAAGCTTTGCTCTTTGTAAACAGATAAATAATTCGTTAACACATCTCCTATTCCGTCATGTAATTTGGTTAACTGTTGATCCAACAACACATTATTCTTATCACATAGATTTGTGCTGTTCATCAAAAATGTGGTAAATATTACCAATAACACAAACAAATACAATCCCAATTTTATATCGATACTAGATAAATAAACGACCGTTATGATTAATTGTAAAGATATTGGCACTAACCAACTGAATATTTTAGAATACCAATCTGCTAAAATATGCTGTGTGCGTAATATTTTTGCTAACGCATCTCCTGGATTCGGTTCAACTTTGTTGTTATTGAATTTCTCAAACACAACTTTCAAAAATCTTGTTTTACAATACTGTTGAAATTCTGTCATCTGTTTGGAATTAAAATAATCACTGTAGGCAAACCCAACTTGCAAAAAAACCATCGTTCCCAATATTATGTAAAAATGATTCATCGTAAAAGTATTCTTTTGGATAGCATCAAACAGTCTTCCATATAATCTGGACATAAAAACCTCATTAATCGGGACCAGCATCATCAGCATACAATTGGTGATGAAGAACTTTGGATGCTTTGTTATAAACCCTACAAATGTATCATACAACATTATTAATTTATTTACATTAAAATATTTAATTAAAATAATAATAATAACTAAAATGAAATTACACAAATACAATAATAAAACACTCGGTGTATACCATACTTACGATGTGGATGATGTTTACGAAGCCATCTATGTTGCAAAATATCCTATATCCACTCTAAAGACCAAAGAGGATTCGCTCTCCAAAAACAAGACTATCATAGCAAAAATCCAACAATTTAAGGTCCAAGAGAGCAAATACAATTTTATGGAAATGTTAATGCGGAACAAAGTCCAGATAGTTGAACCCAACTCCATACTGGTCTCCGGTTTCTCTTACATCAAATACCAAAACAACAAATGGAAACCCATCTTCTATTTGCAACAACAAACAGGAGGTGGTGATATAACCCCTTCTCCATTACAATGTAAATCATTTTTAAATTGTTTAGAAGAAAGCAAGACTCAACCAAACAGAGAAACTTGTGCATTACCGTGTGATGCGGGAGAAGAAACTTGTGACAATACTACAATTGCTACAAAATGTCAAAAAATTGTATCCGCTACACAAATCATCACAGATGCATTGACAAAAGAATATTGCAAAACCGATCCCTGTAAAGCAAATCAAACGATCGTCGATAATATGTTTGATAAAGAAATTATCAATGAAGTGTTCCCATCATTGGATGAATTAGAGTCAAAACATAAAATTCCAGAGTCTTTTAACTTCAAAGCGTATCACAAAAAACAACTTATGGATAAACTTGAATTTATCGAAAATAATTTCGATTTTGAAGATATGTTACAAAAACTTGATGAAAGAGGTATTTTAACAAAAAAAAATAAATTCGATAAATACATATCCTTCTTTGTAAAAAACTACAATAAAATTACTGACAAAAATAAAATAAAATTTAATCCTATCAACATTCACAACAGTTTACCCAGTTATCAATTCTTACGAGCAGTGCATTCGTTTTTGAATGATGATTACACAAAATCTTCTACTGCTAATGCTACCAAAACTGCTAATGGTGGTGCTAATGGTGGTCCTAATGGTGGTCCTAAAGGAACAGGTAATACAGAACAAACTTTCATAGGTTCCCATTGGTTAGGGGCATTGTTCTTCAATAAAAAAGATAAAATTCCAAAACATACATTACCTGGGTATTTCCAGGAGTTGAAAGACGAAGACTTGGCAGATGATTCTGATTCTGATGATGACAGTGTAACTTGGGAAGAATTGTATTATGGTGTAACTGCTGCTGATGGTGATGAAAGTGATGAAAATGGTGGTGAAGACGACGGTGAAGAACCCATTGACAACGAAGTTAAAGAATTCATGAAAACTTATGGATTTGCTCCATCAGAAATAACAGGAGAAGAACAAACCGAAGAAGATAAAGAATATGATGCTCAAATTGATGAACTTACTGAGTCTGAAGATAAAATTGAAGATATGACTTCCCCAGGTATTATCATAAGAATATCTTTACTAATATTTGCGATTGTGTTCATTTTTAGCAGCATATCGAATCATATTAGTAGTATTGGAATAGTAAATTTACCAGAATCACAATTTAGCAGCAGTAGTAATCCATTGGATTTTGCATATAATCCGTATTTCATAAACCAATCTATCATCATAAATTCTAGACCTCAATCCGACAAAAATGTTCTAGGAAGATTTTTCATGAGTAATCCTCAACAAGAATTTACCAAAATTCAATATTCTGTTAAAACGGATGATAAACCCACATCTTGTTCGATATTACAAAACATTAAAAATCTTGCTTCTAATGCTAATGAAATCACAGAAAAAATCAAATCACTTCCACCACCACAGTGTCAATTGAGTAGACAACCAGCAGACTTTTTAACTGTTCCACAACTTTTACTCGTACACGATGAAAATGTTTTGGTGTATTTTGTAGATATGATGCATCATTTGTTCATTCACGCTCAACAATCAGAAAACGGTAATGGTATATTTAACAATATAGTAGAACTACAAAAACAAGATATTCGTAAAATTTTGTTCCAAAACAAAGACAGTAAAATTCAGAACTACAAAGACCTGATTAAAGACGAGACTTTACCAAATGTGTTAAAGATGTTCAAACAATTTGTTGACAAATACATTACCGAACAAGTCGATAACTTTGTAAACGACGATTTGGCAATAAACAGCTTTTTCAAATTGTTCCATAAACACACCAACACTCACGAACGATCTCAAGATTTTATCGATCGCATGAACCATTTCCAAAACATCCTTGTCGAATTCATTAAAAATGCCAGAAACAGTGATTTCAAGAATCATAAATGCGAAATTAAAATAATGAATCCCGAAAACAAAATTCAAATCACTTTTTCACCATCAACAAACATGCAAATACTGGATATTACGAAACTAACCGAACGAAAATTGGAAGCTAACATTCAACAAATAAATAAAGAATTCATACCAAAAATAGAACAATTATTACAAACCTATTACAATGTGATTACGGATCAACCAAATACTGATATTAAGAAAGATGTTTTGAAATTTCCAGAGGGTTTTGAATTGATTAAAGATTTCAAAGATATATTCGAAAATATCAATAGAAAAATAGATGATGTAAAACAAAAAAATGATAGAAACCATAATATTAAAGGGTTTAGAGAGATTCTTGAGGAGTTGAAGAAAATACCTGATTGGAAACCAATCTTAGAACAGTTCCAAAACAACGCGGAACTTGGTATCATGGCTCAAAATCTTAATATCATTTTGGGTGTAAGTGTGAGTGAAGCAAGACTAACCACTCAAAAGTTGGTTAACAATTTCATCAGTTATTCGTGGGATTACACACAAGAAGCTTTACCATCTGCTGTTCAATTTGGCGTGGATGAAATCACCAATATGTCACCCCATTACATGTATACTATGTACGATGTATCATCCACTATTGTGAAAAACATTAATAAGAATTTATATACGGACAGCGATAAATTTGCGATTGGTTACACCATTTCACACAAAATGTCCAAGATTTTATACAAAATCTTTTCTGGTAAGATAAATCAATTTGTTGAAGGCACACCGGTTATTCAAGGGATTGTTAAACAAATAGGTCACATGGTAAAATTCTTAGGTGAAGATACCACTGGTGTATACCTAGCAACTAGCAAAGCGGCGATGAATAATATATATACAGAAAAGAAGAACATTCAAGAAAGAATCAACAGAGGATTTTTATCCAATTTTGAAGTTACACAATACACATTGAATGCTTTTGTTGATATAGTTAGCAGACTTGTTAAAGACCAACAAATGAGCGATTACACATTGTTCAAAGATGTTGCCCAAAACTTCTCTAACGATTTTATTCGTTTACAATTGGAGATTGAAAAATTAGAATTAGCGCTTATTGTTATGCATTTCCACAATTCCTTTTTCGAAGATAAACCAAATTTAGATGATAATATTAAATTACATGACGATGAAACTTTCTTTACCAAATATGAGGAAAAAAAATTCCTATACATTCAAAAGATTTTGATGAAAAATCTTAACATAATGGGTTTGTTGCGAATGGAAAAATACGGCTTTCAAAAGGAATGGGACGCGATCAGTCCTGTGCAAATGTATTGGGATGAGAACGAAAGCACTGCTTCAAATGTTTTAACAGATATTGAATCCACTTTATTGAAGGAGGAGGAAAATGCTGCTGCTAATCTTAAACCTGATAATGCTAATGGTAATCTTAAACCTACTCCTGGTAATGCAACTAATCCAAATGCTGCTGCTAATGCTAATCCAAATGCTGCTGCTAATGCTAAACCTGCTCCTGGTAATGCAACTAATCCAAATGCTAATGCTAATCCAAATGCTATTAATAAAAATTCAGTTTATAGTAATCAAACTGCTCAAAGTGGAGCAGGAGACCCAACTGATGTTAAATTAGTAGAATCGTTCATAAGTAACGCACAAAAACACAACAAGACCGTCATGGGTAACATTAACTCTATAGAGGATATTAACGAAAGTTTGAAAAAGAAATTAATTAAATCTTACCTCAAACATAATAACAAAAACATAATGAAAAAAATAAAACGGTTTGAAACAAAATACAGCAGAAATGATAAACAGGATTTTCTAGGTTTCTAGCTTTTCGAGTATTTACATTGAAAATATATGCAGAAATACAAGATATGTAAGGTCAACATGCTGTATGCAATAGTATCAATATCATATTTGGACTGTATATTTTTGCCGCCATCGCGGACATTGTTTTGAAGAAACATCATGCATTTGAGGAAACCAAAGGTGATAACAGACAATAGGAATGCCATCATCATGTTCTCACTGTTTTCAACATAAACAATCTCCTTGATCTGTTCGACCTTGCGGGGAGTGTTCAGAGCAATGTTAAGTTCTTGTTTCATTTGTTCGTTCATTTCGGTCAACTCATGAACAACGGTTTTCAAAAATTTGTTTTTCTTTTTCAATTGTTTCTTTTCGTCTTTCAATTTTTTCTTTTCTTTCTTCAGGTACAATTTTTCCTTGATGTGCTTGCGCGCATTGGATTGAATCTTCATAAAGTCTTTGTGGTTCATATTCACAGATTGTATAGTGTATTGGCAATCTGTTTGTATAAAGTATGTTTTTTTTACAATATATTTTATCAATTTTTTTTTAATTAGTAATATAAAATGAAGTGTTTAGTCACAATAAAGTGTTTAACCACCCTATTTTTGTTACTTCTAATTGGTACAACATTGTGGTATTTTAACAAAAAAGAGCATTTCAACAATACACAACTGGATATACAAACCAATCAGATATCATCATCAAATCAAGGTTTGATAGCGTTCGCTTCACCCACATCAAAACTGGAAGACATACAAAGAAACCAAAATTTAATTTTTAACCTGTTCATGAAGGAAGTGGAAACTAACAATGAAGCAAAGGAAGTTTTGTTAATGAAAGAGAAAGACATTTATCCGTTTCAGTTTTTTGTGCAAAATGTAGACGAAATGGAAGCAAACTTAAAAAACAAAATAACTAAAAAGAGCGATTCGCTATGTGCTGATTTCTTTGTTAACTATTGCATTCACGACGAACAGAACGAAATCAAATCGGATCCAAGTCTGTACAATATCTCAAATATAGATTTCGTTAATAAATTGGATTACTGTTTCGATGTTTGTTTCCCATATGATATGGAAGATATTCGGAAATATAGAAAGTTACTATATAACACTCTGTTTGATATTTTGTTGCGATTCGGTGTTTTGGAGAAAACAGAAGGGGATATGGACGATGAGGCGAACAAAGATAAATATCAATACTTAATAAAAAACAACACAGAAGACAGTGTGATGTTAAATTTCAATATGGAATCATTCTCTAGACAATATAAAAGATACGAAGATTTTGTGACCGAAATTGTAACATTAATTAAGATTGTCAACTTAACCAATCAAAAGTTGGTGTCATTAAAAAACATCGAAAGCGATAAAAAAGCATTAATAAAAAACAATTTTATCAAAGAGAAATACAAACACTTCGCTTCAATCGATGAAGAATCCTAAAAATGTATTTTTATATTAAAGACATGATTATAAAAGTTTTGTTGTTTATATTCTTTTTTAGCATTTTGTTGAATGTGTTCAATACTGAAACATTTTCGGAATACAATGGTTTGGTGCATGATATGCACGATAAATACAACACTTATTACAAAAATCGAATTTCTAAAGGCAAACAACAATATTCACAATATACTGAAAAAATTGATGAAGAAATCAAAGATTACAATGAAGATTTCTGTAAACATTATTCGAAATTCTATAATTTTAATTTTGATAACACTTTTATAGACAATCAAAAAACTTATATGATTCCTGATGTATACAAGGGTGGGGCGTATTCGGTTGAACGGAATGAATGCGTACACCCATCCGATCCAATGTTTCAACCGACATTGGACTGTGATAATAAATTCACATGTAAAAGTGGATTAGTAGTATCGGGTAAAAATATTCTGAAAAATAACAAAGATACTTGTGTATATGAGTGTATATAATCTTTATTTTTCTAATTAATAATTAATATTATGAATATACTAACTGTTTTTTTATTATTAATCTTATTAATTATATTGTTCGATCAATATTCGCATAACAAAGAAAAATATACGGCTGCTCATGACTTTAGAACACAACAATACAAAAGCAACGATAAACAACTCGAGTCCACTAAACACGCAATGCATCGAAATATAAAAAGGAACAGTGAGATAGACTCTGAAACAATAAAAAATAACAAAATACTGAACAATAAAGTATGTACTAATGCGAAATTTTATAATTTTGATAATATAGATGAAACAAATAGAAGTTACGATAATGGTTTGATCATCAAACCAGATGTAATATCAGGAATACCAAAACTTGGCACTCAATTCGAAATTATAGAAAATGATAATATTTACTCTAAATGTCAACCGAATATCAATATAGATATATCTAAGAATTGTGCAAATTTCGAGCAACAATGTTTCGATGTTAACGGTAAAGGTGTAACTTATAAAGGTGATTCTATTAATGATGATAATGACAATATGATGTGTAAATATACTGGGTGTGCTAATCAATGTTCCATTCAACAAAGATATTGTTACACTTCAAACAATTCTGACGGTTTTGTTCGTGAAAAAATATTCATGGACAAGTGTATTCATCACATCGAAAATAATTGTGTATTACTCTCTGACAACGAATTTTTAGAAAACAACATTATAGATCTGTGTCCTTACAAAACATACTATCATGTATTTGATTCAAATGGTACTAACGACGGACGCGAATTACATTTCTACGATAAATCTGTGGAACTTATGACTGACGGGACTACTTACAAATGTTTATACGATACCAAAAAAGAACACACTACAAATACATTCGATTCACTTGATGACCTATTGAAGCCGTGTGGTTTGAGTGATTTTCAATCCGATCTACAATGTTACAGTCATCTCGAAGACCAAAAATTCATATATAATACAGCATATCCCCATAATATTATAGATTGTAGATATTATCCCAATGAAACATGTTATTTTTCAATGACCGATAACAACAACAGCAATATTCTATGCGAATACAACTCTTATAACGGTGAAACAAAAGAGTGTGTTTTACCAATTACTTGTAACAAATCATTATATACACATACATCTGAAGAACATGTTGGAGATGTCAAATCCGAAACATATGACAAAATTATGATTAATGGTCAATTTCAAGAGGAAACTATTGATGGTAATAAATACATGAATTGTGTGTACCACGACACACCTTCTGTTGATGTGTCAACTGAATCGTTTATTAGCGAACCACAATATTTCGACAAAATAACATGCAGCAACTTAAGATGTGGTCAAGGTATTATGCACGATTTACCAAATGGTCAAGTTCAATGTGTTTTTCACAACTGCCCTTCGGATGTATTAATTCACACCAACAATAAATTATCTAAATCTACCAATCGATTAACCAAATTACAAGCTTCACAAAAACTCACCCAAGACAAAATTGACGAATTCCAAAATATACAGAAATCAATTGATAAAGATACAGGGTACATCAAAAATCAAAAATATTTATTGAACAACAAGGAAGAACAAATAATCGATAAAGCTATTCGTACTTCTTCCAAGTTGGATGCTTTCAAATCCATTGATACCACATTACGAAGAAAAATTAGCAACACAAACAAGCAAATCAACAAATTGAGAAATAATATTAATAGACAAACACATGTCTACGAAGATACAATTATAGAAGGTTTTAGTATGGAAGAAACTTTATTGAAATCTGCTAGCATAGCGAACGCTGAAATTAACGATAGACGAACACAAGAAGAAAATGAGAAAAGAAAACAAGATGATATCATAAATAGACAAAACGTTGCCCTCTTGTCCAATCAAACACGATTGAACAGCGAAAATGAAGCTATTAAAAATAATAGAATTGAAGAAGAACAATTGAATAAAGAATTGAATGAACACGCTAAACAATTAGAAGATTTAGGTTTATCTCGTGTTGATCAAGCAGATATAGAAGAAACATCGATAAACCAATACAATGAAAAAGAGGCAATCATGAACGAGATTGAAAGACTAAGAAATGAATTACATATAGTCAAAAATAAGCATAAAGTTCTTTTAGATGTTGAAAACGAAATAACTGATGATCGTAACAATGATCCAAAATATAAAAAACTACAAATCTCTAATATGTTAACAGCAATAAAAGACGAAAACACTGCTTTAAAAAAAGATTTTTCATCTCTAACTGAATGTAACAAAAGTTTAAATCCAAAAAGATTTTTAGATTGTGTATTTGAAGATTTCAAAAAGACAAATACCCTTTTAACAAAAGTTGAGAAAGAGAAATATGTTGCTATTCAAGCCAAAAAAAAAGCAGAGGCGGATGCTGTTAAAGCTAGACTCGATGCTACTGCTAAGATCGCTGCTGCTAAGATCGCCGCTGAGAAGAAGGCTGCTGCTGAGAAGGCTGCTGCTGCTAAGATCGCCGCTGAGAAGAAGGCTGCTGCTGAGAAAGCTGCTGCTGCTAAGATCGCCGCTGAGAAGAAGGCTGCTGCTGAGAAGGCTGCTGCTGCTGAGAAGG
>Ga0209713_10001485_pt1 | contig 14019 bp, 6 predicted proteins | sample ArcOceMetagenome_3_FD_187444 | JGI IMG/M metagenome (GOLD analysis project Ga0209713, IMG submission 187444) | Marine eukaryotic phytoplankton communities from Arctic Ocean - Arctic Ocean- Svalbard ARC20M Metagenome (SPAdes) (version 2) | ecosystem: Environmental > Aquatic > Marine > Oceanic...
AAAAACCAAAAGTGCGTATGAACATCGAGTCTGCTTTCCGAAGTTTGAAAGTGTGCATTTTGACAATAATTTCCTATGAGAGAGAGTTATTCCGAGGCTCACAGCGCTCCGAGTTCCCGGGATTTCACAAACTCCATATGTGAGGAAGACACAGACGCCGCGCAAGTGGAATCCATCTCGAGATGAATGGAATTTTGTGAAGGTTCACCCTCGGATATTTTTCTGATTCCCAAAATCTATTTTTGCGAGGCCGACCCTGACTGGTTTCCATACAAAACTCGATTTTATCGATGTCCTACGTGGACCGTGCACACGTCATTTTATTCATACGTGGAACGTACGTGGCATTTAGTCATGATATTTATTTCGGAAAAGCCGCGACCCGCGGTCCACAAAAAGCCAAAAATGGTAACACAGATAGCCTAAAAAGCCACTGAACAGACGACATAAAATAATAGAATATAGCGCCGCGAGCTGAAAATACCCAAATAATATTCCCTTGCATCAATCAACGGCGACTACGAGTGATCAATCACTTCGAGGAGGACGAACCGAATTCCCTGACGAAGTTCCCATCCCCGTCGCGCTTCAACCCACCGAACTTTCGCCTGTCATCTCCGAACCCCGGCCGACCGCGACCGCCGCCTCGTCCGCCTCGTCCGGTTGAATCCCGGGTCGCGAACCCGAACCCCGCCCTATTCCCGTCCCTATTACCGGCGTCGAAAGAATCCCGGAACCCGCCGCCGTCGCGCTCGAAACCCCCGCCGTCCCTCCGCGGGCCTTCACGCCGGCGAAGCGACGCCAACGCGCTCGCGTTGCGGTTCTCCACGATATGAAGCGTCGCGGCAACCGCGTCGACGATGGCCGTTTGGCTCGCGTTGAGGGGCTTGCGCGGCGCCATGGCTTTGTGCGCCAACGCCGCGTAGAGCTCCCGTCTGACGTCCACGAGCAGCTCACTCGTGTCCGCGCACGTGGACCGGACGAGGATCCAATCGTCCAGTACGGCGGCGCCCAACGGTTCGTTGACCGACGACGGCGGATCCGCGCTCGATCGCGATTTGGATTTGAGCGTTATCGACGGAGTACCGTCGGCGTTGAGCAAGGGTGGAGGTTCGTCGAGGGAATATTCCTCGATGGACGCGGGTTGGGGTGCCGAGGGTGCCGACACAGCTGTGTGCGCCACTTCCGGCGGCGGCGCCATCTTGGTTCCCCCGAAGAGCACCAACTGCTCGGGGTTGATCGCGCTGCAGTCGCGGAGGAACACCTGCGAGGACAGAACCATCTCGCGATACAGAAACCACTGCGGCAGCGCGGTTTGCTCGCTTCTGCGCTTGGGCGGCGCCCTGGTGAAGGACACGGACGCCGGGTGCAGACCCGCGTTCTCCTCCAAACGCGTGCGCATCACGCCAAAGTGCGCCATGCTCCGCCGGCTCGCCAGGTTACCCGGCAATCCCGTGGTGAGCACAGCCAACGTGAGGGACTCGTTACCCGCGTGTCTGTTCACCTCGGCGTCGCCCCGTAGCTCCCTGTTGCGCCTGTCGTACCCTAAGTCATCCCGTCGCACCAAACCGGTGCGCACGAGCTCGTCCAGGAGCTGCGAACGGAGAGAGGTGAGGTTCTGCAAGCCCTGGATGGATAAAAAGTTATCCCGCGCCCTGCAAACAAAACACGACGTCAGTCAAATCGCCCATCGACATACGGAAATAAAAAGAAAAACTCACCACTGGCACGCAGACTCGAACCCTTCCTCCGCCATCACCGCGCGCCACTCCGCGTACGCACGGAGCACCGCGAGGTGATCGGATCGTTCGCTGAAGCTCCTACGCGCGCGCTGCGCCTCATCGCGCGCGCCGGTGGGGACGATGAAGGGATCACGGCTGCTCATGCACGCGGCGGCGGTGAGCACGGGATCCAGGCATTGCGCGGTGACTCCCATGATGAGCATGCGACCCGTCGCGGGATCGAGCGGAAGCTGCGAGAGCAAGCTACCGAGGGGCATGAGAACCTCTTTGATACCCGCGGGGACGGAGTCGGACGACGAATCGGATCCGAGAGCCACGTCAGCATCGAACTCACTCTCGGTGACAGTCTCGCCGGCTTCCTCCGCGTCGGCGCGGCGGCGAGCTCGTTCCAAGATGGCGCCGTCGACTTCCGCGATGGCGCCCAGCGTCTTTAACCGGTCCATCGCCAACGTGACCGTCTCTTCCGCGGGGGGGTCCATGGCTTCCGCCAGGAACGCCTGGACCCCGGAGTTGGTCATCGAGCACGTCTGCAGGCACGTCGCCTCGAGCGCGGTTCGCTGAATCTCCGGAGTCGGCCGTTCGGGCATGGCTTCGAACATCGCCTTGGAGTAGAGCCTGTAGCAGACGCCCGGGGCGACGCGGCCGGCGCGGCCGGTGCGTTGCGTCGCGGACGCCCGGGAGGTGGGCACGGTGCCCATGGTGCTCATCGCGCTCTCCGGGTTGTAGCTCATCTCGCGAACCAAGCCGGAGTCCACAACCACCAAAACGTCGTCGATGGTGACCGAGGACTCAGCGATGTTCGTCGCGAGGATAACCTTGATTTTGCCCTCCGGCGCGGGTGAGAACACCAGCTGCTGCTCCTCCTGCGGCACCTGCGAGTGCAGCGGTATGACCCGCAGGGCGTCGTACTGCGCCGCGGGTAAGTTCTCGAGAACCTTCATGCACTCCTTGATCTCGTCCCAGCCGGGGAGGAACACCAGCACGGAACCCTTTCGCCCCTTGGCGAGCTCAGCCGCGGAGACCTGCGCGGCCACCTCGGCGGCGAGAGCGACGACGAGCTCCTCGCGCTCGCGTTTATCCGCGATACCCCCACCCTTGCCTCCTTTACCGCCGCCCTTTCCGCCGCCCTTTCCTCCGCCCATCTTGCGGGCGCGGCGCGCCGCCTGTCGAGCCGACCGACTCGTCACGGGTCGAAGACCGTCGTCGCCCTGCGCCTCCCTTCGCATCTCGACCGCCCTTCGCAGGGTCCGGACCTTGTTCGCGAGGCGTCCGTGTCGGCCCTTGACGCGCCGGGTCGAGTTCGCGGCGCCGCCGCCTTCGACCTCCACCTCCAGCTCTTCCCATTCGCTCAGTTCCTCATCTGCGTCTGATTCGTCCTCCTCGTCGTCCTCGTCCGCCTCGAGGGCGTCGGACGCGCGTTCTTCCGCGAGCGCCTCTTCCAGTTCACGTTCCAGAAGCTCGTCCTGTGCTTCTAGAAGCGCCTTGGCGAGGGTCTCGCCCATGTCGTCGAGCGCGAACTCGGGCGGCGCCTGCGAGTCGTCCGCGACGAGAAGCGTCTCCGGAGCATCCGGATCGGTTTCCAAATCGTCCACGTCGGCGGTGTACTCGGGCGTCTCGCACGTCTCGTCGTCCTCGTCGCACAGCCCAGCGGCGAGGTCCTCGAGGTAAAACATCTCGACCGGGTGCCGGGGTTTAGTGGGAACGGAGAGCAACGGCGCGGCTTTAGACTGGGAATCTTGAGTCAAGTCGACAGAGCCGACTGAAAAGTCAGACCCGCCAGACCTAGCCTTGCCGTCCTCGCCCCAGTCCAGGCCGCTTCGTCTCGCGAAGTAGTCCGAGAACGACTCCGCGTCCAACGTCGCGGACATCAGAACCACACGCAGCTCCGGGCGCTTACGGAGCAGCGCCCTGAGGAGCACCAGTAAGAAGTCGGTGTTGATGTCGCGCTCGTGAACTTCGTCGATCATGACGTGAGAGATCCCGCGGAGGCCCGGATCGCGCATCAGCCGTCGTAGAAGGACGCCGGTGGTCACGAACTCCACGCTGCCGCCCTCATCGCGAGGCGAACACCCGTGAAGACGCACGCTGAAGCCGACGGAGTTCCCCGCGCGTTCGTTTCGTTCGGCGGCTACCCGTTCAGCCACGCTCACCGCGGCGATTCGCCTCGGCTGCGTCACCACGATCCGCGTGTCCGGCCCACGTCCGTTCGCGATGGCATCCTCCAGGATGTACTGCGGGCACTGCGTGGACTTACCACTGCCGGTGCCGCCGGAGACCACCACGACGGGGTTGGTCTTGAGCGCTTCGCACAGCTCTTCGCGAATCTTCTTAATCGGGAGCTTGTCGCGGACCTCGCGCATCTTAGCCTCGGCGCCGGTGGGGTCCGCGTCGACCGCCGCGGCGAGTAGCGCTTCCTCGGCGATGAACCGGTCGTTAACCTCCTTGCGCGCCGCATCGTCCAAGACGGCGTAGCGGGGACCGGAGGATGCGCCTTCTTTCCGGCGGCGATACCCGCCGTCCTTGCTCGAGTCGTTTCCGATGGCGGCTTCCTCCTCCTCGGCTCGTAGCATGTACCGCTCCATCGCGCGCTCCTCCGCGTCCCTCCACGCGCGCATCCTCGCGTCGTGGTCCTCCGGCGTGCCCATCGCCTCGATCAGCGCGTCCATGGCGTCATCGGGGAGCGGCGGGACCCGCAGCGCCGCCGCGCTGCCACCGGGTGATTGTTCGACGAGTTTTCGGATAGCGTCGTGTCGCCCCGCGCCGATGACGTCCCTCAAGACGCCGCCGTCGACGAGCGCGCCGTACGCGGCGTCCTCCGCGTCGCCTTTACCCGCCCCGGCGCCGACGCTCTCAACCTTCTTACCGCCGTCCACGTAGGCGGACACGGTGGCCTCCCACTTACCCCCTCGCGCGTTTTTATACTCGACGCCCGGCCTGCTCGAGTTGACGAGCTCGAGCATGAGCCTGCCTTCGTCCGCGCGCTCCTTCTGCTGCGCCTTGAGCGCGTCCTTGACCATGCGCACGACGTTTGGGGGATCGTGCGCGTCGATCGCGCCCTGAGAGACGATCTTCATAGATTGGAACGCGTCGAGGATGGCGAGGCGTTGCGCTTCGGCTTTGTTAAAGTCGAGCCCGCCGCCGTAAATCTCCGTCACCTTCTCGCCCGATAGCTTCCCGGTACCGTCGACGACGGCGGCGGCGCCTTTGCCGTCGGCACCCGCGGCGGCGGCGTTCGCGACGGCGTCGCCGGTCCTCCCGATGAACCCGAGCTCCCTCCACGAGTCCGGCGCGGTGATCGCCAACTGACAGCTGAACACGCGCTTGTGCGGGGGACCGTGGGTGTTGAAGCTGACGTGTTGACGTTTGATCGCCAGCGCGGTGACCGCGTTCTGGTACGTCTGCTTCGCGAGCTTCATGGCGTCGCGGTCGGCACCCAAACCGTCGCGCTTCGTGAGGAACGGTCGGCCCGACGGGGTCTCGCTAGGGACGACGTGATTATTCTTCGACTTCGGTCCCCCGCCGCTGCCGTTCTGTTTGTTGTTACCACCGGCAGACTTGCTACCGCCGCGGCCGCCGCGGCCGCCCCTGCCGCCCCTGCCGCCGCGGCCGCCGCGGCCGCCTCGGCTGCCTCGGCCGTTGACGGTGCCGCGGCCGCCGCCGCCGCCGCTTTTTTGCTTGGATGAATTGCCTTCGCCAGTCGCGTTGCCGCGCTTCTGTGCGGTGCGCGCGCCCGCGCCGGATCCGGCGTTACCTTCGGCGCGCGCGATCATCAACGAGCGAAGCCGCGGGGTCACGGCGGACGCGTTGGATGGACCGAGGAATGAACGATGCGACGTCACGAACGAAGAGGCGAACCCGCGGGACGGCACCGCCGCCGACGGTGGGATGTTGGGCCTGCGACGTCCCGCGACGAATCGCGCGGGAGCCGCGCGGTGGCTCGCGATCGCGTGGTGGAGCATCGCGCTCGGGGTGGAGAGACGCGCGGTGTTATGAAAGACGGCGCAGCCAGGCGCGCCCATCGGAAAGACTCCCACCGACGATAGCGACGACGACACAGACATCGTCTCGCGATAAATCTTCCGTGCGGCGCGTAGGGCGATGCGTTTGGACTCGCGTATCGAACCGCTCATGCACTGGAGGCCGCTGCCTCGAGCGCGCCGTTCGTGCCGGATGCGTCTCCTAGCGTCTGCCTCGTCTCCGTGTTCCGCAACTGGACGTCCTTCCTGTCCAACGCGGTGGTTGCTGTGAGGCTCACGATAGTCGACGTGTTGGGTTTTCACGCGTAGACTGGTAGAGGTTGAAATGCCCATACGAGACGAATATAAAAGAGGCATTTGCGAGGCGTGTGGAATTGGAATAAAGTCAGACTAAATGGCCGTACACATCGAGAAATTCCTTACAACAAACAAAAAATGCTCGCTCAAATCACAATCGGTCAGCGCTGTGCGACGATGACGGTGAGCCTGCCGCCGCTGCCCGAGGGATGGCGGGACGATGTGGTATACATGCTCCACGACTTCCTTGAGGACGCGGGCCTGGCGCAGACTCTCTGCGCGCTCGAACAGGAGACGGGGTACGCGCCCGCTCGACACCCACCCACACGCACGGCACCTCAGATTCACCTCTCAGATTCAAACTTCCCAACCCGTCACGCGCCCAATCGACGTCCCGTACTGACCCGTCATCTCATCCTCACGTCTCAGGCACCGAGGTCCCGCCGCGGATAGACTCGGCGACGACCTCGCGTTCCTCCGCAGGCTCGTACTGACCGGCGACTGGCCCGCGGCGGAGGCTTTCATAGCGCCCACCGCCGACCACCCGCGAGTCAACCATCGACGCATGCTCGCGGCCCTTCGCCGACAGGCGTTCCTTGAGATCCTCGACGCGTCCGATACGTCGTCGGTGTCGTTCAGAGACGAAGGAGATAACGCGGAGACGACGCACGTGGAGGGCGGTGACGTCGCGGACAGGCTCGTCAAGGCGCTCAGCGCGCTCGAGCCGTACGTCGAGGACCCGACGCAATTCAACGATCTGTGCTTCCTCTGCACGCTCGGCTCGGTGAGCGAGCACCCGGAGTACACGGAGTGGACCGCGAGCCGCGGGCGTTTAATCGCGTACGACACGTGCGTCGACGAGCTCCGTGAGGTCTACGGTTCGATCCCTGGACGGGGCGAACACGAGCGGACGCTGGAGACGGCGATGCGGCACGCGGTGGCGCACTTAACGCAGACGTCCTCGTTGGCGGGGCGGCGGCTGCCACGGTCGGCGGGGCTGTTAAAACGCCTCGGCATGGCCGCGGGTTCGAATCCGCACGGGGGCGACGAGGTTCACAGGTTCTTCAGCGCCACGCGGGAGCTGGAGAAGCGTAAGAAAGCCAAAGAAGCCAAAGAAAACGCATCCCCGAATGTGAGTAGCGACCCGAGTCTAATTGCCCGTACTCGGACTAACGACAAGGCGTCTCGAGGTCTTGGCGGGACGCTTCCCACGTTCGGTCCTTCGATGCGCGCGAGCGTCGGGGTGAGCTCCTTCCCGGCGATTGAACGCCTGGAGCGCATGAAGAAGCGACCGGGTCTTTTGGGTCGCTCCTGGAACCCGTCGAGCGAGCAATTCGTTCAATCGAAGCGCGGGGGCGTGGACAGTATCAAGGAGGAGGAGGAAGAGCGCATCGAGACCGCCGCGCTCGATGCCCGTTCGAACGACGGTGATGTTGATGTCGAGTCCGATGATAGGTCCGTGGCGTGGGACGTGACCCCGGAGGAGGAGGCGAGGGAGGCGGAGTTCGTCGCCGACGGCGAAGCATTCGTCGAGGAGACGGACCGCTTGGAGTTGGAGGATGGTGACGATTCATATCACGGCGTGGATGACGATTCGTTCCTGGATGACGATCGCATCGGCGCGTACGCCGACGTCGATCCCACCGCCCCACCCGTGTTTTACCAGCCGGTACACGAACCCGCTTGCGTGGATAAGAGCGCGGGTATTCGGTGTTTGGCGTGGAACCCGCGCGGGGATTCGGTATGCGGCGTAAACTGCAACACGAACGTCGGTGGTTCGAACCCCGGCGGGGGCGCCGGCGTTTTCGCGTGCGCCACGTCCGGCCGGACCGTACACGTCTGCACCGGCGGCGGTAAGACGCTGTTGCGGATCCAGGATGTCCACGGGGATTCCGACTGTTCGATCTATACCGTGGCGTGGGGCGGCGACGTTCCGGGCGGGACGCACTCGCTCATCGCCACGGGCGGCAACGACGGGAGCGTGGGGGTGACGCGGCTGAAGTGGTCCGACGATTATGCGGATTCGTTGCGGCTGGTGGCGGTGAACGGCAAGGCAAGGGTGAACAGACGGGCGCATCCCGGCGGAGCCGTGCGAGGCGTCGCATTTCTAAACCCAACATCGGTGATCTCCGCGGGCGGCGGGGACTATTCCCCGCGGGTATGGGACCTCGGCGCGGCCGGCGCCTCGATGCCTGACGAGTGTACACGCGTGTTGAGGCCGCACGGCTCGGAGATCGTCGGCGTGTGCGCGGACTGGGGCTCGTTCGCGGGTGCGGGATCTACGGAGAACTTCGCGTCGACGGCGTCGGCGGATGGAGAAATTCGGATCTGGGACCTTCGCGAGTGGGGAACGCCGCCGACGCTGCGTTTAAACGCGCGAGGCGCCGCGGGGGGCGATCACAGGACCACGGTCAGCGCGATGTCCGTCAGGGGCGAGCGCGTCGCGGTGGGGTACTCCGACGGCGGCGTCGCCGTCCTCGACTTGCGATACGCCTCGACTGTGTCTTCGGATGATACGAGAACGCGCGCCGACTTTGACTCCGACTCGGGCGCGGCGGCTGTGTGGAGCGACAAGTTCCACGACGGCGAGTGCCGAAGCGTGGACCTCGATCCCAGCGGTAAGCTCCTGCTCACCGCCGGGTTCGACGGCGTCTGTTGCGTCGTCAACGCCGCGGACGGCGTCAACGCTAACGTAGCCAACGCGGCTGATGAAAACTACGGACCGGCGCGGGGTATCGTGGTGTTGGGTGGATTCACCGCGGGGGGCGTGTACTGCGGCCACGACGATAAGGTTGTGAGCGCGAGGTGGAGGCCTGGGACGAGCGACGGGGCGGTGGGGTTCGCGTCGTGCGGAGTGGACCGAACCGTGCGATACTGGCGAGCCAAATCCGTCTGACGGCGCAGTCCTGGACAGACACGACTGAATTTAAAGTGACAGCTGTGTTTAAATTGTTAAATCTGCGCGCGAGATCCTCCTCGTCACACCGAGCCGCGCTCGCAGTGGACAAAAGTTACCCCGCACCGCCATGCCCGTATCCAAGACGACCATCGAACGCCCCGGCGCGTACCACGAATTCTGGCAGGACTGGTGCGACGGCGACGGGGTCAAGCGGCTCAGCCCTCAGGCGCTGCGCACTAAGATCCGCAAGTTCATCGAGACGTACAACGTCACCGCCTCTTCGTTCCAGAAGGTCATCGGCGTCAACGCCAACTCGTACGGCAAGTTCATGACTGGCAAGTACAAAGACCCGTGGGCCGCGACGCAAAACAGCACGTACTGGAACGCCGGGTACTTCTTCTGGAGCGACGAGCGGCAAGCGGTTGACGACTCCATCGTGAAAAAGCTCAAGGCGAACGCGAGCGCGGCGACCAAGGCGGCGGCCGCCGGCGGCGGCGCCGGCGGAGGCGCGGCGGGCAAGAAACCCCCCCTCCCCGACGTCACCGCCATCATCCTCACCTCCAACGACGTGTACCTCAACCCCAAGGAGGTACGGGCCGAGGTCTCGAGCCTGAAAGCGCGGTACAAGTGCTCCAACGCGGATCTGGCAAAGGCGGTGTGGCCCGCGAAAGCGTCGGGGTCGAGCCAGCCCGGCGCCGCCGTCGGACGGTTCCTGGGCGCGGGCGGCGACTTCGGAGGCGAGGAGATGGAGTTTTACCGCCCGTGCGCGTTGTTCTGCGAGAAGGTACGGGTTTTCGAGAACAGGCCGAAGACGAAGAAGAGGAAAGCGCTGGAGGAGGAAGTCGAGACGACGGGCCGCGCGCCGTTCCTGGGACTGAACCCGAACAAGAAGTACCTGATGTGCCCGGGCCAATCGAGCGACTTCACCTTTTCCTTCACCATCTCTATCCTCTCCACCTCCCCGTCGTCGTACACGATCGTGTGCTGCTTCGTCTCCGCGTCACGAGCGTCCACGATACCGGTGAACCAGGTCTTTTCCAGCGGCCAGAACACCGCGACGCGCCTCTTCGCCACGCGCTTCTTCTCCGCCGCGAGCATCCGGATCGGGCGAAGGACAACGCCGCTCGGTTCGATGAAATGGACGTCCTCGTCGGCCAGCACGTGGTGCTCCACCGTTCCGTCGTCGTAGGCGATGGTGTGCACGTCATCATCGGCGTTGTAGCCGTCGATGACGCCGGTGAACCGCCGGTTCTCATCGGGCCAGAGCACCGAGACCCGTCGCCCCGCTCGCGCCTCCTTCTCGTCGGGTCGCAGCAGCATGAAGCACGGGCGCTTGTAGGACTTGATCACGCAGCTCCTGCATCGCCCGCAGCGCAGCTTGCCTTTCTCGGTCCTGTAGAACCCGCCGCCGGCTTTGGCCTGTTCCTCGGTGACCGTCTCGGTGACGTCCTCCTCGCGAACGCACGCGCCCATCGCCTGCAGCGCCTTCAGGCCGAGCAAGGAGGGCGTGGCGGGCGAAGATCCGCCATCGGCCGCGGGTTCCGGTTTCAGCCACTCGACCTTCTCGTCGGCCAGCACGATGCGTTCAATCTCCCCGTCGTCGTAGTACACCGTGTGCTTCTTGGTATCCCGGTCGTACGATCCGACGAACCCGGCGAACCACGCGTCTTCCTCGGGCCAGAACACCCGCACCCGCCTCCTCGCCTCCCCTCCGACGTTTGCCTGTCGCCGCTCGTTCGTCGTCGATCGCGGGGACGTGAGCGGCGGTTTGGCTGACAGGGCGTCGACGCGGGTTTCGAAGCTCTTGCCGAACCTGTGGAACTTCGCCGGCGTCGTGAGCCCGCCCGTCGGCGTTGGCTTCGCCTTCATCGCGGGTCCGCGCGGCGATGAGTGCGGTGCACGCGGATATGGTTTCTGGATCTCGGCACATTTCCCAAAAACGCAAAAGTTCCTCGTCCGAGAATCTGAAAATTCAGAGCAGGTCGCGGTCAACCTCGGGCGTCGAGGGGGCGAAGGGCGACCATGTTTCCCAGGTGGACAGCCTCGCGCGCGGTGGTACGTTCATCACCATCCCACGCGTCCACTCCCGAGAACGACCCTTCCACCCCCCGCGCCCCAACCCAACCGCATTCAATGCCCCCGGTTGTCCGTTGTCATTTCAGATTTCCACCTCTCAACCTGACCCTCCACCACACTCACCCTTCCCTCGCCATCGCAGAGGCCGAGGATCACCGAGGGCGCCGCCGCGGTCACGCCCGACGACCTCAGCGGCGTCGTATCCACGGCGTGGCACCCGACGCGCGCGATATGCGTCTGCGTCGTGGGCCGACGCGCGTACGCCATCGACGGCATCACCGGCGCCGTCCTCAAGCAATGCCGCCTGCCGATGCCGTGCACACAGCTGGCGTACTCGCCGCCGCGCCTGGGCCCTCCGAGGCTCGTCGCGCTCTTCTGCGACGGATCACTGTGGTCCCTGGAAGGATTCGATCCCACGGACGCGGCGCGAGGCGGCGGCGTGGGCGACGGAGCCACGCGATTCAGACGCCTACACGCGCCCACGGTTAAAGACAAACGCCGAGAAGTTCGACGCGGCGCGAGAGGAACGATGGCGTTCTGCAGGTCACCGCACGGCGCGGGCGCCGAACCATGGTGCGTCTTCGCCGTCGTCGGCGAGAAGGAGCTTCGCGCCGCCACCATTCACAGGGGAGGTCAAAGCACAGCTGGCGCGTCTTCAGATTCATCGCCCATTCATTCGCCGACTTCCATCCTATCCGCCGCGTCGGATCGAACCTCGGATGGAGGTTCAAAGACGTCCAAACAAGACACCACGACGTTGATGAAACTCCGGGGCGAGCCCAAGAAACCCATCGCGTTCATATGCGGTGACCCTGACCTGTCCCCTAAGATCATAGCGGGATACGTCGACGGAAGTATCCGAGTCTACGATTTGACATCGTCGCAGGTGGACGTCACCTTTCGGCTCCCGCCGCCCATCGGTTCGAAACGAGGGGCTTCACCCGCGCCCACGTGCGCGGTGGGGTTCAAGCTCCCGGCATCGTCCGCTCGCGGTGGTGGGAACGCGTCGTACGGGCGCGAGGGACGCGAGGCGGTGGTGGCCATCGGCGACGTCACCGGTCGCGTATCCCTATGGCCGATTAGAGCCGGGTCCGTGTACGATAAACAACCGGGGTTCGGAGGCGGAGGTTTCGGAGGCGGAGGTGGCGGGTTTGGAGGAGGTGGGGGTTTCGGATCGGACGAGTTCGACGACGGCGATGTCGGCGGATCGGGCAACGATCCGAAGGGAACCAATAGAGGGAAGGAACGCAAGCCGCCGGCGGAGCTGGTCGACGAGGTCCAGGCTTCGCCGGTGGGCCAACCGGGGTGCCCCGTGTTGGCCCTGGACGTCTTACCGGAGCACGGCGGGATCATCGCGCTCGTCGGGTCGGTACGGGCCGAAGATGGAGCTCCACGGTCGACCCCGCAGGCGTGGAGGGTCGAATTCGACGGAACCGACGGGGGAACGAGCTCGAGCGGGGGTGGATATTTCCGGCTCGTGAGGGGCGAATCATCTCTCGGGTGCGCGCCCTCGACGCCCGATTTACCACCCTCCGCGACGCGCGCGTGCATCGCGACGCACCGCTCGCAGCTCAAGTTCTCCGCGGTCGCGGTCGGCGTTTCAAATCCAGGAGGCGTTTCTAACGGCTCGAGTCCAAACGGCGGATTGGACGGGAGACGAGACGCTCCGGCTCCGCCGTTCACCGTGTTTCTCTCCGAGGGATCGGGCGCCGTTCCCGCGGGGTTCGGCGACGGCGCGTGTGAGCTGGCGGCGGTTCGCGGCGTCGACGTTGTGGCGACGACGTCACAGACGCCGCCCGCGAGACACCCTGAGGTGTACGCGTTGGGCGGCGACGCCGTGTGGGCGATCGACCTCTCGGCGGGCCCCTCCGGTAAATTCAAAACGCGGGTGCCCGTCGCGGGGACGCCGGATGCGAATCGCCACGGTACCGACGGAGGGGGCCGGGGGGAATCTCGCTACGGGTCCCCGGACGGAGGGAGGGGCGGTTCGAATCGCCACGCGCGGCGGTTGGAGCATTCGACCGCCGCGTCAGCCTTTCTCATCGCCTCGGGCCCCGCGGCTTCGGGTTCAAGCTCAAGCTCAAACTCGAGTTCAAACGTTCACAGTTCCGGCGTCCCGTGCGATCGGATCAGCGCGTGGAAGGAAGGTATCCCTTCGCCGTGCGTGCACGAGGGACGCGCCGCGACGTTCGTCGGTGCCGACGACGCGTGCTTCAGCGTGTTGAGCGTCGACGGGCGTGAGCTGTCGCTCTACGCGAACGACGCTCCTCGGTCGCGAATGGCGCACTATAAACTGGACAGATCCTGCGACTTGGTCTTCCGCGGTCCGTCTCCCAACGCGGTGGCGTTCAGTTCGGTCGGGGACGTCGCCACGAACAAGCCGGGGATCTTCGGTTTGCTTCACAACGCGGAGGGACGGGGTAAGTGCATGCGCGGGTGGCTGCCGCTGAAGCCGGGTGAGCGGGTGCGACGCGCTTTTTTCCAAAAAATCGATGAACTGGCGGCTTCATCTTCATCGTCCGATGAAACCCACGGGAAACCCACGGGAGCCGTCGCGATACTCACCGACCAATCGCGTCTCGTCCTCGCGGAGTGGCACGGCAGTGGCGAGAAGGGCGAGCCGTGCGTGATGACGGCGCTGACGGAGACGCCCAAGGATCGACTGGTCAGTTCGTGCGCGTGGGTCGGTCCGGCGCTTCTATTCACAGAGGCGAACGGGTCCATCGGCGTGCTGACGTGGCACGATGACGACCGCACGTCGGACAACGTCGGACACGGATCCGGGTCCGGCAGTGTGCTGTCCCTGTGCGGCGGGGGCTTGGGCGCGGGCGCGAGCGACGGCGGGGCTTTGCTCACCTTCACGGAGGACGCCGCCGTCTTACTGCACGCCACCGGTGACTCGCCGCCCGCGCCGCCCGCGTCGTCGTCGCGACCGATCGCATTCATGGACGCGCTGTGCGTCGCGTGGGGGTCCATGTGCGACTCACGCACCACGCGGGGGCTACCGGCGCCCGTAGACGCCGCGAGG
>Ga0209713_10001486_pt1 | contig 14018 bp, 9 predicted proteins | sample ArcOceMetagenome_3_FD_187444 | JGI IMG/M metagenome (GOLD analysis project Ga0209713, IMG submission 187444) | Marine eukaryotic phytoplankton communities from Arctic Ocean - Arctic Ocean- Svalbard ARC20M Metagenome (SPAdes) (version 2) | ecosystem: Environmental > Aquatic > Marine > Oceanic...
GGGTGCCACGTAGGCGAGGCCGCTTTAGCAAGAATGCTCCGGGCTGGAAACTTTAGCAGAAATGGTGGACATCTAGGCCTAGGCGTGCTTTAGCAGGAATGCTCCAACAAGGCCTAAACTTTACTCAACTTACCCCCCGTGCAGCTTAGGCAAAGCAATGATCTAAAGTATCTAAAGACGATAGCAAAAGGTGGTTTAGTCGACTGTATTCCGAGAATTTGCAAAGGCCCACGATCACCTTCGCACAGATCGAGACGCCTCCTCCAGCTTGTGATGAAGGCGACGACGAAGCTCTTTTCAGGTGACTCAGCTCACTGTCCTCCTGAAGAGGAAAAAAACTATAAATGCGGATAAAACCACTCATCGACCGCCCGTGGCGTTCTCTACGTCTTCAGGTGACGCAGCACGTCCTCGTCAGAAGCAGATCTGCCGCTCCGCCGGGTAGCCGAGCGCGTCGAGGTTCTTCTGGCAGGCAAACTTGACCATCGGCGGCGGCCCGCACATGAGCACGAGCGTGTCCTCGCCGGGCGGCGGCAGGTGGGCCGCGATCATCTCGGCCGTGATGAAGCCGGTCGAGTAGGCCCAGCCGTCGGGCGGACGGTCGAGCGTGTACCAGAGGTGGAGGCGCTCGGGGTGCTTGGCCTGCAGCGCCTCGAGCGTCTCGCGCACGAGGATGTCGCCCTCGGTCTGGTTGGCGAGCAGCAGCGACATCGTCGGCGCGTCTTGCGCGGGCTCCTTGAGCACGGCCGCGATGACCTGCAGCATCGGCGTCAGCCCCGTGCCGCCCGCCAGCATCCCGAGCCGCGTGCACGCGTGCGTCGCCCCTGCCGAGCGCAGGCGGCCGCGCCCGAGGTACTCGTGCGACCCCCACGGCCCCGAGAGCTGCACCGGTGCGCCGACGGCGAGGCCGTCGAGCCACTGCGACATCTTGCCGCCGTCGGGGAAGCGCTCGGTCTGGCCGCCCGCGTAGACCTTGACGACCAGGTCGACGTAGCCGCGCTCGTCGTCGCTCGTCGTCGGCGTGTACTTGCGCTCGATCTCGCCCGACCTCGCGCTCCCGTCGGCCTCGGCGTCGTCGCGGCCGTTCCACTGGCCGCGCACGGCCGGCGCGCGCAGCTGCTCGGTCGGCGCGTAGAGCCGGATGTGCTGGCCGACGGGGAGGCCGAGGACGGGCGTCTCGGGCGGCAGGATGAGCCGCAGCCGTAGGACGTCGTGCGAGAGCCGCGTCGCGTCGCCGAGGACGACCGTCTGCCGCCCCTTCACCTTGGCGAGGAAGGTGCTGCGCGGCGCCGCCGCCGCCGCCGCCGCCGCCGCCGCCGCCGCCGCCGCCGCCGCCGCCGCCGCCGCCGCCGCCGCCGCCGCCGTCGCCGCCAGAGGGGGCGCCGCCGCCCACGACCCTGCCGCCACCGGCATCGGCTGCACCTCCACCGCCGACTTGGCGACCGCCGTGGTTGCGGCCGCCGCGGCCGCCGCGGCCGCCGTGGTAGCGAGCAGCGGCTGCGTCGTGGTGTCGCCCGTTGGCTGCTGCGTCGACCCGGTCTCCAAGGCGAGGTTGCCCTTGAGCGCGTGCGGCGGCAGGCTCGCCGCGAGCACGCCCAGCTCGTGGTTGGCGTCGAAGCCCTCGTCGGCGACGCCGCCCTTGTACCGGAGCAGCAGCGCGCGCCCGCCCGGGTGGTGCGGGAGAAAGGCGGTCACGTCGTAGACGCGGCTGTGGATGACCACCCAGCAGTCGCGCTCGGTCGCGTGCTTCGCCACCTCCTCGAGCGATATGGGCTGCCCACCGACGCCGCCGCCGCCACCCTGGGGCGGCAGGTACGAGCCGCCGCCGTCGCCGACGGCATTCATCAGCGGCACCGACTGCTCGGTCGCCTCCTGGGGCGCGACGGTCACCATCGGCACGGAGCCGCCGACGGGCACGCGCCCCTCGAAGAGGGCGAGCGCGAGCACGAAGCCAAGCGTCATGCACACGGCGCCCGCGATCGCCATCGGCATCCAGTACTTGGGCACCGGCGCGGCCGCTGTGCCGGCGGGCAGCTTGCCCTCGGCGGCGAGGATGCCGGTGACGATCGAGAACACGCCGCCGAGCGCGGCGAAGAGGCCGACGAAGATGTGGTAGCGGCGGAACTCCATGCGCCAGAAGGTGCCCGGCTTGAGCAACCGCGTGTTTGAGAAGACGGCCATCGCCGACGGCCCCTGCACCCAGTAGAGCACGAGGATGAGCATGCCAAACCACGAGTGCATCGACTGGAAGTGGGGGCCCTTCGGAGCGCCGTCGGGGCCGACGGCGTTGCACGAGCCGCCGTGGTCGTAGAAGGCCTGGAGGAAACCGAGGATGGAGAGCAGCACCGCGCTCATCTTGAAGAAGCCGTGCAGCGCCTTGGCCCACGTGGGAGGCAGATGCAGCATGTCCCGGAAGAAGGTGAACGAGATCGAGCCCAGCGGAGTGAGGACGCCAAAGGCGAGCGACATGAAGAAGGCGTGCATGAGCGTTGCATTCGACCCGCCGAGCGTGTTCGGCGGCGGCGGCGGCGGCGGCGGACCCGCGCAGGGGTCCGGCACCCACTCAATGTCCCACTTGCACGTCTTGCTGCCGTCGGAGTGGAAGACGCATCCGATGTACCAGGCGTCGGCGACCAGCTTGAGCGCCACGATCATCAGGTAGGAGAAGACGCCGGCGAGGATGGCAGTGACGCCCGTCAGCACTTGGGTGCGGACGGCGAGCATCACTGTTCAGCCTGGTATTATCTTGCTAGCGCCTCGGCGCGACCGTGATTAGAGTGCTCGCAAAAGCTGGGCACCCCTAGGGTAATAGTAAGTGAAGCCACTGTTGAGGCGAATGACGCTAGGCGACGCGGATAATATTAAAAGCTTTTTTGCTAGTCGTGCTGTCGCGTAAAAACAATCTGTAGATCAGGTGGGTCTACCCATCCTGATCTACAGACAAACAACACCTACACCCACCAACCCAAATGTCAGAACACCATCACCCCCGTCCGTAGTCATCACCCCCACACGGCCACCGGGCCGAAGACATCATGCATTTCGCGACCGCCGGCATACGTCTAGAGGTGGCCAAGAGTTCTGATTGATTGCTTGGAATTATACGTCCATGAGCACGCCGCTGTGCATCGGCCTGGCGGCGCTACAAACGTATAGCAGCGCCGCGTCGTTCCAGCTCTGGAACTCGCGCAACACCGAGCTGATCGAGCTCATCGGACCCCAGGGCGTCCATCCGCTCGTACGCTCCGCTGCCGCCGCACGCAGGCAGGACGCGAGCCTGCTCGGGCGAGGCGCGTTCGCCTCCGTCTTCCTGGGTCGTCCAGCTGTCGGCAGCGGGCACGGCCGAGTCGCCGTCAAGGTGCAGCAGCAGGACGCGCCGTCGCTTGAGCAGTCCCGCCTGGCCCGCGAGGCGGAGATCATGCGTGCGGTGAGCGGCTCACCCGGCTTTGCCAGGCTGCTCTACGAGGGTCAGCAGTGCGTCTTCGGCTCTCCGAGCGACGTGCTGGTCATGGAGCTGCTGGGCGACACCGTGCAGAGGCACTGCTGGGACTTGCGCCAGGGAGGAGGCGGCGACGACGGCGACAGCGTCGAGGACGAGCTGTGCGAGGGCAACCACCTGTCGGCGGCGGGCGTCGTGCGGCTCGGGCGCGATGTGCTGCGCGCGCTCAAGACGCTGCACGCCACTGGCTTCGTGCACAACGACATCAAGCCGGCGAACATACTGTTTGGCGCGGCGGGCTCCGGCCGCGAGTCGGAGGCCTTCCTCGTCGACTTTGGCACCGCGACGCTCTCGGGCGAGTGCGACGTCGACGCCGACTGCCGGCTCCACTTTGGCGGCGGCACGCCGCTCTTCGGCAGCCTCGCGCAGATCAACGGTCAGCCGACGCGGCCCGTCGACGACGTCGAGTCGCTGTGTATGCCGCGTGTGGGCAGCTCGATCCCTCGACCGCTGGCAGATCGATCTGCCGTGCTCTGCCTCATCAACGCACGCTCTCCCGCATCTCCCGCAGCCGCATCTGCTACTTACACGCGTCCGCGCCCCCACGCCGGAGCAGGGTACAACCTCGCCTTCCTGTCGGAGGGGACGCTGCCGTGGCAGTGGGAGCCGCCCGAGCGCGTCGCCAACATCAAGCGACGGCTCTTCGAGGACATGTGCGCCATCGACGAGGGCGACGCGTGCTCGGCGGCGCTGGCGAGCGCCGACTGCTGCTCGACAACGCACTGCCTCGCCACGTACGACGACTGGGACGCCACGCCGACGCTCAACGAGCTGTGGGGCCACGTGCTCGAGGCGCACGCCGACCCCGACGGCGCCGTCGACCACGACGCGTGCATCGCGGTGCTGGACGCGGCGCTCGCGGCGAGTGGCGCCGAGGACGTGCATAATTGAGTGGTCAGTCAGTCAATGTCGTGCGCTCTTACATGAACCACGTACTCGGCTATTGGGGAACCGGAGGGGAATGCGGGATGAAATTTGTGCGTGCGTCCCAGGTTTCGGCGCCCGGGGGAGGGGCAGCCTGCCACGGGCTGCGGTCCCTGCAGCCGGGCACGGTCCTCTCAGCACTGGAGCGGAACTGGGGAACACAGACAACAACGAACTCGGTCCTGGCGGCCCTGTCTGGCCGCTTCCGTCGCGTTGCACCGTAAAGACAGCGCGTCATGTCCTATAGGCCCTTCTCATATTCGCAGACTGCCGTCTATCGTCTGCTGCTGTCTGCGTGCTGTCGTCCACTGTCGTCGCCTCTGCTGCTGCTGTCATTGCCTCTGCTGATGCTGTCTCGTCAGATCTTGGCGATCACGGCCTTCCGCGCTTCATTCAGGAGATGCTAGCATCTCATCGTCGAGGACCACGACTCCACGACGACGTCGCAAGCGCGAATCGCCGGAATCACGCGCCGCAGCTTCCCACGCGTGACGGGCCCGGGCATGTGCTGCCAGTCGCCGAGAGCGCTGAGGGCGCGGCCATCGTTAGCCATGAGCGGCGTGTCGAAATGAGTTGCAGTTCTGCGTTTTGGTCGCGATGCGTCGTAGCAGTGTTGCCCCCCCACAGTGGCGCTGTCCACTTTGGGCACCCTGAGCTCACCTTGAGGAGGCGAGGGCATCAAGATGTGCCCTCGCGCGACTATCCTGGCGGCCGTCCTTGCCACGTGCTCGGCGTACACGGTGCAGCAGGTGCCGCAGGTCATGAAGACGCGCATGCCGAGCAGCGTCGTCATGATGGCGAAGAAGAAGAAGAACGATGACCGCACGTGGCTGCCGCAGCGCTCGTCGCCGTTTGCACGCGAGGTCGACGTGGCTCTGCAGCTCGTGTCGCGAGCTGCTGCTGGCCTCGAGAAGGCATCATCCATCGAGCTCGCGGGTGTTGCTGCGCAAGCGCTCATTGGCGACGGACTTCGCTCCGAGTTTCCTGAGGATGGCTTGGTGGCGGCTGTGACGGCTGAGGCCAGCTCGCAGCAGGCCGTTCTCGAGCTCGTGAACGAGATCGGTGCCACAACGCCGTGCGTCAACGAGTTCGAGCCTCCGTACCCGGTGCCGGTGCCGGCGACGGCGCTGACAGAGGAGACGCTGCAGACGACGCTGGCGAAGGGTGGGCAGGAGGCGATCGGCCCTCGCACGTGGCTGCTCGCGCCGATCGCCGAGGCGACGTACACGGCCATCTCGCTCACGCTGCTCGAGTTTGGTCAGCCGGTGGTCTGCGCGGTCGCGATGCCCAGCCTGCCACGCACCTCGATCGGCGGCGAGAAGCTTTTGCGTATGACCGTCTCGTTCGACGGCCAGGCGGGAGCGGTGCCGCCTCCCGGTATGCTTCCGCAGCGAGCCCCGAACAGAGAGCCTTTGAATAACAGATCAGACCAGCTTGTCTGCGCTACTCATGCGCCTGCCCGCCCGCCTCCGAGAGCAGATGGCACCATCCTGTGGGCGGAGCAGAACATCGGCTCGTACGAGCGCAACATCGGCGGCGAGCACGGCACCGACGTGCGCGTGCAAAGCAACCCCATTTGGCGGGCTAGATGAGCCTTCTTCGCCCCGCGCCGCCTGGGGCTGCCCTGGGCATGATTCTGCCACGTGCGGGTGCCGGAAAGGATGCGGACCTGGCCGCACTGAGAGCGCCGCCTTGTCTTCTGTGTGCACACAGGCACCGACGTGCGCGTGCGCGTCGACCGCTCGCTCATCGGCCGCCGCAACATTGCCACGGGGCAGGTGGTCGGCACGCAGGACTTTGGCTGCGTGACGCGCTGCGAGGCGGCGGAGGGCACGTGCCCGCGCGCAGCCGAGCTCGCCGCCGAGCTGGGCATCGGCGCGGCGCCGTTGCAGGCGGGCGGGCTGGCGGCGGCGTACGGGCTGGTGGCGCGCGGCGAGGCGCAGACCTACTTCGAGCTGCCTGCGTCGGAGGACGCCTTCGACCGGTGCTCCTGGGCGCACGCGGCGGGGACGCTGCTGGTGCGCGAGGCGGGCGGCGCTGTCACCGACACGGCGGGCAACGAGCTCGACTTCTCCGTCGGCACCGGCGGCGACGCGCGTCAGCTGCCGCCGCACGTCAAGGGCGTTGTCGTCACCAACGGCGACCTTCACCCGGAGGTGCTCCAGAAGCTCGACTGCGCCGCCGCCGCGACGGCCGCCGCGTGAGAGTGGACGTGGCCCAGCTTGCCGAGGCCCTTTGGCCCTGCCGTCGGCCTGCCCGCAGGTGCCCGTCCAGCGCAGTAGCATTGCAGCGCGTGCAGGCGCACCTCAGGGAGAGCAAGACCACGGGCACACTCGTTTTGACGTTCGCATGCCGTTTGTTATGTTGGCCCGTTGGCCGTCGTGTGATGAGTTCCATGTGAGTGTGACGGGCTAGACGAGGTATAACGACGCGAGAGGCAAATCTACCGAAGTACAACAAGGCCTTGGTTGGCCAGCGACTGTTTTGCTCAGAAGATGCTAGCCGCAGCATACAACTTACACTCAAGAGCTGATGTTAGCTCGGAAAATACTCCACGACCCTGACCCAGGTCTGCCCGACCGATAACACCAATAAATTTTCTAAAGTAGTGCTTTCCGCAGTCTGTGATCGCTCAGCCTCCTTCAGGGATGAGCGGGCTGGCGACAGCCAAAAGCAGGAAGCACCGGTCGGCCTCCCCGGGAATCATGCGTGGCGGCGCCCTTTCTAGCCCCGAGGGGGCGCTGGCTGCGTCGGACCCATGCGTGCCTCGCTCCTCCCCCGTGCCCGTCGGACTCTGGCAGGCCAGCAGAGATTTCGCGGCGGAGGAGTCCGGCAGGGGTGGGCAGGGGGGGCCGGATAGAGCGCACGCCCCCCAAGCGCGTCGGCCCGCGCCCGTTAAGGGGCGATCGAAAGGGGTATGCGTAAAGTATACAGTATGCGCGCATCACCCGCCGGGGCCCTGGAGGGTCGGGTCACCGCCGGAGCGGGTATGGTCGCGCGCGCGGAGCGCCGGAGTGGAACACGTTCATTGTCTAACGCACGCTTTCAAAACGCATGCCAAACTAATTTTGCTCAGAAGAGGGCGTCGTCATCCGACGTGTCCGAGGCCTCTACCTCATGCGGCCCCAGAGGGCTGAGCCTCCAGCCGTCCAGCGCGTCCTGCACGACGCGGTGGCGCCCGCCTCCCGCCGACTCGATCCGGAAGCCGTGCGCAAAGCTGCGCATCGCCTCGGAGAGCCGCGGCAGCGTGAGCTGTGCCTCCTTGAAGGGGCGACGCACCTGCTTGAGCATGAAGTTGTGGCTCGATACCTCGCTGGCCAGGATGCCGCCACGGTGCTCGCCGGTGCGGAGGCACTCGGACCAGTTGAGCTCGTTGCCGAGGACGTCGCTCATCTGGCCGCCCGACTCGCTCAGTAGCACCTCGAACGCGCAGAGCACCGGCACCGGCGTGCGCTGCTGGCCGAGGAAGCAGTGCTCGGGTGGAGAGACGTGCACGTCGGCGCGCCCCATCGCCAGCTCGAACAGGCCCTCGCAGCAGCAGCAGCACGGCACGCGCGTCACGTCGACCGGCATCTTCTCGTACAGCGCGTCCAGCGCCAGCTCGATCTCCGGGCACTTGTCGTGCGGCACGTGGACGATGTTGGCGGTGGTCGAGGCCATCCCGAGGTTGTTGAGCGGCACCGGGTGCTCGTCGCCCACCGTTCGGAAGGCGCCCGTGTTCACCGCTCCTCCGATGGTCTCGCGGGTTGCAGGTCTACTCACAGCTCCGACGACCGGCCCCTGCTCCCGGTGCACCAGCGCCACCGACACGATGTGCTCATCCACATGGCTCACCCACGTGCCACTGAGCGAAACCGCCGGCTCCTGGGCTAGCTCAAAGTCCAGAATCTGCTGAGCATCAACGATCGCCTGCTGTGGCGTGGCGTCGTGATCCTCCGATGCACTGCGCTCCAGGAGGTGCTCACCAGCTTCAAGCACAAGCCGTGACGCAAAGGCCAGCTCCAACTCGTAGTCGAGCGGTGTCGGCAGTGCCTGCATGCAGACTGCGCCTCGCTCGACAAGTGTGGACGACCCGAATGGGCGGAGTGGACGCGCGAGGCAGGTGGAGCTCGCAAAGGGCACGAGCATTAGGTTGGCTGGCCAGGTGTGCCGCGGGATGGGTCAAGATCAGGTCTCCCGTGGTGGTGCCAGCCCAGTGGCACCCGGCACCCCCGGCGCGGAAATGCGTGCATGCGCGCAAGCAGCGTTCACGCTCAGCCTTAACTTACTGTGCGTGTGTGTGTGTGTGTGTGTGTGTGGTTCTAAGAACGCAGATTACACACACACTTACTTAGGAATCCTAGGAGACCAAGGACGATGCAGCCGCAGGGCGCCGAGATCCATGTGGCGGCGAATACCACCTGGATCCTGCTATCCCATCTCAGCCCATTGAGCTGGTAAACACCTGCGGGTGTCGAAGTGAGCGCATGCGGGGTGCCGGCTTTTCGATATATGCGACTGACTTGCTGTGCGATCGTCGTGGCCGTCGTCATCGAACGCTCGGCCGAGGCATCCTCATGCTCGCTGCACTCACCGCTGCACCGTCGCTCGGCTACGTGCTGCACGCGCCGACCGCTCGCGCGCCGGCTCGTGCGCACGCCGTCTTGCAGGAGGCACCGCCGGTGCCGGCAGAGGAGGCCGAGGACATCTTCAAGAGCCCCGAGCAGAAGTTTGGGTCGACGACGCCTGCGCACGCGTGGCCGAAGCCGTGGACCAACACCGGGGAGCAGGAGCACGTGCAGATCGTCAAGGCGCACAGCGGTCAGCTGATGGAGCCGCTGCTGACCGACATGAGCGACGACGAGATCTTTGTGTCTGGCGACAGCATCCACATCCTGAAGCACCACGGCTCGTACATGCAGCAGGACCGGAGCCTGAAGGGCGTCGCCAAGAAGCAGAGCTACCAATTCATGCTGCGCCTCAAGATGCCGTGCGGCGAGGTGCCGGGGCCGCTGTACGCCGAGCTCGACGACATCTCCAACAAGTGGGGCCACGGCGACCTGCGCGCGACGACGCGCCAGGCGTTCCAGCTGCACGGCGTGCTCAAGGGCAATCTGAAGAGCGTCATCTCGTCGATCGCCAACATCGGCTCCAACACCTACGGCGGCTGCGGCGACATCTCGCGCAACGTGATGGTGCCGCCCGTCATGTTCCCCAACTCACCGTCGTACATGTACTGCCAGCAGTACGCGCGCGCGATGGCCGAGCTGTTCAAGCCGATGACCAACGCGTTCTACGAGATCTGGCTCGATGGCAAGAAGGCCGACAACGTCGAGTACTGGCAGCGCGACATCGGCGAGAAGGACCTGGGCGTCGACCTCGAGAAGGTGCGTGTCGAGGACCGCGGCAACGGCATCATCACCGGCCACGCCGTCGAGCCGCTGTACGGCAAGACGTACCTGCCGAAGAAGTTCAAAATCGCGTTCACCGTGCCGGGTGACAACGGCGTCGACCTCTACATCAACGACATCGGCTGCGTCGTCATCATGGAGGACGACGGCGTGACGCTCGCCGGCTTCAACATTGTCGTCGGCGGCGGGATGGGGCGCACGCACAAGGCTGAGCACACGTTCGCGCGCGCGGCGTCGCACCTCGGCTTCGTGCGCAAGGACGACTTCTTCGAGGCGATGAAGGCGGTCCTGGCGGTGCAGCGCGACCACGGCAACCGCGAGGTGCGCGCCAACGCGCGTCTCAAGTACCTGGTGCACACGCTCGGCATCGACGACTTCCGCACGCTCACCGAGAAGTACTTTGGGCAGCCGATCGAGCCGTGGCGGCCGCTCCCCGAGTGGAAGTTCCTCGACTGGATGTGCGCCGTCTGCACCTTGCCTGCACCTTGCCTGCGCCGCCTGCGCCGCCTGCGCCGCTGCCGCTGCAGACCCGCGCGTGCTGTTCTCACACGCCCCTCTCACGTGCCGCCACGCAGGGGGTGGACCGAGCAGGGCGACGGCAAGTGGATGCTCGGCATCAACGTCGAGAGCGGCCGCGTGCGCGACACGCCCGAGCTGCGGCTCAAGACGGGGCTGCGCAAGGTGGTCGACGCCTTCCACGGCGTGGACCTGGTGCTGACGCCGTCGCAGTCGATCGTGCTCAAGAACATCGAGGAGGGCGACCGTACGCAGCTGCGATCGGGGCTACAACACTCGCTTATGCATCCCCCCTCTCCACCAGCAGAAGCTTCGTCTTCTCAGCCCCACGCGCAGGCTCACGCGCCTCCCCGCACGTTCTCCCGCCGGATTCGACAGGCGAGAACCTCGAGTCGCTGCTGCGCTTCCACGGTGTGGAGACGGACATCTCGCAGATCGACCCGATCACGCGCAAGTCGATCGCGTGCCCGGCGTACCCGCTCTGCGGCCTCGCCATCACCGAGGCCGAGCGCGTCCAGCCCGAGATCAACGCGCGGCTGTGGGCGCAGCAGGTGCGGCCCCCACCACCACGCTCCGCGGTGCGGCTTGCTGCGCGACTTGCAGCAATGCCCGTGACCCGCATCCCCGCCGCCCGTAGCGCCTCTTCTGCCGCCTCCTCCACCGCCTCCGCCGCACCCCGCACCTCCGTTGCCCCTCCCTCCCTCGCTCATCGCATGCTAATCGCGCGTCGCAGCGCGAGATGGGCCTCGCCAACCTCGAGTACGTGACGCGCACGACCGGCTGCCCCAACGGCTGCGCGCGGCCGTACATGGCCGAGCTCGCCTTTGTCGGCTCGGGGCCCAACATGTACCAGGTCTGGCTGGGCGGCCACCCGGCGCAGGCCGAGCGAACCGGAGTCCCGGTGGCGTCTCTCTTCAAGATGAAGCTCGACGATCTCGAGAAGACGATGGAGCCGTGCGCCGCACCTTTGGGGCTGGAACCCCCCCCCCCCCCCCACTCCCCCTCACCCCCTCTCTCTATCCTTTCCGGGAGATCGCCTCTCGCATCACGCCGTGAGCGCTGATCTCACTCATCGCAACATTGCCGCAGGATCTTCGCCATGTACAAGTCGCAGCGCATCGAGGAGTACGAGGCCTTCGGCACCTTCTGCCACCGCGTTGGCATCCCCGCCGTCGAGGAGTTCATCAAGACCTACGAGCCGGGCTCGTGGAAGACCCTCCCCGACCAGTTCGCGCCAGCGCTGATCGAGCCGACCGCCAGCGTCGGCATCGACGCCGGCGTGCTCGCCATGGTCGAGGAGGAGGCGCGCGCACGCGGCTACGACGCGGCGACACTGCTCGACTGCATTGTGAGGGAGGCGCTCGACATCGAGGAGGAGTGATGTGATGTGACGTGACGTCGTGAGCGGGACTGCAAGAGTGAGCGAGTGAGAGAGAGATAGCAGGCGGCGTGGCCAGGTTGGAAATAAGGTCACCTCTGGTCGGTGCTGGCGCCGGCCACGCTGCAGAGGGAAAACGTGTGACCTATATTGTACCTCTAGCACTGCCGTCGGAGCACGACGATGTTGACCATCAGTCCATCACGCATCCATCACCCATCAGCGATATCCACCGGATCAGGTCGTGCCACGTGCCAGCCGCCTGGATACGGGAGCTGCACTGAAGCGGTCCTTGTGGTGATCTGATGGGGCGCACCACCTCGATCACGCTACAATCACGCCCTCACGGTGCAGCGCTCGACAGCGCCTCCACAATGGCCGCGACCGTGGCCACGTCGGGCGCGACGAGCATGGCCCTTACTGCGTCGCAGACGCGATCGGTGCGACCGCGGCGGTCTCCAAACTGCAACTTCGCCTTCTCGACGATCCGTGCGATCTTCTTGACGCTCGTCACCTCGCACCCGTGCCGGTCCACGTCGCCGAGCAGCTGCAGCTCGAGCTTGGCGCCCGTCGCCGCCGCCACACGCTGTGCACGCCACCTGGTCGAACGCCGGCTTGGCGAGCGCGGCGTCGGTCAGCAGCGTCGTGGGCTCGGCTGCCTCCTCGCGCTGCGCAGCTTCGCCCTTGATGGACCGCCGTGCCGTACCGAGCGATGCCTGGCTGCTCGCCCGGTAGGTAGCCCGACCCGAGGACGCCGTGCATGCCGTTGTAGATGCGAGAGAAGTCGCGGTTGCCGTCGGCGATGTCGAAGACCTGGACAGCGGGGCTGTTACACGGATTCATGCAGCCGCGAAGCGCTGCGAAACGCTGCGCAAACGGCTGCGAAACGCTGCGAAACAGAGGTGAATCCTACGAAACCGCTGCGAATATCTTGCGTGACTGCGTAACAGCCCCTCTCCGTAGGTTTTCGAAGAGATCGAAGACCATGTTGAGATCGCCCACACGATCGCAAGTACAGCTGGTCCTCCAAACCAAAGAAGCGCAACGGCGTCAAGAAGTCGGGCAAGGGCGGCGGCGGCGGCGGTTCTTGCTTCGACAATCCATACAACGATGTCAGCGGGCGCTGTGGACTGTTTGGTTACCGTAGGTTCGCGAAATCAACAAATCGTTCGCTAAATGATTTCCCGGCAGGAAGGCCAGAGTATGGGGGAATGGTGGGCACGGTGCGCCCCGCAGCACCCCTGCCCTACCAGTGACCCTACCAGGCCCTTGATGTTACCCGCGCACGGAGGGGGGTGGTTACCACCCCGGGCATCACTGTGATGTCGACACCCCGGGCCGCGGCAGCGGCCGTGATGCCCGGGGTGTCGGTCACCCCGGGCCAGCCGGAGCCCGGTGATGCCCGGGATGGGGTGCAAAGCAGCGCACCATGCGGCGCTCTCCCGAGGCAGGAACGGCACTTCAGCGCCGATCTGCCGTTCGCCGTCAACCTTGACGTGCTTGGTGCCTGACCAGCAACCGCAGGGCCCCCGGTCAGTCAGTCAGTCAGCTTCGAGTGCCTCGCGGAGCAGCTCAGCTTCCCGCTCCTTTTGCATGTGCTGAGATCATTGCACGAGGAGGCGGTGGAGCAACTTCACATGCATACTTCTGAAAAAGTACTTGTGAAAAAGTAAACCGATACTAAGTAAACCAGATACTTTACGCACACCTTACTCCTCTCACACACGGGCACACACGTGTGCATCTGTCGTGTTTTGTGTGGTCACTCGGCCAGCCAGCATGTGGTCCATTAATTAGGTCGTGGTGTGTGTGCAGTACGGGCCGGTTGGCACGTCCGCCGGCCAAATCAAGGGCTCAGTGACAATCCCCAGCACCTTCCAGGGTGCTGGGAGCCCTTTGCCACGCGTGGCGACCGCCAGGAAGGCCGTTTTAGTGCACACAGATGAAGCCGATTCATCGAGAAAAGAGCCTCTTGCCAGCGATAGCCTGCCGCACGCCGGGCGGGGCGAAGCCCATAGCGATACGGGGTATACAAAGAAGCGGAGCGGGCGCCCGCATGCCGCACGCCGGTACACCACGGCAGCCCCGCGTCGATCGTCGGAATTCCAATCCGCGGCGCGTGGAAACTGATCGAGTCATGGTACTCTCAGGATGACCTGCGAAGACGAGGGCGGCTGCCGTACACCAGAGGGGGAGTGTATAGCGCTGTATAGTGTATAGGCTGCATCGCTGTATACTGTATCGGCTGTATAGGCGCTGTATCGGCTGTATATGCTCAGAGGCGCTGGGACAATGCGATCAAGCTGTATAG
>Ga0209713_10001490_pt1 | contig 14012 bp, 9 predicted proteins | sample ArcOceMetagenome_3_FD_187444 | JGI IMG/M metagenome (GOLD analysis project Ga0209713, IMG submission 187444) | Marine eukaryotic phytoplankton communities from Arctic Ocean - Arctic Ocean- Svalbard ARC20M Metagenome (SPAdes) (version 2) | ecosystem: Environmental > Aquatic > Marine > Oceanic...
CAGTCGGAAGCAGCGGCAGCACGCTCTGAGTCATGAACAGCGCACCCATGCCCAGAAGTGCGCCCAGGCCAGCGAGAACGGAGTCTTGAACGGGTGCCATATGTGTCTATTCTGCTCTGCTTCGTCGTATCCGCTGGACCAGGGTCTACGTAAGCCACCGAGGAGGGGGCATCACCACCAAAGTCTGCGTAGCGGAAAGGTCTGTGGAGTGTTTGGCTGAAACGGCGTTGTAACTCGACCTAAAACTGATCGCGCCCCATCTAGGTGTTTATGCCCCTCGTGCATGCGGCGATGCAATCGTCTTCGCAAGGTGTTCGGCTTTGCGCATCGCGAACCAATCAGTGGGACGAGCGCGAGCAAAAGCTTCTATTATGCCGGCCTCGCCTCTCCTCTTGGCAACCGAGATCGTCGCGCCGCTCAGCCCGCTGTTCCTGCTGAGCGCCGCCGAGGACGCGCTCGAGGCTCGAGCGGACGCCTACGACCGGAGCCTGCAGTCCTCGCCCTATGCCTCACCGCGAGGCTCCCCGAAGTCCAGGCGGGCTTCTGGTGCTGGCTGGGTTGGAACGGGCATCACAATCGCCAACTGTTTGGTCGGCGCCGGCGCATTAGGCATGCCGTTTGCGCTGCGCATGGCCGGCTGGAGCGGCCTCCTGGCCATCCTCTCTGCGACCCTCGTGACGTGCTACACCGCCAAGTGCTTGGTGTGGTGCTTCAACACGGTCAACGCCCGTCGACCGGCGTACGACGCGCCGATGACCACGTACGACGAGCTCGTCCAGCACTGCTTCGGGCGCGCGGGCGCCATCGCGATGAAGGTCATCACGGTCGTCGAGCTGTTCGGCGGCACGGTCTGCATGGTCGTGCTGCACACGGTGTCGTGGCCGTCGCTGCTCTCCCTCCCGCCGACGCTCAGCTGGCCGCCGCCGTTCGGCGAGGTGGACGTGCGCGCGGTTGTCGCGGCGGCGATGTGCGCGTGCGCGCTGCCGACGCTCCTCGTCAACTCGCGCTACCTCGCGCTCTTTGCCGCGTGCGGCCTCGGCGCCACCGCGCTGCTCTTCGCCGTGACGTGCGCGATGCCGCTGCTGTACGCGCCGCCGGCCGAGGGCGCGCCGTGCCCGCGGCCCGACGCCTCCATCCGCGAGGGCGACGTGATGGGGCACGACCTGTTCCGTGCCGACGGCGTCGGCGTCGCCGTCGGCCTCGCACTCTTTGCCTTTGCGGGCCACGCCACCTTCCCCGAGCTGCACGCGCGGATGGAGCCGAGCGAGCGCGCGCGCTTCGGCGGCTCGTGCGACCTGGGCTTCTCGCTCGCCGCCGCCTTCTACTGCGCCTTCGCCGGCGTCGGCTACTACTTCTACGGCGCGTGCACCGCCGACGCGTTCACGCTCAACCTGGTGTCGTCGAGCCGCGGCCTCGGCGGCCTCGCGACGCTCGGCGTGCTGCTGAGCACCTTCACGTCCATCTCGGTGCTGTGCATGCCGGTGGTGCGCATAAGCCGCGAGGCGCTCGACGCGGCGCGCGACGTCCTCGCGCGCGCGCTCGCGCCGCAGCGGCGCGACGGCGGCATGACGGCGCGGTGGCGGCTCTTCGTCAAGGCGCCGCCACCTCCTTTGCCGCCACGCGACGGCGGGCACGCCTCGCCCGTGCTCGGCTACAAGCCGCCGCAGGCATGGCCCCATCACGCGCTGCTCGCGCGGGGTGGGGGCTGCGGCAGCCCCACAGTCGTGGCGTGCAGCAGCCCGACGGGCAGCGACGCCAAGGCTGCAAAGGCGCTCGCCAAAGCCAACGACCAGCTCGGCGTCGAGACGCCCTCCACGTTCGACGCGCTCGAGGCGTTTGTGGCGCTCGAGGCCGCGGCGAGCAAGTCGCACGAGCCGTCGAAGTCGGCCGAGCGCGACGTGAGCTACGTGAGTGTGCGCAGCGCCGGCAGCGCCGGAAGCGGCGGTGGCGGCGCGCCGGGCGTCTTCCTGGCATGGGACGGCCTGCAGGTGTGCCTCAAGGCCGGGCTGCTCGCGCTGGCCGCCTTCCTCGCCGTCAGCGTGCCCAACTTTGGCTACGTCGTCTCGCTCATGGGCGCGTGCACGTGCATGCTCATGTCCTTCATCCTCCCCGCGCTGTGCAACCTCTTCGTGCACTGGCACGTGCACACGGCGCTCCTCCGCGCGCTGAACGTCGCCGTCGTCGGGCTCGGGTTCGCCGGCATGGCCATCGGCCTGCAGGGCACCCTCTCGCGTGGCGCATGAGCTTTTCTGTCATTTTTCCTTGCCTCTAGTGGTTTGCCCCCTCGACCTACTTCGCTTGTTTTCTTTCATCGACTTTTCCAACGCGAGTTCCAAGCAGCGAGAACGAACATCTTCGTCGACTTCCATCGTGCCGACAACGCTTCGCGCAACCATGCTCTCGCTGGACCAGGTGACCTCCCTCTTCTGCCTGGCCGTCGCCTTCGGCGTGTGCCGCACGCTGCCTGCGATGGTCAAGTTCTACGCGTGGTTCAAGGACTGCGGCCTCGACCTCGCCAACCATCGCGGCTACGGGCAGTCGGCCTGCAAGGCTTACGGCCTGTTCGGTGCTCCCAAGCTGAGCGTCGGCGCGACGGCGCTTTCGGGCGGCCTCTTCGCCGCCTGCCTCGTGGCGGTGGCCGTGCTGCCGCTCTCCAACACCGCGTGCGTCGGCCTGCTGTGCGCCTCGCTCGTCTTCTACCACCTCTACTTCTCGCAGCTGTACTGCGAGGCGCACGTGGGCGCGCACGTGACGGTGATGGTGCCGCCGGCGATCATCATGCTCGCCCTCTCCGCCGGCCGCGTCGACGCGTCGGGCGAGGCCGGCGTCGACGACGCCGAGGCGGCGCTGCGCGCGCAGGCGGCCGCGTTCACCGCGTGGATGTGCAAGATCGTGCTGACGGCGTCGTACTGCTCGGCGGGCATCAGCAAGGTGTACACGACGCTGACGTCGCGCTCGTGGATCGACGGCAACACGCTGCAGGCCTTCATCTTCGAGGCGAGCCTGCTCACCGACGAGTCGACGCACTCGTCGTTTGGCGTGCCGACGCCGTTCTCGGCGTCGCTCCAGAGGCTCTTCATGTCCTTCCCGCGGCTGCTGCTGATGCCGATGTCGATCGGCGCGGTGGCGTTCGAGACGCTCGCGCCGCTCGTGCTGCTCGCGCCGCCCAACGCCATCGGCCTCCCGTTTGCGATCTTCGGCGTCAAGTTCCACTACGGCATCTGCCTGCTGCAGAACATCGACTTCGTCTCGTGGTGGGGCCCCATGTACGCCTTCTTCCTGCTCGACACGCCGATGGCGGCGCTCGCCGACGGCAGCGCCGCCGCCGCCGCCGCCGCCGCCGCGCCCGGCGTGCTCGGCAGCCTGCCCGCCGCGGCGGCCGCGTCGTTCGAGCTCGCACCGCTGCGCACGGCGCTCGCGGCGGCGTACGTGCTGCTGCACCTCGGCGCGTGCGTCGTCCTGCGCTTCATGCCGCAGGCGGAGGTGCTGCCGCTCTCGTGCTTCCCGATGTTCAAGAACGCGCTCGACCTCTTCGACCCGCGCTGCCGCAAGTGGCACTGGCTCACCGAGAAGCCGCACGCCACCGGCACCCTCAAGAACTACTGCTGCGGCCCTCTGGCGCGGCCGCAGGTCGTGCGCGCCGACGAGATCGGCAAGCTGCCGTTCAAGTACGCGCTCATCGGCCACGGCGGCGCCGCCGGCGCCGAGGAGAAGCTCTACACCAACGCCGAGCTGACGCCCGAGCTCTCGGCGTCGCTCGAGGCGCTCAAGGCGGCGTCGCGCGCCGGCCGCGGCAAGGGCGCGACCGACGCCGCCGCGCTGCCCGCTCTGCTCGATGCGCTCACGCAAGCCAAGGCGGCCTTCGCGGCGGCGCCGCGCGCGGAGGCGGAGGCGGCCAAGCCCACCGACGCCGCCACCGACGGTGTCACCGACGACACGTCGAGCGAGACCGACGAGACGGCGTCCAACGAGTCGGGCACGGAGCCGTCGTCCGCGCCGCCGCCCAGCGCCATGATGGCCGGTGTGCCGAGCGTGGAGGCGACGCCCACCAGCGCCGAGATGCTCCAAGCCAAGCCACTCCGGCACCGCGCCGTGCCCTCGCGCGCGCGCGCGTGAGCGAACGACCCGCCACACCTGCTGCACGTCTCATTATAGGCCATCGCCCCATGTTCCGTGTGTGTGTTTGTCCCCAGCGTGCGCGCTGGCAACTGTGCGTTGAGGGGCGCGTCGTGTTGTCTGTGTGTATGGTGCACAGGTTTGCCTTCATAACACGACCGAGTGAATCTGAGTGACAGGGCGTCATTGTGAGAAGATGGGCGTGATCCCTTGCAAAGGCGCTCGAAGACTGGCAAACCACCGCAGCCACGGGAGACTTCCGCGGACTATTCCACATCGCTTCGCTCCGTTTCTCGAAACTTTCGTCTTGACGCGAACGACAAAGTTCCAGGAGATCACCACACACCGACCCAGTACCCCGACAATGGTGCGCTGCCGCCCTAATCTGAGCCACCGCCACGTCCATCCTTACTCACAGACCTACCTATACGCATGCAGTGCCGCGCTGAGGAGCAAAACGCCAGTGTCTTCGGCAAGGATGCCAAGGCCGTCGTCCTCACGGACGACAAGCCCGCCAAGCCTCTTGAGAACCAGCCGCGCTTCAACGGCATGGCCGACACGCCCAACGAGCGGCTGACGACCGTCCTCCGTGCGCATCTCACTCGAACGGCCACCACACCGTCAGCTGGTCGCACCAGCCGGACTCACCCGCCCACCCGCACGCTTACGCTCGCAGAGGAGGCGCTCGACATCGCCGGCGGCCAGGACCGCTACCTCTCCGACATGGTCTCGCCGGCGTCGGAGGCGGCCAAGGCCCTCGGCGACGCGACCGAGACCGCGCCGTGGGGCGACCTGCACGAGCAGGGCAAGACGATGTTCCGCTTCTCGAATGCGTGGACGACCGACGTCGTCGAGGCGAAGACGCTCGCCATGTTCGCGTACATGCTCAAGGCGAAGCGCGTGATGGAGATCGGCATGTTCACGGGCTACGGCGCGCTCACGATCGCCGAGGTGCTGCCGGCCGACGGCAAGATGGTCTCGTGCGAGATCGACCCGTTCCTGAAGGAGTTCTCGAAGCCCTTCTTCGACAAGTCGGCGCACGGCCACAAGGTCGACGTGCAGATCGGGCCGGCGCTCGAGACGATGAGGGGCTACCCGGTGGCGGCGGAGGGCGGCTTCGACATGATCTTCATCGACGCCGACAAGGGCGGCTACGCCGCCTACTACGAGGCCGCGCTCTCGACGCCCGGCCTGCTCAACGAGGGCGGCGTCATCGTCGTCGACAACACGCTCTTCAAGGGGCAGGCGTGGCTGGCGCCGCAGGCGGCGGCCAAGGACTACGCGTCGTGGAACGCGGGCGGCAGCGCGATCGAGGCCTTCAACCAGATGGTCAAGGACGACGCGCGTGTCGAGCAGGTGACGCTGCCGGTGCGCGACGGGATCACGATCGTCCGCCGCGCGGGCGGCCTCGAGACCGTCGCCACGCCCGCTGCCGCCGCGCCTGCGCCCGTGCCCGCGCCCACGCCCACGCCCGCCGCGCCCGTGCCGGTGGCGGCGGCGCCGGTGGTGGAGGTCGTGCCGACGAAGGTCGTCGAGGGCGGCGACGCCGTGATGCGCGGCGTGGGCGGCAAGCGGATCCTCGACCGGATGCGACTCGACGGCAAGGCGGCGCTCGTGACGGGCGCCGGGCAGGGCATCGGCCGCGCGTTCGCGCACGCGCTCGTCGAGGCGGGCGCGTCGGTGATGGTCGTCGACCTCGAGCTGTCTCGCGCGCAGGCGGTGGCGGCCGAGCTCGCGCAGAAGGGCGGCGAGGGCTGCGCGGTGGCCTTCCAGGCCAACGTGGCGGAGGAGGCGCAGGTGAAGGCGATGGTCGAGGCCGCGGTGGCGCGCTTCGGCGGGCTGCACATCGCCGTCAACAACGCCGGCGTCAACAAGAACTCGGCGGCCGAGGACACGCCGATGGCCGAGTTCGACATGACCTTCGGCGTCAACACGCGCGGCGTCTTCATGTGCTGTCAGCACGAGGCGCGGCACATGCTCAAGAGCGGCGGCGGCAAGATCATCAACACGGCGTCGATGGCGAGCCTGATCGTGCCGCACCCGCAGAAGCAGGCGGCGTACAACGCGAGCAAGAGCGCCGTCGTCAAGCTCACGCAGTCGCTCGGCTGCGAGTGGGCGAGCCAGGGCGTCAACGTCAACTGCATCTCGCCCGGCATCGTCGACACGCCGCTCATCTGGGACAACCCCGCGCTCAAGCCGCTCGCCGAGCGGTGGGTCGCCGACATGCCCATCGGCAAGCTGTGCGACGTGACCGACCTGCAGGCCGCCATCGTCTACCTCGCGTCCGAGGCCTCCGACTACATGGTCGGCCACAACCTCGTCATCGAGGGCGGCCAGTCGCTGTGGTAGGTCGATCGATGCGCGAGAGAGTGGGTATGGGGAGGGATGCGCTTGCACCGCGGCGCGGGGAGCGGCCTTGGCCTGATTTGACAATGGCGATGTGCCCCCTCCGAGAATGTGTGCGCACACTGTGCCAGTATAAAGTCGTGAGTATTGTTGTATCGCAGCAGAGCGATACAGAATCACATTCACACGTCACGCTCACCCACACATCAAGCTATCACCAAAACCACGCTGCCCCCGCGCTTCACTGGTCCATGCTCAGCGCATCTTCAGCATGGGCGAGTCGGGTCGGCTCACAAATGACTGGCGACGCCAGCCGAAGCGGCCGCCCGAGGGCCCCGAGGCCGCAGCGCGCCCGGTGTTCGAGGCGACCACGACGTTTGCTGCGGGGCGTGGCACGTTCTCCGAGTTTTCCTGGGAGCCACCGAACGTGGCGTCGTCGGCCGACCACCCCCTGCTAGCCGCTGCGCATCGCGGCTCGTTGGGATTGGCCTCGGCCGCGGTCGGCAACATCAGCGGCGGCGGCGGCGGCGGTGGCTCGTGCATCGCCATCGTGCGGAACGGCTTCGGAGAGTTGAAGCCGAAGGCGTCTGCCTCGAGTGAGCTGCCCTGCCGCTGCAGGCTGGGCGGGGGGCTACCGTACGCCGCCGCCGCCGCCTGCGGCGAGGCCTGCGGCGCCGCACGCGGCGGCGGGCTCACCTCACGCGGCGGCGTCGTGGGCGGTGGCATCTCCACCACCTCCGCGGCAGGCGGAGGCGCGGAAGGCGCGGAGGGTGGAGGCGGCCGCTGCGGCTGCGGCGACGCACTCGACGGGATCGACACGAGAGAGAGCGGGAGCGGCGACGGCGCGGCGGCGGCCGATGCCGGGCGTGTCGATGCCGCCGGCGAGGCGTGGTTCCCCTTGTTGTTGAAGCGGAAGAAGGGCAGCTTGCTCTGGCTCTCCGCGCGCGGTGGCTCGTTGGCCGCCGGCAGCTCCGACGGCGGCACCACCGCCGCCATGGCGGTGGCGGTGGTGGCGGTGGCGGCGGCGGTGGCGGTGGTGACGGAGGGGCGCCCAGGCAGCACGGCCGTGGACGCGGCACGGCCGGGGCCGCAGGAGGCGCGGCGTGTCGGCGTGGCGGCGGCGCGCTGCGTCTGTGGCCGCGTCTTCGGCTGCGGCTTCGGCTTCGGCTGCGATGCGAGTGCCTGCCGCTTCGGGCGAGGCGCGCGCGGCTGCGCACCGCCGCCCTTGGTGGTGATGGCGGCTGCTGGCGAGGCGATGGTGCTCTGACGCCGCGGCGTGCTCGTGAATCCGGCGCCGCTGCTGCTGCCGACCAGCCGAGGCGACGACGGCACGGAGCGCGGCGGCGGAATGCACGAGACGCGACGCTGCTTCGTCGCCGCGGCGGCGGCCGCAGCCGCCTTCCTCTGCTGCGTCGGCGGCTGCGCCGCCGCTTGGCTGTTGGGAGGCGGAGGCCGTGGGGACGCGACGCGCGACAGGCCGCTGTCGGCGCGCTTGGGAGTCTCGGGGCGAGGCGCGATCGGCGGCGGCGGCGGCGCGAGGCGGCTTCGCGGGGTGCCGATCGCCGCCGACAACGACGAGGGCGTGCCGCCGCGTGGTGAGGGTGTCGCGGGCCGCTGCTTGTAGGGCGAGTTGTAGTCGCTCTTGCCGCGCTGCGGCCGTGCCGCCGTCGTGGTGCTGGTAGCGGGCGGTGCGGTGGACGGGCGGGCGGGCGACTGGGCGGCGCCGCCGCCGCCGGCTCCGCGCTTGAGTGTGCTCGGCTTGGCCTTGATCTCGCGGCACTTGGTGATGTGGCGCTCGAGCGTCAGCGGCGCGAAGCGGCGGTTGCAGTGTTTGCATTCGACGCGGCCGTCGTCGCCGGGCTCGACTTGGTCGACGGTGTCGTCCACCTCCTTGTCGCCGGAGGCCGCCAACTTGCCGACCTTGATCGCCTGCCGCAGCTGCTGGCTCTCGCGCAGAACGCGCTTGCGGTGCTTCTCGCGCTCCGCGGCCGCACGTGCCGCGCAGAGCGCGTCGTCCTTCTCCTTCTCCGCCTGACGTGCGAAGTACTCGGCGCCCTCCTCGTCGACGATGCGCTGCTTCAGCGAGTCGAACTGCTTGCGCGGCTTCTTGGCAGCGCTCTTCTGGCAGATGGTCTGGTGACGCTCGAGGCGGTCGGCGGCGAACATGCGCGCGCAGTGCGCACACGGCACGAGGTCGAGCGGCTGGATGGCGTCGTCCATTTCGGCCTTCGTTTGAAGTGCAAGCGCTTTTGGCGTCTTTGGAAGGGGCTGAACCGCCAAACGGAGGTCGCAGCGAGGTCAGACGCCTAGAGAGAGTCATTCTCAAGTGCAAGTCACTCTACACCCACACCTCAGTGGCCCCCGCCCGGGGCTGATCTTCCGCGGCCGGTCGTGAAGCGGCGGCGACCCAATGGATGCGCGGTCACCGCGGTCACGACTCTGCACCGAAAAATTGTATAGCCTCTGCGATGCCAGCATGATCATGCATACAAGCACATGAATCATACTACCGCACGTAACCACTCGTACCTGTATGTAATGCATGATTACCTGCGCGGATCCCTTCTGCGCGTCATCATCGTTGTCTCGCCTCCACATACCATTCTATATTATGCTCCCGGCGCTCATAGGCAACCTGGGCGCCTACCTGAGCGCGGTCAGCACGCCCTTGCGGGGACGCGCGCACGCAGCTCCGCCAATGTCGCTGGACCGCACGGAGAAATGGGCGTCGCCGAGACCGACCGTGGTGCATGGCACCGTCGGCACCTCCAAGCTCAACCCGGACGACCGCGTCATCGGGCGGAGAGCCGCTGCCCCCGCAAAGGTCGCTCAGAAGCCCGCGCAGACTGAGGAGCAGCTCGTCGCGCCGCCTAAGGTTTACGGCGGCGACGACTCGATGAAGTGGTACCTGCAAAGCATCGGCAGGCAGCGCCTCCTCACGCCGGAGGAGGTCAACGCGCTCGCGCGCCGCGTCCAGCAGCTCGGCAGGTGGGTGGACGCGCGTGAGGCCCTCGCGCAGCAGCTCGACCGCTTGGTCACGGACGCGGAGGTCGCGACGTACCTGGGCCTCGAGGGCGGCGCCCGCGAGTACCGGCACGAGTTCGAGCGCATGCAGGACGCGAAGCAGCTGCTCGTCTCAGCCAACCTGCGGCTGGTCGTGTCAATCGCCAAGAGGTACCAGAGGGCCAACCAAGCGATGACGCTGCAGGACCTCATCCAGGAAGGCAGCATGGGGCTGATCAAGGCGGCCGAGAAGTTCGACCCTGAGCGCGGCTTCCGGGTCTCGACGTACGCCACCTGGTGGATCCGGCAGGCGATCACGCGCGCGTGCGCCAATGACTCGCGCACAATCCGGCTGCCGGTGCACATGCACGACGCGATCAACCAGCAGCGGCGCGCGCGGCACGAGCTGCACGCCGAGCTGGGGCGCGCGCCGACCGACGACGAGGTGGCGGCACGCCTGGGGACCACGGTCGAGAAGGTCCAGTTCGCCGACCGCACGCGCGCCGTCTCGACCGTCTCGATGGAGCAGTCGGCGATGAGCTCGAAGCGCAACGGGGGCAGCGGCGCCACCGAGGGACCGACGCTTCAGGCGATGATCTCCGACTCGAAGCCGCAGCCCGACGCGACCAACGAGCAGTCGATGATGCGGGACGACCTCGAGCGCACGCTCGCCGCGACCCTCACCGAGCGCGAGTCCAAGGTGCTCCGCCTGCGCTTCGGCCTCGTCGACGGCCAGACGCACACGCTCGCGGCCATCGGCCAGCAGCTCTCCGTCACGCGCGAACGCATCCGCCAGATCGAGGCGTGCGCGCTCGCTAAGCTGCGCTCGCCCGACGCGTCGACCAACCTGAAGGAGTACCTGCAGTGCGATTCGACTTACTAAGCTCGCCCGTATATCAGTTAATTTTCGTGCGTATTTTTGCTGAAAGTAGCTTCGATTACAATACATGAACGCAAAATGTACAAGCGTTCAAGGGGCAAAATACATTAGCTGTACGGGGTCGGGCAGACTGGCAGACTGGTAAATTCCCCTCGCGAGAAAGCTGCGTCTCTAGCGACTGATCACAACACTTACGACACATAATCAGTCTAGGCCGTGCCCCACATCCCAACATGCCCGCGCAGACAACACACCGCGCTCCACGCTGCAGCACCGTGGCGAGCGCGGCTAGCACGGCGAGCGCGCCCGATCCGACGCTGCCCTAGTCGTCGAGGCTCGTCCAGGTCGAAATTCTATGCGATGCCAGCATGGGTGCCTACGTACCTGGAGCGTCGACACAAGCACATGAATCATACTACACCGCACGTAACCACTCGTACCTGTAATGCATGATTACCGCGACGAGTCGAGCAGCACGGTCTGACACTCGAACTGGACGAGCCCCCGGGCAGCAGCACGCAGCTGGCGCCGCAGGACCACGCCAAGGACGGCACGGGCGTCGGGCAGGTCTGGCAGGCCGCGACCGATCTGCTCTGTGAGTGGCTCGCGTCGTGCCCGCAGTTTGTGCTGCGCCACGCGCCGTGCCTCGAGCTCGGCGCCGGCCTCGGCGTCCCCGGGATGCTCGTGGCCAGGATGGGCGCTCAGGTCACGCTCACCGACTACCATCCCGTCGTGCTCTCGCGGCTGCGCGCCAACATCACGCTCAATGGCCTCGACGCAGCCGCGTCCGTCGAGTGCCTCGACTGGGGCGCCTCGCGTGCTGGTGACCGGGCGAGGTTCCGGCTGCTCATCGGCGCCGACCTCGCGTTTGCGGAGCGGAGCGCCGCGCTGCTGGCGCGCACGGCGCAGGGGCTCATGCGCCACGACGACGGCGCCGGGGTCTTCATCTACGCGCACCAGGAGCGCCGCGCCATCTACATGGGCTCGGACGGCGAGGTGAAGCGCGAGCCGACCGACAGCGGCCTCGACGCGCTGCTCGCGAGCGTCGCGCCGCTCCAGAGCAGGCAGATCCACACACGAACGACTGCCGATGGCGAACGCGTGAGCCTGCTCGCGATCGGCACACCCGAGGTGATTCAACGGGTGCCGGTGCTCTCGTGATCTGTTCTGAGTGTGGAATTTAGTGTACGACCTTAGTACACAATACTTTATTTAGTCATCGGTTTGAGATGCCGCAGCAGCGCTGCGCGAATCACAGTGACTCGCCATCCCACCCGCGATGGATCGTCTGCCTCACTGTGCGGCTCAGTAAAGCCTCACTGACGCAGATGAGCAGAGCAGCTCGTACCTGTGCATGATCAGCAGTATCATGCAGCCGAGGCTCACGTAGAAGAGCGAGTAGTAGAGCAGCGCAGACTGGCGGAACCCATCGAGCGCCACCTCGGCATCAAAGGGCGCAAAGAGGCTGGACACGTCGCATAGCTCCGCCGGCGTGCTCGAGAGGTTGTGCCGCTCCAGCATGCGGAGGCAGAGCGCCTTCATCGGACATTCCGTGGGGCCGAGGCTCGCGCAGAAGTCTAGCTCGATCGACTTGTGCACGCAGAGGGCCGCATACTCACATGGAGGCGGCACGATGTCGGGGACGGAAGGCGTCTGGAGGAACCGCGCGACGATGAGAGCGACGTACCTGCACCAGGAAGGTGCGATTCAGGGCGCAGCTGAACTCGTGCAGAGACAGCTCGTGGCATGCGACGCCGCATCGGTCGTGGATGGTCTGTCCAGCCGGCGCTGCCGGCGCAGCCGCCGACGAGGTGGGCGAAGGTGGCGCCGACTGCATGCGCGCTCCTTCTTCTGGAGGGAGGCCGTGGTGTTGTGCGTGCACCGGGGCTAGTGCGCAGCGGAGTAAGCTCAAGCTGCGTCTTGTTCGGGTGCGCAAGAGTTCTGCAGCTAGCGGCTGAGGGGGCACAGCACGCGGAGGTTTCTTCTGTCTCCCCACGTGGGCTCTCCTGACCGGCAGCTTAGGAAAAGCAATGATCTAAAGTATCTAAAGTATCGGCCACAATCTGACCCGCATCAATCAATCAATCATTGATTGACCCGCACTCACCACCCAACACTCAGACGTGCCCACAACACACCGTCCTTTTTTCGGCCGGATCTGTCTCTGCAGCGTTCGCGATTCCTTGAGGGACGCGCGTGGCGCCCGAATCGAGCTCAAATATCCTGCACTCAGCATCCCATGAAGCTGCAGGAGACAGGGCACGCGTAGCGAATCTCGAACATGTACGAGGCGCTGTAGTAGAAGCCGCCGAAGTCGGGGCCGTAGCCGCCCACCTGGGTTGCGACGGGGATGCGCGGACGTGAGGAGGGCGCGGCAAAAGGCGGGCATCGGATGGTGCACTCGTGGCGGCATTGCACCTCGCATGGAATGCCGTCGGGGCCCGCGAGCGTCGACCCGGTCGCGTTCACGCATGAGGCGGCGGCGACATTGGTCAATGGGTCGGTGATCGGGCAATCGATCGCCCAGTTGGCGCAGTTGTAGCCAAAGGAGTCCGTGTAGGTCGCGCTGTCCGCGCACGTGAGCGACGTGTTGGTGCACATGTCGCACGAGGCGGGGCACGCGTAGCGCACGGCGAACATGTACGCGGCGCTGTAGTAGTAGCCGCCGAAGTCGGGGCCCCAGCCACCAACCTGGTCCGTGCGACATGGGTACGCGACATGAGGTCGGGATATCGTGACATCGGTGGAGGGCGGGGTGGATTTCGCGTGCTCGCGGGGCATTGCACCTCGCACGGAACGCCGTCCGGACCCGCGAACACCCCGTTCCCATTCGCAGGCATCCCGCAGTCGGTCACGTCTGTGCCCGCCGCGCACAAAGAGTAGTTGGAGCCAACAAGGCCATCATCGCACTCGCCGTCGCTTGCATGCGTGCAGGTGTCAGAATATGAGCTCGGCGTGCACATCGAGAAAGAAGTGATGGCTAAGGGGTCGGAGACCGGGCAGTCGAACGCCCAGTTGGCGCAGTTGTAGCCGTAAACGTCCGCGAAAGTGGCGTCGTCGACGCATGGAGGGGGAGCCGGGGGCGGCGATGGAGGAGCCGGAGGAGACAATGGCACGTTGCAAGTGTTGCATGTGCCTTTGCACTTCCGCCGCGTCTTCTTGCACTTCTTCGTCGTGCACGTGGCGAGGCATTTGCCCTTGAGCGCCTTCCGTGTGCACTTCTTGAGCTTCCACTTGTCAGTGCACTGACCTTCGGCCGGTTCGAGCAGCGCCGCGGCGATCAGCAGCAGGAGGAGCACCCGAGTCATCTTGTCTTGCTCGGTAGTTGGGAGGGGGGCGCGATCTTGAGTGCGCGTTCTGCAGCCCTGCATCAACGAATTCGATGCACTCATCTCAGGATTGCGGCGCCGAGCTAAACTTGGCTCGCTTACGTTCTTCTGCAGCTCGCTGAAAAGTGGTGGTCTGATTTTCATGTTCTTGAGAACGACCCCGGGCACCCCAGCCACCACGCGAATAACTTTGACTAAACTTTGACTCCACATCTCATCATTGGCTACTGGCGCACACCGGCCGGCCATGGAGACAATAGCCGACGCCGAGAAAGGCCTGCGCTTGAAGCTGTACCGTGGCTACCTGGACGCCGAGGGCCGTGCTGCATGGTGGGATG
>Ga0209713_10001492_pt1 | contig 14009 bp, 13 predicted proteins | sample ArcOceMetagenome_3_FD_187444 | JGI IMG/M metagenome (GOLD analysis project Ga0209713, IMG submission 187444) | Marine eukaryotic phytoplankton communities from Arctic Ocean - Arctic Ocean- Svalbard ARC20M Metagenome (SPAdes) (version 2) | ecosystem: Environmental > Aquatic > Marine > Oceanic...
AAATTTTCCCATCACCTATATTATGAACACCCCATAGATGTTTTTTCAAATTACCATTTGATTTACATTCATAATCACAATCTTGTTGAGTACATTTAAAAATTTTCCCATCACCTATATTATGAACTTGCCATAGATGTTTTTTCAAATGACTATTTGATTTACATTCATAATCACAATCTTGTTCAGTACATTTAAAAATTTTCCCATCACCTATATTATGAACACCCCATAGATGTTTTTTCAAATTACCATTTGATTTACATTCATAATCACAATCTTGTTGAGTACATTTAAAAATTTTCCCATCACCTATATTATGAACACCCCATAGATGTTTTTTCAAATTACCATTTGATTTACATTCATAATCACAATCTTGTCCAGTACATTTAAAAATTTCCCCATCACCTATATTATGAACTTGCCATAGATGTCTTTTCAAATCACTATTTGATTTACATTCATAATCACAATCTTGTTCAGTACATTTAAAAATTTTCCCATCACCTATATTATGAACACCCCATAGATGTCTTTTCAAATCACTATTTGATTTACATTCATAATCACAATCTTGTTCAGTACATTTAAAAATTTTCCCACCACCTATATTATGAACACCCCATAGATGTCTTTTCAAACTACCATTTGATTTACATTCATAATCACAATCTTGTTGAGTACAATGCATAATTATCTTAATAATTTTCATAATTATTTATCAGATTTAATCAATTTTAAAAAAATATTATATTTATATGCTTTTTGGGGTTAAATCTAATTTTATGTATAATAAAAAATTGAAAAATATATTTTAAAAGAATTAAAAATAATAAGTGAATAGAATGACACAATTCGGTGAGAAAAAGTTTGCCACAATTATCGATTACGAGGAGCAATCAAGACAAGAATGTGATCTGAGAGTGTTTGGTTGCACTACTGTGAAATGGAATCGTTGCCGGATTCGACAGTTTCAGGATTTGACATCATTTGTGGTGATAGAAAAGGTTCGTCTACTTATCAATTGGAACAAGTGGCGTGTTAGATACATCAATACCAAATTGGGGACAGTGTTTGACAACACATTGACAAATTCATACAAAGTACGTACAATAAAAGATAGAATGAACGAATATCAAACGAATAAGGTATTTATAACCCAAAATAGTACATCTTCAGAACGACTATGAATAGTTAGTTATCAAAAACTAGTATAGTTCGATAATTATAATAAGTAATAGATATTTAACTATAACTATAACTATAAAATACACCAAAAATAATTTATTTTTTTATAGTTTTACAAGAAGTTTTTGGTCAAAAATGCAATATAATTTATATACATTATAAAATGTTGGTTAATAAATAAATTGGAAAATTGGTGGTTCGGAATTATATACCTATATTATGTTGATAATAATATATAAGATTTAAATAAATATTTTATAAATTTAAAAGATGATATTTTAGAAACGAATTAAATATTTAAAAAAAATTAAATAATATTTTATAAATAATTGTATAAATAATTTTTTATTAGCAACAACAATTCTCGGTATTTCTACATTCAGTGAGTTTAATTATATTATTATCACTTTGTTTTGTATATTCGATACATTTTAATAAAATTTCAGCAATATATTCAAATAATTCTTCTATATTTTCTCCATTTTTAGCACTTACATCTTTGAAATAATATATTTTTCTATCGGGATATTTTATTTTTATATCATTCCAAATTATATCAAATCCTTTAATTTTTTTTTTTAAATCAGATTTATTTCCAAAAATCATAACCGGTGCATTTGGTTCACTTTCAGATATTTTTAACCAAGTTTCAATATCCTTAAAAGTATTATAATCAGATAAGTCATATACTATAACTATTAAATTTGCGTTCCTTAAAAATTGTGGTGTAAAAGCTTTAAATACTTCTTGACCTGCCGTATCCCAAATTAATAATTTAATTTCTTTTTCATTAACTTTAAAGCTTTTTGCTTGAAATTCACAACCAATAGTAGATTCCATATTATTGCAAAATTTTCCAAATTTAAGATAATTTAATATAGATGACTTACCAACGCATGTATTTCCGATCATAACAACTTTTCCTGTTATCATTATTAATAATATTATCTTTTTTTATAAGTATATTTAAAAATAAATATAATAGTAATACAATTTAAAGAATATTAATTTTTAGTATTATGAATTTTATTAATTTCTTGTAGCATACCCTTGAGATTAAGGATATCAGCCGCAATTTCATTCGTATTAATATTATTATTATTTAAACAATCTTTATTTAATATTAATTCTTCTATCTTTGTTAAACTTTCAGATATTTTAGATGTATTACCAAGTGTATTATTATTCAATAATTGACCATTTGTATTATTATTATTTCTTCTTTCAACTAACATTTCCTTCATTTTTATATCAACTGTTTCATATATTTTATTTATTCTTGTCATAAAATGTTTTTTTTCCGTTTCATGAGAATTTACAAGTTTATTTATTTCATTTTGATGATAACCATTTCTTGATTTACTATTAACTTGCAACAATACATCTTTTAATTCAATTACTTTAATTTGTTCAATTAAACTTTTTTTTTCATCCTCAAATTCTTTATTTATTTTTTTAATAATATTTCCAAATTTTTCTATATATTCATCCCTTTTATTAAATTCATCTTTAATAATATCGATTTCGTTACTTTGTTTAATATTTTTTTCTGATAGTACTCTATTTTGATCACCCATTTCTTTAATTTTACTTTCCAACTTTATAATTTCAAGTAGATTATCTTGAAATTCTTGTTTTGATGTATGAGATATATTAATTTTTGATGCTTGTGAAGAATCTCCTTCAATCATTTTACATTTACAGTCATAAATTATTTTATCGCTTCCACTACCTCCTTTTTTGATTTTTTTTTGATTTGGATTTTTTTTTGATTTGGATTTTTTTCTTATTTTATAATTTTTTCCTATAATAGTTTTATATTTTGATTGTTTTTTAAAAGATTTCATATATATATATAAAATAAAAATAAAAAAAATATTTATAAAGATTTAATCATATATTATTTAAAAAACCATTAAAAATTCATTAAAAATCCATCTTGCTCTTCATGAGTGCTATTGTCATTAATAATTTGATGCCTATTATAATCATCAAAATTTTCAATTTGTTTATCAATTTCACTTTTTTTTCTTTTTAAAATTTCAATATCATCCTCAATTTCTATTCTCTTTCTCTTTAAATTTTGTAATTCTCTAAACTTCTTTTCTTTAATTTGTTCATTGATTAAATTGATATTATATTCCTTTTCTTCGTTGCTATCGGTGCAAACTAATTGTACTGTAATATTAACTTCATCAATTTTAGGAAACTTAGCATCAACAGTGTTAGTTTTTACATATGAACTATTTCCATGTGCCGATAAATTCGAACCACCTCCAAATCCTCTCGTGGTGCCACCATCACACCCTCTTGTATCGTTATTTAAACCTCGTGTAATGCCTCTATAAACCGGAGGTGGTTCATTATCAATTCTTTCATGGATTGATACAGTTAACTTCAATATATTTGATTTATTCGCATGACTTGTATCTAATCCCAAATCTTTCTCTTTTTTACATGGAGAAACAAAGAAGAACCTTTCCGATTTACCGGAAATATAACTATTAACTACTAAAGTTTGTCGATTATATTTTGAAAGTTTTGTAAAGAATTCTGTATTTCCTAAGCTATTTGTAATCTTTACTTCGCGTCCATCACCAAATACACACCTCTCTATTTTGAAATATTTGTTCGAATGTTCCGCATATTTGCCATTAGGGTCGGCACCCAATACAAACTCCCAATAAGAACAACTCCCCATATTACAAATAAAAATTCCCTTTTTCATAGCTTCCAACGATTCTTCGTTATGAAGTCCCATAGTTGGAACATACTGTTGGTCCAACGCATTGCAACGATTTACATTTAATCTCACACCATTATAGTTAAGACATCTGTGTAATTTATATTGTAAAATATTATCCGTTTCAGATGAATCGCAATTATATCTTCCATTAAATTCAGGATATTCTTCATATGTAATTTCATAAAAACGACTTTTATTTAAATAGTTTTTATAACAATATTCACAAAATGTCAAATATCTGGGATGAACAAACGGGTCAATTAAACCATACCATTTACAATTTCCATGATTTTTTGCCATACAACATCTTCTTTTTCCCACATTATCTTTCAAATCAATCGTAAAGAAAGTTGTATCCACATTTTGATGATAGTGTTGTGTAGTCGATTTGTCCATAATAATGCTATGTATATGCTTTATATTGATAGGTGACAAATTTCAATTTTTTATTTTTTAAGATTCTTTAAATATTTCTATTAATAATTATTAATATTTAAAAATAAGTTGAAAAAAATTGAAATAAATATTTTAAATAATTAGTAATTATTTGAAAAAATGGAAAGTCAACCTAAATGTCTTTTTTGTGATTCGGTATCTATTAAATACGAAGGTCTTTGTGAGATGTGTAAATATTATAGGTATGAACTTCCTCGTTCAAATAAAAGAATAAAAGAATTGGTGAATTATAATAATAATTACAAATTTAATATAAAAAATGCTAGTTCATGTGTTTGTAAAAAAAAAGTTTAATATGGGATATATTAATATTCAATTATAAAAATAATAATTTTTAGTTTTTTCACCATTTTTTTATAGTAAAAATAAAATTGAAATAATTATTTTAATTTTTCTATATTCATTCAAAAACGAAACATGCAAAGCACTGGTATAATTTCATCTTCTTCTCCAACTCTCCGTCAAGAATTGTCTCGTCCAAAATGGGAAAGGTATGAGAATATTGAAAAAAACACTTTCTGGGAGTTTCTAGTAAATGGCAGCAGTTATATCGTATCTGAGGGAGAAATTGATGGCAATTGGTTTTGTGGACCTAGAGTTCAAATTCCGAATACTGGTAATTCTACAGTATTTGCGGCACAAAGCCATCACTCAAAGACGAAGAAATCACATAGAACACTTAAAAGTGTGGGTTCCGTCAAAAAATCCTTGATTGCTCAAATTCAGCGCAGAGAATCAAATGGATATAATTTGGTTTAATAATTTTATAATAAATTTAGTTTAGATTTTAAATGTAAAAAGATAATAATAGTTTTTTCTATTATTAATATTTTAATTTTCACATTTAAATGGTGTTCAAACTAACAACTCTAATATATAATTTATTGAATATATAATTTATTTAATATTGTTAATTTTATAATTTAAAGAAAAAAAAGAATATAATTTATATGTTTAAGTTTTCAGAAAGTGAAAGAATTGTTGAAAATAGAAAAATAAATGAACTAAATCAAAATTTAAAAATAAACCAAAATATAAAAAAGAAAATAAAAATAGAAGATAATTTAACTGATACTAAAATTAATGAAAAAAAAATATGGGATGAAAAAAATATTAATAAAAAATGTTCTGTATGTGTTACGAGTTAAATATTTTAATATTAGTGTTATACATTAATGTTCTCTCTTTAATAACAATTATATTTATAGTTTTTAGGTTTAAATTACATATTTAAACAATACTGAAGAGGCTTTAAATTATAAAAGAACAGGTTACTTATTGAATATATTATTTATATATCTTTAATTGAAAAAAGTGGATAAATTTTTAATTATTTAAATCGCATTAAAATATATATTAAAAAATATTTAATAGTGGGAATTAGTATAATTTACTATATTCTTTCTTTTGATTCAAATAATCTAATAAAAACTCTGTATGATTAATAATAAATTGGTATCTATTCCAAAATTTTAATTCATTTTTAAATTTCATGTATAAAATTAAATCTTGCATATCAAAACTGATTATATGGCGAAAAGGTAATCCCAGTGCTTTAATTCTTATAGGTTGTTCTGTCTCAAAATTATTTATGAATAATGTTATAAAATCTATATGGGTTTGGTACCCATCTGTATCACCCCATTCTGTTTGGATAATTTTTAAACAATATTCTTTAAGTTCATTAATCAAATCAATATATAATATAAAATTATCTTTGTCTTCAATAGATGTAGTTAAATATTCATTAATTTCTACCCCCCACTCTTTAATATTCTCATGGTAATGGCGTTCACATTTAATATGACAAATATTTTCAATTGCTGCATCTTCTACAATAAGTTTTAAATATGACAATGGTTTATAAAGCGAATAAGTATTATTTATAGTATCCATATTATTAATAAATAATGAATAAATAATAATTTATTTCAATTTTTTTACAATTAATTTAATATAGTTTTCTATAAATAATATATATGAAAAAATATAAGAATAAGTGTAATTCTAAGAATAAGTGTAATTCTAAGAATAAGTGTAATTCTAAGAATAAGTGTAATTCTAAGAATAAGTGTAATTCTAAGAATAAGTGTAATTCTAAGAATAAGTGTAATTCTAAGAATTTACTAAAAAATAAAGGTTATAAAAAATTGATAATGGGAACAACCAAAATAAATGATAGAGATCCAAATAGAGAACCTTTATGGGAATTAGATTTTGAATATAATGTAGAAATTTAAAATTAATATTTTATATTTTCTCTACTTTTTTGGGTTGTAGAACAAACATAGCCCTCTTTATAATGTAAAATTTTTTTTAAATTATTCCATGTTATTTCACATATTTTATTTGACAATACAATAACACGTGTTATTTCATTTCTCCAATGTTTCCTTTTCTTATTATCCGGTAAAATATTAATTATATAAAAAAGTTCTACCAAATCTTTTTTATTATGAACAAATCCAAATTTATCTCCAATTTTAGAATTTTTTTTTTTTGAATCATTCCAGAATGGTTTTCCTTTATAGAATTTTTTTTTCTCATAATTATAATTTTCTATGATATTCGTAATAGATTTAGAATTAAGATTTATAGGTGTTAGTATAATATTTCTTTCACAATTCCAATCCTCTATAATATGTAGTATCCGCCTTTTTTCGATAGGTGTTTTGGCATTCCAAAAATCATTCTCCAAAGTTCCAAAATAACCTACTTCTTTATTTAATATATATTCCTTAAATTTAAGTTCGGTCTTTGTGAACATATTATAGTTAAGTTTGAAATTAAAACTACACTATAACTATTATATGATAAATAATAATATTTTATATTTTATATTTTAAATAGTTATTTTAAATATAAAATATTTATTAATAGTTATTTATTAATAATTTTACAATATTAAACAAAAACCTATTGAAATATTTCATATTTACTAAATATACACACCCACAACATTATAATATTTATCAAAGATACTCTTCAATTATGTTACCAAAACTTTATATAGATTCCCCTTATTTTTTAATTACTTCTATGGTACTTGCTTGATCATTTGGGAACCCCTGATCTGGTATCCACGGATAATTTCCAGAAGTAAATTTTACATTGTGACCACTCTTGTTATAATGCTTGTATAATATAACTTCATAACCTGGTGCAACTTTCAATGAAGATATATTATCATTATTTCCACCATCGAGATTATAAGAACCAACAGTGGCGGTATTCCATTCCCATCCACCATAATTCTTATGTTGAAATGCTCGCGCTGGATAATTTATATCTTCGAAATCGTTCGAAGTACCTTTATCTTTTTCAGCACTTGGGTCACTTGGTGTATGATGATCACAACATTGAATTATATATCTCGCGGTGGTTGGACCTGATTCATATTTTATACTTTTAATCATTTTATTATTTGGACAACCAACTATTTGTCTATCTAAAAATACAAGGTTACCATTTCCGTGGTATTTATAAGGAAGAGTTTTAATTTCACAATTTTTAGTAGCCAAATTTTTACATCGGTAATTATATCGTACTTTCGTATTATTTCCACGGTCCTCTGACTGTAATTTAAACTGACTTATAACACCATTTGGACAATGCATTCTGTGATATTTTAAGTTTTCTGTACCACCAATTCTACCAAAAGATACAGGTTGCTTATAGTTAGTAACCATGTCGGTATTCGGTTTATTTCTCATATCCGGATTACCTTTACATTTATAATTATACCTAAACGTATTATACCTTGGTTTTGAACCTCTTTCTAATCTGAAATAATTTAAACCACTCTCTCTACCACAATCGACATTATGTCTGTCTAGATATTTAAAATGACCACCACTATAACTACCTAGACTATCATCATTATAATTAGTTTGAAGTATATTGGTAGTATATGGATAATACCCTTCAGTTGAGATTACTTTCCAATCTTTATTTGTATTGAAAATATTATTATTTTCTATGTCAAAGCAAGAAATTATAAAACCTGCGGGATTATTATCACCACCTATATTTCTACATTTTACTTCAATAGTATTCGCACCTTTCTTAATTAAAACCTTACCATAACTAACATTGCAAGAAGGTCTACCCCCTGACATTATATTATTTTTATCATTTGAGTTACATACAGCACCCCATCCACCAGTCCAATGTAAACTACCATTTTTATCATTTGTGATAGAATTATTATTAAATTTAATATATCCATTCGGAGAAGTAGTATTATCTATAATAACAAATAATTTAGCATTTATGTCTTTTTTAGGATAACAAAATTTATATCTGAAAGTTATATAAACATTCGCAGGTGCCGCGGGACTCCATGTGCCTCCATGTTGATTATTCCAGATCCATTTTGCGTCTTGACTAAAAAATTCTGTACCCTTATTCCAAGGTGCAATTTGTGTACGCCCATTTTGTCCAACAATATGAACTGCTGTACCTACATTATTTTCAACATTACATAACAGTCTCTCTTTAAATAACCAATCTTTATTTGTTGAAAATAGATATTCCTTGTCATCTCCCAAAACTGTAAGAATTAAACCTGCGTGATTATTCGAGATGCCTAGATTTCTAGCAACTATCTTTATATTGTTTATCCCCTGTTTTACTACAATATTAAAATTTCTTCCAGTACCTCCAGACCACCCTCCACTAGTTTCTATTCTATTACTATCATTAATTTTAAAATAGCCAGTATTATCAATACATATATTTAAAGTAGCATTTCCATGGGGTTTGTATGAACAATACTTATATTTAAAGGTTACTTCACTTACCACATCAAATGATGAAGTCCAAATCCATTTTGCTTCCTTATTATTATTGTCCCCTTTAAAGAAATGTGTTTCTTTTAAATTACCCCATACTGGAGAATTTATACCAGAAAGTTCATAGCTATTTTCCCATTCACTGTTTGGATTATTTATTGCTTTACATTCTGGTTCTATATGATAAATGGCATTATTTCTTCTGTCAAACGAGTTGTTTTTCTTTACTTTCCCATAATGTTCTCCTTGATAAAAAGGACCGATACCTGGTTTACACCGATATTTATGAGGTTCTGAAGAAATATTATATTTATAATGGATACATTTATTGGTGTTATTGTCAAATGTCCATGCATCACAATTCGCATCTTTCGAACAATAATAATTACAAGAATTTTTGTTTTTACTTGATTCAAGAGTTCGGGTAGTTGCTTGTGAATTGATTTTTAAATATAAATACTTTCCATCACATATATCTTTATAACCTTCGTGAACTATTGATTTCTCAAAATAATCATCTGGATTTATATCCTTTACAATATTACTTAATTTACTATTATCAATTCTTTTATTAATATTACTTCTAATTATATCAATTGATTCAATATTTTCCCCAGAATTATGACAAATACAATAATTATTATTATTATCTGAAGCTAGTTGAATATTACATTGTCTAAATCTATGACTTCCGTTTTCTATTTCAACTAGATTAGAACAAGTTAACCCCTTACTTAAACATACTTTTCTGCAACTTTTATTATTATCGGTATCTTGTAGTACTTTTTCTAAAGTTATATCTTTTCTTTTTTTTAAACATTTACATGCAATAATTTCTCCAAATTTAGGAGTAATATTACACGAAACCTGTTCTTTACCATTCAATCTCGCTTCAGTGCAATTTGCATTTTCATCTAAACAAATTTGATTACAATTCATTTTATTATTATTAGTATTTTTTTTTATTTTATTTTTTTTTTTATGATTAATATTACACACATCATTAATTGCTTTTATAATGAATATTGAATCATTCGGTTGGTCTTTTAATATTCCAATTTTACTAAAATGTTCACCTTTAATTTTACATATATCCCCTTTATTATTACAAGGAAGTAATGTACACATTGGAAAAATAGAAGTCTTATTATAAATATCTATAAAATTCGGTGATAATAAATCATCTTTTATTAAATTAAAGTCACTATTTTTCAATAAAATACCAATTGCGTTTCTCCCCCCGACTATTTTATTAAATATTGTGTTATTTTCTACTGGAAAATACATTATAGTATTTTTAATATTATTTAAAATTTTTTTAGAAGTATATCTACATGTATATCTTTTATCACGTATTGATGTTAAATTATTCGTATTTTTAAGTAAGACTTTATTTCGATTCAAACACAATGAAATCGAATTATAATCTTTTCTAATATCCAAAGGGTCTTCCGATTCTTGTATATTTGATACTATTATTTTTTCAGTTTTAATCCAATTTCCTAATTCATGAGTACGAATTTGATAATGATTACCTATGTTTATTAATTCACCCGAACGTACTATGAATTTATTGGAAATATAATCTTGTAAATAAATATATATATAATATGATTTATTATTAGCATCAGTGGATGCATAATTACCATAATTCTCTTTTAAATTTTCGTTGGAATTTTCGAAACCTTCATTATCATCTTTTTCTTTTTCTTTTCCCTTTTCTTTATCAATATAGTCAAACGCATTAATTCGATTACTACACGATTTTTTTTGATTATTATCAGTTGAATTATTTGAGGTTGAATAATTATTTGGATTATTTGAGGTTGAATAATTATTTGGATTATTTAAGGTTGAATTATTTGAGGTTGAATTATTTGAGGTTGAATTATTTGAGGTTGAATAATTATTTGGATTATTATCAGTTGAATTATTTGAGGTTGAATAATTATTTGGATTATCGTTTACTTCATCATATTCTGGTTTTATTAAATTTTCCTTATTATATACAAAAGACTTACCTATAACAAAAAATCCTTTAAAAATTTTAGTTTTTGTATAAATTTTACAATTTAAAATATTATTTTTACCACTACAATTATCGTTATCATTAGTAATAACGATAACCTTATTTTCTTCCCCGATATATTTACCTACAATATTATTTAAATTAATTAGATAATCGCTTTTTTTATAAGTAATATTCGGTGTACTTGTATTTAAAATAAATTCATTCCCATTTTTATATATATATCCAGAACCATTTTTAAAACCATGTTTAATTAATTTATAATCATTAATGAACCATATTAAATGAATTTCATGTGAATTATTTCTATATTCTACATTAATAACCCCATAATTATTATTATATATTAATATAAAACTCTTGTCTGAAATTTTATTGATAGATACAAATGCCATTTGTTTATTATTTTGATGAATTGAATAATATCCAGATAAATCGTAAATTTTTTTTTCTTCTCTATTTGTGAAAGTTTCTAAAATATTGTTATTTTTCAAATATATAAATAAAAAAATTAAAATTATTATTGTAATAAAAAAAAACTTAAGTTCCATTATATAAATATGAAATATAATAAATATGAAATATAATATATAATAAATATAAAATATTATAAATATAAAATATTATAAATATAATAAATATTATATAATACGACTTCTGTAATGTGCCTCAAATTATGGAGAATTTGTTTTCATATAATATATTATTATGATTTAGTAAGAAATAGTTTAGTAGAAAAAAAATTGAAATTTTCTGAGAATTATTTTTTAAAATTTATAATAAAAATATATTTATCCAGATATGAAGTTCGTAAAGAATAATTTGTCCCATATTCTCCAATTGGTTGGTTGGAGAACAAAGGGAATCCGCGATACACGCTGGGATGCTTTCAAATCATCAGTAAGAATTCGGTTATGCCAGATATTGTTATTTCAAGATATCTTCGAAACAATAGCAATCTGGAAATATAAAACATCTTCTCAATATTTAAAAACCCGCCACAAAGGAATTCAGTTCGTGAAGGAATTGATACCAGATATTACCAAAGAATTCGTCAATTATGAAATAGATAAGTGTTCTCTTCCCAATGATGTGATTTACACACAATTTGCCGATTCGTTTTTAGAAAAGGTATGTATATCTAATCTGTCCTCGGTACTAATTGATTGTCTTAAAAAGTCATTCGGAGGACAAGTAAAATCTGGCGAATTTACAACAGTCAATAAAAAAAATGAACAGGTTGATATTATTGGCAAATATTGTGAAATGTCTTTTAGGTTATTTGAAGATATAACTGACCCAGAACTTGAAAACATGTACTCATTGAATGAATGCCAATTAGTCAGATACTATTTATTTATTATGGATTGTATCACAATCGATTCAGAAGATATCGTTTGCGATTCAGGGAATTATCATAGGTGGAAGGCTTTTGATTTAAATGAGAAAAGATACAAATATTTTGTAATTTCCCGAGATGCAAAAGACCCAGAAGAGGATAGGGCGTTTTTATATTCTGTTGATATTTAGATATAATATTTTAGTTTAGTTTAGTGTATATATCATTGTAAAAATTATAATTTTTTTATTCTTTTTTAGTTTTTGTAAGAAATAGTTTACTAGAAAAAAAATTGAAAAAATATTATTTAATTACCATAATATCAAACAAATAATTCATAATGTCAGCATTTACTTTCCACGCTCAACAAATTCAAGCAAGCAATGAAATCGAGAGGTGTATGTTTGAACAAGATATCCCCTTTGTTATGTTGCTTGCTCAGATGCAAAGTGGGAAAACTGGAACATACCTCCATTTCGCATTGAAAGCAATATGTGATGACAAATTTGATAGGGTTCTGATAGTATGTGGTTGTTCAGATACTGCATTGCGTGAACAAACGAAAGCTGACAGAGACAATGCGATTACATCGTTGTCAGAAGATTATGCTAAAAAGAACACTACGTTTGAGGATGATATCGAAGAGTATTATACAAAGCGAACTGAAATCAGCAAGTCGAAGGAGGATGAATTGAAAAGTAAAGTCTGGGTTCATTTTGGTACAGAAGTTTCAAAGATTGAGGATAAATTGATTGAGGAGGGTAAATTGATTGAGGGTGAACTATCCAGAACTCTTATAGTACACGATGAATCTCATTATGCCCAATCTAAAGAAAACATTCCTTTCAAACAGTTTTACAAAAAATTAGGTATAGAAAACGATCTTCGTGGCAACTTTTCAATTTTGCGCAGAAATAAATGTGCTGTACTTAATGTAAGTGCCACGCCGTTTTCGGAATTTATTTCAAACCAGAATGTGGCAGTCATGGAACAAAATCCTTTTGGAGATGAAATTGTTTTCGAAGAAAAGGGAGTGGTTCTCCTGAAAACAGGTGATGGTTATATAGGGGTTGAAGAATTCAACAATTCTGGTAAGATCCAATTCTCTTCAAAGCCAATAAAAGAAAAGAGCCACGAACATTTTATTTCTGTTCTGCGAAAGTACCGAAATGACCCAAAGTATTTGGTAGTACGTACACAACGTGCCGAAAAAGACGAGAAACTTATCGAGGGTATCGCAGATTCACTAGGGTTTAAATATCAACCAATTTTTGGTGGTTCTTCAAAAGATTGTTTCGGGTTTATGGATATGGAAAGTAAACCAGCAAAAACCACAATCATTCATTTGTGTGGGAAAGCTAGAATGGGACAAGTCTTGTGTAAAGATCATATTGCGATGGTGTATGAACAAAGTAAATCACCTAATGTCGATACTCTTCTCCAAGGATTGTTAGG